>Ga0209758_1001862_pt1 | contig 23127 bp, 19 predicted proteins | sample AraplaMF_Col_mMF_FD_184258 | JGI IMG/M metagenome (GOLD analysis project Ga0209758, IMG submission 184258) | Arabidopsis root microbial communities from the University of North Carolina, USA - plate scrape MF_Col_mMF (SPAdes) (version 2) | ecosystem: Host-associated > Plants > Roots > Endosphere...
ATTATGGAAGACCGGACCGGCACGAAGGGTTCGATCGGCCGGACAGGCACGACGCACCTGACAGGCCGAGCCGCACGGAAAGGGCAGACAACCATCAGGACCGCAGCCATCAGGACAGGCCGAGCGCGCAGGAAAGAAGCAGCGGCGAAAACCAGGCTGCCGGCAACGACCAGAGCGAAGGAAGAGATCGTGATCGTGATCGTGGCCACGATCGGGATCAGGGCCGGAATCATGGCTGGGGCGGAAATGGAAACCGGGACTGGAACGGCGGCTGGAGCCGCAACCGCTGACGGACTATTCGACGGCCTGCTTTTCGGGCAGGCCGACCTCCTCCCGAAAATGATCGTTCCTGGCCGATATCCGCTTGTAGAATTCCGTGAGGCCGGCCAGGACCTGTACCCCGGCGAGTTTTGCCGCACCGATCAGCTTGCGGCTGTTCCGCGAACGCTCGCGCAAGGCGCCCATTACCTCCTCGTGGGCGAGATGCAGGGCGCCGAATTCCGGTGAGGCAGCGACCTTCTCATCGCCGATCACGGCAAAGATCTGCGTCCGGCTGCTCTTTCCTTTGAGCGGAATGGCTCCTGCCTCCAAGAGCGCCGCCCCGCTTTGCGCCCGTGCCGTGCTGTCGGAGATCAGGATATCAAAACCGACGTCCTTGCAGCAGGATTCGATGCGCGCCGCGACATTCACTGCGTCGCCTACCGCCGAATAGTTGAAGCGTGTCTTCGCGCCCATGTTGCCGACACAGGCGAGACCGGTATGGATGCCGATGCCGATTCTCACCTGCTGAGCGCTGCCGAAACCGAAGGCGTCACGGGCATTGAGTTCGGCTAGCGTCTCCCGCATGGCGAGCGCCGCTCGCAGCGCCTTCGCCGCATGATCCGAAACATCGACCGGCGCATTCCAGAATGCCATGATGGAGTCGCCGATGAATTTGTCGAGCGTTCCCTCGTTCCCGACAACATGACGGCTCAGCGCATCGAGCAGCGTATTGAGAAACTGGACGACGGCGGTCGGCGTCAACCTTTCACTGATCTCGGTGAAATTGCGCACATCGACGAACATCATGGTGAGCTCGCGCTCGTCCCCGCCAAGCTTCAGCGCATCGGGCGTATGTTCGATCCTGTGGAGCAGCGAAGGCGAGAGGTAATGGCCGAAGGCGCGCCGCACCTCCCGCCGCTCCCTGTCGATGACGAGGATGCGGAACGATGTTGCCGCAAAATGCGTGATGGAGCCGCCGATAATAGGGGCCAGAGGATCGAACAGCAGACCGGCATAAAGAAAGCTGAACCACGAAGCGGCAAGCGCCATCGCGGTGATCGCCAGGCCGCAGACCAGAGCCACGGCCGGACTGACGAAGGTCGTTATGATGACGAGCAGGAAGCCAACTACGGCGATAGACAGGATCTCCAGCCCGTCGGCCCAGTCCGGCCGTGACAGGTAGCGACCCGAAAGGATCTGCTCGACAGTCTGCGCCTGCAGCGAAACACCCGGCACATTTTCTCCGAGCGCGGTGGCGCGAATGTCCTGCAGCCCAACAGCAGAGGTGCCGATGAAGATGATGCTGCCTTCGACCTGGGCAGCGACATCGGGGGCCACTCCACCGGCAGCAAGGACCTTTCCGGCCGAGATATAGCGCTCTGCCCGGTTCGGCGTCACATAAAGCCAGATCTCTCCGGCAGCCGTCAGCGGAACGATGAAATCGCCGATCTTCGCCGAGGTGATGATCCCTGCCCGGTCGGGTGCGCCGGCCAGCACATAGGTCGAGGCACCCTGCGCGACCCGCAACGCTTCGATCGCAAGGTTGGGATAAAACTGCTCTCCGTCGCTAAGGAACAGCGGCACTGCGCGTACCACCGATGACGAGCTGCCAGGATTGAGACTGACATGGCCAAGCCCTGCGGCATTCGCCTCCAGTCCCGGCCGGAGCGGCGTCGAAGCGCCAAGATGCGGAGGTGCCGACAGCGGACTCTCACCGATAAAGGCAAAGCCGGCTTTTACCGGCGGCTTGTAATTGCCTTCGTTGGAAAGCCCGAAGCCGAGAACGACAGGCTTTCCCTCTATCGACTGCGCGAATATCTCGTCGTTGTCAGGCAATTGCGCCGCAAGCGATGGATCGACGCCCTCCACCTCCTGGACGACATTGCGCGGCGACATCCGGTCGGGCTCGGCAAAGATGACGTCGAAGGCGATGGCCGCCGCTCCCATATCCGAGAGACGCTGGACCAACATTGCCAGCCTGTCGCGCGGCCAGGGCCACTGGCCGAACTCCCGCAGGGAAGCCTCGTCGATATCGACCACTCTGACAGGCATGGCCTCAAAGCTGCGCGGCACAAGGCGCTGATATTCGTCGAAGGTAACGTCGCGGACCTGCCTGAGCACCGGCGGATCGCTTGCCCGGAACATCGTGAGCGCAGCCACGATGACGAGGCCGATCAGGACACCGATCTGCTGCAAACGCGTCATGCTTCCGTCGAAGTCCCCTACAAACGCTCCAAAGCTTTCCTGTCCTCCGGCAGGCTACGCTCGTTTGACGTCAAAGACTATTCGTTCATGCGCGGAAGCTGAAAAACCGTGTGAAATATGGCTGTCGGTACCCCCCAAGCATTTTCGCTCCGGTGTAACAGCAACACAGCAGGCAATTACTTCCAGATTTGGCCAAGCGTTGCGGTCAGACTTCCCAGCTTCGCCCTTGCCGCGCATGCGACGAAGTGTTTTTCTCTCTCAGGGGATTTAACAATTCGATCATTGTCGAGAGGATGAGCCATGGCAGATCCGCAAGGAGAGACCACGGCAAGAACTGCGGAAAATTCGGCATCTGCCGCCCGTAGAAGCGGCCATTGGCTGATCGCCGTCGTGCTGGCGATGCTGGCCGGGCTGCCGCTCGCCGTCTGGCTTGATATCAGCGACCTCTCCGAAAATGCGCTGCGCCGGCAGGCGCGGGACATGAGCTCGCTCGTCACCAGCATACGCTCCTATTATTCAGCAAATGTCGTCGGCAGGGTGCTCGCCGCCCATCAGGCGGGCGATGTCAGCGGCACGGTCGTCTCACACAACTATGCCAATATTCCCGGCGCGATTCCGCTGCCCGCCACGCTTTCGCTGGAACTCGGCGATGTCATCAAGGAGCAGCAGGCCAACATCACCTATCGCTTTCTCTCCGACCTTCCCTTCAAGAATCGCGCACTCCACGATCTCGACACTTTCGAACAGGCTTCACTCGCATCCCTGCGCGCCAATTCCGCCCAGACGCTGACCGATCTCAACCGCGTCGGATTTACCGATACGCTGCGGCTCATCACGCCAGTCATCATGGGCCAGGCTTGCGTCGCCTGTCACAACACTCATCCTGAAAGCCCGAAGAAGGATTGGAAGGTAGGCGATGTGCGCGGCATTCAGGAAGTCATCATCCGCCAGCCCTATGCGAGCAACGTTCTCGCCTTCAAATATCTGCTCTGCTATTTCTTCTTTGTCGCCATCATCGGCATCAGCTTCATCGTCCTGCAGCGTCAGCAGACGCGCGTCATCCACAGCGCCAACCGCGACCTTGAAGCCGCAAACGAATTCCTCGCCAGCGTTTCTCTGAAGATTTCCCGCTATCTCCCGCCGCAGATCTACAAGAGCATCTTCAGCGGCCAGAAGGATGTGGTCGTTCATACCGAGCGAAAGCGCCTGACGATCTTCTTCTCCGACATCAAGGATTTCACCGCCACGACCGAGCGTCTGCAGCCGGAAGCACTGACGGAAATGCTGAATGAATATCTGACCGAAATGTCCACGATCGCGCTCAAGCATGGCGGCACGGTGGACAAGTTCATCGGTGATGCCATGCTGGTCTTCTTTGGCGATCCGGAAACCAAGGGAGCAGAAGAAGACGCCAAGTCCTGCCTGCGCATGGCAGTCGACATGCAGCGCCGGCTCGGCGAACTGAAGGAGAGATGGCGCCGGAACGGCACGGAAGAGCCCTTCGTGGTACGTATGGGAATCAATAGCGGCTATTGCAACGTCGGCAATTTCGGCAGCAGCGACCGCATGGACTATACGATCATCGGCGCCGAAGCGAACCTCGCCGCACGCTTGCAATCGATCGCCCAGGGTGGCGAAATCGTCATCAGCTACGAAACCTATGCACTGGTGAAGGATATCGTTGATGCCCATCCTTTGCCGCCGATCACCATGAAGGGTATCCAGCGGGAGATCGTACCCTACGCCGTGGACGGGCTGATCCTTGGCGCCGATCACAAGAGCCGCGTCCTGAGCGAACATCTGGCCGGACTGGACCTGCATCTGGACACGGCTCGACTTGAGCCGGCGGACCGCTCGCGTGTTATCGCCGCGCTGAAGGAAGCGATCGCTGCTCTGGACGAAACGAAACCCGAGAAGGCACGCTCCTAGCTCCGTATAGGCATAGGCGGGATTTTTCCGCCCGATCGCATATCCGTCTGGACTTCATTTCGTCGATCTGATATCTCGCAACACCAATCGCAAGGCTGCGGCCGCGCGAACGTTATATTTTTGCCCCAGGCGCTGCGCCGCCTTTCGGCATCAACCAAACCAAAGGAACGTGATTCTCGTGCAGGTACTTGTCCGCGATAACAATGTTGACCAGGCTCTCCGCGCTCTCAAGAAGAAGATGCAGCGCGAAGGCATTTTTCGCGAAATGAAGATGCGCGACTACTACGAAAAGCCGTCGCAGAAGCGTGCTCGCGAAAAGGCCGAGGCTGTCCGTCGTGTTCGCAAGCTGGCCCGCAAGCGCGCTCAGCGCGAAGGTCTGGTCGCAGCACGCTGAGGCGGTGCCGTCGTTTTTTCGACGTTTTCAGGTGCATGTGTGGCGGGGGCGATGAGTTTCGCCGCCGCCTTTTTTAATTTGCTGCTGAAGATTGCATATCCGCCTTGCCGGATATGATGCATGGGGAAAGCGAGCCCGAATGGCTATAATAACCTTCAATCCGTCCCGCTCGTTGCGTTCGCAGAAATCGGTCGTATTTGCCTCTCTGGCTCTTATCGCCGCACTTGGCCTTGCCGGTTGCGAAACGACCAACACGTCGGATGCTGTGATCCGCATCGACAAGGCGCAGGGCTCGCAGGAAAACATCGCGTCGCTGACGGCCGTCATCAATGCCAATCCGCGCGATCCGGAAGGCTACAATGTCCGCGGTTCCGCCTATGGTCGCGCCGGCGAGTTCCGCAAGGCGCTCGACGACTTCAATACCGCGCTGCAGATCAATCCGCGTTTCTTCCAGGCCTATGCCAACCGCGCGCTGGTCTACCGTAACATGGGTCAGCAGGCGCAGGCGATCGGCGATTACAATGCCGCACTGCAGATCAATCAGAGCTATGACGTCGCCTATATCGGCCGCGGCAATGTCTACCGCATGGCCGGCCAGGACGATCAGGCTTTCAACGATTTCTCGAGAGCGATCCAGCTCGGCACGACGGACGGCCGCGCCTATCACAACCGTGGCCTGATCTATCAGAAGCGCAATCAGCAGGATAAGGCGATCGACGACTTCTCGAAGGCGATCTCGCTCTCGCCGAATTCGCCCGAGCCCTATAATGGCCGCGGCATTTCCTATATCGCGCTGAACGACGACGACAACGCCTTCGCCGATTTCAACCACGCGATCGAGCTGAATGGCAACCTCGCCGAATCCTGGGCAAACCAGGCTCTCGTCTATGAGCGCCGCGGCGAGAAGGATAAGGCGATCCGCTCCTACCGCCACGCCGTCGGCCTCGATCCGAAGTACCAGCCGGCCCGGGACGGCCTTGCCCGCGTCGGCGGCACCACCGGCTGACGGATAAGGGGAAGAGATAACGACGATGACAGCGAAACCGCATGTGATCGTCGTCGGCGCCGGCATCATCGGCGCCTCCATTGCCTGGCATCTCATACGCAAGGGTGCAGCAGTCACCGTCGTCGGCGAAGAACTCGGCGGCGTGGCAACACCTTGCTCCTTTGCCTGGATCAATGCGAGCTGGGGCAATCCCGAATTCTATTTCCATTTCCGCCGCAGGGCGATGGCCGAATGGAAGCGGCTGGCGCGGGAACTGCCCGGCCTGCCGCTTGCCTGGTGCGGCGGCCTCTGCTGGGATATGCCGCCGGCCGATCTCGAAGCCTATGCCGATGAGCATGGCCGTTGGGGCTACGGTATCACCCGGCTGAACCGGAAAGAAAGCGCGCTGCTCGAACCCGGCCTCGGCGAATATCCGGATTTCGCCCTCCATGTCGCAGAAGAGGGCGCAGTCGAGCCCGTTGCCGCCGCACGTTTGCTGCTTGCGGATGCCGAGGCGCATGGTGCGACGTTCGTTCATGCCACGGTCAACGGTCTGCTGCAGAGTGGTGAACGAATCATCGGAGTCGTCACGTCGGAAGGCATGCTCGAAGCCGATCATGTCGTGCTGGCCGCAGGCGCAGGCGCAATTCCGATCGCTGCCTCGGCGGGAATAACATTGCCGCTCTCCACGCCGGCGGGCCTGATCGTGCACTCCCGTCCTGTCTCGAAACGCTTGAACGGCCTCGTCATGACACCGCGTCTGCATATGCGCCAGACGGCGGAAGGCCGTATCATCGCCGGCACGGATTTCGGTGGCGGCGATCCCGGCGAGGACCATCAGGCAAGCGCTGCGGAACTCTTCGCACGCGTGAAGGCGATGATCATAGACAATGGCGATTTGAAGCTCGATTTCTTCACTATCGGCTATCGCCCGACACCGACTGATGGTTTTCCCATCATCGGAAATGTCGGCCTGCCGGGTCTCTATGCCGCGGTGATGCACTCCGGTGTCACACTTGCTCCGCTTGCGGGCCTGCTTGCCGCCGACGAGCTTCTGTCAGGCAAGAGTGACGAAAGCCTCATGCCCTTCCGGTTGCAGCGCTTCGCTGACGCAGAATAATCGACAAGAAAATTGACGATTTTACACCTGACTATTTTAGCAGGTTGCAACCAAATGCCCTGCCCCCTAACATGCACCTGCTTTGATAGCGGGCTATTGGGCGGTACGAATGTAAGGGGCGTTTGCGAGCGATGCGGATTCTTGCTTTCGTGACATCAGGCGAAACCGAGCTTCCGCAGCATCCAGCCCCGGCAGACCGGGGACGGCATCGATGAAGTTTGCCGTACGTCTTTTCCCGAAAGCTTCGATCGGAACATATCTCGTCGCCATGGCCGTGGCGATTGCGCTGCCGATCTTCGCCTTCGTTGCCCTTCTTCTCATGCAGTTGGAAGATAATCAGCGGTCCACGCTCAAGCGCGAAACCGCGCAGGATGCGCTCGCCCTCTCACGCACCATCGACCGCCAGCTTCAGGATATGGCGACGACTTTGCGGCTGCTGTCCTCCTCGCCGGAGCTGGAGGGCGGCGACTATGAGTCTTTCTACAATCGCACGGAAACAGCGCTGCGCGGCGATACGCTCTATGTGATCGCCGTCGACAGGACCGGGCAGCAATTTCTGAATACCCGTCGCCCCTTCGGCACGCCGCTCGGAAAGACGACGAACATCGCGGCTTTCGAAGCCGCGATGAAGTCCGGCCGGATCGAAGCCTCCGACGTCTTCATGGGCGCAACGAGCGGCATGTGGGTCTATAACGTCACCCTGCCGCGTGACGAGGATCCTGTCGCCGCATTGATCATCACCCAGAATGCCAACGACCTCGCAAAACTCGTGACGACCGAAGGTCTTGCCTCCGGCTGGTCGGCAGCGGTAATCGATCAGGGTGGCCATGTCGTAGCGAGCCGCGGCCCCGCCAATCTGCAGCCCGGCGAAGCCTTCGACCCGCGCATTCTGCCCTCGCTCGTCGTTTCCAGCGGCGTTTTCGAAGACAGCGATATCCTCCCGCACGCCATGCTGGGCTATGCGCAGATTCCCGGCTGGTCCTGGAAGACGGTGGTATGGGGGCCGATCGCCACTGCGCAGGCACCAATCCTCAGCACTTGGCGCTTCCTGCTGATCGGCGGCCTCGTGCTGCTGCTCGTCGCCGTGCTTGCCACCTATGCCGTTGCCCGACAAGTCCGCTCCACGATCCGTGAAATTGCCGACATGGCGAACCGGCTCGGCGAAGGCCATATCGTCTCGCCGGTCGAAACCAGCGTTATCGAGGCCAACCAGGTGGCGATTGCGCTTTCCAATGCCTCTTTCGACCGCAGCCAGAGCGAGGACCGGCTGCGCTTCGTCATGCATGAGCTGGTCCATCGTACCAAGAACCTGCTGACGCTTGTTCTCGCCATGATGCGTCAACTCTCCAAGCAGGCCGACAGCGTCGAGACATTCCGGCTGGCCGTCGCCCATCGCCTTGAAGGGCTCGTGCGCTCGATCGAGCTTCTGACAGGCGAACAGTGGTCCGGCGTCTCGCTGCGTCGGGTCATCGATATTCATCTTCAGGCCTTTCCGCAGGCCCGCGAGCAGGTGGAAATCACAGGCACCGATTTTGTCCTCAAGCCCGATGCCGTTCAGAATCTCGGCCTGGCGCTGCATGAACTTGCTACCAATTCTGTAAAATATGGAGCCCTGTCCCTGCCTCAGGGCCGTGTGCGTTTCGAATGGCAGCCGGCAGAGGACAACATGCTGCGTTTCACCTGGACTGAAAGCGGCGGTCCGGTGGTCAAACCGCCGGCGCGCACCGGCTTCGGCACCACGGTCATCAAGGCACATGCCGCCGCCGCTTTCCGGGGCAAGGTCGATGTCGACTTCCGCCCGGAAGGTCTCGTCTGGATCCTCACCGCGCAGCGTGGGATGATGGAGCGCGAGTAGCGCAACCGGAACAATCACGGAAATCGTCCGTTTCGAACAGGTCATTCAAAAGGAGAAGGACTATGTTCAAGCAAACCGTGATTGCCGCGGCAGTCGTTTCGGCTGCAGCCTGGGCCGGGTCTGCCATAGCTGCCGACTATATGTCGCTTGGCCGGCTCGTCTGCGGATCGGATGGTGGCCAGGGGCTGATCGTCACGTCTGAAAAGAACCTGATCTGCACCTATACGCCAGCTTCCGGCGGCCCGAAGGCGGTCTATGCCGGCAAGATCGAGAAATTCGGCATCGATATCGGCCAGACCGGCAAGAGCGTGATGATCTGGCAGGTGCTTGCCAAGACCGGCACCGATGTTCCCGATTTCGCGCTGGCCGGAGAATATTACGGCATTGGCGCCGATGCCAGCCTCGGTGCCGGCGGGGGTGCCAAGGTCATTGCCGGCGGCACCAACAAAGCCTTCATGCTGCAGCCACTGAACCTGCAGGCCCAGGAAGGTCTCAATCTCGCCGTCGGTGTCGAGAAGATGACACTGGTGCCGGGCGAAATCTGACGGTTCGCCGACGATAAAGAAAAGCCTGCCGAGGTGGGCTTTTCGGTTAGTGGGCGATCGCCTTGTTGATCTCTTCCGTCACCTTCTTGGCATCGCCGAGCAGCATCATCGTGCCGTCCTTGTAGAATAGCGTGTTGTCGATGCCGGCGTAGCCCGAGCCGAGCGAGCGCTTGACGAAGAGGCAAGTCTTGGCCTTGTCGACGTCGAGGATCGGCATGCCGTAGATCGGCGAGGTCTTGTCGTCGCGCGCCGCCGGGTTGGTGACGTCGTTGGCGCCGATGACATAGGCGACATCGGCCTGGGCGAATTCCGAGTTGATGTCCTCAAGCTCGAAAACTTCGTCATAAGGCACATTGGCCTCGGCAAGCAGCACGTTCATATGGCCCGGCATGCGGCCGGCGACCGGATGAATCGCGTACTTCACTTCCACGCCGTTGTTCTTGAGATTGTCGGCGAGTTCGCGCAGCGCATGCTGTGCCTGCGCCACTGCCATGCCGTAACCAGGCACGATGATGACTTTCGAGGCATTCGCCATCAGGTAGGCCGCATCCTCGGCCGAGCCGAGCTTGACGGTCTTGTCCGAGTTATCCGCCACACCACCCGACGTCTCTCCGCCGAAACCGCCAAGGATGACGGAGATGAAGGAGCGGTTCATGCCCTTGCACATGATATAGGACAGGATCGCACCCGAGGAGCCGACCAGCGCACCGGTAACGATGAGCGCCAGATTGCCGAGCGTGAAGCCGATGCCAGCGGCCGCCCAGCCCGAATAGGAATTCAGCATCGATACGACGACTGGCATGTCGGCGCCACCGATCGGCACGATCAGCAGCACGCCGAGCGCCAGCGACAACGCCACGACCGCCCAGAAGTCGAAATGGCTTTCTGTCACCGCCAACCCGATGATGAAGAGCACGATCAGGGCAAGCAGGCTGATGTTGATCAGATGCCGGAAGGGCAGCAGGATGGGCTTGCCGGACATGCGTCCGTCGAGCTTAAGAAAGGCGATGATGGAGCCGGTGAAGGTCAGCGCACCGATCGCCACGCCGAGCGCCATTTCGATGCGTGCTTCGGTGTGGATCTGACCGATCTCGCCGATTCCGAAGGCATCAGGCGTATAGAGCGCCGATGCGGCGACAAGAACCGCGGCAAGGCCGACCAGCGAATGGAAGCCGGCCACGAGCTGCGGCATCGAGGTCATGGCGATGGTGCGGGCGATATAGGCGCCGGCACTGCCGCCGATGGCAAGACCGAGGATGATGAGCACGAAGCCGCCGAAATCAGGCGTTGCCAGCACCAGTGTCGTGAGGATCGCAATCCCCATGCCGATCATGCCGTAGAGATTGCCCTTGCGGCTGGTGGCCGGATGCGAGAGCCCGCGCAGCGCCAGAATGAACAGAACGCCGGAAACGAGATAGAGGAAGGCTGCAATACTGGTCATCGGCCCCTCACTTATCCTTCTTGCGGTACATCGCCAGCATGCGCTGTGTGACGAGGAAGCCGCCGAAGATATTTACCGAGACGAGCACGAGCGCCACGAAACCGAAGCCGGTGGCAAGCCCGCTGGTCGAAATCCCGACGGCGAGCAGCGCACCGACGACAATGACCGAGGAGATCGCGTTGGTCACGGCCATCAGCGGCGTATGCAGCGCCGGCGTCACCGACCAGACGACGTAGTAGCCAACGAAGATCGACAGCACGAAGATCGCGAACTGGAAGACGAAGGGATCTATCGCCCCGCCGGTTGCAGCACTTGCCGCCTCAGGCGCCTGGGCAGCAGCGCTGATAACAGCGGTGACGGCCTGGTCGAGCTGCTCCAGCGCCTTGTCCATTGCTTCACTGGCCATCAGTTATCCCCCTTCTTGGCGCCGCCGAATGCCGGATGCACGACATCCCCCGCATAGGTCAGCATCGTCGCCTTGATGAGCTCGTCTTCGAGGTTGAGCACGACCGATTTCGTTTCCTTGTTCACCATCGTCTCCAGGAAGGTGACGAGGTTCTTGGCATAAAGCGCGGAGGCACTGGCGGCCACACGGCCCGCCATGTTCGAGAAGCCGACCACCTTCACGCCTTCGACATCGGCGACCTCATCCGCGACGACGCCTTCGATATTGCCGCCACGCTCGACCGCGAGATCGACAGCGACCGCACCGGGCTTCATCAAGGCCAGCATGGCGCGCGAGACAAGCCGCGGCGCCGGACGGCCGGGAATGAGCGCAGTTGTAATGACGATATCCTGCTTGGCGATGTGCTCGGCCACGAATGCCGCCTGCTTCGCCTGATAGTCGGCAGACATTTCCTTGGCGTAGCCGCCAGCCGTTTCCGCCGCCTTGAACTCGTCATCCTCGACGGCGATGAACTTGGCGCCGAGGGAGGCAACCTGTTCCTTCGCTGCGGGGCGAACGTCGGTTGCCGAAACGGCCGCACCGAGACGGCGCGCCGTCGCGATCGCCTGCAGACCGGCAACGCCGGCACCCATGACGAAAACCTTTGCGGCAGGAACTGTACCCGCTGCCGTCATCATCATCGGCAGGGCGCGGTCATAGACCACGGCCGCCTCGATGACCGCCTGATAGCCAGCAAGATTGGCCTGCGATGACAGCACATCCATCGACTGTGCACGGGTGATGCGCGGCATCAGCTCCATGGAGAAGGTGGAAAGGCCTGATCGAGCCATCGCGGCAACCGCCTCGTCATTGCCATAGGGATCCATGATGGCGATAACGACAGCACCGGTCTTGTAACCGGAAATTTCGCTTTCGCTCGGCCGGCGAACCTTGAGGATGACATCGGCGGACGCTGCATCCGCGAATGTGCCGATTGCAGCCCCCACGGCCTCGAACTCACTGTCCGGAATGCGAGAAAGCGTTCCGGCGCCCGCTTCGACGATGATATCGAAGCCGAACGACTTCATCTTTTTCACGGTTTCGACAGACGCGGCGACGCGCGTCTCATCGTCAGTGATTTCCTTTGCTACGAAAATGATATTCGCCAACTGCCCCCTCCTCCGGGTCAGCTGGACCGTCGCAGGCTGCTTGCCTGCGCGGGCCAAGCATCTACATCACAAAGTTCGGAAAACCTTGTCTTCCCGCGGGCCGCGCTTAGCGGAGCAGGAAGATGCCGGCGACAAGAATGATGAGGAAGACGAGGATGCCGCCGAGGAAGCCGGCGCCGCCGAAGAAACCTGCAGTCATGGCAAGCATCAGGGCAATTAGAATCATCGTGCCGTATTTCGTGCCGGCAATGAACATGTCGTAGGTCTTTTCATGTTCCTTGTAGTCCATCGGCGCGCCGGTCTCGACCGGTCCGGTATGATGTTCGGCCATGAATATCGTCTCCCTGAAATGCCTCAGCGCTGCATGATTCCCTCGCCTCAGCAAGGCAAATCCCTACCCGCAGGGATTACACAATGACGGGCGAAAGCGCAATGCATGAGAATACCGCAGGAACGCTCCGCAACGATCTCCTATCGAGGCAAAAGGGACCCTGAACAGCCGGATGAAGGCGCACGGAGGACAAATATAATCTTCGCCTGTCACCCACCCTTCAGTTGCGCTGACTGACATCGTCTCTCCACGACAGAGAAAGCGAAATCACAGCGGCAGGTCGGTGCCGAGTTCGCCTTGCGGCACGAAACGCGCCGTCGGAATGATGGTAAGCGGCGGGAGTGTGTCGTTCGGATTGCGCGAAAACATCATGCGCTGCTCGCTGGCGCTGGAGATGAAGAAGGGGTAACGCGTCAACAGCTTGCGCCCGACCTCGACTACATTCGTCGCCATCAGCGTCACGTCAACGCCGTAACTCTCTGCCAGCCGGCCGGGCACAATAGTATCGGCATAGAAGACCCGCTTGTAGAAGGCGGCATGGGGAGGCCGCACGGACTGAATAACGCGGTCCGCCCGGAAATACGCTGCCGCAACGATGGCGGGTCTCAGCGTCAGATAGGGAACCCATGGCATGTTGGCGGTGAGCTCAGGATCGGCCGCGAAACGCGCCGGGTCGATCAAGGTCAGCCCGGCGTCCAAAAGCTCATCCATCGCCTCGGGGAAGGCCTCTCCGGACCGGCTGATACGATGCTCCGGTGTCACATAGTGAATTCGGATCGTACTGACCAGTTCACCATAATAGTACAGACCGAAGATATAGGCATGGCTGTCGAAATCGACATCGTCCAATAGACCTTCCGGGGCAAGCGACAGCGCGTCGTGGGCCTTGTAGGCCTTGTAGCGCAGCCGCTCCACCTCCTCCATGTCTTCGCTGCTTTCGACACGGCGATATTCGACATGATCCAGAATTTCCAGGATTTTCCTGCTGAAATCGCTACGGGTAAAAAGTGTGTCTGACATTCTCTCGATCCGCTCGTTAACGGATCATTAATCATACGCCGCCGATATATAGGCAAGAAAATCTGAGAATTTGCGTTAAATTTAAATTATTAAGGTTAACGGCGCGCAAGATTTTCGGCTGGGCAACCAGCCACTTGCGGCGGCTCAGGCGACCTTGGTGCGACGGCGCTGGACGGTGCGGCGGCCGATGCCCTCTTGCAGCAGCGTGATGTTCTGGGAAGGCACGGGCGGCGAGAAAACATAGCCCTGCACGAGATCGGCGCTGCGGTGCTTGTTGAGCAGCGCCAGCTGCTCCTCGGTCTCCACACCCTCGATGACGATCTTAAGGCCGAGTTCGCGGGCGAGATTGACGGTGCCGCGCAGGAGCTTGAGGCGGCGCGCATCCTCGACGATGTTGCGCACGAAGGAGCGGTCGATCTTGACGATATCGAGCGGCAGCGTGTCGAGATAGCTGAGGCTGGAGAAGCCGGTGCCGAAATCGTCGATGGCGATGGTGATGCCGCGGGACCTGAGTTCCGCCAAGATGGCGCGCACCGTCGCCGGTTCGTCGATCAGGCAGCTCTCGGTAACCTCGAGATGCAGCCGCGCCGCGGCGAGGCCGGAATGGGCAAGCGCATCGGCGACAGTTGAAAGAATGTCAGCATCGCGCAGATCCCGTGCCGAAAGGTTGACCGAGACGGCGACATGTTCCGGCCAGGTCATGCATTCGCTGCAGGCCTTGAACAGCACGAAACGAGTGATGTCGGAGATGATACCCATATCCTCGGCGAGCCGGATGAAGACGTCGGGTGGGATCGAGCCCCTCTCCGGATGCACCCAGCGCGCCAAGGCCTCGGCACATTCGATCCGCGAGCCGTCGGCCCGGAACATCGGCTGGAAGGCGAGGTGCAGCGCATCGGCAGCTACGGCCTCGCGCAAATCCGCCTTGAGCTTTTGCTGGTCGATATAGCGGCCGTCCATTTCGCGCTCGAAACCGGTGATGCCGCCCTTTAGGCGCGACTTGCTTTCGAACAGCGCCAGGTCGGCCTTGACGCTCCATTCGTCCATAGCAAAGGCGTCGCTCTCAAGAACGGCATAGCCGGCGCTGAGCGAGACGAGGAAGGTTACCTCATCGACTTCATACTGACCCTGAACCGCCGCATGCAGCTTGCGAATGTCGGCATCCAGCACCTGCTTGTCACGTGCATGCGGGAAGAACAGGATGAACTGATCGCCCATCAGCCGGCCAACGATAGCGTTGCCGGCAATTTCCTTGACCCGCATGGCGATCGCACACAGCAGGTGGTCGCCGGTTACATGGCCCCGCATGTCGTTGACATGCTTGAACTCGTCGATATCGAGAATCATGAAGCCGAGAGGGCCACGCTTTTTCGAATGTCTGGTGAGGTACTCCTGCACGCGCTGGCCGAAATATTCTCGGTTCGGCAGACCCGTCAGTGCATCGAAACGCACCATATGCAGGATCTTCTGCTCGGCCTTCACGCGGCTCGAAACGTCTTCGAAAATCAATACGGCGCCGCCATCCGCACGCCGGCTCGCCGAAAATTCCAGCGACAAACCCTCGGGGAAATGGATGAGCGTACGCGACAGGCTGCCTTCGGCGACCTGTGTCAGCTGCCGCAGGATCAGCTCCGGCTGGGACGCGTCCATGAAGCTGTAGCGCGCGCCATAGCGCAATACCGCGCCGAGATCGCGATCCTTCAGCCGATCCGGCGCGCCAATCTTCAGGAGCTCGCAGGCCTTGCGGTTGATGACCTGGATCCGGTTCTCCGTGTCGACCATGACGAGGCCGTGCGGCATGTTGTTGAGCGCCGTATCGAAACGGTCGGCGATGATGGTGATTTCCCGGCGCGCAATGACGTTCTCATAGAGAAACTCGCGCACGCCGTTCGCCATGGCCCGCGTCGTCAGCCAGAAAGGAATGAGGAAGATCGAAAGCACGCCGCGATAGAAATCCAGCGCCAGGAGGCTGCCGACGATCATCGGCAGGCAGCAGAAGAACGTCTGGAGATCGACTGCGAAGCGCGAGCCGTAGTTGCGGCCGACGACGGAAACCATGGTCGCCATGGTGACGGAAATGCAGGCAAGCTCCGCAAAGGAGTCATGCACGACGAAGATGGCGTAGCCACTGGCGATGCCGAGGAGCGCGGTAGTGCAGGCTCCACTGGCAACGAGAATCCGCTCCCAACGCTCGATTCCGGCGTGCGACAGGCTCTGCTTATCGACACGATCGAACTGCCGGAAGATGACCATGCGAGCGCTGAAGACCAGAAGGAAGGCGACCGACAGCAGGACGTAGAGGGAGTGCTGCGTCTTGGCAGCAACGGCAAGGCACGTCGCAACATGCACAATCACGCCAACAAGGAGCGTCATGCGGTTCCCGGCTAGGGAACTCACAAACGACAGATACACATCCTTAGGGACCCTGTTCGGGTTATGTGGCTTCATCCATACTTTCCCTGTGCGCGGGAAATGTAAACCGAACCCTTTAAAAATTGATTTCAAACGGTTCAAACATTTGGTCAATTTTTCTAAAACCATAGGATGAACTGTACACTTAACGCGGGACAATGCAGCTTTCTCGCGAGGTTTTGAAAAATATATCCGCGCCTGAGTTGCCAGAATTTTCAACGGGATCGCAGCCCTTGACCGCATAAGACTATAATCCAAGGCGGGCCATTTATCCTTCCAATTTCAAAAACCCTGGTTTACACCGAGTGCAGGGGAGAACTGCCGAAAACGGCAAGACAATAAGGGGAGGCGAATGTCGGTATTTCTGGCCGTCAGTCGATTGATCGACTCGATCAGCGAGTTCATTGGCAAACTGTCCGAATACATGGTGCTGTTCTGCTGCCTGATCAGCGCCGGCAATGCGATGGTGCGCTATGCACTCAACTACAGTTCGAACGGCTGGCTGGAAATCCAGTGGTATCTCTTCGCCTTCGTCGTCGTACTCGGCGCTTCCCACACCTTGCGCAAGAACGAACATGTGCGCGTCGATCTGATATACGGCTCCGTCTCCGACAGGGCGAAAATCTGGATCGACATCGTCGGCCTGACCGTCTTCCTCATCCCGGTCTGCATTTTTCTTTCCATTCTCTGCTGGCCTTATTTCCTGCTCGCCTATCAGCAGGGTGAGGTTTCCGGCAATGCCGGCGGCCTCATCCGCTGGCCCGTGAAGCTGATGCTCTTTGCCGGCTTCGCTCTTCTGACCCTTCAGGGCGTTTCGGAATTGATCAAGAGGATCGCCGCGCTGACCGGCACGATCGAGATCGATACGAAATACGAAAAGCCGCTGCAGTAGCCCGGCACCTGGAGGAACGGATTTGTTTGACTACGGTATCATTCCGCCGGCGATGTTCCTGGGCATGGTCATCTTCATGCTCTACGGCTTTCCCGTCGCCTTTTCGCTCGCCGCCGTCGGCCTTTTCTTTGGCATTATTGGCATCGTGACCGGGCATTTCGAAGAGGCCCTTCTGCAGGCGCTGCCGTTGCGCTTCTTCGGCATCGTCTCCAATGATCTCTTGCTGGCGATCCCATTCTTCACGTTCATGGGCGCGATATTGGAGCGCTGCGGACTTGCTGAAGATCTTCTCGAAGGTACCGGCAAGCTCTTCGGCCGCATCCCCGGCGGCCTCGCCTATGCCGTGATCCTCGTCGGCGCCGTGCTCGGCGCTATCACCGGTACGGTCGCGGCCTCCGTCATCACCATGGGCGTCATCTCCCTGCCGATCATGCTGCGCTACGGCTACAGCCCGCGGCTTGCAACGGGTGTCATCGCGGCATCCGGAACGATCACGCAGGTTATTCCTCCATCCCTAGTCCTCGTCGTACTCGCCGACCAGCTCGGCCGTTCGGTCGGCGACATGTATCTCGGCGCGATCGGCCCCTCGATCCTGCAGGTAGCGATTTTCGTCGGCTATATCCTCGTCCTTTCCATCATCAACCCGAAGGCGATGCCGCCGCTGCCGAAGGAAGTGCGCGGCGATTTCGACTGGCCGCTGCTGATGAAGGTGCTCTGGGGCATGATCCCCTCGATCGTGCTGATCTTCCTCGTGCTCGGCACCATCTTCATGGGTCTTGCCACACCAACGGAAGCCGGTGCCCTTGGCGTCGTCGGCGCCATGATGCTTGCCGCCCTTCACCGCCGGCTCACATGGCCGCTGATCCGCGAGGCCATGAGCTCGACCATGCACATCACCTCCATGGTGGTGATGATCCTGATCGGCTCGACCTGCTTCAGCCTCGTCTTCCAGGGCATGGACGGCTCGCGCTGGATCGAGCACATGCTCTCGGGCATTCCCGGCGGACCTGTCGGCTTCCTGATCTTCGTCAACATTTTCATCTTCATCCTCGCCTTCTTCCTCGATTTCTTCGAGATCGCCTTCATCGTCATCCCGATGCTGGCGCCGGTCGCCTCCAGTCTCGGTATCGACCTGATCTGGTTCGGCGTCTTGATCTGCGTGAACATGCAGACGAGCTTCATGCATCCGCCCTTCGGCTTCGCGCTCTTCTACCTGCGCTCCATCGCCAACAGGGATGTCCGCACCAAGGATATCTATCTCGGCGCCCTGCCCTGGGTCGGCATGCAGCTCATTCTGGTGGCGATCGTGATCTTCTGGCCGGAATCGGTCACCTATTGGTTGGACCATGGCCCCAAGGTCGATCCGAACTCGATTAAGATCGAAGTGCCGGGCTTCGGTGGCCAGCTGGGCCTGCCGTCATTGGGAGCCCCAGGCGGAGGGGTGTCCCCGCAGATTCCAGGCCTGTCCTTACCGGCCCTGCCGAGCGCACCCCCTCCGCCTCCCCTTGCACAATGAGGAAAGCAAAAGCCCCGGATTTTCATCCGGGGCTCTCTTATTGATATAGCTGAGAAAAGGAGATCTCTTAGATCTTACCCGCGCGCTGCTGGATCATCATGAACGTATCGAACGTGTATTCCGAAAGCTGCATCCAGAGATAGGCATCCCGCTTGAAAGCAATCTGGTCATTGTAGATCTTCTTGAAATATTGGTTCGTGCCTGAGATTTCGCCATAGATGCTCATCGCGGCCTGGAAGCAGGCCTCCATGATCTCCTGGCTGAACGGCCGCAGCGTTGCGCCTTCCGCAACAAGCTGCTTCAGCGCGCTCGGATTCTTCGTGTCGTATTTTGCCAGCATGTTGGTGTTGGCGAAAGCGCAGGCGTCGTTGAGCGCTGCCTGATAGTGCTTCGGCAGGCTGCTCCACTTATCGAGGTTGAAGAAGGCATGCACCGTCGGGCCACCTTCCCACCAGCCCGGGTAATAGTAGTATTTCGCCACCTTGTGGAAGCCGAGCTTCAGGTCGTCATAGGGGCCGACGAATTCTGCCGCGTCGATCGTTCCCTTTTCGAGCGCCGGATAGATGTCGCCGCCGGCGATCTGCTGCGGGATGACGCCGACCTTCTCCATGACGCGACCGGCGAGACCGGCAATGCGCATTTTAACGCCCTTGAGATCGTCGAGCGTATTGATTTCCTTGCGGAACCAGCCGCCCATCTGCGCACCTGTATTGCCGGCCGGCAGGGCATACATGCCCTGTGTGGCATAGAATTCGTTCATCAGTGTATTGCCGTTGCCCTGGTAAAACCAGGCATTGGTCAGGCGGCTGTTCAGTCCGAACGGAATGGCAGTTCCGATGGCGTAGGTCGGATCCTTGCCGACGAAATAATAGGAGGTGGTGTGGGCTGCCTCGACAGTACCCGCCGCCACCGCATCAACGGCTTGTAGGCCGGGGACGATTTCGCCGGCTGCGAAAGGCTGGATCGTGAAATTACCGTCAGTGGCAGCAGAAACATGCTTGGCGATATCTTCGGCGCCGCCATAGATCGTGTCCAGGCTCTTCGGAAACGACGAGGTCATACGCCAGGAAATCTTCGGGTTTTCCTGCGCAATTGCAGGCGCAGCAAGTGCAGTCGCGGCAACGGCTCCGGCGCCGGCTGTTCCCGCCTTTTTCATAAATGAACGACGATCCATCAAAAACCTCCCGTATAGATGGCACTGCGTGGCAATCCTCACCCCTACCCGCAGTAAGGGTAAAGCTAAGCATGGCGGAAGAAGCGTTTCAAGCTTTAGTCTATTAGTCTTTGGGATCACGACACTTCTGTGGCGCAAGCCGCACATCCATCGGAATCAGCGGCTTAGCCTGCGTCAGATCGGTAGCACAGCAGGGACCGCCGCAATTTGGCCACCGCTTGCATCCAAGCGTTGACTTGACGGCCGATCTGGCCGCAGAAACGTCCGATATTGTTTTCTCCGGGGCGAATATGACGAAACCGATCGTTGCAATTCCTGCCGATATCCGCAGTCTCGATGGCGCAACCTGGCATGCCGTGCAGCATCAGTATGTGCGCGCGGCGCTGAATGCCGCCGGCGTGATGGCCTTTATCATTCCCGCCTTCGAGGAAGGGTACGACACGGATGCGATCCTCGACCGGGTCGATGGTGTGCTGGTTTCCGGCTCGGCCAGCAATGTGCACCCCTCGCTCTACGGCCTCGAACCTACGGAAGCCGACGGCCCCTTTGACCCGGCCCGCGACGCCACAAGCCTGCCGCTGATCCGCCGTGCCATCGACCGCGCCATTCCACTTCTTGCCATCTGCCGCGGCATTCAGGAATTGAACGTTGCCCTCGGCGGCTCGCTTGCCAGCGAAATCCAGGAACAGCCTGGCATCTGGGATCACCGTAAACCCGATGTCACGGATCGCGACGGCATGTACGCGATCCGCCAGAGCGTTTTCATCAAGGAAGGCTCCTGCATTGCCGGCATCGTCGGCGCCGGTGAGATCCGCGTGAACTCCCTGCATCGGCAGGCGATCGCCAAGGCCGCGCCGCGCCTGCAGGTGGAAGCCACGGCAGAGGACGGCACGATCGAGGCCGTTTCCGTCATTGACGCCAAGGCCTTCGCTGTCGGCGTGCAATGGCATCCGGAATATTGGGCTGAGACCGATAAGCCCTCCAACAAACTCTTCACCGCCTTCGGCGATGCCGCGCGGAATTATGCCGCAAGCAAGCTACGGCAGCCGCCGGCACAGGCAATCGCCTGACAACAAAAGGCCGCCGAATCGCTCCGACGGCCTTTTTCTCTTTTGATCGAATAGCTCAGCGACCGCCTTCGATCTTGCGGTGACGCTGGTTGGTGCCATGGACGCCATAGGGATATTGCCCCGGCGTCGGCGCGCTGATCTCAGTGAGCTTCGCCGTCTCCTCCTCGGATAGCACCAGCTTTGCAGCACCGAGATTGTCGGCAAGCTGTTCGGAGGTGCGGGCGCCGAGGATGACTGAGGTCACGGCCGGACGTGCCGCGACCCAGGCGAGCGCCACCTGAGCCATGCTGACACCACGTGCCCCGGCGATCTCCTCGACAGCAGCGATGATGTCCCAGGTCCGCTCCTGCGCGTTGCGGCCTGCATAGGCTTCGCCGCCACGGCTGGGGTTTTCGCCGAGGCGCGTCGCACCCGTCGGCACCTCGTCACGCTTGTACTTACCGGTCAGCCAGCCGCCGCCGAGCGGCGACCAGGGCAGCAGGCCCATGCCGGCATCCTTGCAGGCATCGACGATCTCGAGCTCGATGTCGCGCATCAGCAGGTTATATTGCGGCTGCAGCGTCACCGGACGCGTATAGCCCTGAGCCTTGGCGATTTCGGAGGCCTTGGCGATATGCCAGCCGACATAGTTGGAGAAACCGTAATAGCCGATCTTGCCGGCACGGACGGCATCATCGAGGAAGCGCAGCGTCTCCTCGATCGGCGTCAGGGCATCCCATGCATGCATCTGGTAGAGATCGATATGCTCGACGCCCAGACGGCGCAGCGAGTCGTTGAGCGCTTGATTGAGATGACGGCGGGAAAGACCGATATCGTTCGGCCCATCTCCCATCGGGAAGCGGCCCTTGGTGGCGACCACCGCCTGCTGTGCCTGCGTCGGGCGTGCCTTGAGCCAACGGCCGATGATCTCCTCCGATGCACCAGCGCTGTAGACGTCAGCCGTATCGATGAAATTGCCGCCCCAGGCGAAGTAGTCGTCGAGCATTTTGAAGGAAGCCGCCTCATCGGATTCCTTCCCGAAAGTCATGGTACCCAGGCAATATGCGGTGACGACGGCCCCGCTGGGACCGAGCTTGCGATAATCCATTTCTGCCTCCTTCCAGAAAACGCCGGCTGCCGGCGTGAAAAAAACGCCGGGCGGAGCAGACGCTCCCCGATCAAATCGCTATGTATAAGCTTGAGACGGCGAAATGCCGCCGATGACAGTTACGGCCGCAACAAACGGGCGCGACCGGAGCTAACCATAGCCAATCCTTCCCGGCCGACCAAGTAGGGAAACGGGAAAAACTCCAAGGGCAAAAAGGAAAAAGCGAAAGCTCCCTCCGTCTTCGCGGAGGGAGTGCACGGGTGCCCTAGTTCTTGACGGGCGTTTCCGCCACCGGGGTAACCGGCTTGCCCTGTTCGAACCAGGTGATCAGGTTTGCGGCCACCAGATCCGCCATGGCATTGCGCGTCGGAACCGAAGCCGAGGCCACATGCGGCAACAGGACCGTATTCGGCGCGGCCAACAGCCCCGCCGGCACGTTCGGCTCATCATAGAAAACATCCAGGCCGGCAGCACCGATTGTACCGGCATTCAGCGCGGCGATCAGGTCATCCTCATCTACCGTCCATCCACGGCCGACATTGACCAACACGCCGTCAGGGCCGAGCGCGGAGAGAACTTCCGCATTGATCGTCTTATGCGTCTGCGGCGTCTTCGGTACGATCGCGATCAGCGTATCGACGGCCTCGGCAAGCCTTTTCAGTGTCGGCTGGTAATCATAGGGCGCATCGGCATGGCGGGAGCGGGTGTGATAGCTGATCTTCACCTTGAAAGGTTCCAGCCGTTTGGCAATCTCTAGGCCGATACGTCCGAGGCCGTAGAGGCCGACATGCCGGCCCTTCAGCGAAAAGCGCGTCAGCGGATAGGAAGCGCCCGGCTTCCAGTTGCCGTCCCGCAACCAGTTCTCCGCCTTGGGGATTTCGCGGATGGTATTGAGCAGAAGCGCAATCGCCGTATCGGCGACCTCGTCGTTCAGCACGTCGGGCGTATTGGTGACGATGATGCCCTTCGAACCTGCGAGCTTGGCATCGATGCCATCGTACCCGACGCCGAAACTGGCGACGATCTCGATAGAAGGCAACTGCTCGAACCAGGCAGCCGGAAAGGCTCCGCTGACTGCCACACCACGAATGCGTTTCGCCGTCTCGGCATCGAGCTTCAGCGTCGCGTCACGATCGACGGTTATCACCTCGAAGCGGTCCTTCAGCTGGGCGAGAACGCGATCATGCATCTTCCCGGGAACGAGAACGGCAATACGGGACATGGCTTTTCCTCTTGGATTCGGCGGTCAGCTACGCGGCCGATAGGGACTGGTGGATTGGCGGATGCGCATTTCCGGCTTGATGAGATGGATGCCATCGGGCTCATGGCTGCCGGC
>Ga0209758_1001864_pt1 | contig 23116 bp, 20 predicted proteins | sample AraplaMF_Col_mMF_FD_184258 | JGI IMG/M metagenome (GOLD analysis project Ga0209758, IMG submission 184258) | Arabidopsis root microbial communities from the University of North Carolina, USA - plate scrape MF_Col_mMF (SPAdes) (version 2) | ecosystem: Host-associated > Plants > Roots > Endosphere...
AAAATTGTGCCATTATGGCCGATGGTGAGCGTGCCTACAGTCGATGCTTGCATCTGACCCTCCGTGGGTTCGAGTGTGGAAACCCAAACCTATCGGAAAGGCCACGCTCACCGCCCATGGAATCTACGGCTCTGTCATTGCGGCACCGGGCGTTTCAAACACCCGCGCAAATCCCGTTTGAAACTTTGTAATTGATGCGTCCGTCGCGTCCGTCGTGTTCAATGCCGGCGACCTCAGCAACGCGAGACAGCCATGACCCTCACCGACATCCCCGCCGGCTTCGAGCCGCATTTCCGCAAGGCGCCGCTCACCGATCCCTGGGAGCCGCTCTACTCCAAGAAGACCGACAAGGGGGTCACCGTGGGGTTGCGGCTGGCGACGCCGCACACCAACGCGCGCGGGCTGATCCATGGCGGGTTGATTGCGGCGTTGGTCGATGCCGCCATGGGCTATAGCTGTGCCCAGGCGACGGGCTGGTCGACCTCGTTGGTCACGATCTCGCTGTCGGTCGACTATGCCGGTGCCGCCGAAATCGGCCAATGGCTCGCGGTCGAGGGCGAGGCGATCAAGACCGGCTCCACGATCTGTTTCGCGCAATGCCTGGCGAAGGCCGACGACGCCGTGATCGCGCGGGCGAGCGGGACATTCCGCGTGGTGCCGAAGAAGGGGTGATGTTGTCGTTCCGGGGCGGCGCGGAGCGCCGAACCCGGAACCTCGAGATTCCGGGTTCTCGCTTCGCGAGCCCCGGAATAACGATGGTCACCCGAACCTCCACTCCGCCGTCTCCACCACGAGATCGACGAACGCGCGCACCTTGGCCGAGAGCAGGCGCGAGGTGGGATAGACGATGTGGATCGGCAGCGCCGGCTGCTCGTATTTCGCCAGCACGATCTTCAGCCGCCCGCGCTTCAGCCCCTCGGCGGCCTGATAGGCCAGCACCCGCGTCACGCCGCCGCCGGCCTCGGCATATTGCAGGGCGGCGTCGGCGCTGTTGCTGGTGAAGCGCGGCGCTACCGTCACCTCGATGTCGCGGCCGTCCTGGACGAAATGCCAGCTGGCGGATGGGCCGAACTGGATGGTCTGGTGCTCGCCCAGCGCCTCTGGCGTCCTCGGCTCGCCATGGCGCTTGAGGTAGGCGGGCGCGGCCACCACGATCCGCCGCATCTCCCCGACCTGGCGCGCCACCAGCGAGGAATCGGCGAGGTGGCCGATCCGCACCGCGGCATCGACGGCGTCCTCCACCAGGTTGACGAGATGGTCGGAGAGCCGCAATTCGCAGGTGACCTCGGGATAGCGCTTGAGATAGGCGGTCATCACCGGCCCGACATGCAGGCGGCCGAAGCCGACCGGGGCCGAGACCACCAGCCGTCCGCTCGGCCGGTTGCGCTCCTCGCGTGCGGAGCCGTCGGCCTCCTCGACATCGGCGAGGATCCGCCGCGCCCGCTCCAGATAGCGCGTCCCGACGTCGGTCAGCGTCACCTGCCGCGTGGTCCGCTGCAACAGCCGCGCGCCGAGATGCTCCTCCAGCGCCGCGATCAGCCGCGTCACCGCCGAGGGCGACAGCCGCAGCTTGCGCGCCGCCGGCGCAAAGCCGCGCAGATCGGCGACGGTGACGAAGACATGCATGGCTTCAAGGCGGTCCATGGTATTATTGCATATATCGCAATGATGAAGTGTCAAGTGGACCGATTGTTTTAGCCTCTGGAAGGTCCACCTTGACCCCTGACAGACGCACCAATGCGCCGGAATTCCAGGAGCTATTCCGATGACGGCAACTCACACCTACGCCAGCGACGTCGCCTTTTCGCCGGCGGTGAAATCGATCCAGACCCGAAAGGGATCGCGCGAGGGCTATGCCCATGCCGAGCAGCGAGGATGGCGCACCGAGGTCGATGAGAACCTCGCCGCGTTCCTCGCTGACGCCAACAGCTTCTATTTCGCCACCGCATCTGCCGACGGCCAGCCCTATATCCAGCACCGCGGCGGCCCGAAGGGCTTCTTGAAGGTCTTGGACAAGCAGACGCTGGCCTTCACCGACTACGCCGGCAACCGGCAATACATCACGCAAGGAAACCTCTCGGAGAATCCCAAGGCGTACATCTTCGTGATGGACTACGCCCATCGCCGCCGCGTGAAAATCTGGGGCGAGGCGCACGTCGTCGAGGACGACGAGGCGCTGACGACGTCGCTGATGCCGAAGGGTTACCGCGCCCGGCCGGAGCAGGCGATCCTGTTCAAGATCGCAGCCTGGGACACCAACTGCCCGCAGCACATTCCGCAGAAGTTCGACGCGGCGGATGTCGCAGCGGCATTGGCTGCAAGGGATGCGAGGATCGCGGAGCTCGAGGCGGAAGTGGCGGCGCTGAGGGGGGAGAAGGGGACGGGTTGAGGCTGACCTCTGCAGTTTTCACGCTCCGGTGTCATGCCCCGCGAAGGCGGGGCATCCAGTACGCCGAGGCCTATCGGTCAATCACTAACGCCGCCGAGTACTGGATCGCCCGCCTTCGCGGGCGATGACAGTGAGTGTGTCGGGGCGCCTTGACCTAAATCACGCTTTCGCCTTCGTGCTGGAAGCCGAGATAGCTCGCCGCCACCCGCTCGTTTGCGGCGATGTCGCTGGCCTTGCCGCTGAGCACGAACTCGCCGAGCTCCATCACGTAAGCCTGGTCTGCGATCTTCAGCGCCGCCTGCGCGTTCTGCTCGACCAGCAGCACGGAGACGCCGGCGGCGCGGAGCTCGGCGACGATGCGGAAGATGTCGGCGACGATGATCGGGGCGAGGCCGAGGCTCGGCTCGTCCAGCATCAGCAGCTTCGGCTCGCCCATCAGCGCGCGGCCCATCGCGAGCATCTGCTGCTCGCCGCCCGAGAGCGTGCCGGCGAGCTGCTTGCGCCGCTCCTTCAGCCGCGGAAACAGCGTGTAGACGCGCTCCATCGAGGCCCTCGCCTTTGACCTCTCGATACGGAAGGCGCCAAGCTCGAGATTGTCCTCGACATTCATGGTCACGAACAATTCGCGGTGCTCCGGGACGAGGCCGAGGCCCATCGCGACGCGGTCCTCGATGTCGAGCCGGGCGAGATCCTGCCCGGCAAAGACGACGCGGCCCTTCAGCGGCAGGATGCCCATGATGGCGGACAGCAGCGTGGTCTTGCCGGCACCGTTGGCACCGACGATGGTGACGATTTCATTCGTGCCGACCTCGAGCGAGACCGAGCGCACCGCCTCGACCTTGCCATAGGCGACATGGGCATCGGTGACGGACAACAGCGCGCTCATGCCGCCACTCCGAGATAGGCCTTGATCACTTCGGGATTGGTCTTGATCGTGGCGGGGGTGCCTTCGGCGATCTTGGTGCCGAAATCGAGCACCACGATGCGGTCGGCGAGGTTCATGACGAAGCCCATGTCGTGCTCGACCAGGAGCACGCTCATGCCGCCGTCGCGCAAGTCACGCAGCAGCGTCGCCAGCCGCTGCTTCTCCATGTGGCGCAGGCCCGCGGCGGGCTCGTCGAGCAGCAGCAGCATCGGATCGACGCAGAGCGCCCGCGCGATCTCGACGATGCGCTGCTGTCCCAGCGACAGTGAGCCTGCGAGCTGGTGCATCTGCTCGGTGAGGCCGACACGCTCGATCTGGCGGGCGGCCTCCGCAAGCAGCTTTGCCTCGTCGGCGCGATCGAGCCGCAGCATCGAGGAGATCGGCCCGGAATGGCCGCGCAGATGCGCGCCGATCGCGACGTTCTCCAGCACGGTCATGTCGGGGACCAGCTTCACGTGCTGGAAGGTCCTGCTGATGCCGAGCTTGACGATCTCCTGCGGCGGCGCGTTGTCGACCTTCTTGCCCAGCACCGAGATCGAGCCCGACGTCGCCGACAGCACGCCGGTGATCAGGTTGAAGGTCGTGCTCTTGCCGGCGCCGTTCGGGCCGATCAGCGCGACGATCTCGCGGGCCTGGACGTCGAAGGAGACGTTGTTGACCGCGACCACGCCGCCGAACTGTTTTCGCGCCTTGTCGACCTGGAGCAGGACGCTGCCCTCGCCGGGGGCGCGGGGGCGCTGCTCGAGCTTCAGGGAGGTATCGGGCTTCTTGCCACTGGTGCGCTCCGGCAGGAAGGACATCAGCCAGGGCCAGAGGCCGCCGGGCGCAAGCTGCAGCAGCGCGACCAGCATGATGCCGAACACGATGGTCTCGACCTGTCCCGAGCCGGGCAGGATCAGCGGCAAATAGCTTTGCAGCACCTCTTTCAGGACCACGACGATCGCCGCGCCCAGGACGCCGCCCCAGACATAGCCGGCGCCGCCGACCACGGCGATGAAGAGATATTCGATGCCGGCCTGCGCGCCGAACGGCGTCGGGTTCACCGCGCGCTGCAGATGCGCGTAGAGCCACCCCGAAAGGCCGGCGAGCACGGCGGCATGGATGAACACCAGCAGCTTAGCGCGCGGCGTATGCACGCCGAAGGCTTCCGCCGCGACATGGCCGCGCCTGAGCGCGCGGATGGCACGGCCGGTGCGGGAGTCCAGCAGGTTCATCGTCAGCAGAGCCGAAACGATCACGGCGATCCAGATCGCGTAATAGATCGAGCCGGGCGAGAGCATCTTGAACGTGCCGATCGACAGCGGCGGGATCGCCGAGATGCCGTCGTTTCTCCCCAGGAATTCCAGCTTGCTGAACAGATAGAACAGGCCGAGCCCCCAGGCGAGCGTGCCGAGCGGCAGATAATGGCCAGAGAGGCGGACGGTGATCAGACCGAGCAGCACCGCCAGCGATCCGCTGACCGCCAGCGACAGCGGCAGCGTCAGCCAGGGCGACAGGCCATAGGCCGTCGACAGCACCGCGGTGGTATAGGCGCCGAAGCCGACGAAGGCGGCTTGTCCGAAAGAGGTCAGGCCGCCGACGCCGGTCAGCAGCACGAGGCCCATCGCGACCAGGGCCGCGAGGCCGATATTGTCGAGCAGCACGATCCAGAACGGGGGCATCCCCGGGACAAACGGGATCGCCGCCATCACGAGTGCGAAGACAATGATAGGAAGCCGGCTCTGCATCTTGGCCTCAGTCCTTCTCTTCTTCGACGGCGGGCGCGGCGAGCGAGCGCAGCAGCAGCACCGGGATCAAGAGCATGAAGACGATCACCTCCTTGTAGTTGGAGGCATAGAAGGACGAGAACGCCTCGACGATGCCGACCACCAGCGCCGCGACGGCGGTCAAGGGGTAGCTGACGAGGCCGCCGATGATCGCGGCGACGAAGCCCTTCAGGCCGATCAGGAAGCCGGAGTCGTAATAGAGCGTCGTGATCGGCACGATCATGATGCCCGACAGCGCGCCGATGACCGAGGCCAGCAGGAAAGCGATCTGCCCCGACAGCGTGGTGCGGATGCCGGCGAGCCGCGCCCCGAGACGGTTCACGGCGGTCGCGCGCAGCGCCTTGCCGTAGAGCGTCAGGCCGAAGAACAGCCAGAGCCCGACGATGAAGGCGACGGTGATGGCGTAGACGGTGATGCTCTGGCCGGTGAAGCGCAGCGCGCCGGCGGTGAAGGCGCCGGACAGCACGGCAGGCCCGCGCTGGCCTTCGGCGCCGAAGAACAGAAGGCCGAGGCCCTGCAGTGCGAGGTGGACGCCCACTGAAGCGATCAGCAGCACCAGCACCGAGGTGTGCGCCAGCGGCTGGAACGCGATGCGATAGAGATAGAGGCCGATCATCGCGACGATCACCAGCGACAGCGCGATGCAGATCGCGACCGGCGGCTTCTGGGCGGCGAAGTACACGGTCACCGCCAGCACGATGGAGGGCAGCACGATGTTCGTGATGAAGCTGCGCACGACCAGCCGCCCGTGCAGCGCCTTGCGCGCCACGAACAGGTCGAAAGCGAAGGCGCCGATGCCCAGCGCCAGCGCCAGCTTTGCCGTCCCCGGCATCTGACCCGCGGCCAGCGAGGCATAGGTCAGCGCGCCGTAGGTGACGAATTCGCCCTGGGGAATGAGGATCACGCGGGTGACGGCGAACACCAGCACCAGCGCCAGGCCGAGCAGCGCATAGATCGCGCCATTGGTGATGCCGTCCTGCACCAGGAACAGCATGATGGTGGTATTCAAGACCGGACGCTCCCCCTCAATATTACGAACCGGTCCCCTCGATTGCGGTGGACGGTCCGCTCACAGCCATTGATACACGCATGCGATATTTGATATGGTCCATAACAATTATCAAATATAACATCAAGGGTGGGGAACGACCCGTCCCGAATTTAACGGGATTACGAGCACGAGGCGATGACCGTTTCCAAGGCTGCTGAAAAGACCGCTGAAAAGACCTCCGAAAAGCCGGCCGACCCGGCCAAGGGCCGCAAGGACACGGCCGAATCGCAGGGGCAGGGGGCCGCCGAGGCGCTCCAGCTCGGCGGGCTTTCCGAACAGCTCGGCTATGTCTTGAAGCGGGCGCAGCTCAAGGTGTTCGAGAATTTCTTGCGCTGCATGGCCTCGCTCCAGCTCACGCCGGCGCAGTTCTCCGTGCTGCTGCTGGTCGAGAAGAATCCCGGCCGTAACCAGACCGAGATCGCCTCCACCCTTGGCATCCTGAGGCCGAACTTCGTGGCGATGCTCGACAACCTCGAGAGCCGCGACCTCTGCGCGCGGATCCGCTCCACCAACGACCGCCGCTCGCACATCCTGGTGCTGACCGACAAGGGCAAGGCCGTGCTGGCCCGCGCCAAGAAGCTCGTCGCCACCAAGCACGAGGCCCGGCTGAACGATCTGCTCGGGCAAAGCAACCGCGAAGCCCTGATCGCGATGCTTTCGAAGATCGCCAACGAGTTTTGAGGCGGGCAGCCACTCCCCGAGTGCGCGAGCCCGCCCCGGCCTGATTGGCTTCTGTCGCGGCGTCCGCGTCTCTCCTCTCGCTCTGTCATTCCTGGACGGTCCGCCGGACAGCTGCACGATCGCGCTTGGGGCGCATCACGCCCGCCCGGAATAGGGACGAGCCTGTGGGCGCTAGAGCGTGAGTTCCGAGGACGTCGACCGGATATGACGCGCTGCACATAGAAAATGATGCTTGAAACATCATTTTATGCGCCCTAAGCTTGCCAAATCAATCATTGTAATCGCCACGGACATCCTGCACCGTGATCACAGCCGCGCAGCTTCGAGCCGCCCGTGCCTTGCTCAGGATCGATCAGCGCGAACTCGCGCAGCGCTGTTCGCTGTCGCTGCCGACGATCCAGCGCATGGAGGCCTCCGAAGGCGTGATCCGCGGCAATGTCGATTCCCTGGTGAAGCTGGTTGAGGCGCTGTCGGTTGCCGGCATCGAGTTGATCGCCGAGGGGGCGGTGTCAAGCGCCGGGGGCCGCGGGGTGCGGCTGAAATCTCCACCTCCGAGCGCGGACGACAAACCATGATCGAGGACCGGCCATGATCGCCGTCGCGCTATGGTCGGTAGCCGCTCTGCTGGCGCTGGCGCCTGCGGGAATCGTGCTGTCGACGCGCCCGCGCGGCTCGATCATCCTTTACAGCGGATGCCTGATCGCCACATCGACGCTCTGCGTCACGGCGCTGTCCGGTCTGCTCTATCCCCCTCAGCCGGCGCCGAGCGCGATATTGCCGATCGGACTGCCCTGGCTCGGTGCTCATTTCCGCCTCGATGCGCTGTCCGCCTTCTTCCTCGTCGTCGTCAATCTCGGCGGCGTCGCCGCCAGCCTGTTCGCGCTCGGTTACGGCCGGCACGAGGATTCCCCCGGCCGCGTGCTGCCGTTCTATCCCGCCTATCTCGCAGCGATGAACGTCGTCGTGCTGGCAAACGACGCCTTCAGCTTCCTGGTCGCCTGGGAGTTCATGTCGCTGACCTCCTGGGCGATGGTCGTGTCGCATCACCGGGACCCGGAGAATGTTCGCGCCGGCTATGTCTATATTCTGATGGCAAGTTTCGGCACGCTGGCGCTGCTGCTCGCCTTCGGCCTGCTCGCGAGCAGCACCGGTTACGATTTCGATGCGATCCGAGCCTCGCATCCTTCCGCTGCGCTGGCCGGCACGGTGGTCATCCTCGTGCTGCTGGGGGCCGGCTCCAAGGCTGGCCTGGTGCCGCTGCACGCCTGGCTGCCGCTCGCCCATCCCGCCGCGCCCAGCCACGTCTCCGCCCTCATGAGCGGGGTCATGACCAAGGTCGCCGTCTACGGCTTCGTGCGCATCGTCTTTGATCTCGTGCCCGAACCGGTGTGGTGGTGGAGCATGGTGGTGCTGCTGGTCGGCGGTCCGACGGCGACGCTGGGCGTGCTCTATGCGCTGATGCAGCGCGATATCAAGCGCGTGCTCGCCTATTCAACGATCGAGAACATCGGCATCATCTTCACCGGCCTCGGGCTGGCGCTGGCGTTCAAGGCGGAAGGGCTCGACTGGGTGGCGGCGCTCGCCTTCACCGCGGCGATGCTGCACGTCTTCAATCATGCGCTGTTCAAGAGCCTGTTGTTCTTCGGCGCCGGGGCGGTGCTGGGAGCGACCGGCGAGCGCGACATGGAGAAGCTCGGCGGGCTGATCCATCGCATGCCGAAGACGGCGTTCGCGATGCTGGTCGGCTGCGTGGCGATCTCGGCCTTGCCGCCGTTCAACGGCTTCGTTTCGGAATGGCTGACTTTCCAGGCGATCCTGCTGTCACCGCAACTGCCCTCCTGGGGCCTCAAGCTGGTCATCCCGGCGGTCGGCGGATTGCTGGCGCTCGCGGCCGCCTTTGCCGCGGCCTGCTTCGTCAAGCTCTATGGCATCAGCTTCCTCGGTCGGCCGCGTTCGGATGTGGCAGCGTCAGCGCACGAGACTGACCGCTTCTCGCTGACCGCAATGTTCGCGCTTGCCGCCTTCTGTCTCATTGCCGGGATCCTGCCCGGATTGTTCATCGACGCACTGGCGCCGGTGAGCAAGGACATGGTCGGCAACATCATGCCGCATCAGGTCGGATTGCAGTGGCTCACCATCGTGCCGATTGCGGAAAGCCGCAGCTCCTATAACGGCCTTCTGGTGTTCCTGTTCGCGGCACTCTGCGGCACGACGGCGGCGTCAGCCATTCACCGTCTCGCCTCCGACCGCTTGCGCCGTGCGCCGGCCTGGGATTGCGGCTATCCCGACGCGGACCCCGCGATCCAGTACTCGGCCTCCAGCTTCTCGCAGCCGATCCGCCGCGTGTTCGGCAGCGTCATCTTTGGCGCACGCGAGATCGGCGAGATGCCGCCGCCGTCCTCGCCGCTTCCTGCGCGGCTCCAGGTCGAACTGCACGATCTGATCTGGGATGGGTTGTACGCGCCGATCGCGAAGGCCATCGGCTTTGCGACGGAGCGCATCAATATCCTCCAGTTCTTCAGTATCCGCCGCTACCTGACGCTGGTGTTCGTGGCGCTGGTCGTGCTGCTGCTGGTGGTGGCGCTATGAACGAGCTGCGCGACATCCTCTCCCAGGGTGCGCAGATGTCGCTGGTGCTGGGACTCGCGCCGCTGCTGACGGGTTTCGTGCGGAAGGTGAAGGCTCGGCTGCTACGCCGGCGCGGGCCGCCGCTGCTCCAGCCTTATCGCGACCTCATCCGCCTGATGCGCAAGGACGTCGTGCTCGCGGACAACGCCTCCTGGCTGTTCCGCGTCATTCCCTATCTGATCTTCGCGGGCACCTGGGTCGCCGCCTCGCTGGTGCCGACCTTCGGCAATGGTCTGTTGTTCTCCTGGACCGCCGATCTCATCGCCATCACTGCGCTGCTCGGCAGCGCCCGTTTCTTCCAGGCGCTCGCCGGCATGGACGTCGGAACCGCCTTCGGCGGCATCGGCTCCAGCCGTGAGGTGATGATCGCCTCCCTCGCCGAGCCCGCGATGCTGATCACCGCGTTCTCGGTTGCAATGATCGCCGGCTCGACGCAGCTCCCCACGGTGGCCGAGTTCATGGGCTCGGACGCGGTCGGCCTGCGTGTGTCGTTGGGGATGGCGTTCGTGGCGCTGACCATCGTGGCGCTGGCGGAGAATGCCCGTATCCCCATCGATAACCCCGCCACCCATCTTGAGCTCACCATGGTGCACGAGGCCATGGTGCTGGAATATTCAGGGCGGCATCTCGCGCTGATCGATTTGTCGTCGCAGCTCAAGCTTCTGCTCTATGTCTCGCTGATCGCCTGCGTGTTCCTGCCATGGGGTACGGCGACCGCGGATGCGAGCGTTGCATGGCTCGCTCTTGGCGCGCTTGTCTATCTCGGCAAGCTGACGGTCCTCGGCTTCCTGCTTGCCGTGTTCGAGACCGCAATCGCCAAGATGCGCGTGTTCCGGATTCCGGAGTTCTTGGGCGCGGCGCTGATGCTGGCATTGCTTGCCACGCTGTTGCGCTTCGTGTCGGGGAGCCTCTGAGATGAGCAGCCTGCAATTCGACATCGCCCATCTGCTCGCCGGCTCCCTCGTGCTGGCGAGCTTCATGATGCTCTATCAGGACCGGCTCTATGCGCTGCTCAACGTCTATGCGCTGCATGCCGGCGTGCTGGCGCTGTCGGTGGGCTGGCAGGCCTATGTGCAGCAGGCGCCGCACCTCTATATCACGGCGCTGATCGCGCTGGTCTTCAAGGCCATCATCATCCCCGTGGCGCTGCACCGGATCATCAAGCGGCTCGGTATCCACCGCGAGATCGAGAACGTGATCGGCATCGGGTTGACGATGATGGCCGGGATAGGCCTCGTCGCGCTGTCGATGGTGGTGATGTTGCGGGTGACGCCGGGCGCCGACGCCCTCGCGCGCGAGGACCTCGCCTTCGCGCTGTCGGTGGTGCTGCTGGGGCTCCTGATCATGGTTACGCGACGCAACGCCGTGAGCCAGGTCGTCGGCTTCATGTCGCTGGAGAACGGGCTGGTGCTGGCGGCAACCGGAGCCAAGGGCATGCCGCTGGTGGTCGAGATCAGCGTCGCCTTCTCGGTGCTGATCGCTTTCATCGTGATCGGGATATTCCTGTTCCGCATCCGCGAGCGCTTTGACAGCGTGGACGTGCAGGCGCTCGATCGCTTCCGGGGAGAGCGGCGATGACGATCGATGCGCTCGGTGCGATCCTGCTGATCCCGTCCGTCTCGGCCGCTCTGCTCGCGGTCCTGCCTGGCTACATGCTGGCGGCGAAGCTCAACATCGTCGCGGCGCTCGCCACCTTCCTCACCTCGCTGTCCCTGTTCGTGATCGAGCCGGCGTCGGGGCAATATCTGCTGCTCGACGACCTCAACAAGGTCTTCATAATTCTGACCACCTTCATCGGCTTCACGACCTCGGTCTTCAGCGCGAGCTACATCCACCACGAGATCGAGATCGGGCGGCTGACGCCGGCCTTCCTGCGTTTCTATCACGCGATGTACCAGATGCTGATGTTCGCGATGAACCTCGCGCTCGTCGCCAACAATATCGGCCTGATGTGGGTCGCGGTCGAGGTGGCGACGCTGACGACCGTGCTGATGGTGGGCATCTACCGCACCCATGAGGCGCTGGAAGCCGCATGGAAATACTTCATCCTCGGTAGCGTCGGCATCGCGCTCGCGCTGTTCGGCACCATCCTGGTCTATATGGCGGCGCGCCCCGCGGTGGGCGAGGGGCTGGACGGCATGGTATGGACGGTGCTGGTGAAGCACGCCGCGCAGTTCGACCCGGCGTTGCTCAACGTCGCCTTCGTCTTCCTCTTGCTGGGCTACGGCACCAAGGTCGGCCTCGCGCCGTTGCACGCCTGGCTGCCGGATGCGCATGCCGAGGGCCCGACGCCGATCTCGGCGGTGCTGTCCGGTCTGTTGCTCAATGTCGCGCTCTATGCGCTGCTGCGCTTCAAGATGATGCTCGCGGTCAACTCCGAGGCGATCGCGCCGGGTCCGCTGATGGTGACCATGGGCCTGATCTCGGTGATCTTCGCCGCGCTGATGCTGTACCGGCGCCGCGACATCAAGCGGATGTTCGCCTATTCCTCGATCGAGCATATGGGCATTATCGTCTTCGCCTTCGGCATGGGCGGCCCGCTCGCCAATTTCGCGGCTCTGTTGCACATGGCTATGCATTCGCTGACAAAGTCGGCAATCTTCTTCGCTGTCGGCCATATCGCGCAGGTCAAGGGCACACAGAAGATCGCCGATATCGGCGGCCTCACGACGACCAACCCCGTGCTCGGCTGGGGCCTGATGCTCGGCGTCATCGCCATCGTCGGGCTGCCGCCATTCGGCATCTTCATGAGCGAGTTTCTGGTGGTAAGCTCGACGTTCGCCCGCGCGCCCTGGCTGACGGTGATCCTGGTGCTCGGCATCATCATCGCGCTCGGCGGGCTTTTCCTGCGGGTCGGCGTGGTGATGTTCGGCGAGCCCAAAGGCAGGACCGCACCCGCGGAAGCCTCCTACGTGCCGATGTTCACACACCTCGGATTGGTGCTGATGGCCGGCATCTATCTGCCGCCGGTGCTGGTCACCGGCTTCCAGAACGTCGCCAAGCTCCTGGGATAAGCGATGGGCGTCCTCGACAGCATCCCCCATGTCAAAGCGGTGTCGTCGCACCGGCCTTGGCCGCGTGCCATCGTGACGGAGGCGGGCTGGCGGGTGGCGATCGATCGGCTGGTCGAGGGGGGCCTCACACTGCTCGGCTTCTGGGGCGAGCCAAGCGCGGTGCATATGGCGATGCTCGATGCAGGCTCGGCTGCGATCGCGGTCGTCACCTACGAGTGTACGGCTGGCACATTTCCAAGCGTCGCCAACCGTCATCCGCCGGCGCTTCGGCTGGAGCGGACCATCCATGATCTGTTCGGGCTTATTCCGACAGCTGCGCACGATCTGCGGCCGTGGCTCGATCACGACGCCTGGGGCCAATCCTATCCGCTGTCCGGCCGCAACGCGTCACGCGACGTGCGGCCGTACCAATTCCTGCCGGCGGAGGGCGAGGCGTTGCACCAGGTGGCGGTCGGCCCGGTCCATGCCGGGATCATCGAGCCCGGCCATTTCCGCTTCACCGCCAATGGCGAATATGTGGTGCGGCTGGAGCAGCGGCTCGGCTACACCCACAAGGGCCTGGAGTCGCTGATGCACGGCGCGAGCCTCGACGCCGCGGCAAAGCTCGCGAGCCGCGCCTCCGGCGACAGCGCCGTCGCCTACGCCTTCGCCTTTGCGTGTGCCGTGGAAGCAGCACTGCAGATCGAGGCGCCGAGGCGAGCGACCCTCTTGCGGGCGCTGATGGCGGAACTGGAGCGGCTCGCCAATCATCTGGGCGACATCGGGGCCATCTGCAACGACGCTTCGTTCGCGCTGATGCATGCCCAGACCGGCGTTCTGCGTGAGCGTTGCCTGCGCGCTGCGGACGTCGCGTTCGGCCATCGCCTGATGATGGACGTCATCGTGCCCGGTGGCGTGAGGCGTGACATTGCGCCGGACGGCGTTTCCGCGCTACGCGCGCTGCTCGCGGAGCTACGCAAGGTCTTTCCGCGCCTGATCGAGCTCTATGACAATACGGCGTCCTTGCAGGACCGCACCGTCACCACAGGCATCGTGAAGGCGGAATATGCGCGCCAGTTCGGCGCCGGCGGCTATGTCGGCCGCGCCTCGGGCCGCGATTTTGATGCGCGGCGGGCGCTGGCCTACATGCCTTACGACGCGCTGTCATTCGAGGTGCCGGTTCTACAGGCCGGTGACGTGAATGCGCGGGTCTGGATCCGAATTCGCGAGGTCGAGCAGAGCGTCGCGTTGATCGAGCAGATTCTCGACCGGCTTGGGCCGGGCGAACTCGAAACCGCGCTGCCAGCCCGGAGCGGCGGCGGTGCCTGCGAAGGCATGGCGCTCACCGAGGCCTTCCGCGGCGACGTTCTGGTTTGGCTGCGGCTCGATGGCGAGTTGCGCGTCGAACGCTGCCACCTGCGCGACGCGTCGTGGTTCCAGTGGCCGCTGCTGGAAACCGCGATCGACGGCAACATCATTGCCGACTTCCCGCTCTGCAACAAATCGTTCAACTGTTCCTATTCGGGCGTGGACCTCTAAGCCATGCGCAAGACCCTGCTCGAAAGCCTCACCCATGGTTCGCTGACGGAGCCCGCTCCGGCGCCGGATGATTCGGCGCTGGCCGAGCTTGCAGCGAAGGTCGACCGTGCTGCCCAGGCCCGGCTGGGGCGTTCTCTTGCCATTCGCGAGGTCGATGCCGGATCCTGCAACGGCTGCGAACTGGAGATCCACGCGCTGTCCAACGCCTTCTATGACATCGAACGTTTCGGCCTGCGCTTCGTCGCCTCGCCTCGCCATGCCGACGTGCTGCTGGTCACGGGTCCCGTGACGAAGAACATGCGGGAAGCCCTGGAGCGGACCTACAACGCGACGCCAGATCCGAAATGGGTCGTCGCGGTCGGCGCTTGTGCGGTCGATGGCGGCATTTTCAGAGACAGCTACGCCTGCGTCGGCGGCGTATCCGAGACCGTTCCGGTGGATCTGCACATCAGGGGCTGCCCGCCGTCACCGACGGACCTGCTGAAGGGCCTGCTCGCGCTGCTGGAGCACGTCGGCGGCAAACGCTAAGCCGCCCACGCGCCGTCGCTGCGAATGTCCTGGATTCGCTTCCGCACGAGACGAGCCTAATCCACCAGGATGACCCTGATGTCATTGACGTTCGTCAGCGTCGGACCCGGCAGCAGCAGGTCGCCGGTGGCCTCGAAGAAAGCGGTGGCGTCGTTGTTGTCCAGATATTCCTGCGGCTTCAGCCTCTGCGCCTTCATCTTGGCGAACGTCGCCGCGTCGATCAGCGCACCGGCGGGGTCGGTGGGGTGGCCGGCGCCGCCGTCGGCTCCGTCGGTATCGCCTGCCAGCGCCGAAACGTCCGGCGTGTCCTTGAGCAGGTTGGCCAGCGCCAGCGCGTATTCCTGGTTCGGCCCGCCGCGCCCCTGGCCGCGCACGGTCACCGTGAGCTCGCCGCCGGACAGGATCGCAAGGCGCCTGCCTTGCGCGCGCGCGTCCAGCGCCAGCCTGGCGTGCGCGGCGGCAACCTCGCGCGCCTCGCCTTCGAGGTCGGCGCCGAGGTCGATGGTCTCGTAGCCGGATTCGCGCGCGAGCTTCACCGCTGCGTCGAGCGACTGCTTGGGCCGCGCGATCAGTTCGAAACGCGCGCGCGCGAAGGCGGCATCGTCGGGCTTGCAGCTTTCGTTGGCGGGATCGTCGAGCGCGCGGCGGACGGCATCGTCGATGCCGAGCTTGTATTTCGCGACGATGGCGCGTGCGTCCGCCAGCGTGGTCGGATCGGGCACGGTCGGGCCGGAGGCGATCGCGGAAGGATCGTCATGCGGCACGTCCGAGATCGCGAGCGTCACGATCTCGGCGGCATTCTGGCCGGCGCGCGCCAGCCGGCCGCCCTTGATCCGCGACAGATGTTTCCGGACAATATTCATCTCGCCGATCGGCGCGCCCGAGCGCAGCAGCGCCTTGTTGACCGCCTGCTTCTGCGCGAAGCTGATGCCCTCGCTCGGCGCGATCCAGTTGGCCGAGCCGCCGCCGGTGAGCAGCACCAGGAGCAGATCGTCCGGCCCGGCCTCGCCTGCGAGCGCGAGCGTGTCGGCGGCGCCCTTCAGGCCGGCCTCGTCCGGCACGGGATGACCGGCTTCGACCACGCGGATGCGGCGCGTCGGCACGCCGTAGCCGTGGCGCGTGGTGGCGATGCCGACGAGGCGCTCCGGCGCGAGCTGGAGCGTGTCGAGATAGTGCCGCTCGGCCGCCGCGGCCATGGCGCCAGCGCCCTTGCCGGCGGCGAGGCAGATCACGCGTCCTTTGGGCGCGGGCGGTAAGTGCGGCGCCAGCACCACATTGGGATGGGCGGCGGCGACGGCGGCGTCATAGAGTGCGCGGAGCAGGGGGCGTCGATCGGTCATCACGAAAGGCCTTGAGCAGACGGAACAAGCTGGCGGTCACGCCGCTCACATGCCTATCGCATCAGGCGCAAAAGCGTAAGCGGCCACCGCCATTATTCGATTGTGCAATCGCGTCATCATGATCGGCGCGCAAGCAAAAACCCCCTGCGCGGTCGGCGCAGGGGGCGTGGCATTGGCAAGTCGCGCGGGGCTAGCCGCCGGCGTCGGCGCTGATCACGTCGCCGAACAGGTCCCACTTCTCGCCCTTGAACTTCATGAGCTGAAGCGAGCTGATCGGTGCGAAGTCGTTCGGGCCGGTGTTGATCTTGATGCCGGGCAGCAGCACTTCGGTGCGGAAGTCCTTCAGGCTCGCCGCCTGCTTCATGACGTTCGCGCGCGTGAGGTCGTCGCCGCACTTCTTCAACACTTCCACCAGGGTCTGCGCCACGCCGTAGCCGACGATGGTGCCGCCGTCGAGCTTGTCGCCTTCAGGGAAGTACTTCGTCATGAACTCCAGGAAGGCCTTCATGCCGGCGTCGTCCTTCCACTGGGGGTCGGATACGTCCTTCAGATAGGCGGCCGAGATGATGTCCTGCGAATTCTCGAAGCCGGCGGGCTTGATCACGCTGCCGACCGAGGCCGAGACGTTGTTGAGGAAGTGGGTCGGCTTCCAGCCGATTTCGGAGATCTTCTTGATCGCCTGCGCCGCGAACTTGGGCGTGGTGATGTTGATGAAGACGTCGGCGCCGGTCGCCTTCAGCTTGACGATGTGATTGTCGATCGTCGGCTCCGACGTCTCGTAGCTTTCCTCGAGCACGATCATGCTCGCGGCCTTGGCGCCGAGGCCGTCCTTCAAACCCTTCAGGTAGTCCTTGCCGTAATCGTCGTTCTGGTAGAGCACACCGATCTTGGCGTTCGGCATGGCCTTCATGATGTATTTCGCGTAGATCTGCGTCTCGCTCTGGTAGTTTGGTTGCCAGCCCATCGTCCAGGGGAAATTCTGCGGATCGTTCCACTTGGTGGCGCCGGTCGCCACGAACAGCTGCGGCACCTTCTTCGAGTTCATGTATTTCTGGATCGCCGAGTTCGGCGGCGTACCGAGCGAGTTGAAAATGAGCAGCACTTCATCGCTCTCGACCAGCTTGCGCGCCTGCTCAACCGTCTTCGGCGGCGAATAAGCGTCGTCGTAGGAGACGAAATTGATCTTGCGGCCGTTGATGCCGCCCTCGTCATTGACCTTCTTGAAATAGGCGGCTTCGGTCCGCCCGATGACGCCGTAGGCGGAGGCCGGTCCGCTGTAGGGCATGATGTTGCCGATCTTGATCTCGGTATCGGTCGCGCCGGTATCGTATTTTTTCTGGGCTGACGCGGTGGATGTCGTAGCCGCAAAGAGCGCAAGCGCTAGTGACGCGGCGGCAATTTTGCCGGTGACAGCAGGCATTCCAATCTCCCTGTTTTTTTCTTGGTGTGTGCGTCCTTGTTCTTGGCTTGATGGTTCTTGGTGACGCGATCGCAATTCAATACGATTTGCTCGAAAGCTTCAAGGAAAAGCCCCTGCGGCAGAGCCGCAGGGGCTGCGTCTTTAGTCGATTGAGGCGACATCTTTAGCGGCTGGTTAAGATCAGCCGCCGACGTCCCCGCTCAGGATCTCGCCAAATCGCTCCCAATGTTCGCCCTTGAAGCGGATAAGTTGCAGCTGCGAGAGCGGCGCGAAGTCCGTGGCCGAGGTGTTGACCTTGATGCCGGGCAGGAGGCCGGCCGGCTCGTAATCCTTGATATTGGCGGCCTGTTTCATGACGTTCTCGCGGGTCAGATTGTCGCCGCAGGCCTTGAGCACCTGAACGAGACCCTGGCTCACGATGTAGGCGTACATCACTGAGGCGTCGGCGCGGTTCGCTTCCGGATAGTACTTATCCAGGAATTCGTTCCAGGCGATCATTGCCGCGTCGCTCTTCCATTGGGCGTCCGTCGGGTCCTTGAAATATTGCGAAGAGATGATGTCCTGCGCGTTCTCGAAGCCGGCGGGCTTGATCACGCTGCCGATGGAGCCCGAGACGTTGTTGAGGAAATGCAGCGGCTTCCAGCCGAGCTCGGCGTTCTTCTTGATCGCCTGCGCCGCGAATTTCGGCGTGGTGATGTTGATGAAGACGTCGGCGCCGGTGGCCTTCAATCTCACGATGTGCGAGTCGATGGTCGGTTCGGAGACCTCATAGCTGTCCTCGATGACAATCATCGAGGCTGCCTTGGCTCCCAGTCCGTCCTTGAAGCCTTTCAGGTAATCCTTGCCGTAATCGTCGTTCTGATAGAGCACCGCGATCTTGGCGTCGGGTTTGTTCTTCAGGATATACTTCGCGTAGATGATCGTCTCGCTCTGGTAGTTCGGCTGCCAGCCCATCGTCCACGGAAAGTTCTGCGGGTCGTTCCACTTGGTGGCGCCGGTGGCGACGAACAGCTGAGGCACCTTCTTCTGATTCATGTATTTCTGAATCGCCGTGTTCGGCGGCGTGCCGAGCGGATTGAAGATCAGCAGCACCTCGTCGCTCTCGACCAGCTTGCGCGCCTGCTCCACCGTCTTCGGCGGCGAATAGGCGTCGTCATAGGAGACGAAGTTGACCTTGCGGCCGTTGATGCCGCCTTCCGCGTTGATCTTGCGGAAATACGCCTCCTCGGTCTTGCCGATCACGCCGTAGGCGGAGGCCGGTCCGCTGTAGGGCATGATATTGCCGATCTTGATTTCGGTGTCGGATGCGCCGGTGTCGTATTTCTTCTGCGCGAACGCTGTCGTGGACAGGGTGGCCGTCAGCACGAGGGCGGCCGAGAAGGCCCCCAATCGCACATGCATTGCAGGCATCTTGCTCTCCCTAGCTCGGTTTGAATGTGTCGATTGTTCTTGTTGGGAGCGATCATTGCGCGCCGCTCTGACACGCATTGAATACCCTTCTCAGGCGCCCAGCAAGGACGACACCCGCCGCCGCCGTCGCGGCGAGGTGCTTCTTTTTCGAGGGGATGCGGAATATTCCGGCGGGCGAGATGAAGCGGGTCGTTGCTGAGCTGCGCAGAGGTTGTGTTTGCAAATTTAAACTATTTTAAATCGCGCCCTTGTGCGGCTTCAATGTCCAATCTCGCTGGAGATGACGTCGCCGAACAGCTCCCATTTCCGGCCCTTGAAGCGCATCATCTGCAACTGCTCGATCGGGGCGAAATTGTCCGGCGCGGTGTTGATCTTGATGCCGGGCAGCAGCGTGTCGGGTTCGAAATCCTTCAAGGAAGCCGCCTGCTTCATGACGTTCTCGCGGGTGAGATCGTCGCCGCACATCTGCAACACCTTCACCATGGTCTGCGCGGCGGCATAGCCGAACACGACGCCGGCCTCGAGCTTGTTGGCTTTGGGATCGTACTTCGCGAGGAAGTTATAGAACCGCTTCATGCCGTCATCGGCATTCCACTGCGGATCGGAGCCGTCCTTCATGTAGGTCGCCGACAGGATGCCTTGGGATATCTCGAGGCCGGCCGGTTCGATCACGCCTCCGACGGAGGCCGAGACGTTGGAGACGATGTGGACCGGATGCCAGTTGATCTCCGCCGCCTTCTTGATCGCCTGCGCGGCGAATTTCGGGGTGGTGATGCTGATGAAGACGTCGGCGCCCGAGGCCTTCAGCTTCACGACGTGCTCGTCGATCGTGGGCTCGGAGGTATCGTAGGACTCCTGCAGCACGATCATCGAGGCTTTGGCGCCGAGGCCATCCTTCAACCCCTTGAGATAGTCCTTGCCGAAATCGTCGTTCTGGTAGAGCACGCCGATCTTTCCGTCCGGCTTCTCCTTCATGATGTACTTGGCGTAGATGCGCGCCTCGCCGGCGTAGCTCGGTTGCCAGCCCATGGTCCAGGGATATTGCTTCGGGTCGTTCCACTTCGAGGCTCCGCTCGCGACGAACAATTGCGGCACCTTCTTCTCGTTCATGTATTTGCGGATGGCGCTGTTGGTGGAGGTGCCGAGCGAGCCGAAGATCAAGAGCACACCGTCGCTCTCGACCAGCTTGCGCGCCTGCTCCACCGTCTTCGGCGGCGAATAGGCGTCGTCGTAGGAGATGAACCTGATCTTGCGGCCGTTGACGCCGCCCTCGGCATTGATCTTGTTGAAATAGGCTTCCTCGACCTTGCCGATCGCGGCATAGGCCGAAGCAGGGCCGCTATAGGGCATGATGTTGCCGATCTTGATCTCGGTATCGGAGGCGCCGGTGTCGTATTTGTTCTGCGCCAGTGCCGGGCTGCCCATTGCAGTGCACAATGCGACTGCGGCCAGAAGCGCCGCAACCTGACATCGAACGGCAGTCATCATTCTCCCACCCCGAGTTGGATCGGCGCCGCATTGAACAAGATTGACGCGTGACGTCAACAAAAAGCCCCCGCGATCGCTCGTGGGGGCTTCTCGGGCTCGGACTATTAGGTCAGTGTGTCACTCGGAGGCGACGTCGCCGCTGATGATCTCACCGAACAGTTCCCACTTCTCACCCTTGAACCGCTGCATCTGGAGCTGCGAAATCGGGGCGAAGTCGGTGGGGCCGGTGTTGATCTTGACGCCGGGCAGGAGCGTGTCCGGCGCAAAATCCTTCAACGAAGCCGCCTGCTTCATCAGATTGGCGCGGGTCAGATCGTCGCCGCACATTTCCAGGACCTTGGCCAGGGTCGAGGCTGCACCGTAGCCGTAGACCATGGCGGTGTCGGTCTTGTCGGCGCCGGGCATGTACTTGTCGACGAACTCATTCCACTTCTTCATGCCGGGATCGTTGGCCCATTGCGGGTCGGTGGAGTCCTTGGCATAGGCCGCCGACAGCACGCCCTGCGCGGCATCGAATCCGGCCGGCTTCATCACGCTGCCGACCGAGATCGACACGTTGGTGAGGATCTGCAGCGGCTTCCAGGTGAGCTCGGCCGTCTTCTTGATGGTCTGGGCTGCGAACTTCGGCGTCGCATAGATCAGGAGCACGTCGGGATTGGCGGCCTTGATCTTGACGATGTGGCCGTCGACCGACGGCTCCGACACCTCATAGCTCTCTTCCATGACGATCATGGACGAGGCCTTGGCGCCGAGGCCGTCCTTGGTGCCCTTGAGGTAGTCTTTGCCGAAATCGTCGTTCTGATAGAGGATCGCGACCTTGGCGTCGGGCTTTTCCTTCATCAGCCATTTGGCGTAGATCTGGGCTTCGCTCTGGTAGGAGGGCTGCCAGCCGATGGTCCAGGGGAAGTTCTTCGGATCGTTCCACTTGGTGGCGCCGGTGGCGACGAACAGCTGCGGAATCTTCTTGGCGTTGAGATATTTCTGAATCGCGCTGTTCGAGGGCGTGCCGAGCGGGTTGAATACGGCCAGCACCTCGTCGCTCTCGACGAGCTTGCGCACCTGCTCGACCGCCTTCGGCGGCGAATAGGCGTCGTCATAGGTGACGAAGTTGATCTTGCGGCCGTTGATGCCGCCCTTGTCGTTGATCATCCGGAAATAGGCTTCCTCGGTCTTGCCGATGATGCCGTAGGCCGATGCCGGACCGCTGTACGGCATGATGTTGCCGATCTTGATCTCGGTATCGGACGCGCCGGTGTCGTATTTCTTTTGGGCGAGTGCAGCGCCGGAGGTGAGGGCAATGGCCGCCGTTGCCGTGACCAGCGCGGCGGCTCGCAGTGTTCTTCCAAATCGCAATTCGATCTCCTTGGTTTAAACAACAGTCTTCGAGTGTTTCAGTTTCTTCTGAGCTTGCCGGCGAATTGCTGGCCCAGGATCGCGATCTGCCTTGCGCCATGCGGCACGAGGTAGATGACCAGGAACAGCAGCACGCCGAACACCGCGCCGGAAAGGCCCTTGGAGATGCTTTCCGCCATGTTCGGCACGAAGATGATGAAGGCCGCGCCGACGAACGAGCCGGGCAGCCAGCCGACGCCGCCGACCACCATGCCGAGGAACAGCGAGATCGCCAGCGTGATGGTGTAGCTGTCGGGCGCCACGAACTGCACCGCGATGGCGCCGAGCGAGCCGGCGACGCCGGTGATGCCGGCGGACACGCCGAAGGCCAGCGTCTTGTACAGGGCGACGTTGACACCCATCGAGGAGGCCGCGATCTCGTTGTCGCGGATCGCCATGAAGGCGCGGCCGGAGCGGGAGCGCAGCAGGTTGACCGAGAAGACGTAGATCGCGACCGTCACGATCAGCGTGAAATAGTACAGCCACATGTCCTGCGACATCGGCAGGCCGAACGGCGCGTCAGGCTTGGTGACGACGAGGCCCTGCACGCCGCCGGTCCAGTGCTCGAGGAAATTCAGCTTGAGGAGCTGCGGCATCGCGGTGGCGAGCGCGAAGGTCGCGAGCGCCAGGTAGACGCCGGAGAGCCGCAGCGCCGGCTTGCCGAACAGGTAACCGAATCCGAAGCAGACCGCCGCGGAAACCGGAATTGTCAGCGCGTAATTGACGTTGAAGTACTCCATCAGCACCGCCGACGTATAGGCGCCGACGGCGTAGAACGCGCTCTGGCCGAGCGAGAACTGGCCGGAGCCGCCGGTCAGGATGTTCAGCGCCAGCACGGCCAGCCCGTAGATCAGGAGCATCGTCATCTGGAAGATGATGAAGTTCTTGACGAACACCGGCACGAGCAACAGCACCGCCAGCACCAACAGCGAGGTACCGGTGCCCAGCGTCATCGCCCGCTTCGGAACGGCCTCGACCGCCTGGTGGCCTTCGGCAACGACTTCTTCTGCAGCGCTCATGATCAAACTCGCTTGACGATGTGCCGGCCGAACAGGCCAGCGGGCTTGACGACCAGGACGGAGATGATCAGCGCGAGCGCGATCGGGAGCTTCAGCTCGTTGCCGACGCCGGGGATGTAGGTGCCGGCGAGATTCTCGAAGACGCCGACCAGGAAGCCGCCGACCACGGCGCCGAACGGGCTCGACAGTCCGCCGAGCACCGCGGCGGCGAAGCCGTAGATCAAGACGCCGCCCATCATATTGGGCTCCAGGAACACCACCGGTGCGATCAGCATGCCGGCGATCGAGCCGATCGCGGTCGCCATGCCCCAGCCGAGCGCGATCATCCAGCTCGTGTTGATGCCGACGAGGCGGGCCGATTCAGGCACCGAGGCCGCCGCGCGCATCGCCAGACCGATCCGCGTGTACTGGAAGAAGAAGTAGAGGCCGAGCAGCAGCAGCACGGTGACGCCGATCATGCCGGCCTGGTGGGTCGAGATCAGCTGGCTGCCCAGGAACGGCGAGGAGCCGAACGGGGTCGGGTACTGCTTGATGGTGAAGTCCCAGA
>Ga0209758_1001871_pt1 | contig 23059 bp, 18 predicted proteins | sample AraplaMF_Col_mMF_FD_184258 | JGI IMG/M metagenome (GOLD analysis project Ga0209758, IMG submission 184258) | Arabidopsis root microbial communities from the University of North Carolina, USA - plate scrape MF_Col_mMF (SPAdes) (version 2) | ecosystem: Host-associated > Plants > Roots > Endosphere...
CGAGGTCGATGTCGCCCTGCTCGAGCCGCCGCAGCGCGCCGGCCAGCAGCGGGTCGGTGACGATGTCGAGCTGGGGGGCGCGCTCGCGCAGCCGCGGCAGCAGGCGCGGCAGCAGCACCAGCGCCTGGTGGTCGGGCATCGCCATCGTCACCTTCGACCGCCACTCCTCCGGGGCGAAGCTGCGGCTCGACACGATCTCGCGGATCGCCCCCAGCACCGATGGCAGCATCTCGGCGAGGCGCTCGCCCCGCGGTGTCGGTGCCAGGCCGGTCGAGGTGCGGACCAGGATGTCGTCGTTGAACATGCCGCGCAGCCTGGCCAGGGCCCGGCTCATCGCCGGCTGGCTCTGGCCGACATGCTGGGCGGCATGGGTGACGTTGCGGTGCTCCAGCAGCGCGGCCAGCGCCACGAGCAGATTGAGGTCGACCGAGGCCAGGTTCATCGCCGGCCGCTGCGGCGCCGGATGACGGCCGCCGGTGACCCGGGCCTGCGGCGCCTGTGGCGCTGCAGGCGCCGGCGTGAAAGCACAGTCAAGCATGCATTCTTCCCTCTTCCAGGCAGGGATCGGGCGAAGGACCCGGGCGGGCTTCTCTCTCTCGCTCGGCGGGAAACGCCGGAAATCATCAGGACTTCCGGATGAGGCGGGGCCGTGGAATCGGACCTCTCATTCGGCAGGGCGAACATGATCTTATGCTCATTTTGTGAACAGAAGCTCAGTCGAGATCGGGCAGGAGTCAAGCGCGGAGGTGAGCCTGCGCGTCGCCAGCCCATCGGGATTTGTCCGATAATTCTCAAGCGGTTGCGGGCTGCATGCGGGGCGGCTGCGGGCCGCAACCCCAGCGGGCCGGCCGAACCCGGCGATGGGATCGCCGCCTGGCCGCCGGCTTGCCCCCGCGCCTCGGGATCGGGTTCCCGCATCATGCTATCCACTATTGATATGGTTGCGGCCGGCGCGGTCGGCCGGCGGGTCGCTGCCCGGGCACGCCGCGACCCTGCCCTGCCCCATCGGGTTGCCCCCGGCCCGCCCGGTCGTGATAGACCATGCCCGCCCCGCCGACCCCGGGGGGAGTGCGCGGAGGGGTGATGACGGTCCAAATCGACATCGGAACGCTGTCCGACGGGGCATCGGCCATGATCGATCTCGAGGAATTGCTGGCGACGCGGCTGCTGGTGCAGGGCAATTCCGGCTCCGGCAAGTCGCATCTGCTGCGCCGCCTGCTGGAGCAGAGCGCGGCCTGGGTGCAGCAGGTGGTGGTCGACCCCGAGGGCGACTTCGTCAGCCTGGCCGACCGCTTCGGCCATATCGTGGTCGACGGCGACCGGTCGGACGAGGACCTGTACCGCATCGCCGGCCGGGTGCGGCAGCACCGCACCTCCGCCGTGCTGAACCTGGAGCGCTGCGACATCGATTCGCAGATGCGCGCCGCCGCCGCCTTCCTGAACGGGCTGTTCGACGCCGAGCGCGACCTCTGGTACCCGATCCTGGTGGTGGTGGACGAGGCCCAGCTGTTCGCCCCGGCCGCGGCCGGCGACGTGTCGGAGGAGGCGCGCAAGGCGACGCTGGGCGCCATGGCCAATCTGATGAGCCGCGGCCGCAAGCGCGGCCTGGCCGGGGTGATCGCCACCCAGCGCCTGGCCAAGCTGGCCAAGAACGTCGCGGCCGAGGCCTCGAACTTCCTGATGGGCCGCACCTTCCTCGACATCGACATGGCCCGCGCCGCCGACCTCTTGGGGCTGGAGCGGCGCCAGGCCGAGATGTTCCGCGACCTCGGCCGCGGCCGCTTCGTCGCCCTTGGCCCGGCCCTGTCGCGCCGGCCGATCGAGATCCGCATCGGCGCGGTCGAGACCGGCGCGCGCTCGACCAGCCCGAAGCTGCTGCCGATGCCCGAGACGCCGCCCGAGGATGTGCACGAGCTGATCTTCAAGGCGGCCGAGTCCGAGCCGCCGATGCCCCGCCCGGCGCGGCCGCCGCCGCAGCAGCAGCCGTCGACGGCGGAGCTGCTGGCCCAGCTGATCCGCAGCCGGCCCGACACCGCCCCGGTTGCAGAGGAGGAGCCGGACGCGATGACCCAGGCCGAGCGCGACGCCGCGATCGACGCGGTGCTGCGCGACCTGGTGGCGGCGGAGGATTCGGCGTTCCGCCCGATCGCGGTGCTGTACCAGGACTTCCTGGTGCGCTGCCGGATCCAGCGGGTCGGCAGCCGCAGCGCCCCGGCGCTGGACCTCGCCGGCTTCCGCGGGCGGCTGGCCGTCGCCCGCGCCGGGGTCGACACCGACACGGCGGAAAGCCCGGCCTGGCAGCACGCGACCGGGCTGTCGCGCGAGCTGCCGGAGGACATGCAGGGCATCTTCCTGCTGCTGGTGAAGGCGGCGATGGCCGGCGCCCCCTGCCCGTCCGACGCCACCATCGCCCGCGCCTACGGCACCCAGTCGGTCGGCCGCACCCGGCGCCTCTTGTCCTATATGGAGCAGCGCAGCTTCATCGTCTGCCGCACCGCCGGCCGCGGCGGCCATCGCATCGTGGCGCTGCCGGACCTGGGCCTGGAGACCGCGCCGGGCGACCCGAATGCGCCGGAGGAGATCCGGGTCCCGGGCGATCGCGAGGCCGCGGCCGGCGACGAGACGGCCGAGGAGACCGAAGCGGCCCCGCCCCTCTCCTGAGACGCACGGGCTGCGGCCCCCGACGCCGCGATGGCGGCCGAATCGGAGATGCGCCCGGCGAGGCCGCCTGACGGCGGCCTCGGGGCGTCTGGTGCTCAATGCTTCCTGTCCGCCGCGCTGCGGCTTTCGCTTCCGCCGCCGGCCTGCTTATGCCGGCGCTTGTCCAGGCGCTCCCTCAGGGCGGGCGGCATGATCAGCGTGATGCCGTACTGCCTGGCATAATCGGCCTGGCGCAGGAATTCGGCCTCCTCCGGATCGAGCGGCGGCGGCCGGGGATCCGGCGCGGGCGGCGCGGTGGCGGATGGCGGCCCGGTTCCGGCGGGTGGCCGGTCGCCCACGGGCAGCCGTTTGACGACCTCGTCGGTTCCGCCCAGGAAGACCTCGCCGGTGTCGGGGTTGAGCATGTAGATGTGGCCTTCCGGCAGGCCGAGATCGGCCGCCGGGATGGGTTCGAAACGCCCGAAGGCGGTGGGGCGATCGTGGCTGTCCGGCGGGGCCGCGGCGGGACCCGGGCCTGCTTTCGCCGACGTGGCGGCCGGGCCGGCCGCCGTCATCCCGTCGGGGTCGAGGGCGGCGGCGAGGGCGCGGCGGGAGAGGCCGATCTCGCGGCAGAGGCGTCGGATCAGGGCCTCGATCGGCAGGGCGGTGTCGGCGAGGTCGGCGTCGATGCGCTCGTCCTCGGTGAGCCGTTCCCAGAGGTCGGTCGTCAGCCTTTCCCTGGCCTCGGGCTTCCCGGCGGCGATGCCGCGGGAGACGCCCTCGGCGACGGCCTCGCGCCGGTCGTCCTTCTCGTCCTGCCGACGGTCGCGGTCGGCCCCGGCCTCGCGCTCAGCCTTCTCGTGCTGCTTCCGCAACTTCATCTTGAGGGCGATGGCGCGGCGGATGCCGAGGAAGAGGCTGCTGAAGCGGGTCTCGGCCTCCCCGGCCCGGCCGAGATCGTCGGCCTCGAGGGCGGCGATGCCCCGGGCCTGGAAGCCCGTGGCCAGCGCTTCGGCGAGATGGGCCATGCGGGACAGCATCGCAGCCTCGTCCGTGGCCGGCGAAGCGGCGGAGGGAGTCCCGGCATTGATCGCATCATCGACCATCCCTGTATTAGAACAAATCAGGAACATGAAATCAAGCGGAACCGGCCGCTGCGCGAACATCACCGGGATCGACCTCGATGATCCTGTTCTGGCCGTGGTCCCGCCATCGCACTCGCCGTCTCCGATTCAGCGGCTAGACTGGCGGCGTGCGCATGCGCGGACATTTCCCATAGCCGGGCCGGAGCGGTGCCGTGACAGCCCGGAGGGACAGGCTTCGACGAGGAGACGGGACGTTGGACACACGAGCGATCGCCTATGACTGCGACGGAACCAGGCTGACCGGCTATGCCGCCGACGGCGCGCCGCACCGGAAAAAGCCGGGGATCCTGGTCGCGCATGAGGCCTTCGGGATGAATGATCATATCCGGGCGCGGACGAGGCGGCTGGCCGAGCTCGGCTATGCCGCCTTCGCCCTCGACATGTATGGCGCCGAGGGATTGTCGCTGCCGGAGGCGGTGAGCCGCCATGTCGCGCTGATGTCCGCGCCGGGATTGATGCTGGCCCGGGCGAGCGCCGCGCTCGGCGTCCTGACGGCCCTGCCCGGGGTGGACCCGGAGCGGACGGCCGCGATCGGCTTCTGCCAGGGCGGGATCACCGCTCTCGAGCTGGCGCGCGGCGGGGCGCCCGTGCGCTGCGCCGTCGGCTTCCATCCGGGCCTGATGCGGCCCGCGGGCAGTCCGGACCGGCCGATCCGGGCGAAGGTTCTGATGATGATCGGCGACCAGGACCCCGACGTGCCGCCGGAGGACAGGGCCGCCTTCGCGGCGGAGATGCAGAGCAAGACGGTGGACTGGCAGCTGCATCTCTTCGGCGGGGTCGGCCATGCCTACACCAATCCCGACATCGACCGATTGAACCGGCCCGGCTACGGCTACAATGCCGCTGCGGACAGGCGGTCATGGACGATGATGCTCGCGCTGTTCGAGGAGGTGTTCGAAGCGTCCGCGACCGGCGAAGGCGAGGAAAATTACTCAGAGCGCCCAGTTTGGTGACGATGGAGGCTCGCCTGAACCCGGGCACGGCTAGGCGCGACGGGCGTCGTTCGACGGGGGGCGCCAGGGATGGCCTCGTCCGCAGAGAAACAGAGCGTACCGAAGCTGGCAGAGGTACACCATATGCGGTCATCGCGCCTACGGCCTGACACCGGACGTCGCCGGAATCGGCAGGATTCGCCCCTCTCGGTTGCTCTAGATGACAAAGGCGTCTCAAGACCGGCCATTGCTGCAGGCTCCGATAGCGGACATGCGGCACGGGACGCTGGATTCCCTACACTTCCCTCCGAGACCAGTGCCCGGACGGAAAATTCGACGAACAGCACCATATCCTCCCAATCGCCGTTGCATAAAAATTATTTTTCTTCAATATGTTAGAAGTATGGTGGACTACTTTATCGAAGTGCCGTTGAAAACTCGCCCACTTCCGCGTAGGCTATCGTTCGAACGATCGGACGAGCCATGTCAACGAAGACACTCAATATCGAGGCTGACTTCTTCCATCTTGCCCGGCTGGCGCTTACCGGCCGCGGCCAGGATGTGCAGCTTCTTCTCCATCGCGTGATCAAGCGCTACCGCGCCACGCATCCCGGGCTCACGGATGAGCTCGTGCAGCTGCTCCGCGAAGCGCCAACACGCGAATCGCCCTTGCGGCGGCAGTCCGAATTGCCCCTTCCCGTCGACAGCGACACTCGGTTGAAACTTTTGCGGGTCGAGGAAAATCCTGCGATCGATCATCCGCCGATCTTCGCGGGCAAACTCGGCGAGAAGCTGGCGCAGCTTGTGGCGGAGCGCCAGAACCCCACTGCATTAATCGAAGCCGGGTTGCACCCCAGCAAAACCGCACTCTTTGTAGGGCCGCCCGGCGTCGGCAAGACTTTGGCCGCGCGCTGGCTCGCTAAATCACTTGGTCGGCCTTTGCTGATCCTGGATCTCGCCGCGGTCATGAGCAGTTATCTCGGCAGGACGGGCGGGAATCTCCGTCATGTACTCGATTATGCTAAAGAGATCGAATGCCTACTTCTGCTAGATGAGCTCGATGCCATTGCAAAGCGCCGCGACGATTCCAGCGAGATCGGCGAACTTAAGCGCTTGGTTACTGTACTGATACAGGAGATAGATGACTGGCCGCCCTCTGGTCTACTTGTCGCGGCAACAAACCATCCTGATCTGCTCGACCCAGCAATATGGCGACGATTTGAGATGGTTTTGCCTTTTCCCCTTCCAGACACCTCGTCACTTTCTGCCTTTATCTCGGACATGCTCGAAAGTCGCGTCGAGCAACCCGGCAAGTGGGGCCGCATTCTGGCGCTTTCCCTGGGAGGCCGATCGTTCAGTGATGTCGAACGCGAGCTTGTCGCAGTCCGTCGCGCAGCAGCGCTAGAGGGGCGGAGCCTAGAAGACGCACTGATCCATTTGCTCCGCTCGATGCCCGACGGCAAGGCTGAGCGAATCGAGCTAGCCTCATTACTTGTCGAGGAGGGGATCATGTCGCAGCGGCAGGCAAGTGATATTACTGGGATCGCGCGTGATACGATCCGCAGACACGGATCCACTTCCAACAGTGAGGTGGATTCATGACTAAGCGCAACTTCCTTCTTGGCCACGGCGAGCGCCTTACATCTAGCGTCGTGATCAAAAGCGGCGGCACGACGAAAGTGCCGCCCTACAGCGTCGGCGAGGCGAAGACGCGCTTGGTGCCAATGATCAGGGAAGCGGTCAGGCAGCTTGATGCAATCCCGCAGTCCGCTGCACCCAGAGACAAGGTCGTCGCGACACTAACGCTCAATCCTGAATACATCGCTAAATCCTATTTTCCTTCCGAGCTCCTGAGAGCAGTAGGGCTAGAGGCAGTAGGTAGCCGGCCAAAGGTCGTTAGACCAGAAAAGAGGAGCCGCGATCGAGAGCCAGAGGACGCAGTTACCACTCAGTTATTCGTAGCGGGATCGCGCGCTGCCTTTCGCGATTGGGCCGGTAGCGTGGCAAATTGGGATGAGGGATCGCGCGCTGCCCAAGAACTGGTTGCGATCGAGGAAGTCCATGCTCCGACCGCTATGGAAAAAATAAAAGGCAGCGTTCCCGAGCACGGCAAAGTGGTTTTCGAGGTCGTGCTGCACGCCGACGAACTTATGGGTGAGGTCGCGGGCATCCCCGCCTTCGCCGTCTATCTTAAGTCGATCGGCATCGAAGCCCGGCTCGAGCGCCGGTTCTATGCTGGCGGCCTCTGTTTTCTCGAGATTGAAGCACCGGCGGAGAAGACCGAGCAAATCGCCACCTACAGCATTGTTCGCGCTCTTCGCGAAATGCCGCGGCTGCGGATGCTGCGTCCGACGATCCGCGCATCGGCTATCCCCGCACCCCAGATTGTGTTGCCAACAACCGGACCGGTGGATCCGAAGGTTCGTGCAGCAATTTTCGACGGCGGCTTACCGGAAGGCCATGCCATTACTCAATGGGCCAAGCCTATCGACGCGACCGGAATCGCCGCGCCGCACCGCGAATATGTGGCGCACGGGTTGTGGGTAACCTCCGCCTTCCTCTTCGGTCATATCGATCCAAAGACACCGCTCCCATCGCCCTATTGCAATGTTGACCATTACCGCGTGCTCGACGCCGCGCCCGGTCAGGACCCGCGTGAACTTTTCGAGGTATTGGATCGCATCCAGTCGGTGCTCTCGCAGCGGAGCTATCATCTCGTAAATCTCAGCCTCGGTCCCATATTGCCGGTGGACGATGACGAGGTGCACGCCTGGACGGCGGTGCTTGATGATTTACTCGCGACTCGTGACACACTGGTCACTATCGCCGTTGGCAATACCGGCGAAAATGACGAGGCGGCCGGGCTCAATCGTATCCAGGTACCTTCCGATTGTGTAAATGCCCTAGCTATCGGCGCCTGCGACACGCCCGATGCCGGCTGGCAGCGCGCCACGTATAGCTCAGTGGGACCAGGCCGAAGCCCAGGCTTGGTCAAGCCGGATTTCGTCGCCTTTGGAGGATCCCTAGCGCGGCCATTCCTCGTTATCGGCGAAGGCGACCCGCCGACACTCGAGCCGATTGGAGGCACCTCATTCGCTGCACCAAGTGCCCTACGCATGGGAGCGGGTGTCCGGGCGCACTTCGGTGACACACTCGACATGCTCGCGATCCGCGCGCTCTTGGTCCACGGAACGCAACCGACCGACCTGCCCAAGCGCGAAGTCGGGCGTGGTCGTTGCGCCGCAGATCTCGAAAGCCTAGTTCTGTGCGACGATGACGTGATCCGTGTCGTCTATCAGGGAACAATCTCGGCCGCGAAGTATATTCGCGCGCCCATACCGGTACCCGGGGAAGGCCTTTCCGGCAAGGTGATCATTAGCGCGACATTGTGCTATACTACCAATGTTGACCCACATCACCCGGGGAATTATACCCGCGCTGGTCTCGAAGCGACGTTTCGACCGCATTCTGGACGCTACACCAAAGCCGATCAGTCACAGCCCGACAGCAAACCTTTCTTCGGCAAGGCGCAAAAGGGGCTGACTGAGGAAGAACTGCGTCGCGATGCATGGAAGTGGGAAAACACGCTGCACGCCCAGGTCGGGTTCCTGGGTTCGAGTCTCCTCAATCCAGCGTTCGACATCCACTACAATAGTCGTCTTGAAGGGCATAATCACAATCCCGGGCAGCAGCTTCGGTACGCTTTAGTGATCACCGTAAAGGCAAGTCGGGAGATGGATCTCTACGATCGGGTTGTACGGCGCTATGCTACTCAGCTCGAACCGCTCAAGCCCGTCATCGATATTCCGGTTCGCCTATGAGGTGCGGATAAACGTACTGCGCCTATCCGACGTCTGCTGCCAGATCGCACGTTGACATTTTAGCTGGCCGCCGCCTCAGTTGGATCTCGCTCCGAAAAAACCCTCACCTTACGAGCCACCTGCGCGCTAGTGACCAATATCGCCTCCCGGGAAATTCAGTGGAAATTCGGCAACAATGCACTTAACGAATTCGGCGACGGTGTGATTATATCAAAATTGCGCACTGTCACCGCAATTTCACCAAGGAGATATTCTATGAATTTCGCTGAAGAGCTTGTGTACTGGTACCTACGCTTCAACGGCTTTTTCCCGCTAACGAATTTCGTCCTGCATCACAGCAACGATCATCGAACCAGCGATGCCGACATTCTGGCGGTACGCTTTCCTTATGTCAGTGAAGCAATAGGCGGCAACCCCGATGATTGGGATCCGCAATTTCGAAATAGGTGGGATATCGACTTGACCACCGAGACGATCGGCCTGATCACGGAAGTGAAGTCCGGTAGCTGGGATCCGGCAGATCTTAATGACCAAGCTCCCACCTGGAGGGTGCGCGAGGGCCTGAAACGTATCGGGATGCTTCCGGAAGGCGATCTGCTTGAGGAAGCGACGCGGAATCTACGAAGCACTGCGAAAACGCGGGTGGGAAGTTTTACTCTGGCAAAGCTGTTCGTGGCGAACGGGGAAGTCCCGGGCGAGACACCATGGCTTCATTTGGAGCTCAACAACGTGGAAGCCTTCGTGCAAGAGCGCATGAGGCGATACCGCCAGCGAAAGCTCGCCGACCGCTTGTTCTTTGGAGGTGACCTGATCCAGTATCTCGCGTGGAAGGGCGGCGGCGATCGTGATTAAGACGACGATAGGGCGCGACGCCGACTTTCCCCTACCACGCGGACGATCACCGCGGAGTGCGCTAATCACAGCTTCACGTTGCCAAAGTGCGCCGGATCACCCTGGTCCTGGCATGCACATCCAAGATTCCGTCTTCGCCGGCAAGGCCGCGGGAGAGGCCAGCCCTATCCGCGACCCGGAGACACTTCAGCCGACGGCCCCGGCGCGCGTCGCCTCCGCATATTGCAGCGGCGTGATCCCGTGGCAGCGCTTGAAGTGGCGGGTCAGCGCGCTCTGGTCGTAGAAGCCGGCGGCGACGGCGACCTCGGCGATCGGCAAGCCCTGCGCCAGATACCGGGCGGCGCGGTCGACGCGGAGCTGGGTGACATAGGCGTGCGGCGTCAGGCCCGTCGTCCGCTTGAACAGGCTGATCAGCTGATACTGGGTCAGCCCGACCGCCGCGCTCAGCTCCGCCAGCGAGATCGTTTCGCTCAGGCGCGCCTGGATGAACTCGGTGGCGGCGCGCAGCCGGGTGCGGTCGCGCGGCCCGGGCAGGATCCGCCCCTCGCCGCCGCCGTGGCGGCGGAACAGGGTGCCGAAGGACGAGACCAGCAATTCGCGCTCCAGCAGCGGGTCGCGCCCGGCCTGCAGGGCGCGGTGCAGCGCCAGGAACCCCGCGATCAGGTCGCGGTCGGCGAAGGCGTTGCGGGTGAAGTAGGTCAGGTCCTCGACCCCGAGCGACCGCGCCACCTCCTGCAGCGCCGCCTCCTCGAGATAGAGCGCGCGGTACAGCCAGCGCCGGCTGGTCCCCATCCAGCCGGCATGCGGCTCGACCGGGTTGAACACGAACAGCGCCTGGTCCTCGCTCGCCGGCTCGGTCACGCCGCGGGTCTGGATGATCGAGCCGCCGCCCTCGGTCACGGCGACGACCAGCGCCTCGTGCCGGTGCGGCGGGTATTCCTGGGTGCGGAAATCGGCCTGCATCAGGCTGAGGCCGGGGACGGTCCGGTCCTGCCAGTAATGGGCGATGTTCAGCCGATCCGTGCGAGCCATTCCGGCAAAACCTCGATTTCCGCCAATAGCGCCGGCGCGGCCGGCGCGAGACTGCCCCGGTTCACTCCACCGGGTCTTTCATCATGGCACGCTCCTTCTATCACGAGAATCCGGATTGCCTCGTCCTCGCGACCGAGGTGATCGACGCCCGGCCGGGCCGGGTGCTGCTGGCGCAGTCCCCCTTCTATCCCGGCGGCGGCGGGCAGCTGGCGGACCGCGGCACGCTGCGCTGGCAGGGCGGCGAGCACGCCGTCGCCGGCCTGGAGCCCGCCGGCGGCCGGCTGTGGCACCTGCTGGAGGACCCGGCGGCCGAGGTCGCCGGCGCGGTCGAGGCCGCGGTCGACCCCGAATTCCGCCGGATGATGCGCGAGCTGCACACCGGCACCCATATCCTGAACGCGCTGGTGTTCCGGCATTTCGACGGCGCGCTGGTGACCGGGGCGCAGTTGGGCGCCGACGGCACCGCCCGGCTCGATTTCGACCTGCCGGATGCCGACAACGACCGGCTGCGCGCGCTGGAGGGCCCGATCAACGAGGTCGTGCGCCAGGACCTGGCGGTGCGCGACGACTATGTCACCGTCGCCGAGGGCCACGCCACGCCGGGGCTGATCCGCTCGAAATCGGTGACGCCGCCGCCGACCGCGGACGGGCTGATCCGCATCGTCGACATCGCCGGGCTGGACCGCCAGGCCTGCGGCGGCACCCATCTGGCCTCGACCGGCCGGTCCGCGCCGATCCGCATCCTCAAGGTCGACAACAAGGGCCGCCACAACCGCCGCATCCGCATCGGCCTGGCCGGGGCGGCGCCGTGACCGCCATGCGAGGCTCCGGCCTGCTGGACCTGGTCTGGCGCCGGCCTTACGCGCTGCTGCCCCTGCCGCCGCTGTTCTGGGCCGGCAACCTCGTGATCGGCCGCGCCTTCGCCAGTGAGCTGCCGCCCTTCGGCCTGACCTTCTGGCGCTGGGTGGTGGCCTCGGCGGTGCTGCTGCCCTTCGTCTGGCGCGACCTGATCGCGCATCGGCGCGCGCTGCTGGCGCATTGGCCGGTCATCCTCGGCTGCGCCGCCAGCGGCTTCGCCGGCTATCCGGTGCTGAACTATCTCGGGCTGCACAGCACGCCGGCGGCGACGGCGGCGATGCTGAACTCCACCCTGCCGCTGATGGTGCCGCTGCTGGCCTGGGCGATCACCCGGGAGGCGCCGCGCCCGCGCGTCGTCGCCGGCATCGCCCTGTCCTTCCTCGGCGTCGGCTGGATCGTCGGGCGCGGCGACCTCGCCACGCTGGCGGCGCTGTCGATCGGCGGCGGCGAGATCCTGGTGCTGCTCGCCGTCGCCGGCTTCGCGCTCTATTCGGTGCTGCTGCGCTGGCGTCCCAAGGGCGTCCCGCCGATGGCGTTCCTGGCGGCGACGACGCTGGCGGCCTGCGTGCTGATGGCGCCGTTCTGGCTCGTCGAGGAGGCGGCGGGGCGGTCGGTTCCGTTCGCGCCCTGGGCCATCGCCTCGCTGCTGTTCATCGGCGTCTTCTCCTCGCTGCTGGGGAACCTGTTCTGGAACCGCTGCGTCGCGACGCTGGGGCCGGCGCTGACCGGGGCGTCGTTCCATCTGATGGCGGTCTATTCCTCGGCGCTGGCCTTCCTGCTGCTCGGCGAGCCGGTGCACGGCTTCCACCTGGTCGGCATCGGCCTGATCCTGCTCGGCTTCGCCATCGCGGTGATGCCGGGGGGCGCGGTCATGCCGCGACTGCCTCAAGTGATCACCGATTGCCTCTCCCGCTTGCGAGACCTTTTCAGAATGTCTCCATCGACCGAAAGAAAAATGAGTCCCCCCTCCCCTCGCGGGAGGGGGATAGGGGGAGGGGGTTTTCGCCGTTAAGGCCGGCCTGAACTCTGACGATCCGGCCCTGGCGGCGGGCCTGTTCCTTGCGCATTCGCGCGCGGACGCGCGCGCAGACCCCTCCCCCTACCCCCCTCCCGCAAGGGGAGGGGGGACTAAGAAAGAGCGGGCTTCCGGCCCCGCTCACGCCAGGAAATGGCAGTTCCGCTCGATGTGCTCGGCCAGGCCCAGCGTGTGGTCGCGGTCGAGGCGGGCGGCGAGGTCGGCGTCGCGGCGCTCCAACGCCTCGATGATGCGCAGATGGTCCTGGATCGAGCGGTCGGCGCGGTCGTCCTCGCGGATGGTGCGGCGGCGGATGGCGTCGATCTGCAGGAACAGATCGGCCGTGCGGGCGATGATCAGCCGGTTGCCGCCGAGCTGCACGATGGCCCGGTGGAAGGCGATGTTGGCGTCGGAATAGCCCTCGATCTCCGCCGCCGGCCGGCCTTCGAAGCCTGAGAACAGGCCGCGCAGCGAAGCGATCTCCGCATCCGTCGCCCGGGTGGCGGCCAGCCGGGCCGACATGCTCTCCAGCGCCGCCCAGACCTGCACCATCTCGACGATCTGGCGCCTGGTCCGGCGCCGGACGAAGATGCCGCGGCGCGGCAGGGTCAGGACGAAGCCCTCCTGCTCCAGCACCGTCAGCGCCTCGCGGATCGGCGTGCGGCTGACGCCGAGGTCCCGGCACAGCTGCCGCTCGTCCAGCCGGATCTCGCCGGGATGGTCGTACAGGTCCATCGCCGAGATCGCCTGCTTCAGCGCCAGATAGGCCTGGGCGCGGAAGCTGTCATTGGCGTCGAGGCGAGAGAGCGCCAGCCGGGTGCTGATCCGCGCCTCGAGCACGGCCCCCTCCCCGCCCCTCAATCCGCGGCGACGATCGGCTTGCCGCCGCCGCGCAGCCGCGCGATCACCAGCGAGATCAGCGGCCAGAACAGCATCACCAGGGCCAGGGCGCAGATGCCGCCGACCAGGCCGTTCGACCAGAAGATCGACAGGCTGCCCTGGGACAGCAGCATCGCCTGCCGGAACGAGCCTTCCGCCATGTCGCCCAGCACCAGGGCCAGGACCAGCGGCGCCAGCGGATAGTGCAGCTTCTTGAACAGGTAGCCGACGACGCCGAAGACCAGCATCACGCTGATGTCGGCCAGGGCGTTGTTGACCGTGTAAGCGCCGACCGCGCAGATGGTGATGATCACCGGCGCGACGATGCTGAACGGGATGCGCAGGATCGAGGCGAACAGCGGCACCGTGGTCAGCACCACGATCAGCCCGGCGATGTTGCCGAGATACATGCTGGCGATCAGGCCCCAGACGAAGTCGGGATGCTCGACGAACAGCAGCGGTCCGGGCTGCAGGCCCCAGATCAGGAGGCCGCCCAGCAGCACCGCCGCGGTCGGCGACCCCGGGATGCCGAGGGTCAGCATCGGCAGCAGCGCGCTGGTGCCGGCGGCATGGGCCGCGGTCTCGGGCGCGACCACGCCCTCCATCTCGCCGCGGCCGAAGCGCTTGCCGTTGCGGGAGAAGCGCTTGGCCAGGCCGTAGCTCATGAACGAGGCGGGGGTGGCGCCGCCCGGGGTGATGCCCATCCAGCAGCCGACGATGGCGCCGCGCACCGCCGTGACCCAGTATCGCGGCAGCTGCTTCCAGGCCTGCAGCACCACCCTGGCGTTGATCTTCGCGCTCTTGCCGCGGAAGGCCAGGCCTTCCTCCATGGTCAGCAGGATCTCGCCGATGCCGAACAGGCCGATCACCGCGATCAGGAAGTCGAAGCCGCGCAGCAGCTCGGTCGACCCGAAGGTCATGCGCAGCTGGCCGGTGACGGTGTCCAGGCCGACCGCCGCCAGGGCGAAGCCCAGCATCATCGAGGCGATCACCTTCATCGGCGCCTCGCGGCCCATGCCGATGAAGCTGCAGAAGGTGAGCAGCTGGACCGCGAAGAACTCCGCCGGCCCGAAGCGCAGGGCGAAGCTGGCGATCAGCGGCGCCAGGAAGGTCAGCAGCACGACGGCGACGAAGGCGCCGAAGAAGGAGGAGGTGAAGGCCGCGGTCAGCGCCTCGCCCGCCTTGCCCTGCTGGGCCATGGGGTAGCCGTCGAAGGTGGTGGCGACCGACCACGGCTCCCCGGGGATGTTGAACAGGATCGAGGTGATGGCGCCGCCGAACAGCGCGCCCCAGTAGATGCAGGACAGCATGATGATCGCCGAGGTCGGCGACATGGCGAAGGTCAGCGGCAGGAGGATGGCCACGCCGTTGGCGCCGCCGAGCCCCGGCAGGACGCCGATCAGCACGCCGAGCGTGATGCCGACGAACATGTAGACGATGTTCATCGGGTCGGCGAGCACGCCGAAGCCGTGAATCAGAGAATAGAGAGCGTCCAACGGTCCCTCCCAGCGTTTCGCCTCGCCCGCCTGGCGCGGGTCTCGGGATTTCTTGGCGTGGGGCTAATAGCCGAGCATGGTCTCGAGCGGCCCCTTGGGCAGCGGCACCAGGAACCAGATCTCGAACATCAGGAACAGCGCGGCCGGCACCAGGATCGCGACCGGCACGATCTTGATCACCGGGTATTTGCCGAGCCAGCGCATGAAGAAGGCGATGAACAGCGCCGCGGCGACATAGAGGCCGATGAAGTCGATCAGCGCCACGAACACGATGGTCGGCACCAGCACCTTGAGCACGAGCTTGAGCTGGGAGCGGCCGACGAAGCTGCCGAGGTCGGCCGACCGGCCGAACAGGTTGGCCAGCAGCGTCCCGGCGCTGGCCAGGAACAGGGCGACGCCGACATAGAACGGGAAGTACCCGGCCTCCGGCCCGTCATAGGCCCAGCCGATGCCGATCCGGATGTTGTCGACCATCACCACCACGGCGATGATCATCAGGACGGCGGCGACGACGATCTCCATCGTCCGCACGCTGACGGTGCTCTCCTGGTCGTGGTTCGCCATGCCTGATCCTCCTCGGGGGATGGGGCGGCGCCGGGACCATGGAGTCCGGGGGCGCCGCCGGGAAGCGGGCCCTACTTCGCGATAAAGCCGGCCACTTCCATCAGGGTCTTGTGGGTCTGCTCGGTCTCGGTCAGCCAGGTCTTGAAGGCGTCGCCGGTCATGGTGGTGGTGTTGAAGGCACCGGCGGCCATGAACTCCTTCCACTCGGGCGTCTCGCGCACCTTCTCGAACAGGCCGACATAATAGGCCACCTGCTCCGGCGACGCCTCGGGCGGCATGAAGATGCCGCGCAGCATCAGGTACTTCATGTCCAGGCCGGCCTCCTTGCAGGTCGGCACGTCGCTCCAGGCCTTGCCCTCGGCCTGCGGCGTGGTCACGGCGATGCGCTTGTCGTCGAAGACGCAGAGCGGGCGCAGCGCGCCGGCGCGCCATTGCGACACCGCCTCGATCGGGTTGTTGACGCTGGAGTTGACGTGGTTGCCGACCAGCTGGGCCGCGACGTCGCCGCCGCCCTTGTAGGGGATGTAGGTCAGCCGCTTGCCGATGATCTGCTCGAGCCCGGCGGTGATGATCTGGTCTTCCTGCTTCGAGCCGGTGCCGCCCATCTTGAAGGCATTGTCGCCGCCCGCTTTGATCGCGGTGACGTAGTCCTGCGCCGACTGGTACGGCTCGGAGGAATTCACCCACAGGATGAACTCGTCCAGCGCCAGCATGGTCACCGGCGTCAGGTCCTTCCAGTTGAAGGGCACGCCGGTCGCCAGCGGGGTGGTGAACAGGTTCGACAGGGTGATGATGATCTTGTGCGGGTCGCCGCCCGACCCCTTGACGTCGAGGAAGCCCTCCGCCCCGGCGCCGCCGGAGCGGTTGACCACGACGATCGACTGCTCCATCAGCCCGTGCTTCTGGATGATGCCCTGGATCATCCGTGCCATCTGGTCGGCACCGCCGCCGGTGCCCGCGGGCACGACGAATTCGACGTTGCGGGTCGGTTTCCAGTCCGCCTGGGCGATGCCCGCCCCCAGCAGGGTCACAGCAGCCGCGGCACAGGCGAATCCATGCAGCAGCGCGTTGCGCAACTTCCCGGTCATTGGTGCCTCCCCAGCGCCGCGGCTTCGCGTCAAGCGCGGCCCGACTGTCTTGTTGGTGGATGGCCAGGTCGGTGACCGAGACTGGCTGGTATCCAATATATTGTATCTGGAATGTAACGCAATGGATCTTTTTGCAACCGGGACGATCCGTTTCGATCGCTATTTCGCAGCGCAATAGAACGAAATTACCAAGGGCGAAAACCCGGCCCTTTCCAGACCGTTATGAACGGCGTCATCGCTTCGCCCATGCACAAAGGCCGGAAACGACGACAGGCGGCCCGGAGGGGCCGCCTGTTCGGAGATGCGGAAAGGTTGAAAGCGGGAGAGCGGTCAGGCCGCCTTGCGCCAGATGTTGCTGTTGGCGGGCTCCTGCGCCTCGGCCACGCGACGCTGCGGGGTCGCCATCCGGCGGACATCGGTGGCGATCGAACCGAACAGGTCGGGCGCCTTCACGGCGATCTCGGAGACCATGGCGGCCAGGCCGGCGCCGGCGATGACGAGGGCGATCAATCCGAGGGTCATGACAGGCTCCATGAGGTTGGCTCTCTTGCGCCGCATCATATGGCAGAGGAACTGACCTTCATCAAGCTCATGCATTATGGATTTTGTATGCCAGATAGCCATGGCTGACCTGCGGATTCCGGGACGGATCGAAAGGCTGTCCCTACCCTGCTGAGTTTGTTGATGTTTTCGAGACAAGGCCGGCGCGGTCCGGTGGGAAGGGACCGCGCGACCAGACGCATACCCGTTTTTCGTATTCTGTATACCAGTTTGCCTTGCCTGCTCGCCGGACGGGCGTATATTGCATCGCAACAGGAACCCGAGCCCATTCGAAAGGACTTGATCATGACCGGCCTGCTGATCGGAACCGCCCTTGCCGCCGTCGCCCTGCTGGGCCTCGTCACCGCCCCCCGCCTGGCCATGGCCCAGGGCGGCTCGCTGCCGGGCAGCGCCGCGGGCGGGCTGCGCCGGGTCGAGACCGGCGGCGAGGCTGACGAATCCGAGACCGCCGACCCGACCTGGGCCAGCTTCATGCGCGCGCTGTAAGGCGCAGCAGCCAAAGAAAAAGGGAGGCGAAGCCGCCTCCCTGGGGATTGTCTCGGATGCCGGGCGCGTCCCGGCCCGGATCTCAGTTGGCGAGCCGCGGCTCCCCTTCCGGGGTCATGCCGGCCCGTGCCTGTTCCAGCGCCCGGGCCCGCATCGGCTTGAGCACGAACATCGCCATCACCGCCGCGATCACATTCACCAGCGCGGCGAAGATGAACACCATGTCCCAGCTGCCGAGCTGGGCGACCGCGATGCTGGCGAGGGGCACGACCAGCGAGGCCGTCCCCTTGGCAGTGTACAGCAGCCCGGCATTGGTGGTGGCGTAGCGCGACCCGAAGGTGTCGCCGCAGGTCGCCGGGAACAGCGAGTAGATCTCGCCCCAGGCGAAGAACACCATCGCGGTCAGGATCACGAACAGCACCGGGTCGTGGCCGAACTCCATCAGCATGACGATGCCGACCGCCTCGAGGAAGAAGGCGATGAACATCGTGTTCTCGCGGCCGATATGGTCGGAGACCCAACCGAAGAACGGCCGGGTGACGCCGTTCAGCACCCGGTCGAGCGACAGGGCGAAGACCAGGGCCGGCATGGTCAGGCCCAGCAGGCTGACCGGGGTGTCGCCGATCTTGAAGTCGGCCGCGATCGGGGCCAGCTGCGCCGTCGCCAGCAGGCCGCCGGAGGCGACCATGACGAACATCGCATACATCACCCAGAACACCGGGCTGCGCAGCATCTCCGACGGCGCATAGTCGCGGCGGGTCTGCACGATCTTCGGCTTCACCACCGGCAGCTGCCCCTTGGCCGGCGTCGCCAGCAGGAAGGACAGCACCACCACCACCCCGCCCTGGATCAGGCCGAAGGTCAGGAAGGTCGATTGATAGCCGGAGGAGTGGATCATGTTGGCGATCGGCACGATGGTCACGGCCGAGCCGGCGCCGAAGCCGGCCGCGGTCAGCCCCGCCGCCAGGCCGCGCCGGTCCGGGAACCATTTCAGCGCCGCGCCGACGCAGGTGCCGTAGACGGCGCCGGCGCCGACGCCGCCGATCGCCGCGGCGACATAGAGCAGGGTCAGCGAATCCGCCACCGAGTTCAGCGCCCAGGCGATGGCGCAGAGCAGGCCGCCGATCAGGACCACGATGCGCGGCCCGAACCTGTCGACGAACCAGCCTTCGACCGGCACCAGCCAGGTCTCGGTCAGCACGAAGATGGTGAAGGCGACCTGGATCGCCGCCTTCCCCCATTGATGGGTGTCGTTGATCGGCCCGACGAACAGGGTCCAGCCATATTGCATGTTGGCCACCATCGCCATGCAGGCGATGCCGATGAGCAGCTGGAGCCAGCGTCCCCCCGGCGGTCCCTTGATCGCCGGCCCTGTCTGATTTGAGTTTTCTGTCAGCATTTCCGTCCCAATCCTTCGCATGTCGGTTGAGGCAACCCCATGGCATCGGAGGTGACGGCCCGTGACGGACGCCATCGTCCTCGAGGAGGGGTGCGCGGAGTGCTGTCGACAGCCGGCCTTCGATCGGATTCGCTGGTCAGCAGTACCCCTCGCGCCGATGTGTGAATCGGCTGCCCCTCCCCTCGGTTATGTCGTTGTTAACAGGGGCCGTTATGGCCGGCCCTCTGGCATACCAAATGCAGAACCTGAGATACCAAAGACCGTTTCCGCCGCGCTGACAAGCCGGAATCGTGGCTGCACCGCAGCAACTCGTGGCCTATTCCGCGGCGGCCCGGCTGCCTTCGCGCAGCACCCGGATCATGGTCTTGCCGAGGGAGGCGGGGGAGTCGGCGACGGCGATGCCGGCGGCCTTCAGGGCCTCGATCTTGTGGTCGGCGGTGTCGTGGCCGCCGGAGATCACGGCGCCGGCATGGCCCATGCGGCGGCCCGGCGGCGCGGTGCGGCCGGCGATGAAGCCGACCACCGGCTTGGTGGTGCCGGACGCCTTCAGGAACTCGGCGCCCATCACCTCGGCGTCGCCGCCGATCTCGCCGATCATGATGATGCCCTCGGTCTCCGGATCGCCCAGGAACAGCTCCAGCGCATCGACGAAGTTGGTGCCGTTCACCGGGTCGCCGCCGATGCCGATGCAGGTGGTCTGGCCCAGGCCCGCCGCCGTGGTCTGCGCCACCGCCTCATAGGTCAGCGTGCCCGACCGGCTGACGATGCCGATCTTGCCGCGGCGGTGGATGTGCCCCGGCATGATCCCGATCTTGCACTCGCCCGGCGTGATCACGCCCGGGCAGTTCGGACCGATCAGCCGGGTGGCCGACCCCGCCAGGGCGCGCTTGACCTTGACCATGTCCAGGACCGGGATGCCCTCGGTGATGCACACCACCAGCGGGATCTCGGCGTCGATCGCCTCCAGGATCGCATCCGCGGCGAAGGGCGGCGGCACGTAGATCACGCTGGCATTGGCCTCGGTCTGGTCCACCGCCTGGGCCACGGTGTCGAACACCGGCAGGTCGAGGTGCTTGGTGCCGCCCTTGCCCGGGGTGACGCCGCCGACCATGCGGGTGCCGTAGGCGATCGCCTGCTCGGAATGGAAGGTGCCCTGGGCCCCGGTGAAGCCCTGGCAGATCACCTTGGTGTTCTTGTCGACGAGCACGGCCATCACGCGGCCTCCTTCACGGCACGGACGATCTTCACTGCGGCGTCGCCGAGGTCGTCGGCCGACAGGATCGGCAGCCCGCTCTCGGCCAGGATCTGCTTGCCGCGCTCGACATTGGTGCCTTCCAGACGCACCACCAGGGGCACGTGCAGCGACACTTCCCGCGCGGCCTCGACCACGCCCTCGGCGATCACGTCGCAGCGCATGATGCCGCCGAAGATGTTGACCAGGATGCCTTCGACATTCGGGTCCGACAGGATCAGCTTGAACGCCGTGGTCACCCGCTCGCGCGTGGCGCCGCCGCCGACGTCGAGGAAGTTGGCCGGCTCGCCGCCCTCCAGCTTGATGATGTCCATGGTCGCCATGGCGAGACCCGCGCCGTTGACCATGCAGCCGATGTTGCCGTCGAGCTTGACGTAGTTCAGCGAGGCCTTCTCCGCCTCGGTCTCGGTCGGGTCCTGCTCGCTCTCGTCGCGCAGCTCCTCGACCTCCTTGTGGCGGAACAGGGCGTTGTCGTCGAAGCCCATCTTGGCGTCGAGCGCGATCAGCTGCCCGGCCCCGGTCACCACCAGCGGGTTGATCTCGACCAGCGCGGCGTCGAGCTCGTTGAAGGCCTTGTACAGCGCCTTCAGGAAGCCGACCGCGGCATTGACCTGCTTGCCCTCCAGCCCCAGGCCGAAGGCGACCTCGCGGCCATGGAAGTCCGAGAAGCCGGTCGCCGGGTCGATGACGATGGTCTGGATCTTCTCCGGCGTCGCCTCGGCCACCTCCTCGATCGCCATGCCGCCCTCGGTCGAGGCGATGATCGTCACCCGGCCGCTCTTGCGGTCGACCAGCAGCGACAGGTACAGCTCGCGGGCGATGTCGCAGCCTTCCTCGACATAGATCCGGCCGACCTCCTTGCCCGCGGGCCCGGTCTGCACCGTCACCAGCGTCCGGCCCAGCATCGCCTCGGCCGCCGCCGCGACATCCGCCGTCGACTTCACCACCCGGACGCCGCCCTTGCCCGACGGATCCTCCTGGAAGTGGCCCTTGCCGCGGCCGCCGGCATGGATCTGCGCCTTGACGACATAGACGCTGCCGCCGAGACCCTCCGCCACTCGCACCGCCTCCTCCGGCGTGTACGCCACCCCGCCGCGCGGCACCGGCACGCCATAGCGCCCCAGCAGCCCCTTCGCCTGATATTCGTGGATGTTCATTCCCTGCCCTTCCTGAGGTGCCGGTTCGAGGGTGGTTCCCACGATCGGCGCCCCTCTCCCCCTCACCCTCCCGGCCCAAGCGGGCCGGGCCCCTCCCTCTCCCCAAGGAGAGGGGAAGGTCACCTCTCCTTGGGGAGAGGTCGAAATCGCCCCTGGCGATTTCGGGTGAGGGGGAGCGGTGCCGATGCCAGGCCCCGCCCCTTCCCTGCTCCTATGCCTGGTTCACAGCAGCCCGGCGGCGCGGGCCCAGCGGTACTTGGCGCCCAGCACCGCGACCGGCGTCTCGGTCGAGTATGGGTAGGCGACGATGCCGTGGTCGTAGAGGTATTGCGCCGCCTCCTCGACCTGCACGTCGCCGGCCAGCGAGGCCACGATCGGCTTGTTGATGCCCTTGGCCCGCATCTCGTCCACCACCTCGGTGATCACCTTCGCGAACACCATCGGCGGCGTGATGATGGTGTGCCAGTAGCCGAGGATCAGCGCATGGATGCGGTCGTCCTCCAGCCCCAGCTTGACGGTGTTGCGGTAGGTGGTCGGCGGCTCGCCGCCGGTGATGTCGACCGGGTTGCCGGCCGCGCCGAAGGGCGGGATGAACTTGCGGAAGGCGGCGTCGAGGTCGGCCGGCATCGCCATCAGCGACAGGCCGTTGTCGACGCAGGCATCCGACAGCAGCACGCCCGAGCCGCCGGCGCCGGTGATGATGACCACGTTCTCGCCCTTCGGCGCCGGCAGCACCGGGATGCCGCGGGCGAATTGCAGCAGGTCCTGCAGGCTCTTGGCCCGGATCACGCCGGACTGGCGCAGCACATCGTCATAGACCTTGTCGTTGCCGGCGAGCGCGCCGGTGTGCGAGCTGGCCGCCCGCGCGCCGAGCGAGGTGCGCCCGGCCTTCAGCACCACCACCGGCTTCTTCTTCGACACCACCTTGGCGACGTCGGCGAAGGCGCGGCCGTCCTTCAGGTCCTCGAGATGCATGGCGATGACGTCGGTCGCATCGTCCTGCTCGAAGAAGGTCAGCAGGTCGTCCTCGTCGATGTCCGACTTGTTGCCGAGACCGACGATGGCCGAGACGCCCATCTTGGTCGACCGGCTGAAGCCGATGATCGCCATGCCGATGCCACCGGACTGGGACGACAAGGCCGCACGGCCTTGAACATCAAAGGGCGTGCAGAAGGTCGCGCAGAGGTTCTTCGGCGTGTAGTAGAAGCCGTAGATGTTCGGGCCCATCAGGCGGATGTCGTATTTCCGGCCGATGGCGATGATCTCCTCCTGGCCCTCATGGTTGCCGGTCTCGGCAAAGCCGGAGGGGATCAGGACGGCGCCCGGGATCTTCTTCTCGCCGACCTCGGTCAGCGCCTGGGCGACGAACTTGGCCGGGATCGCGAACACCGCGACGTCGATATTGCCCGGCACGTCCTTGACGCTGGGATAGGCCTTGAGGCCCAGGATCTCGGTGGCCTTCGGGTGGATCGGATAGATCGCGCCCTTGTAGCCGCCGTTGATCAGGTTCTTCATCACCGAGTTGCCGATCTTGCCGTCCTCGGCCGAGGCGCCGATCACCGCGACCGCGTCGGGCCGCATGATCCGGTTCATCTTGGCCAGGATGGCGTCCTTCGCCGGCCGCGGCCGGGCCGGCTTCTCCTCGAAGTCGACGACCACGCGGACATCGGCCGCGATGGCGCCGTCGGTGCGGGCGAAGACCGGGTTGAGGTCGAGCTCGACGATCTCCGGCACCGCGTCGACCAGGCGGGAGACCTTGACGATCAGGTCGGACAGCGCCTCTCGGTCGACCGGCGGCGCGCCGCGCACGCCCTTCAGGATCGCCGCCGCCTGGATGCCGTCCAGCATCGACAGCGCCTCGTCATGATCGACCGGGGCGAGG
>Ga0209758_1001876_pt1 | contig 23032 bp, 19 predicted proteins | sample AraplaMF_Col_mMF_FD_184258 | JGI IMG/M metagenome (GOLD analysis project Ga0209758, IMG submission 184258) | Arabidopsis root microbial communities from the University of North Carolina, USA - plate scrape MF_Col_mMF (SPAdes) (version 2) | ecosystem: Host-associated > Plants > Roots > Endosphere...
CTTGCCGAACGCCACCGCCCAGGGAAACAGGAACGCCACCTCGAGGTCGAAGATGATGAAGAGGATGGCGACCAGATAGAAGCGGACGTCGAACTTCATGCGGGCGTCGTCGAAGGCGTTGAAACCGCACTCATACGCCGACAGCTTTTCCGGGTCCGGCTGCTGGAACGCCACAATGAAGGGCGCGATCAGCAGCACGAGGCCGATGATAGCAGCTACCCCTATGAATACGACGAGTGGAAGATAGTTCTGTAGAATGCCGCTCATTGACGAGCCCTTTTCCCGCAGCCTCGGGACAGCCACGGATTCGTCCGATTTGGAATTATTCTGAGCCTTAGCGCAGTGCACCAATGGGCGCAAGACACGGTCTTTTCACGCCCTTTGCTGCTCCCAGACCGGTGGAAATCCCGGAATCACCCCGCGGCTGGTATGGAGCAGATCGCCTGACGCGACAAGGGCAGCCGCGGTTTTGCAGGATAGCAGCTTTGAGATTGCGGCGCAGCCGTCGCGGGCGCTATTTGGCTGGGATCGTCGGCAAAATTGGCCCGTTTTTTTGGCTGCGGCCCCGCATCCAAACCCAGCCAACGACCCCGACGGGCGCCCCGACTGTCACCCAGGCGACATACTGGCCGGTCGTTCCCCAGAGCAATGCAGCCATCAGGCCAATGATGGTCGCCGTTGCGAGCAGGATAGGTGCCGCAAAGACACGTATCCACAGGCGCGCGCGGTCAGAGGAGCCATGCATCACGACGGGACCGGGGCTCGTCCGGCGAATGCATCGCTGCGGCCAGGTCGCCGCTTCCGCCGCCGTCCCAGCCAGAGATAGAGCCCGCTGCCGACCATGGCGATGGTGAGCCCATCCAGCGCGGCCCAGATGACCTTGAGCGGCATCCCGCCATAATCGCCGAAATGCAACGGCTGCGAGATCAGCAGCGCCTGGAGATAGAGCGGCAGCGCCCTGACATCGGCCACCTCCCCGGTTTCGCCGTCGAGCAGCACCGGCTTGAGCAGCCGTGCGGTCAAAGCCGTGTCGCCGCGCATAAAGGCTGCAAAATGGTGCGAGGACGTGAACGGCGTCCCCGGGAACGCGATGAAGGCCACCTCCGTGCCGGGTGCGGCCAGCTTGGCGCACGCCACGACGTCGTCGAGCGAGGCGAGATGGACGGGCGGCGGCTTGCCGGCATAGGGCGCGACCATGCTGGCGAGCTCGGTTGCCTTCCATTGGCTGAGCATCAGCTCGGCCCAGGTGTTGACGGCGCCAGTCAGGCCCACCACCAGCGCCCAGGCGAGCGTCACGACGCCGATCAGATTGTGCCAATCGAGCCAGCGGACGCGGTGGGAGGCGCTGTCACGGATGGTGGCAAAGCGTAGGCGGCGGGTGAACGGCCAGTACAGCACCACGCCGGACACGATGGCTGCTGCAAACAGCAATCCCATCGTGCCGAGGAACAACTTCCCAGCTTGGCCAGCGAACATGTCGGTGTGCAGCTTGAGCACGATCAGCATCGGCCCGATGCCGACCGGCCCGAGCAGCTTGGCTGAAACGGCATCGAAGGCGCGCATGGTCGCATTGTCGGGCGCGCCATCAGGCGCGCCGTTGGTGAAAGCCATCACGATCCCGGGCTCGTCCTTGTCCCAGGAAACATATTGCAGGACACGACCGGGATCGGCGGCGAGCGCGGCGGCGGCGACGACTTGGGGCGTCGCACGCGCCGCGCCCGCATGAGCTTCGGGCCGGGGGGCGTAGCCCAGCAGCTCATCGATCTCGTGATGGAAGATCAGCGGCAGACCGGTCAGGCAGAGCAACAGCAGGAACAGCGTCGAGATCAGGCTGGTCCAGGTGTGGACCACGGACCAGAGCCTGACCGTGCGCGCTCTCACGAAGGCCTCCCCTCCTTCACCATTTGTAGGAGACGCTGGCAGTGACGCGGCGGCGGTCGCCGTAGAAGCAGGACGAGGCAGAAGCGCAGCTCGCGACGTAGATCTTGTCGGTCAGGTTGACCACGTTGAGCGCGGTGCGCCAGTTCTGCCATTCGTGGTGCAGCGCGAGGTCGCCGAGCACCACCGCGGGAACCTCGAGCGTGTTGGCGGTGTCGGCCCAGGACGAGCCGACGTAACGCACGCCGCCGCCAAACCCGAATCCCTCCAGCGGACCGTCCTTGAAGGTGTAGTCCGCCCAGCCCGAGATCAGCATGTCCGGCGTATTGGTCGGCGTCTTGCCGATCAGCGACGGATCGAGGTCCTTGCTGGTGAAGAGATGGTAGGCAGTAAAACTGCCGATCAACCTCAGCTCCCTGGTGGCGTTGGCCACCGCTTCGAACTCGATGTCGCGCGAGGTCACCTCGCCGGTCTGGTTCTGCAGCAGGACATTCGACGGATCGGTGGTTGCCACGTTTTGACGCTTCAAGTCGAACACCGAGGCAGTGAAGTAGCCGTCAAATCCCTTCGGCGCGACCTTCATGCCGATCTCCGCCTGCCGGCCGGTTTCCGGCAGGAACAATCGGTTCTGCGCATTGAGCCCGATGATCGGATTGTAGCTCGTCGCGTAGGAGATGTAGGACGCAATTCCGTTGTCGAAATTGTAGATCAGCCCGGCGCGTCCGCTGAATTTGCTGTCGTCGCGTTGGGCCACAATTGCGCCGGTATCGCGCGCAGCCTGCGTCGTCTCGACCCAGTCATTGCGGCCGCTCAAGACCAGCGTGAAATTGCCGAGCTTCATCTGGTCCTGCACGTAGGTGCCGGCCTGCTTCTGCGTGATCAGGAAATTGCGGAACGGCGCACCGGTGATCGGGATGTCGAGACCATAGGCGGGATTGAACAGGTTGATCGGCGGCACCGTGCCGAAGTTGAACGCCTGGTAATCGTCGATCTGATATCCTTTCAGATCGACCCCGAACAGCATGGTGTGCTTCACCGGGCCGATGTCGAAGCGATACTCCAGCTGGTTGTCGAGATTGGCCTGGTGGGCGGTGTTCTTCGCATACCAATTGTAGCGGGCCATGCCGGCCGCGTTGATATTGTCCCAACCATTGCCGATGAAGCCGCGATAGGTCAGGTCGATATGCGCGAAGCGCGCATTCTGCCGGAACGTGAGATCATCGGTGAGATTGCGCTCGAACTGGTAACCGAGCATCTCCTGCTCGCGCGTGAACTTGTCGACGTTGGGGTCGCCGGCGAAGAAGCGGGTCGGGATCTTGCCGAACGGCGCGTTGGTCACCGTGCCCTGATACGGCAGGAAGTTGATGCCGCGGGTGTCCTGCTTCGAGGCTGAGGCCAGCACCGTGAAGCTGGTGTCGGCGTCCGGTTTCCAGGTGACGGACGGCGCGACGAAGTAATTGTTGTCGGGCGTGAAGTTGACCTGCGTGCCGCCGTTCTGGACCTGACCGACGAGACGGTAAAACAGCTTGCGGTTTTCTGAGTTCGTCGCGACCGGCCCGCCGACATCGAAGCCGACATAGGCGTTGCCGAAATTGTTGACGCCGGTTTCGACGTAACGGATCGGCTCCGCCGGCGCCATCTTGCTGATGACATTGACGATGCCGCTCGGGCTCGATCCGCCATACAGCACGGCCGATGGGCCGCGCAGCACTTCGACCCGCTCCATGTTCGAGGGTTGGAGCTTCCAGCTCGCATAGGATGTGTAGAACAGCTGCATGCCGTCGAGGAACAGGCCGACGTCGTCGGACTTGAAGCCGCGGATCAGCCACCAGTCATTACGCGTATCGGCGCCGAACGTGCCGGCGCGCACGCCGGCGGTGTAGCGCAACACCTCGTCGAGCTTGTTCGGCTTCTGATCGCGGATCTGCTCCGCGCCGATCACCGACACTGCCTGCGGCGTCTCCATGATCGGCGTGTTGGTCTTGGTTCCGGACGAGCTGCGTCTGGCCACGTAGCCCTGCACCGGGCTGCGCGGAGTCTCGACGACGCCGACATTGCGCTGAGGCTGCGGCTTGCGGCTGTTCGCGGTCCGCGCCTGGCTTGCCGCACGACGCGGCGCGGGTGCGGCTGCGCGGCGGCGCGGCTCCGGCGCCGCGATCGTCACCGGCGGCAGGCTCTGCGCACCACCCTGCCCCGACGATTGTGCGAGCGATGCCTCCGGTATCAAGACCCAAGCGGATGCGGTCACCAACACGGCCGACCGCAGCATTCCAAGACTGTTCAACACGCCACCCAAATGTGCATTTGATACGTCATGCCGCCTGTCCCGCGACGGCATGCGATGGGGTGACGCTTAGGGGAGCGCGCGCGATATCCCTAATTGAAAGGCTCTTAGAAGAGCTCTTAGAGGCGATCCAATAATTTCGGAGATATCCGGTCGGTCAGCACTCACCGCGACCTGCTTCGGTCAGGGAGTCTGCTCGCTCGTCGTGGGAATGGTCAACGAAGCGCTGAAGGGCAGCTCCGGCACGGACCATCCGCGACGATATCGGAACGCGCCAACTAAGCACTCATGAAGGCGAGCATGTCCCCGATCAGCCGCTCGCCATGGGTCAACGGCAGCGGATGCGGACCGCCCTCGTAGACGATCAGCTTGCTGCCCTTGATCAGCTTTGCAGTCTTGGCGCCCGTCAATGGCAGCGGCGCGCTGGCATCCTTGTCGCCATGGAGGATCAGCGTCGGCAGATCGATTCTGGCGGCGGCGGAACGGAGATCGGAGAAGGAGATGGTCTTGCGACACGCCAGCGCCACCGGCAGCGGCACCCTCAGCATCATCTGGCGGATCCAGGTCCGGGTGATCTCGGGCGTCTCGGGAAGAAAGAACGGCGATTCATTCGCCGCAATCCATTTGGCGAAGTCGCGTGCGACGGCCGCGTTGTCTGCCTCGATCATGGCCCTCGGGACCGCGTCCGGATTGTCCTCGGTCTTGACCAGGAATGGCGTCGTCGGTGCAACCAGCACCAGCCGTGCGATCCGGTCCGATCCGTAGCGGCCCAGATAGTTCACCGCCTCCATGGTCCCCATGGAGAAACCGACCAAGGTGACGTCGCGGAGGTCGCGCGCCTCGATGATGGCAGCGACGTCATCGGTCAGCGTGTCCAGGTCGTAGCCCGATGACGGCAGCTCGGACCGGCCGTGCCCGCGCCGGTCGGGCGCAACACAGCGGAAGCCCTTTTCATTGAGAGCTGCGATGTGGTTGCCCCAGGTGCTGGCGTCGAAGGTCCAGGCCGTCAGCAGCAGCACCGGCTTGCCGCTGCCGAAGTCCTGCACGAACAGTTTTGTGCCGTCCTTGGCCGTGACAAAGGGCGATTGTGCAACCGCCGGAGCTGCCGGCGCGCCGGCGCCTGACGCAGCGGCCAAGGCGGTACCAAACAGCGGCGCTTCGAGGACGTTTGGACGGTTCATCGTGCTTCTCCCTTGCGGAATGGTTAGCGGTCGATGGAAGAGATCATGCCGAAGGGATTGGGCCTGTGCGATTACGCGACAGGTAAGACTGCTCGGCGGAGCGGTGAAATCGGCTGATGAAACCATTTTGCGGAACCCGCGAAACGATCCGGAAACAGATGCCCCTTAAGACATCAACCTACAGACGGCGCCCAAGCCCGTCGGGAGGCTTCGATGAACCACTCAATTCACTCTGCAGATCGGGGGACCCACCTGAAGATCGTGGTGGTGGCGCTGGTGGCCGGCATCGCAGTGGCCGCGTTCGGGATCGCAGCCCGCACCAACGCCGATTACAGCCAGACCGCCCAATCGACCCACGTGATCAAGGCCGGCAAGCCGATGGCGATCACGAGCTCGGGCGCCTCGGAGATTCGTTGAACCGCGTCCGCTTTCGGCTGACCGACGGCCGCCTCCGGGCGGCCTTTTTCGTTTTCCAGCGCAATGCTTAGATGAGACGCCTCCGCCAAGCGCAACGTCCTTGACTTCACCATGTCCCCCCTTTAAGTCCCCCCTCGTTCCGCGCGGACACATACGCGTCACGCGGGAGTAGCTCAGTTGGTTAGAGCGCCGGCCTGTCACGCCGGAGGTCGCGGGTTCGAGCCCCGTCTCTCGCGCCATTTTTGGCAATCCCTCCATAGCCTTAGCCTGGAAACTTCGACACCTTTGGCGACTGCGTCGGCGATTTCCCGCGTCCGGCGGGAACTCGCGGCATAGTCAGCCTGCGCCCGAATCGTTTACGTCTGCAAATGACTGGGCAGGAACCCCATGCTTTTGCTTGGGTTTCCCCTGCATCGAGGAGGCCCGAGATGGCGAAGAAGGATTCGGCGAAGAAGGCAGCTGCTCCGGCCACGATCACGCTCAAGCACCTGGCGGCCGACATTGCGGAAAGCCAGGACCTGTCGAAGAAGCGGGCCGAGGCCGTCCTGACCGACATGGTCGACCTGATCGCCAAACACCTCAAGAAGGGCGATCGTGTCCGCATCGTCGGTCTCGGCATCCTCCAGGTCCGCAAGCGTGCCGCCCGCACCGGCCGCAATCCCGCTACGGGCGAGGCCATCCACATCAAGGCCAGCAAGAAGGTCGCCTTCCGCCCGGTCAAGGAACTAAAGGAGGCGATCTGAGCGCTTACGCTTCGTTAAGCCTGATCCGCGCCCGGCCCAGGCCGCAACGTGGCCTGCTTTTCTGATATACTGGCTGCCTCCCCCCAAAAGACTTGGCGGCTTGACCAGAAATGTCCCTGACCTTCTCGCATACCGTGACCGAGCGCTTCCTGCGCTACGTCACCATCGACACCCAGTCCGATCCGAATTCCCCGGCTTCGCCATCCACCGAAAAGCAGAAGGATCTCGGCCGTTTGCTCGTCACCGAGCTGAAGGCGATGGGCATCGCTGACGCCCACCTCGACGATTACGGCTACGTCTACGCAACGATCCCGGCCAACACACCCAAGAAAGTGCCGGTGATCTGCTTCTGCTCGCACATGGACACCTCGCCTGATGTTACCGGCAAGGACGTCAAGCCGCAGATCGTGAAGAATTATCGCGGCGGCGACATCATCTTGCCGGCCGATCAGAGCCAGGTGATCCGCTTCACTGAGCATCCCGCACTGAAGAACCAGATCGGCAACGACATCATCACCACCGACGGCACCACGTTGTTAGGTGCCGACAACAAGGCCGGCGTCGCCGAGATCATGGATGCCGCGCATTTCTTCATCAACAATCCGGATGTGAAGCACGGCACCATCAAGATCCTGTTCACGCCGGACGAGGAGATCGGCCGCGGCGTCGACAATGTCGATATCAAGAAGCTGGGCGCCGATTTCGGCTACACCATGGACGGCGAGAGCGCGGGCTCAGTCGAGGATGAGACGTTCTCGGCCGACGGCGCCACCATCACCATATCAGGCGTCAGCGCCCATCCCGGCTATGCCAAGGGCAAGATGGAACACGCGATCAAGATCGCGGCTGCCATCGTCGAGCGCCTTCCAAAGGAAGGCTGCTCTCCGGAGACGACGTCAGGCAAGCAGGGTTTTCTGCATCCCGTCGGCATCGAAGGCGCGCTGGAACAGGCGACTCTTTCCTTCATCGTCCGCGACTTCACCGAGGAGGGCCTGAAGGAGAAGGAGGTCCTGCTCGAGAGCATCGTCAAGGACGTGATGAAGGAGTACCCGCGCTCGACCTACAAGTTCGAGGTGCGGGAGCAGTACCGCAACATGAAGCAGGTGATCGACCGTCATCCGCACATCCTCGAATATGCGATCGAGGCGATCCACCGTGCGGGGCTGCGCCCGATGCGCACCGCGATCCGTGGCGGCACCGACGGCTCGCGGCTCTCCTTCATGGGCCTGCCCTGCCCGAACATCTTCGCCGGCGAGCACGCCTTCCACTCGCGGCTCGAATGGGTCAGCCGGCAGGACATGGAAAAGGCCGTCCAGACCATCGTGCATCTCGCGATGATCTGGGAAGAGAAGGCGTAAGCCAGCCTTCTCTTATGGCACCGGCATCGCCCGCCGGCCGCGATGGAAGCGGTTCGAGCTCGCCATCCAGTTCGGCAGCGGCTCGCCGTCGCGGTGCCGCCCGCCGGCCACGGCCGCAGCCCAGGCCACGGCGGCACCGATCAGGGCTGCCGCTGCAACCGAGAAGGCAACGATGACCGAATTGCGCCGGGCGCGACTAATCGCGGTGTGGGAGTCGGCGATCGATGCATCGACGCGCCGCTCGGCGTCCGGCGCCCCTAATCCCGTCAGCGCAGCGACCTGCTGCACGAGATAGTTGCGATCGTCGACGCTGACGCCGTTATGGCTCGATGATGTCATCAGGATGCGCCCGGCTTCGGCACGGGCTTCCCGCATGTCGGTGTTGGGCGGTCGCCGCGGCGCGCGGAACAGCTTGTCCAGCTCGTAGCTGAGCAGCGGCTCGGCGGCTGTCGTGTTCCCGGCGCCGCTGCGCATCGGCGAGCGTTCGACCGCGGCAGCACCGATGATCGCCAGCAGCGCCGCACCGATCAGCACGGCCAACGCCCAGGACGTCAGTCCGTGAAGCCCATCGCGACGCTCGCCGTCATCCTCGATCGTAGCCAGCGCAGGCGCAGGACGCACGATCCGGCCGGCGATGTAGCCGCCGAAACCGAAACTGATGATCGCCTGGATGATCAGATACAGCCCCGACAGCAGCGCCAACGCGGCCGATGCATCGCGCCACGTCGGCGAAGCCGAACTCACGCCAAGGCCGATGGCCACGCCGAAGCTGACCAGAATGAACGACATTGCGCCGGACGCGAGAGCGCCGGCGATGACGGAGCTCCACTGGATGCTCCGTCGCTCCTCGGCGGCGACAAGGCCGCCTTCCATCAAATTGTCCTGCACCAGCGTTTCAATGGCCATTGCTTTTCTCTCTAGCGCAGGCCGAAGAACGACAAGATTGCCATGATCACGACGATCAGGCCGATCAGATAGATCAGTCCGTCCATAGTCCCATCCTCCTCAAAGGCTCCGGGGCGGTAATGAGGGGGACCAACAAACGTTCCTAAATTTACATTCAGGTGCGGAACGAACCCAGGTGCTGCGGATTGTTCTGTTCGAGTCCCGAGGATGAAGATTGTGAGCACAAAAGGCCTCAGCCGGTCAGCCCCGGGCTGGGGCCTTTTCGTATGTGGCGCGTGCGACACTGAGTTCCCGGGACGTAATAATATTGCGGGTCGACACTGTTCCAGCTGCCATGCTAGGCGAAGCGGATCAGCAACCTGGGCGCAACAGTGACCGCGATCCGCCGCTTTGACAGCCTTCACGTCTTGCGCAACTGGCGCGGGTTTGTGGCTGTTCTGGTCGCGACTGTGTATCTGCTGTCCGGTGTGCTCCATGGGGCGCACGATATCGATGTCACCAGCCCCTCGGGCGGCTCGGAGATGGCATCGACCCTCGACAACGATCCTGGTGGCCACGGCGATCATAAGGCGCTCGGCGGCCATCACTGCCACGGCTGCTTCTCGGTCGCCGTCGCGCAGTCGGTGCAGTCCGAAATCGCGACGGACATCCTTGCCACCCCGGTCTCCCAGCGCGCGCCTTCGCTGATCGGCATTGCAGCCGATACCGACTCCCCGCCCCCCAAATTCCCGACCTGAACTGATCAGCCGGGCGCCGCGCGCGCCTTTGATGCTCTTGTTCACAGGTCACCTTCATGTCTTGCAGATGGACTGCCGCGCGCCTTGCGTGCGCGATGACGATTGTCGTCAGCCCCTGGCTGACGCAGCACGCCCACGCCCAGACTCTCACGATGCGCGCGGCACTGACGCGTGCGCTGGCGGCGAGCCCGCGCCTGACGGCGGCCGAGCGCGATATCGGCATCGCGTCGGGCCAGCGCATCCAGGCGGGCACCCTGCTCAATCCGGAACTGTCCTATGAGCAGGACGATTCCTTCGGCTCCGGCAAATACCGAGGGACGCGATCCGCCGAGACCACGCTCCAGATCAGCCAGGCGTTCGAGCTGTTCGGCAAGCGCGAGGCGCGGGTTGCGGCCGGAACCGCCGGCATCGAGGTGGCCGCGATCCAGCGCAAGGCGATCAGGCTGGAGGTGCTGTCGGAGACCGCGATCGCCTTCCTCGGCGTGCTCGGCGTGCAGCGGCGCATCCAGATCCTCGACGAGCAGATCACGGCGATCGACAAGCTGACGCCGCTCTTGCGCCGCCGTGTCGAGGCCGGGGCCTCCTCGCCGGCCGAAACCGGGCGCGCCGAGGTCGCCTCCGCCCTGGTGAAAGCCGACCGCGAGCGCTTCAAGGCGACGCTGGCCAGCGCCCGGCGCGAGCTTGCGGTGCTGATGGGCGATCTCTCCGCGAAATTCGGCGAGGTCTCCGGTCGGCTCGACACGACGGGACGGCCGCCGACCTTCCAGTCGGTCGTTGCCGCCATCGATGCCAACCCGCAGCTGGTGCGCTGGACCGCCGTGTATGCCCAGCGCAATGCCGAGCTTCTGATGGCACGGCTCAAGCCTTATCCCGATGTGCGCATCGCCGCCGGCTGGCGCCATTTCAACGAGACCAATGACGACGCGGTCCGCCTCTCCGTCTCGGTGCCGATCCCCGTGTTCGACCAGAACCAGGGCAACATCCTCTCGGCGCAGGAGAGTCTCGCCAAGACCCGTGCCGAGCGCGAAGCCAACCGCAATACCCTGATCGTGGTCGCCGGCCGCGCCTACGACTCGCTGCGGGGCTCCCTGCACGAGCTTGCGGTGCTGCGCGAGACAGCGATCCCCAAGGCGGCCGAAGCATCCGACGCAATCGCGCAAGGCTACGGTCAGGGCCGCTTCACGCTGCTCGAAGTGCTCGATGCCCAGGCGAGCCTCACGCAGGCGCGCCTGCGTGAGCAGGAGGCGCTGCAGAACTTCCATACCGGCGTTGCCACCATCGAAGGCCTCGTCGGCAATCCCTTTGCGCTGGCCCGGGAGAGTGCGCGATGAAGACACCATCCACGCTGCTGGTTGCGATCGTTGCCGCCGCGCTCGGCGGTTACGTCTACTCCCTGCTCGTCCCCACCGCGGTTACCCCCATCGAGCATACCGAGCAGAAGAAGCCGAACGACCATGTCGAACAGGACGAGCACGGCGCCGACCGTATCCGCGTCTCCGACGTCAAGCTGGCAGCGGCCGGCGCCACCCTGGAGAAAGCCGCGAGCGCGACGCTGACCGATACGCTCTCCTTCAACGGCATCCTGCGCGCCAACCAGGAGACCGTGGTGCAGGTGACGCCGCGCTTCCCGGGGCTCGCCAAATCCATCCAGAAGCGGATCGGCGACAAGATTGGCAAGGATGAACTGCTCGCCACCATCGAGAGCAACCAGAGCCTGACCGTCTACGAGTTGAAGGCGCCGATCCCTGGCACCATCATCGAACGGCAGATCTCGCTCGGCGAATATGCCTCCGAGCAGAAGCCGGCCTTCGTCGTCGCCGATCTCTCGACCATCTGGGTCGATCTGTCGATCTACCGCCAGGACCTCAAGCGTGTCCGCCTCAATGACGAAGTGCTGATCGACCCCGATGACTTCAGCGGCGAGATCAAGGGCACCATCTCCTACATCGCACCGATCGGCAGCAGCGAGACCCAAACCGCCCTTGCGCGCGTGGTGCTGCCAAATCCCGACGGACGCCTGCGTCCCGGTCTGTTCGTCACCGCGCGGCTGATCCTCGCCGCTCGCAACGTCGCGGTTGCCGTGCGCCGCAGCGCAATCCAGACGCTGGAGAGCAAGACCATCGTGTTCGTCCGGGAGGACAAGGACAAGATCGAAGCACGCCCGGTCGAGATTGGCGACTCCGATCCGAAATTCGTCGAGATTCGCGCCGGCCTCTCCGCCGGCGAGCATTACGTCGCCGAGAACAGCTTTGTCGTGAAGGCCGAAATGGGCAAGGGAGACGCGGACCATGATTGACGCGATCCTCTCCTTCTCGGTCCGCCAGCGCTGGCTGGTGGTGCTGCTGGCGCTCGCGGCGGGCGCCTTCGGAGTGTGGAATTTCAGCCGCCTGGCGATCGATGCCGTGCCCGACGTCACCAACGTGCAGGTCCAGATCAACACGCGCGCGCCCGGCTTGTCGCCGCTCGAGGCCGAGCAGCGCATCACCTTCCCGATCGAGACCGCGATGGGTGGCCTGCCCAGGCTCGATTATACCCGCTCGATCTCGCGCTATGGGCTGAGCCAGGTTACCGTCGTGTTCCAGGACGGCACTGACATCTATTTCGCGCGCCAGCTCGTCAACGAACGCATCCAGCAGGCCAAGGATCAGCTTCCTGCAGGCACGGAGGTCGCGATGGGGCCGATCTCGACCGGGCTCGGCGAGATCTACGTCTATTCGGTCGAGGCCAAAGCCGGCGCCAAGTCGCCTGCGGGCACCGCGTTCACGCCGACAGAGCTCCGCACCATTCAGGACTGGATCATCAAGCCCCAGCTGCGCACCATTCCCGGCGTGATCGAGGTCAACTCGATCGGTGGTTATGAGCGCCAATTCCACGTGCTGCCGATTCCCGGCCGGCTGATGGCCTACAAGCTCGGCTTCCGCGACATCATGACCGCGCTCGCCGCCAACAACGCCAATGTCGGCGCCGGCTATATCGAGCGCAATGGCGAGCAATATCTGGTTCGCGCTCCCGGCCAGGTCGCTGACATTGCCGACATCCGCGACATCGTGATCGGCTCGCGCGGCGGCGTGCCGGTGCGCATCCGCGACGTCGCCGAAGTCAGCGAAGGCCAGGACCTGCGCACCGGCGCAGCGACAGCGAACGGAAACGAGACCGTGCTCGGCACCGCCATGCTCCTGATCGGCGAGAACAGCCGCACTGTAGCCCAGCGCGTCGCCGCAAGTCTGGGCGAGATCGCGAAATCGCTGCCGGATGGCGTCATCGCGCGCGCGGTCTACGACCGCACTCATCTGGTGGAAGCGACCATCCAGACCGTCGAGAAGAATCTCGTCGAGGGCGCGGCGCTGGTGATCGCGGTGCTGTTCCTGATCCTGGGCAACATCCGCGCGGCACTGATCACGGCCTGCGTCATTCCGCTCTCCATGCTGTTCACGGTCACGGGCATGGTCGAGAGCAAGGTGAGCGCCAATCTGATGAGCCTTGGCGCCATCGACTTCGGCATCATCGTCGACGGCGCGGTCATCATCGTCGAAAACTGTCTGCGGCTGCTGGCAGCCGAGCAACACCGGCGCGGCCGCCTGTTGAGCCTGGACGAACGTCTCCAGACCATCCGCGACGGCAGCAGCGAAGTCATCAAGCCGAGCCTGTTCGGCACCCTCATCATCGCCGTGGTGTACCTTCCGGTCCTGACCCTGACGGGGACTGAAGGCAAGATGTTCACGCCGATGGCACTGACCGTGCTGATGGCGCTGGCAGGGGCCGCGCTGCTATCGGTCACCTTCGTCCCCGCTGCAATCGCGATCTTCGTCACCGGAAAAGTCTCCGAGACGGAGAACATCTTCATGCGCGCGGCCAAGCGGATCTATGTGCCGCTGCTCGACCGTGCCATCCGCTATCGCCGCAGCGTTGCGCTCGGTGCCGTGCTGATCGTTGCCTGCAGCCTGCTTGCCGCAACGCGCATGGGGGGCGAGTTCATTCCGAGCCTCGATGAAGGTGACATCACCATCGAGACCATCCGGATTCCCGGAACCAGCCTGACCCAGAGCATGGACATGCAGCTTCGGCTGGAGCAGGCAATCAAGCAGGTTCCTGAAGTCGCGACCATCTTCTCCAAGATCGGCACCGCCGAGATCGCCAACGATCCGATGCCGCCGAACGTCGCCGATACCTATGTCACGCTGAAGCCGCGCGACCAATGGCCGGATCCGGCCAGGCCGAAGGACGAGGTGGTCGCCGAACTCGAGCGCGCCGCCAACACCCTGCCCGGCACCGCCTATGGCATGACACAGCCGATCCAGATGCGCTTCAACGAGCTCATCGCCGGCATCCGCAGCGACGTCGGCGTCAAGATTTTCGGCGACGATCTCGATGTGCTCGCCGGCATCGCCCAGCAGGTCAATGGCGTGGTCCGCAGCATCGATGGGGCGGCCGACGTCAAGATCGAGCAGATCGCGGGCCTGCCGATCCTCACCGTCAAGCTCGACCGCCAGGCGCTGTCGCGCTACGGCCTCAGCCTGAGCGAGGTGCAGAACCTCGTCGAGATCGCGATCGGCGGAAAACCGGTCGGAAAGCTGTTCGAGGGCGACCGCCGCTTCGACATCGTGGTGCGCTTGCCGGAGAGCCTGCGGGTCGATCCCGATGCGATCAGATCCCTGCCGATCCCGCTGCCGCCGGCCGAGGATGCGACGACCGTCACCAGGACCGCCTGGTCGGGTGCATCGGGCGCCGCGCTTCGTTATGTGCCCCTGTCCTCCGTCGCCGCAATCGAGATCGCGCCCGGCCCCAACCAGATCAGCCGCGAGAACGGCAAGCGCCGCGTGGTGGTGATGGCCAATGTCCGCGGCCGCGACCTGCGATCTTTCGTGGCAGAAACGCAAGCTGCCGTCGCCGAGAAGGCCAAGCTGCCGCCGGGCTATTGGATTGGCTGGGGCGGCCAGTTCGAGCAACTGGTCTCCGCCAGCAAACGGCTGACGATCGTCGTACCGGTGGCGCTGCTGCTGGTGTTCCTGCTGCTGTTCATGGGCATGGGATCGGTGGCGGATGCGGCGCTGGTGTTCTCCGGTGTGCCGCTGGCGCTGACCGGCGGCGTCGCGGCGCTGCTGCTGCGCGGTATCCCGCTATCGATCAGCGCCGGGGTCGGCTTCATCGCGCTGTCGGGCGTCGCCGTGCTCAACGGCCTCCTCATCATCGCCTTCATCGAGCGTCTGCGCCGCGAAGGGCAATCTGTTGCCAAGGCTGTGCAAGAGGGCGCATTGACGCGGCTGCGTCCGGTCCTGATGACTGCGCTGGTCGCCTCGCTTGGCTTCGTGCCGATGGCGCTCGCCACCGGCGCCGGCGCCGAGGTGCAGCGGCCGCTTGCGACCGTCGTGATCGGCGGCATCATCTCCTCGACCGTCCTGACATTGCTGGTGCTACCTGCGCTCTACGTGTTGTTCCGACGTGACGGCGCAGGCGAAACGCCTACAATGGCGCCTGATTTGGCTGACTCCGGGGAGCTCTAGGTTTGGGCAACCACGACCATCACGGTCATCATCACCATGACCACGGCGATCACGCGCACGATCATGGCCACGACCACAGCCATGCGCACGGTCATGGTCATGCCCATGTTCACGCGCCCGCCAATTTTGGCAGGGCGTTCGCGATCGGCATTACGCTCAACACCGCGCTGGTCGTGGCCGAGGCGGTCTACGGCTATCTCGGCAATTCCACCGCCCTGCTCGCCGACGCCGGCCATAATCTGTCCGACGTGCTCGGCCTGGTCGTGGCCTGGGGCGCCTCGATTGCGGCGCGGCGCGCTCCGAGCGGTCGCTTCACCTATGGCTTCCGCGCCTCCACGATTCTGGCTGCGCTGGCGAATGCGGTGTTCCTGCTGGTCGCAACCGGCGCGATTGGCTGGGAAGCCATTTTGCGGCTGCGCGAGCCGGAGCCGGTCGCGGGCGTGACCGTGATGGTGGTCGCCGGCATCGGCATCCTCATCAACGGCTTTACAGCGATGCTGTTTGCCAGCGGACGCAAGGACGACATCAACATCGAGGGCGCGTATCTGCACATGGCGGCCGATGCTGCGATCTCTCTCGGCGTCGTCGTCTCGGCGGCGCTGATCATCTGGACCGGCTGGCTCTGGCTCGACCCCGTGACCAGCCTCGTCATCTGCGCCAGCATCCTCTGGAGCACCACCAGCCTCTTGCGCGGCTCCATCGACATGTCGATGGCGGCAGCGCCCAAGGGCACTGATCTCGTCGCCATCAAGACGTTCTTGCTGGCCCGACCGGGCGTGTCGGCCATCCACGATCTCCACGTCTGGCCGATCTCGACCACCGAGACAGCGCTGACCTGCCATCTCGTAATGCCGTCAGGCACTGCCGATGCATTCCTGATGGAAACGGCAAGGATGCTGAAGACCACCTTCCGTATCGGCCACACCACGCTCCAGGTCGAGACGCATCCGGACAATGGCTGCGCACTGGCGCCTGACGATGTGGTGTGATGTAGGCTCCTCTCTATCACCCGTCATTGCGAGCGTAGCGGAGCAATCCAGAATCCCTCCGTGGAAAGACTCTGGATTGCTTCGTCGCAAGAGCTCCTCGCAATGACGGTGGATAGAGCGTCGCGCCCTACCCCGCCCTCGCCGTCACGATCCAGATCGCGCCCTGCAGCGCCACGCTCTGGCCCTTCACGAACGGGGCGAGCGTCTCGCGGATCGACGCTTTGGCGGCCTCATACGTCTCTGGCGGATGGCCCTGGAGCGCGCGGCTGGCCGGGCCGATCTGGAGTGAACCGTCGACGGCGGCGTCGAGGCCACCGCCGATGGCGATGTCCATGGGAAGATTGTGCGGCTCCATCGCGACGTCGACGAAACCTGCGCCCTTGAGGATACGCGTGACGCGTTCCTCGGACGCAAACGCGAACGGACCCGGCTCCTCCGGCCCGACCGGCGGCATCTTCGGCACGTGCTTGTAGACCGCCGCGAGCGGCGCCATCATCCACGGATTTTCCTTCGGCTCGCGCCAGCAGACAAAAGCGAGCCGCCCCGTCGGCTTCAGCGCACGGCGAAGATTGGTGAAGGACGCGATGGGATCGGCGAAGAACATCACGCCGAAACGAGACGCAAGCAGGTCAAAGCTATCAGGCTCGAACGGATAGACCGTCGCATCCGCCAGCACGAAATCCAGCGGCAGCCCCTCCGGCGCAAACGCCCGCGCCTGCGACAGCATCGGCTCGGACACATCGAGGCCGAGCGCAAACCCGCCAGGCGCCACCGCCTTCGCGAAGGCAAAGGTCGTCGCCCCCGAGCCGCAGCCGACATCGAGAACGCGCTCACCGGGCTTCGGCCGGGCGCGCGCGATCAGCACGTCGGCGATGGGGCCGAGCAGGCTCTCCTGCGCGGCGTGGCGATCGGCCCAACGCTGCCCGCTCGGGCCGTTCCAATAAGCGATCTGATCGGCGTTTTGCTCGTGTCCGCTCGGCGATTCCATCAAGCCCTCTTTTTCTCATCTCGCAACACCGGCCGCTCGTCGCAGTCGCGCGGCGTCACGCGCATCGGCAAGCCGTGCTCCGGTCGTAGCGTAATTTTTTGCGAGGGCCAAACTTTGGCATCGGGCAGGAGCTCGGCATCGAAGCGCCGGGTAAGTGCGGCAAGCGCAATCGTGGCCTCCTGCAAGGCGAAGGAGGCGCCAATGCAGATGCGCGGGCCGACGCCGAAGGGTAGATAGGTGAATCGCCCGATCCTGCCGCGCTGCTCCGGCAAGAAGCGCGACGGATCGAAGGTACCGGGCTGGTCCCACAGCAGCAGGTGCCGATGCAGCACATACGGCGCGATCACGATCAGCGTGCGCGGCTCGACCGGGGCGCCGCCGAGCAGATCCGGGCCCTTTGCCATCCGGCTCAACGCCGCGATCGGGGGGTAGAGCCGGAGCGCTTCCTCGACCACCGCCCGCGTCACCACCAGCCGGTCGGCGAGGCCTTCGAGGGGACCTGCGAGCTCGCGCGCGGCCTCCTCCCGCACGCGGGCGCGCCAGTCGGGCGACTGCGACAGCAGAAAGATCGACCAGCTCAGCGCGTTCGCCGTGGTCTCGTGGCCGGCCGACAGGAAAGTGAGGATGTTGGAGCGCACTTCGCTGAGCGACATCGATTGCCCGGTCGAAGGGTCGAGCGCACGCAACAGCAGCGTCAGTAGATCGGAGGGGATTTCGCCGGCCGGCGTGGCTGCCAGCCGATCGCGACGTGCCTCGATGATCCGGTCGATGATGCCCTCGAAATAGGTCATGGTCCGCCGCAGGCGGCCCCCTCCGGGACGCGGCACCGATTGCGGCACACCGAGAAGATCGAGCACGCCGATCCGTCCGATCGCCGCGAAATAGGCGTTCATCGCGTCGCGGAATTCGTCGTAATCGCCTGCAATGCCGTCGGAGAAAATGGTGAGCGCGAGCACGTTGAGCGTCAGCAACGCCATCTCTGCGGCGACGTCGACGGCAGCCGCCCGGCCCAGATTGCGCCACCGCTCCGTCAAGCGGTCGACGGCTGTGAGCATCGCTCCCGTGAATGTCGTCACCGTGCGTCGCGCAAACAGAGGCGCGAGCATGCGCCGCTGCGCCTCCCAGCGCGCGTCCTCGACGCTCAAGAGCCCGTCGGCGAGACCGTTCGCCAGGATGCGGCGCTGGATCGGGTCCTTGCGGTAATTGCCGGCATTGTCGATCAGCACGCGCCTGATGGCCGCAGGATCGTGCACCAGAAGCGCGTCGGCAAACGGCAGCCTGACCCTGGCGATCGGTTCGCGGAAAAACTCCGCACTCCAGCATTCCAGGGGATTGCGCTTCAGGGTCGCCAACAGGCGAATCCAGCGCAGCCGACTCTCCGGCGGAAGCGGGGCCGGCGGCCGATAGTTTTCGGAAATTTCTGGCTCAAAATCGGGCATGGGGCCGGCGACAGACACCCGGGAATATTATGCAATAAAGCCCAGACTCGGCTGGGGTTCCCGGCCGCTCCCATGACCGCCCGCCGCGGAGCGGCTGAATCGATCGTTACGCCCTTGCCCATTCACAGGCGGCAGGGCTAAAGAGGCGCCGTGGGGCGGTTAGCTCAGCTGGTTAGAGCATCTCGTTTACACCGAGAGGGTCCGCGGTTCGAATCCGTGACCGCCCACCAGCCTTCGCCCGCTTCGCGGGCTGCGGCTCGGCAAGCCAGCCTAGGTGCTCATTGGCGCGAAGCTGGCGAAGACTGCCGCGCCGAAGCCGTTTGGCGAAGGCGGGCTTTTCGTAGCGAGCTTCGCCCGCCCTCAATCCCCTGGTCTTCCCGGCAGCAGCGGGACCGTATCGATCCACACCGCGGCCGACTGACACCAAATCTGTCGGTTTGGCCGCAATTGGTCGCGCTGGCGGATCGAGCCCCAGCGGATACCCCAATCGTCAGCCTGGTCGCCCTCGCCGCTGGTGAACAGCGGGGAACCGCAATCGGCGCAGAAGTGCTGGAAACGCATCCGGCCGCTGTCGCCGCGCTTGCCGTAGACTTTGGGCACGCCTGCCGTCACGCGAACATCGGCTCTGGAGCAGATGGCCGTCACGCGGAACGGCGAGCCGGTCAAGCTCTGGCAATCGGTGCAGTGGCACACCGAGATCGCCTCGGGGTCGATCTCGGCCGCAAAAGCGATCTGCCCGCAATGGCACTGTCCGTCAACCTGCATCGTCCGCTCCCAAAACAAAAACGGCGCCCGAAGGCGCCGTTTTATCATCTTTTCGGATTGCGATCTCAGTGGGCGGTCAGGCCGCCGGCGGCTTCGTCACCGTCCGGCTTCACCGTCACCTTGGTGTCCTCTTCCCAGACGATCGGCACCGGCTTCTTCACCAGCGCCTTGGCGACGACGTCGTCGAGGCGCGAGACCGGAATGATCTCCATACCGCCCTTGATCGCATCGGAAATCTCCGTGAGATCCTTGGCGTTGTCCTCGGGGATCAGCACCGTCTTGATGCCGCCGCGGGCAGCAGCGAGCAGCTTCTCCTTCAGACCGCCGATCGGCAGCACGCGGCCGCGCAGCGTGATCTCGCCGGTCATCGCGACATCGTGGCGAACCGGAATGCCGGTCATGACCGAGATGATCGCGGTGGCCATGGCGACGCCCGCCGACGGACCATCCTTCGGCGTCGCGCCCTCAGGCACGTGCACGTGGATGTCGCGCCGGTCGAACAACGGCGGCTCGACGCCGTAATTGATCGCACGCGAGCGGACGTACGACGCCGCCGCCGAGATCGACTCCTTCATCACGTCGCGCAAATTGCCCGTCACCGTCATCTTGCCCTTGCCGGGCATCATGACGCCTTCAATCGTCAGCAGCTCGCCGCCGACATCGGTCCAGGCAAGCCCCGTGACGATGCCGACCTGCGGCTCGCTCTCGATCTCGCCGAAGCGGTACTTCGGCACGCCGAGCAACTCTTCCAGAGTCTTCTCGGTGACCTTGACCGACTTCTTCTTGGAGATCATCAGCTCCTTCACCGCCTTGCGGGCGAGCGTGGAGAGCTCACGCTCCAGGTTGCGCACGCCCGCTTCGCGGGTGTAGCGGCGGATCAGAAGCAGCAGCGCATCGTCGTCGATCGAGAACTCCTTGGAGTCCAGGCCGTGCTTGGACACCGCGTTCGGGATCAGGTGCTTGCGCGCGATCTCGACCTTCTCGTTCTCGGTGTACCCGGCGATCCGGATGATCTCCATGCGGTCCATCAGCGGGCCCGGAATATTGAGGGTATTCGCGGTCGTGATGAACATGACGTTCGACAGATCGTAATCGACTTCCAGATAGTGGTCAGCGAACGTCCCGTTCTGCTCGGGGTCGAGAACCTCGAGCAGGGCCGAGGACGGATCGCCGCGGAAATCGGCGCCCATCTTGTCGATCTCGTCCAGCAGGAATAGCGGATTGGACGACTTCGCCTTCCGCATCGACTGGATGATCTTGCCCGGCATGGAGCCGATATAGGTGCGGCGGTGACCGCGGATCTCGGCCTCGTCGCGCACGCCGCCGAGCGACACGCGCACGAACTCGCGCCCCGTCGCCTTCGCGATCGACTTGCCGAGCGAGGTCTTGCCGACGCCAGGAGGTCCGACGAGGCACAGGATCGGGCCCGTCAGCTTGTTGGCACGCGACTGCACCGCGAGATACTCGACGATGCGTTCCTTGACCTTCTCGAGCCCATAGTGATCGGAATCCAGGATGGCCTGTGCCTGCTCCAGGTCCTTCTTCACCTTGGACTTCTTGTTCCACGGGATCGACAGCAGCCAATCCAGATAGTTGCGCACGACGGTCGCTTCCGCAGACATCGGCGACATCTGACGCAGCTTCTTCAATTCATGCTGCGCCTTGTCGCGCGCTTCCTTGGAGAGCTTGGTCTTGGAGATCTTCTCTTCGAGATCGGCGAGCTCGTCGCGACCGTCGTCGTCGCCGAGTTCCTTCTGGATCGCCTTCATCTGCTCGTTGAGATAATACTCGCGCTGGGTCTTCTCCATCTGCCGTTTGACCCGAGAACGAATCCGCTTCTCGACTTGCAGCACCGAGATCTCGCTCTCCATCAGGCCCAGCACCTTCTCCAGGCGCGTGGTGACGGACAGCGTCTCCAGGATGCCCTGCCGGTCCGCGATCTTGACGGCGAGATGCGAAGCGACGGTGTCGGCGAGCTTGGCGAAATCGGTGATCGCCTGCACGACGCCGACGACCTCGGCCGAAATCTTCTTGTTGAGCTTCACGTAGCTCTCGAAGTCGGACACGACCGAGCGCGCCAGCGCTTCGGCCTCGACCGACTTTGCATCGGTGTCGGCGAGCGCAACGGCGGTGGCTTCATAATAGTCGGCGCGATCGGTGTATTTTGACACGCGCGCACGCTCGAGCCCCTCGACCAGCACCTTCACGGTGCCATCGGGAAGCTTCAAGAGCTGCAGCACGCTGGCAAGCGTACCGGTCTCGTAAATGGCATCCGGAGCCGGATCATCGTCGGACGCGTTCTTCTGCGTCGCGAGCATGATCAGCGCGTCGTTCTTCATCACCTCTTCGAGTGCGCGGATCGACTTCTCGCGACCGACGAAGAGCGGAACGATCATGTGCGGGAAGACGACGATATCGCGCAGCGGCAGCACGGGATAAGCGTGCGCCTCGCCGTGGACGATGGTTGGCCGGGGTTTTGGATTAGACATGGCCTTTTCCTTTTGCTTTGCCCCCTCGCACGCAGCCCGCATCTGGTGCGCAACCGCCACAAGGTGCCGAGGTGATCCACAAGACCGGCCTACCATTCGCAGGTTGGACTGGGCTTGCCGGATCGGAACTGAGGCGAATCTTGAAGGGAATTCTCGCTCGCCGCCGACATTAGGTGGCTATCGACCCGGGGGGTGTCAAGTCATTGAAAAACGCGCGCCATCAGGCGCTTACGCAACGTGTAAGCGACGCAACAGCGGCTGCGGAGAACGTGTCCGCAGCCGTTACCGTGAAAGACGACAGGAAGCGTTCCAGCGCCGGGAAATCAGGCGCTGGCGTTCTCGACGGCGCGATCGGTCCGATCGGCGTAGATGTAGAGCGGGCGGGCGGTGCCTTCCACGACTTCGCGGGAAATCACCACTTCTTCCACACCTTCCAGGCCCGGCAGGTCGAACATGGTCTCGAGCAGGATGGCCTCGAGGATCGAACGCAGCCCGCGCGCGCCGGTCTTGCGCTCGATCGCCTTGCGGGCGACCGCGCCAAGCGCCTCATCGGCGAAGGTCAGCTCGATGTTCTCCATCTCGAACAGCCGCTGGTACTGTTTCACCAGCGCGTTCTTCGGCTCGGTCAGGATCTTCTTCAGCGAAGTCTCGTCGAGATCCTCGAGCGTCGCGACGACGGGCAGACGGCCGACGAACTCGGGGATGAGGCCGTACTTCAGGAGATCCTCAGGCTCGACGTGACGGAAGATCTCGCCGGTGCGGCGGTCTTCCGGCGCCATCACCTGGGCCGCGAAACCGATCGAGGTCGACCGACCGCGTGCCGAGATGATTTTCTCGAGGCCGGCGAACGCGCCGCCGCAGATGAACAGGATGTTGGTGGTGTCCACCTGCAGGAATTCCTGCTGCGGATGCTTGCGACCGCCCTGCGGCGGGACCGAAGCCACCGTGCCTTCCATGATCTTCAGCAGCGCCTGCTGCACGCCCTCACCCGACACGTCACGCGTGATCGAGGGATTGTCGGACTTGCGGCTGATCTTGTCGATTTCATCGATGTAGACGATGCCGCGCTGGGCGCGCTCGACGTTGTAGTCGGCGGCCTGCAGCAGCTTCAGGATGATGTTCTCGACGTCCTCACCGACATAGCCGGCTTCGGTCAGCGTGGTCGCATCAGCCATCGTGAACGGCACGTCCAGGATGCGGGCGAGCGTCTGCGCGAGCAGCGTCTTGCCCGAGCCGGTCGGACCGATCAGCAGGATGTTCGACTTCGCGAGCTCGACGTCGTTGTGCTTGGTCTGGTGGTTGAGGCGCTTGTAGTGGTTGTGCACCGCGACCGACAGGACCTTCTTGGCATGGCTCT
>Ga0209758_1001877_pt1 | contig 23026 bp, 19 predicted proteins | sample AraplaMF_Col_mMF_FD_184258 | JGI IMG/M metagenome (GOLD analysis project Ga0209758, IMG submission 184258) | Arabidopsis root microbial communities from the University of North Carolina, USA - plate scrape MF_Col_mMF (SPAdes) (version 2) | ecosystem: Host-associated > Plants > Roots > Endosphere...
CATCCGGCGTTCTCGTCGGCGATGAAATATTACGGCACCGAGCTCAACAAGCGCCGCTACGAGATCCTGATGTCGGCCGGCGGCGTCGATGCGCTGGAATGGGAAAGCGAACGCTCCAGGCAGGGCGCTCGCCCGCGCGCCTGGCTGCGCACCAAGGCGAACTCGATCGAGGGCGGCACGTCCGAGGTCATGCTCGGCATCGTCGCCAAGCGCATCCTGGATCTGCCGGGGGCTTGAGGCTTTTTGTCATTCCGGGGCGCGACGAAGTCGCGAGCCCGGAATCCATCAGGCGGCATTCTCGGCGGCGAAATGGAATCCGGGCCTGGCCCTGCGGGCCATCCCGGAATGACGACGACAAATAGATTTTCGAATCGGAAAACACGCACATGGCCCTCGTCCTCACCGAAGAACAATCGATGCTCCGCGACTCAGCGCGTGGGCTGATCAGCGACAAGGCGCCGGTGTCGCATCTGCGTCACTTGCGCGACAGCAAGGATCCCACCGGCTTCTCCAAGGAACTGTGGCATTCCTTCGCCGAGATGGGCTTTGCCGGCCTTCTGGTGCCGGAGGAGTTCGGCGGCTCTGGCCTCGGCTTCATGGAAGCCGGTGTCGTGATGGAGGAGATTGGCCGTACCTTGATGCCGTCGCCCTTCCTCGCCACGTCAGTGGTCGCGGCCTCTGCCCTCAATCGCGGCGGCAATGCCGCGCAGAAGTCGGAATATCTGCCGAAGATTGCGAGCGGCTCGCTGCTGGCGACGCTTGCGATCGACGAAGGCGCCAAGCATCGCCCGCTCCAGACCAACCTGCAGGCCGTGCGCGCCGGCAACGGCTTCAGGCTCTCGGGCGCCAAGGCGCTGGTTGTCGATGGTCACGTCGCCGACCTCCTCATCGTTGCCGCGCGAACCGCCGGTTCGGCCGGGGAGCGTGATGGCCTGACCATGTTTCTGGTGAACCCTGCGGCCAAGGGCGTTTCGATCGAGCGCACCATCATGGTCGATGCGCACAATGCGGCGCGGATCGAGCTTGCCAATGTCGAGGTCACCGCCGACAGCGTGCTTGGCGAAGTCGATCAGGCAGCTCACCTGCTCGACGGTGTGCTCGATATCGGCCGCGGCGCGGTCGCCGCCGAGATGGTGGGCCTCAGCGAGGAGGTCTTCAATCGCACCGTCGAGTACCTCAAGAGCCGAAAGCAGTTCGGCAAGCTGATCGGCGAATTCCAGGCGCTGCAGCACCGCGCCGCCGAACTCTATGTCGACATCGAGATCACCCGCGCCGCTACCATCAAGGCGCTGCAGGCGCTGGACGCCGATGTCGCCAAGGCCGCCTCAGCCGTCGCTGTCGCCAAGGCCCGCGCCGGCACCACCGCCACGCGCGCGGTTCAGGAAGGCGTGCAGATGCACGGAGGCATGGGCATGACCGACCAGTTCGACATCGGCTTCTTCATGAAGCGCGCGCGTGTGTGCGAGGAGCTGTTCGGCGATGCCAATTACCACACCGAGCAGCTGGCACGGGCGCGGGGGTATTGAGGAGCTGTTCTAGGGTGGGTTAGCGGTGCAGAAGCGCGAAGCGCATCTGCAGGGCGTAACCCACCAACTTTGTTCGGCGAACGCGGAAGGATGGTGGGTTACGCCAAGCAATCGCGCTTCGCGCAGTTGCTTGGCTAACCCACCCTACGAGGTCTCGCCGCGCCCGCTCACCGCATCGGCGGTGCATATTGCACGCCGCCCGCGTTCCAAAGCTGGTTCATGCCGCGCGGGATCTTCAGCTGCGACTTCTCGCCGATATTGCGCTCGTACATCTCGCCGTAATTGCCGACGTGGCGGATGATGCGCACGGCCCAGTCCTTGGTGAGGCCGAGCTGCTCGCCGTAATTGCCCTCGGTGCCGACCAGCCGCATCACCTCGGGCTTCTTCGATTTCAGGGCTTCGTCGATATTCTGCGAGCTGACGCCTAACTCTTCCGCGTTGATCATCGCGTAGAGCGTCCACTTCACGATCATCATCCAGTCGTCGTCGCGTTGGCGGACGACGGGCGCCAGCGGCTCCTTGGAGATCATGTCGGGCAGGATCATGTGGTCGCCGGGCTTGGACAGGTTCAGCCGCAGCGCGTAGAGTTGCGAGACGTCGGCGGTGAGCGTGTCGCACTTGCCGGTGTCGTAGGCCTTCACCACGTCTTCAAGCTTGTCGAACTTCACCAGCTCATACTTCATGTTGTTGGCTTTGAAGTAGTCGGCAAGATTGAGCTGCGTGGTGGTGCCTGCCTGCACGCAGACCTTGCTGTCGGCGAGATCGAGCGAGGTCTCCTTGTTGCGCGACCGCGGAACCATGAAGCCTTCGCCGTCGTAATAGGCGACGGCAGGGAAGTACAGATCGTAGTCGAGCTCACGCGACATGCTCCAGGTCGAGTTGCGCGAGAGGATGTCGACCTTGCGGCTCTGCAATTCCTTGAAGCGCTCGCTGGCGTCGAGCGGCACGAACTTGGCCTTGCTCGGATCGTCGAAGATCGCCGACGCCACCGCGCGGCAGAAATCGACGTCGAAGCCGGTCCAGTTGCCCTTGTCGTCGGGAATCGAGAAGCCGGGCAGGCCCTTGTTGACGCCACACAGCACTTCGCCGCGACGCACGGTGCGCTTCAAGGTGCGGGTGTCGTAGAACTCATAGGTGATGGCCAAGGCGCCGACCAGCACGGCGACTGCGAGCCCGATCAGCAGGCCGCCTCGAAATGTGCGCATCATGTTGCTCTCTCGAAAAATCGGGAAAAGAAATTCTGGAAGGGGCGGGAAGCACGATCCGGAGAGATCGTGCCCGAAGGAAGTTTAGAGTTCGGGCTTCTGCCGGATAACCACCTTGGTCCCAACGGGCACGCGATCATAGAGATCGGCGACGTCGTTATTGACCAGACGGAAGCAGCCTGAGGACACCTTGGTGCCGATCGTGTCAGGACGATTGGTGCCGTGGATGCGGTAGACCGTCGTGCCCAGATACATGGCGCGCGCGCCGAGCGGATTGCCGGGACCGCCGGCCATGAAGCGCGGCAGATAAGGCTGGCGCTGGATCATCTCCGGCGGCGGCGTCCAGTCCGGCCACTCCTTCTTGTTGGTGATCTGCACCAGCCCCTGCCACTGGAAGCCGTCGCGACCGACGCCGATCCCGTAGCGGATCGCGCGCCCGCCGGGCTGGACCAGATAGAGGTGACGCTCTGATGTCGAGATGATGATCGTGCCGGGCGCTTCGGTCGTGCGGTAGTACACGACCTGCTTCTGCCATTCCGGATCGAGCTGATAGCTGTCGTCGGCGATCAGGCCGGGCTCGTCGCCGCGGTCGGGCTGCTGGGCGAAGGCTTGGGCTGAGGACAAGATCAGGCCGATCGCAGCCACAAGCGCCCCGGTCAGGCGACGAACGTCGGTCATTTCAAGCTCTCCCCGCTGCCAAGCGCAAATCATTCCAAACCATCTGAACTCAGGGGCAGCTTCGTGGCAAGTTCAAGGCGTGCGGCGCAATGCCATGAACGAGGGATGGCGCGAAAAGCAGTGGGTACCTGCCGAGCAGGCGGTGCGCTCCCTCCCCAGCTTGCGGGGAGGCTTGGGGAGGGGGTGTCTCCTCATTGGGATACTCCCCAGAGGAAAGAACCCTCACCCGCCACGCTTCGCGTGTCGACGTCTCCCGCAAGCCAAGCGGGAGAGGCGCAGAGCGAGCCAGCGGCAACAGGGCGCCTCAGATCTGATTCGCCTCCGCCCCGATCCCGAGCCGCCGGACGATTTCGGCGCCCACGGCGCGGGCCTCAACGCGCGAGCCGATCCGGGGGCTGCGAAACCGTCGCCCCGAGCGCAGCCGGATCACGACGATGCAATGCTCGTCCTCCGACCGGCCGCGGCGCTCGACCGTGATCGCTTTGACGTCGCGCCCTTCGATCTGGTCGGTGCGCGGCTGGCCATTGCCCCAGAGGCGTTCGATGCGGATATCGCCCTCGCGGACAATCCAGAAAGCGCCGGTGAGGAGATTGGCAAATCGGTAGACGCAGAACGCAGCGATCACGCCCAGCGGCAGCAGCGTATAGTCGATCCATTGGGGCTGCAGACCACGCCAGAGCCTGTAGGCATAAGGTGCAACACTCAGTGCGACGACGATCAGCGCCGCGATCCCAATGTCTCTCCGGGAAAACGGCTCGACGGGATCGCCAAGCCGCATCTCGGGATTGCTGGCATCGAGCGGGTTGATGGGCGCCTCGACATCGGGGACGTCGAATTGCGCCGCGATCCGTGTCACGGTTTCATGGACATGGGTGACGTCGGCGAGCGGCGGGGAGATCAGGCTTTCGCCCGAGGCCAGGGTGAAAGCCAGCTGGAAGCGGGCTTTCGCGGTCTTGCTGCCGGGAACCCGAAGCCCCCTGATGTCATCTTTTGCGACGACCCGGGCCTGCAGCTTCCCGAATGGGCGCTGCCGTCCGATCAGGATCTGCTCCGGCGTGATGATCCACACCACTGCCGGCGTCAGCATGACCGCGCCGACGAACGCCGCGCCCGCCAGCAGCGCGATCACCGCGATGATGATCTCGAGCACATCGTGTGTGAACAGGCCCGGGGTGAAGCACAGCGCCACGGCCGCCGCCGAGCCGGCCACGACCAGCCGCTGCGCGATCGAGGAGCCCTCGCGAAGGCGGATATCGTTGCTGGCGGTCGCGTCGTCCATTGCGGCGGCTGGTTTGCGTTGCGCGCGAACCTCCACGGACGGGTCCGTGGAGTCAAGCAACAAGGCAGAGTCGCGGCGTTCTGCATCAGCTGTCGGCGTTCAGCAGCCTGGCGACCGTGCGGTCGATCTCGTCGTAGCGGCCTTCGCCTTCGTGCTGGAACACGATCTTGCCGCTCTGGTCGATGATGTATTGCGCCGGCCAATATTGGTTGCGGTAGGCGTTCCAGGTCTTGGACTCATTGTCCTGCGCCACCGGATAGGTGATGCCGTGGCGCTTCAGGGCGGCCTGCACGTTGGAGGCGGAACGCTCGAACGGGAATTCCGGCGTGTGCACGCCGACCACGACGAGGCCCTTGTCCCGGTATTTGGCGTAGAGGTCGGTGACGTGCGGCAGCGTGTTGACGCAGTTGACGCAGCCATAGGTCCAGAAGTCGACCAGCACGACCTTGCCGCGGAGGTCCGCGATATGAAGCGGCTTCGAGTTGAACCAGTTGCTGATGCCGGCGAAGTCGGGCGCGGTCGCCGCCTGGCTCACGGCCGCGACCTTGACCGGCGCGGCTTGCGTCGCCTCGTCGCAGAGGTCGGGGATGACGGCGCCGGTGACAGAGACGCCGATCAGCGTGGCGGCCACAGTGAGCAGTTTCAAGGTCATGGTCGTGTTCTCCGTTGCGGTGAAGCCAATCACAGACCGATCTGGCCGGTGGGATAGAAGCCGGTGAGCCACGCCACGATCAGCGTGTCGTATTGGAAATAGGCGGCGAGCGCGAAGGCGATCACGACCACGCCGAAGCCCTGCTGCAGGCGTGGCGAAATGCGGGCGAGGCTGCGCACGCGCGTGGTCGCGGCCTGTCCGCCATAGGCGATCGCCAGCATGGGGATCGCCGCGCCAATCGCGTAGGCGATCAATAGCGTGCCGGCCCAGGCGAGGTTCTTCGAGGTTGCCACCAGCGTCAGGATCGAGCCGAGCACGGGGCCGGCGCAGGGCGTCCAGACCAGGCCGAGCGTGGTGCCGAGCACGAGGCCGCCGAGCGCGCCCTCGCGTTGCCCGCCGCCGACATTGCTGAAGTTGAGCCAGCTGTTGAGCCGGATCGACAGCCATTCGAACGGCGCCGGCCACAGCATCAACAGGCCGAAGCCGAGCAGCAGGATCGCGGCCGCCTCGCGCAGCACGTTCGGATCGAAGGCGAATGCCTGCGTGAGCGCGCCGAGCAGCAGCGCCACCGCGGAGAAGGAGATGACGAAGCCAAGCGCGATCATCGCAGGCCGCAGATGTGACGCGCGACCGATCGAGGCGCCGAGCAGGATCGGCAACACCGGTAACGTACAGGGTGCGGCGATGGTGAGAATGCCGGCGAGGATGGCGAAGAGAAGTTCGAGCATGAGGCACTCGTGAGCGAGGTCACGAGGGCAGTTCGCGTCCGGCGCACCAACCGTTACGCGCCGTCACGCGCTCGTGACGGGCCCCAGACACAAAACGACCCGGAGGGGGGCATCCCGTCCGGGTCGTTGGAGGTCCTTGGGAGGTTTAAGCAAAACCATATGGGAGCTTTATAGGGACGAAGTTTTTCCGCCTGATGTTGTGCTTTGTTTCATTTGTTTCGTCGGCGGTAACACTTCCGTGTCCCGGGATGGGGCCGGAATTCCGGTCTTATCCCTTTGAAATCATTTGCCTTAAGCGGCGAAGCGGTCGACGCCGCAACCCTTAAGCAGATCGGCGAGCTGCTTGCGGGCGTAGAACATCCGCGTTTTCACCGTGCTCTGGGGAATGCCGATGATCTGCCCGACCTCCTCCACCGACTTCTCATGGTAGTAGACGAGGGTGATGATCTCACGATGGGCGGGCGACAGCTTGGCGACGCAGGCGCGCAGAATGGCGCTGGTGTCGCTGCGGTCGAGCGACGTCTCGGGCGTGTCGCAACTATCCGGGATCTGGCGCACGTCTTCCTGGTCGATGTCCTCGAACCGGCGCTGGCGCAATGCGGTCAGCGCCTTGAAGCGGGCGATCGAGAGCAGCCAGGTCGACACCTGCGAGCGGCCCTGGAACTGGCCGGCCGTCCGCCACACGTCGAGAAACACCTGGCTGACCAGGTCTTCGGCGGTGGTGGCATCGCGCACGATGCGCAGGATGAAGCGATAGACCCGCACATTATGCCGGCAATAGAGGATGTGCATGGACGTCCGGTTGCCGTCGGCAATGCTTTCCAGAAGCATGTCGTCCGAAGTCGCCTGAGCGGCAATGATGCTCTGACTGGCCTGGGCGTTCATGGCGATGACGTTCTGCATAGACTTGGCTCCCCGGTGCGCCGCAACCGAACGGCGTTTCCTTGGACCAAAGTGTTAATGAGCCAACGTTTCGGGACGTCTGCACGAAAAGGGGAAAATGGTTTCGTGCGCCGCTGAATTGTTTCGTCAGGGAAATTGCGACGAAACATTCGAGGCAAAAAAGCGTGGAATTTCAAGGCTTGGAAAATAGAGAACTGCGGAATTGGACTGGGAGGAACCAATTTCCGGGGCTTGCGTTTCGGCGCGCCATACCCATCACCGTCGTCCCGGGCGCGCTCAGCGCGAGCCCGGGATGACGGTCGTGGTGCCCTACGCCTTCTCGCCCGCCGGCGAGAACAGATAGCCGCCGCCGCGGATGGTGCGGATCACGGCGGGCTTGGTCGGGTCGGGCTCGATCTTGCGGCGGATGCGCATGATGCGCAGGTCCACCGCGCGGTCGAACGCCTCGGCATCGCGCGCATTGGCGAGTTCCAGCAGGCGCTCGCGCGACAGCACGCGCTTCGGATTGGCCGCGAACACTTTCAGCAGCCCGAACTCGGATGCGGTCAGCGGATGCTCGTTGCCCTCTTCATCCCGGAGCGCCTGGGCTTCGAGGTCGAGCCATTTGGTGCCGAACCGCACCAATTGATCCTTGTCCGATTTCGCCGGCGCCGCCTCAGCGCTTGCGGCCTTCGCCGGCGTGCTCCGCCGCAGCACCGAGCGGATGCGCGCCATCAATTCGCGCAGCTCGCAGGGCTTTGCCACGTAGTCGTCGGCGCCGAGCTCGAGGCCGACGACGCGGTCGATCGGGCTCGCGGTCGCCGTGAGCATGATGACGGGCACGTTGGTGCGGCTCTTGAGGTCGCGGATGATCGAGAGGCCGTCTTCCTCGGGCATGTTGAGGTCGAGCACGACGAGATCGGGCATGCTGCCGTCGATCGCGGCGCGCAAGCTCTTTCCGCCGTCGCACAGCGTCACGGTGAAGCCGTGCATCTTGAGGTAATCGCCGACCATCTCCCGGGCCGGGGCCTCGTCGTCGACGATCATGATGTGCTGGCTTTGGGTCATGTCACTTCGAAATCTTACGGATCATTGGTGCTCAAATCAGGGCAGCTCGGTCGCGGGCAGGGTGATGGTGAAGGTCGCGCCCTGGCCCGGGCCGTCGCTGTCGGCGGTGACCTCGCCGCCATGCATGTCGATAATACGCTTGACGATGGACAACCCAAGCCCCGTCGAGCTCTCGCCCGCCGTCGGTTTTGCGGAGAGCCGCTGGAACCGGCCGAACAGGCGGCCGAGATCCTCCGGCGACAGGCCGGCGCCCTCGTCGCTGACCTTGATGACGGTGTCGTTGCCCTCATGGCTGACCGCCACGCTGATCTTCCCGGCGATTGGCGAATATTTGATGGCGTTGCTGATCAGATTGTCGATCGCCTCGCGGATGCGGTCGGTGTCGCACATGGTGACGATGTTGGCCGGCGCAGTGACGCTGATCGCCTGTTGTTTGTTGAAGGCGAGCGGCTGGTTGGCTTCGGCGACCTCCTTCACCAGGCTCGCGACGTCGACCGGCTCGCGGCGGATGGTGATGTCGAAGGCATCCGCCATCGCATCCGAGATCAGATGGTCGACCATGGTGGTCAGGCGCTTGGTGGCGTCTCTGATATGATCGACCTGCGCGACCACGCCCGACGCCGAGGCGCCGGTCGAGATCAGCTCCTTCAGCATCTCGGTGCGGCCGAGGATGACGCCGAGCGGGTTCTTCAGATCGTGCGCGACGGTGCCGAGAATCTCGTTCTTGAAGCCGTTGGCGCGCTGCAGCCGCAGCCATTGTGCCGAAAGCCGGCGATTGGCCTGGCTCAGCGCACGGGTGCGCTGGGCGACGCGGTCTTCCAGCTGCGTGTTGGCGTCCTGGAGCTGCTGATAGAGGATCACGTTGTCGAACGCGATCGAGAGCCTGGAGGAGAAGATCTCGACCAGCGAGCGGTCGGTCTCGGATAGTTCGCGCTCGGCCTGCAGCAACACGACGACCTCGCGGCCGGATCCGGTGCGCAAATAGATCACGCTGCGATGGTCGGCGAATTCGTTCTTGCGGCCCTGGAACGCGGCTTCCACCATCGATCGCAGGTCCGGGTCGAGCGCCTTCGAGGAGGTCGTGCCGATGAAGCGACTGTAGCAGCCGCTGCCTGCGAGCACCGAGAGTTCGGGATCGATGCCGCCATTGTCGCGCAGCACCAGGATGCCGGCGCAATCGGCGTTGAGCAGCGAGGCGAGCTGGGTCAGCACGCCCTCGGCGAGCCGCTGCATCGACTTGAAGTCGTACAGCGTCGAGGCGGCATCGATGATGATCTCGAGCCCGCGCCGTGTCTGTACCATGCGCTCGAGCTGCTGGTAGGAGCGCAGCGCCGCGGTCAGCGAGGTGAACAGCTTGTCGGCGGTGAGCTCCGTCTTGGCCTTGTAGTCGTTGATGTCGTACTGCACGATGACGCGCCGCTCCGGCGCCTGGCCGGGCTGGCCGGTGCGCAGGATGATGCGCACCGTCTCGTTCTTGAGCACGTTGCGGATGTATTCGACCAGCTCGAGGCCGGCGACGTCGGTCTCCATGATGACGTCGAGCAGCACCGCGGCGATGTCGCTGTGCTCGGCCATCAGCTTGCGACCTTCCGCCGCGGAATGGGCGGAGAGGATCTCCAGGCCGAGGCCGTTGAGGCTATAGTCGGACAGCGCAAAGCGGGTGCCGTCATGCACGGCCGGATCGTCGTCGATGACGGCGATCTTCCATTTCCGGGCGTCTGCATCCTCCGACGCGGTACCGGTATCGTCGATCAGGTGGAGGACATCGTCCTGTTCGGCCATTGAGAAGTCCCGTCACTTTCTGTGCTTTGCGCGCCGCCCCTGGCGATCCGCGGCATGATAATCCGGAAAGTCGTGCCTTGTCCCAGCTTGGATTCCAGCATCATTCGCCCGCCGAGCTGCTGGGTGACAAGGTTATAGACGATATGCAAGCCCAGTCCCGTCCCACCTTCATTGCGCCTTGTGGTAAAGAATGGGTCAAAGGCCTGGCGCTGCACGTCCGGGGTCATGCCGGCCCCGTCATCGGCAAAGATGATCTCGATATCCTCGAGGCCCCGCGGCCGCGCCGAGATGGTGATGGTGCCGGCGCGGCCGTCCGCGAAGGCGTGGTTGGCGGCGTTGAGGAAGAGGTTGGTCAGGATCTGGCCGTAAGAGCCGGGATAGCCGTCGAGCAAGAGTCCCTCGGGGACGTCGACTTGAAGCGTGATCGGCGAGCGCTTCAGCACGGGCCGGAGGCTCGCGATGATCTGATCGGTGGCTTCACCGAGCGAGAATTGCCGCCGCTCGGCATGGGAGCGGTCGACTGCGACCTGCTTGAACGACTGGATCAGCTCGCCGGCGCGCTGCAGATTGGCGACCAGCTGCTGCGAGGCGTCGCGCGAGGACTGCACGAACTCCTCCAGCTGCGAGCGGCGCAAGCCCCCGTCGCCCCTGAGCTGGGCCTCGAAGATCTCGGTGCGCCTGGCAAAGCTCGAGGCGACCGTCAGGCTGATGCCGATCGGGTTGTTGACCTCATGCGCGACGCCGGCGACGAGGCCGCCGAGGGCTGCGAGCCGTTCGGCGTCGATCAGGTTCTGCTGCGCCGTGTTGAGCTCGAGCAGCGCACTCTCGGCCTTTTCCTTGGATGCGCGCAGCTCGTCCTCGGTCTGGCGCTTGGCGATCGCGTTTTCGCGGAATACCTCTACCGCGCGCGCCATGGCGCCGACCTCGTCGCGGGCGTTGGTGCCCTGCACCTCGCGGTTGAGATCGCCGAGCGTGATCGCGCGCATCGCCGTCATGATCTGCTGCAGCGGCAGCCGGATCGAGAGCGCGATCAAGACGCCGGCGGAAAGGATGATGCCGAGGAAGATCACGGCAATGGAGAGGACACGGCGAGAAATATCGGCCAGCGTGCGGTCGAAGGTCTCCTGCGCCTTCTGCTCGCGCTGGCGCATCTTGGTCGAGAGATCGTCGATGGCCCCGATCGCCTCGGCCTGGCTGGCGTCGATGGTGTTGCGCAGGAGCTCGGTGCGATTGGTGAGCTGCTCGCTCAGTTTGGCAAAGCCCTCGCGCAGCGCCTTGGTGCGAGCCCCGAGCTTTTGCAGCGCCATCTTCTGGAGATCGTTGTCGGCAAGATCGATCATGACAGGAATTGTCTTCTCGATCGTCTCGGTGTTGCGGCGCGCATCGTCGGCCGCGCCTGGCGACAGCGACAGGTAATAGGAATTGGCCGCGACCAGCATCGCGGTGAAGGCCTCGCGGGACTTGCCGAGCGAGGGCCAGATCAGTGCGTCGCGATGGCCGGTGGCGCCCTCGATGATGGAATAGAGGCCCGCCATGTCCTTGGCCGGGCCCTGCACCTGCTCCTCATAGGTCCTGGCGATGGTCGCCTGCACGGTGCGCAGCTCGCCGAAGCCGTTGAGGAAGCGGTCGGTGGTACGCTCCAGCTCCTCGACGGACCCTGACAGCATCGGGTCCTTGGCGGCGCGGTCGGTGAGCGTGCCCAGCACGGCCTCGCGCAGCAAGAGGATCTCGGCGAACAGGTCTGGGCTCGGTTGGTTGATGTAGCGGTGGATCAGGTTCTGGAGCCGTCCGGTCTCGCTTTCGAGCAGCGCCAGGATCCGGTCGGATTGGCGCACCTGGCGCACGTCGTCCCAGGCCGAGCCCAGCACCTGCGCGCCGTTCCAGATCATCCCCACCAGCACGATCACGACGGCGGAGTTCAGTGCCGCGATCGACAGGATGCGCCAGCGGATCGGCACCGCCCGCAGCACGCCCACCAGCCGCGCGCGGAGCCGCCCGACCGGGCCGGGCGGCCGCTCTGCGATCTGGCTGGTGCCGTGCGCGATCAAGCAGCGTCACTCCACCTTGCGAATCCGTTCGATCAGCGCGGCGGCGGCGGGATCCTGCGCCGCCTTGGCGTAAACAGCCGCCATCGCGTCCTCGAACGGCTTGCGGTCGATGTCTTTTATCACGGTGATGCCGGCGGCCTCCGCCTTGTGCTGCGACTGCTCCTCGAGGTCGCGCCATTTCTCACGCATGAACCGGCTGGAGCGCCGCGCGGCCTCCCTGAAGATGGTCTGGTCCTCGGCGGACAGGCTGCGCCAGGCCTTGAGCGAGATCACCAGCACCTCCGGGCTCATCGTGTGCTCGGTGAGCGTGTAGTAGCCGGCATATTTGTAATGGTCCGTGGTCACGAAGGAGGGCCAGTTGTTTTCCGCCCCGTCGATCAGATGGGTCGCAAGCCCCGTGAGCACCTGCCCATAGGGCAGTTCGACCGGCTCGGCGCCGAGCGCGCGGACCATCTCGCTCATCAACTCCGATTGCTGCACCCGGATCCGCAATCCCTTGAGGTCGGCAAGGCTCCTCACGGGTCGGACGCCGTTGTAGATCGAGCGCGCGCCGGAATCGTAGAAGCAGAGCCCGACGAAGCCGTAGGGCTCGAAGCTGTCGAGAATCTCCTTGCCAACAGGCCCGTCCAGCACCTTCTGCATGTGCTCGATGGACCGGAACAGGAACGGCATGGCGAGCACGTTCATGGCCGGAACGAAATTGCCGATCAGGGCCACATTGGTCCGGTTGAGGTCGATCGCGCCGGCGCGGGTCTGCTCGATCGTCTCCTTCTCCTCGCCGAGCTGGCGGGAGTGAAACACCTTGATCTCGTGGCGGCCCTTGGTGCGCTCGGCAATCAGCGCGCCCATGTAGCGCAGCGCCTGGACGGTCGGGTAGTCCTCGGTCTGGGTGTCGGCGGCGCGGAATTCGCGCGCAGCAGCGTTCGTCGCGAAGATCGCTAGCAGAAGCGCGACGAAGATCACCCCGGTCCGTGAGAGTTCGGCACGGTTTAGCACTGGCACACTCAACCCCTCGGTGATGGAGTCTATGGCGGGGCAAAAAGGTTCAACGCAATCTAGCAGATGGTTAGGGGAAGGCCATCCCGGCCGGGTCCGCCGGATGATTGTGCAGCGCCGTGCGCCTTCATTCCCGGTTGAAACCGACTATGCCGCGTCTTAAGCAAGGGACGTCGTCTCTTGCCGCTTGACCCTGGAAGGGCCATCGTGACTTCAGCATTCCGCCTCTTGCAGGTCGCCGTCGCCACTTTGGTCCTCGCCTTGAGCTGTGAGGCGCGCGCAACGACCGACATCGCATGGTGGCACGCCATGTCGGGCGAGCTCGGCAAGCAGCTCGAAAAGCTTGCCGCCGACTTCAACGCCTCGCAGTCCGACTACCGCATCGTGCCGACTTACAAAGGCAACTACACCGAGACGGTGACATCAGCGATTTTCGCCTTCCGCTCGCGCAGCCAGCCCGCGATCGTCCAGGTCAACGAGGTCGCCACCGCCACCATGACCGCGGCGAAGGGCGCGATCTATCCGGTGTACAGCATGATGCGCGACATGGGCGAGCCGTTCTCGCTCAATGATTATCTTCCGGCGGTCTCCGGCTATTACAGCGATGCGTCAGGCAATCTGCTGTCCTTCCCGTTCAACTCCTCGACGCCGATCCTCTATTACAACAAGACAATGTTCCGCGACGCCGGCCTCGATCCCGAGACGCCGCCGAGGACCTGGCCCGAGCTTGGGCAAGCGGCAAGGCGTCTGCGCGAACACGGCGCGGCCTGCGGCTTCACGACCTCCTGGCCGTCCTGGATCCATGTGGAGAATTTTTCGGCGTTTCACAATCTGTCGCTGGCGACGCGGGCCAACGGCTTTGCCGGCCTCGATGCCGAGCTGACCATCAACAACCCCGTTGTGGTCAAGCACGTCGCCCAGCTCGCCGAATGGCAAGAGACGAAACTGTTCGATTACAGCGGACGCGGGCAGGCGGCCGAGCCGCGCTTCCAGAACGGTGAATGCGGCATCTTCATCGGCTCCTCGGCGACGCGGGCCGACATCAAGGCGGTCTCGAAGTTCGAGGTCGGCTACGGCATGATGCCGTACTGGCCCGACGTTGCAGGCGCGCCGCAGAATTCCATCATCGGCGGCGCCACGCTGTGGGTGCTGCGCGACCGGCCGCGCGAGGAATACAAGGGCGTGGCGCGGTTCTTCGCGTACCTCTCGCAGCCCGGCGTGCAGGCCGCCTGGCACCAGAACACCGGCTATCTGCCTGTAACCCGCGCCGCTTTCGAGCTGACGCGCGCGCAAGGGTTTTACGAACGCAATCCGGGCTTTTCGATCTCGTTCGAAGAGATCACGCTGCATCCGCCGACCGAGAATTCCAAAGGCATCCGGCTCGGCTCCTTCGTGCTGATCCGCGGCGCGATCGAGGACGAGCTCGAGGAGGCCTTTGCCGGCCACAAGAGCGCGCAGGCCGCACTCGATTCCGCCGTCGAGCGCGGCAACAAGCTGCTGCGCCAGTTCGAGCGCGCGAGCCCGGAGCGATAGAGGCCGTGAGATTGAGACACGCTGCAGCCACAGGGGCGGTGCACTCCCTCCCCCGCTTGCGGGGGAAGGGTGGGGAGAGGGTGTCTCCACTCGCGAGAGCCCCCCAGAGGAAACCCTCACCCGGCGCGGGACGATGCTGCGCATCGCCCGGGATGCGCCGACCTCTCCCGCAAGCGGGAGAGATGCTCCGTTCGCTGGGTTTGCGCTGATGGTCTCATCGCAAACGCTGCCTCAATTCACCAGCCCGCACTCCTTTCGCGCCTTTCGCTCCGATCCGCCGCAATGGCTCCCAATCGCGCTCGACATCGCGCGCAGCCGCGGCATCGACGTCGCCTCACCGCACGTCTTCTCGACCGGCACCAATCTCGTGGTCGGCTTCAGTGACAAGCTGATCCTGAAAATCTTCCCGCCGCTGCTGCGCGCGCAATTCGTCTCCGAGCGCGGCTCGCTAACGCAGCTGAAAGGCCGGCTGCCTCTGCCGATTCCGGAGATCGTCGCAGAGGGGGAGCGCGACGGCTGGCCTTATCTCGTCATCACGCGCCTCACAGGCACGCTCGGTTCGGAGGTCTGGCCCCAGCTCCCCGAAGCGCAGAAGGAGCGTGTGCTGCGCCAGATCGGAGAGACCATCGCCGCCGTACAGCGCGCGCCGCTCGGCCCGCTCGCACGGATCGAGCCGCGCTGGAGCGAGTTCATGCGCGCGCAGATGCAGGGCTGCAAGGCGCGGCACACCCGTCTCGGCCTCGCGCCGAAATTCCTCGCCGGCCTCGACGATCTCCTGCGCGACGCGGCGATGCTGATCCCGATGGATGCGCCGCCGGTGATCCTGATCGGCGAATACATTCCGGAAAATTTCCTGCTCGCCTGCAGCGACGATCAATGCTCGCTCGCCGGCCTGTTCGACTTCGGCGATGTCCGCGCGGGCTGGCGCGATTACGATCTGCTCGGCCCGAGCGCCTTCATGGCGGCGGGCCGGCCGGGGAGGGTGCGTAGCCTGCTCGAAGGCTTCGGCTATGCAAAGCTCGAATTCGCGCTGAAGCGACGCCTGATGGCCCTCATGCTGTTGCACCAGGCCAGCGACCTCAACAGCCACATCTGCATCGAGGGCTGGCAGGACCAGGCGAACGATCTGCTCGAATTGCAGGAGCTGATCTGGGTGGAGTGATTTTTCCGCTCCGCGCCTCGCCCGTCATTCCGGGGCGCCGCGAAGCGGCGAGCCCGGAATCCATTGTCCTGCGAGTGCCATGGCTCGATGGATTCCGGGCTCGATGCTACGCATCGCCCCGGAATGATAGTCTTTGCCTATTAGGTGCGCCGGCCTCAATTTTGGCCTATTAAATGAGCAAATATCTCTCTTTGCATGCAATTGTCGAACCCTGAGCTTCGAGATCGCGTCCGCCCTATTCGACATACATAAGCAGTATCAATTATTTATTGCGGATCTAAGCTCCTGCTACCCCCTGGCACGAACCTTGCGAATCCGGTTCCAACCAGAACTTCTGAGTTGGAGCACCCGTCATGAAGCGCCGCGATTTTCTCAAGTCCGTGTCCGGATTGGCCGCCGGCGCGGCGCTTCCGGCGGTGCCGCAGGTCGTGTCGTCGGCCTATGCCGATGCGCGTTCGGAGACGCTGCTGATCGTTTCGGAAGGCGGTCCCAACAATCTCGACATCCACGGCGTCGGCACCAACGTCCCCGGCTATGAGGTGTCCTGGAATTGCTACGATCGCCTCATCAGCCACGAGATGAAGACCGGCCCCGGCGGCGTGCCCTATTACGACCGCGACAAATTCAAGGGCGAGCTCGCCGAGGATTTCAGGATCGACGACAAGTCGGTCACCTTCAAGCTGCGCAAGAACGCCAAATTCCACGACGGCACGCCTGTTACCGCCAAGGACGTGAAGTGGTCGCTCGACCGCGCCGTCAGCGTCGGCGGCTTTCCGACTTTCCAGATGAGCGCGGGCTCGCTCACCAAGCCGGAGCAGTTCGTCGTGATCGACGACTACACCGTGCGTGTCGACTTCCTGAAGAAGGACCGGCTGACGATTCCCGATCTCGCCGTCATCGTGCCCTGCATCGTCAACTCGGAGCTGGTGAAGAAGAACTCCAGCGAGAAGGATCCCTGGGGCCTCGAGTTCACCAAGCAGCAGACGGCAGGCTCCGGCGCCTACAAGGTGACGAAGTGGACCGCCGGCACCGAAGTGATCATGGAGCGCAATGACGACTGGGTCTGCGGTCCGCTGCCGAAGATCAAGCGCGTGATCTGGCGCATGGTGCCGCAGGCCGGCAATCGCCGCGCGCTCTTGGAGCGTGGCGACGCCGACATCTCCTACGAACTTCCGAACAAGGATTTCCAGGAGATGAAGGCCAACGGCAAGCTCAACGTGGTGTCGCTGCCGTTCTCGAACGGCATCCAGTATATCGGCATGAACGTCACCAAGCCGCCCTTCGACAACCCGAAGGTCCGCCAAGCGGTCGCCTATGCGCTGCCCTATCAGAAGATCATGGACGCGGTGATGTTCGGGCTAGCGAACCCGATGTTCGGGGCGCCCGGGGACAAGCCGACCGAAGTCGCCTGGCCGCAGCCGCACAAATACAACACCGACATGGACAAGGCGAAGGCGCTGATGGCGGAGGCTGGCTATGCAGGCGGGTTCGAGACCACGATTTCGTTCGACCTGAATTTCGCCGGCGTCAATGAACCGCTCTGCGTGCTGGTGCAGGAGTCTCTCGCCCAGATCGGCATCAAGGCCACCATCAACAAGGTGCCCGGCGCCAACTGGCGCACCGAATTGAACAAGAAGGAAATGCCGCTCTTCACCAACGTGTTCTCGGGCTGGCTCGATTATCCCGAATACTTCTTCTACTGGTGCTATCACGGCAACAATTCCGTCTTCAACACCATGAGCTACAAGTCGGCGGAGATGGACAAATTCATCGACGGCGCGCGCACGGCCGCCGCGGCCGGCGACACTGCGGCTTACGATGCTGACGTGAAAGGCTTTGTCGATCTCGCGTATACCGACATCCCGCGCATCCCGCTGTACCAGCCCTTCGTCAACGTCGCGATGCAGAAGAACATCAGCGGCTATCAATACTGGTTCCACCGCAGGCTCGACTATCGCGCGATGGCGAAGGGGTGAGTGGGGCGAATGGTGATTGGCGAATAGCGAATAGGTGTTGGCGAATGCAGTTGATTGGCTGTGAGGACACATTCGCCACTCGCTATTCGCCATTCGCGCGAGCGGAACGAGTCCCATGCTCTCCATGATCGGTAAGCGCCTGATGTTCGCGATTCCCTCGCTGATCGGCGTCGTCATCGTCACCTTCCTGCTGACGCGCGCGCTGCCGGGTGATCCCGCCGCGTATTTCGCCGGGCCCGCCGCGACCAAGGAAGCGGTCGAGCAGATCCGGAAAAAGCTCGGCCTCGACAAACCGCTGGTCGAGCAGTTCTTCCGCTACACGAACGATCTCGCCCATGGCGATTTCGGCAACTCCCTGACGACAGGCCAGCCGGTCGCGACCGAAATCCGCAACCGCCTGCCGGCCTCCGCAGAGCTGACCCTGCTCGGCCTCGTCGTCTCCATCGTCATCGCCATTCCGCTCGGCGTGCTCGCGGCCACGCGGCCAGGGTCATGGATCGATCACTTATGTCGGGTCACGACAACGGCGGGCGTGTCGTTGCCGGTGTTCTTCACTGGCCTGGTGCTGGTCTACGTCTTCTATTTCCGGCTCGGCTGGTCGCCGGCGCCGCTCGGCCGATTGGACGTGTTCTACAGCGCGCCGCCGACGGTCACCGGCTTCTATCTCATCGACACGCTGCTCGCGCGCGATGTCGAGGCCTTTCGCTCGGCACTGAGCCAGCTCATTCTGCCCGCAACGACGCTTGCGATCTTCTCGCTGGCGCCGATCGCCCGCATGACGCGCGCTTCCATGCTGGCGGTGCTCGCATCCGACTTCGTCCGCACCGCGCGCGCCAGCGGGCTGTCGCCGACCACCGTGATCGTCACCTACGCCTTCCGCAACGCGATGCTGCCAGTCGTCACGACGCTGAGCATGGTGTTCTCGTTCCTGTTAGGGGCCAACGTGCTGGTGGAAAAAGTATTCGCCTGGCCCGGCATCGGCTCCTACGCGGTGGAAGCGCTGATCTCGTCGGACTTCGCTCCGGTGCAGGGCTTCGTGCTGACCATGGCCGTGATGTACGTGCTGCTCAATCTCGTGATCGACATCTTGTACGGCGTGATCGATCCGCGCGTGCGGCTGGAAGGGTAGGAGGTCTCAATGAGTACCGTTGCGCCTGCCGTTGAACCCGCCGGTCCTGCCCGTACCTCCGGGTTCACTGCGATCCTCGAACAGACCCGCTACGTGCTGGGCGAGAACAAGGTCACAGGCTTTGCCTTCGTACTCTTGATCCTGATTTTGACCGCCGCGATCTTCGGCCCCTATGTGGTGCCGTATGATCCGCTCGCCTCGGATACCGCGGCGGCCTTGAAGCCGCCGTCGGCGGCGCACTGGTTCGGTACCGATCAATTGGGACGCGACATCTTCAGCCGCGTCGTGGTGGCGACGCGGCTCGACACGTTCATTGCGGTCGCCTCCGTCGTGCTGGTGTTCCTGATGGGCGGCCTTGCCGGCATCGCGGCGGGCTATTTCGGCGGCTGGACCGACCGCATCGTCGGCCGCATCGCCGACACCATCATGGCCTTTCCGCTGTTCGTGCTCGCCATGGGCATCGTCGCTGCGCTCGGCAATACCGTGCAGAACATCATCCTGGCGACCGCGATCGTGAACTTCCCGCTCTATGCCCGCGTCGCGCGCGCCGAAGCCAATGTCCGCCGCAATGCCGGTTTCGTGCAGGCCGCGCGGCTATCAGGCAATGGCGAATTCCGCATCCTCCTGGTGCACATCCTCCCGAACATCATGCCCATCATGATCGTGCAGATGTCGCTGACCATGGGCTACGCCATTTTGAATGCCGCAGGTCTGTCCTTCATCGGCCTCGGCGTTCGCCCGCCGACCGCCGAGTGGGGCATCATGGTCGCCGAGGGCGCGGGCTTCATGGTCTCAGGGGAATGGTGGATCGCGCTGTTCCCAGGCCTCGCGCTGATGATCGCCGTGTTCTGCTTCAACCTCCTCGGCGACGGCCTGCGCGACATCGTCGATCCCCAGCGGAGGACGTGATGGTCGCTGGCTTCCGTCAAAAATTCTCCAATGAATCCAATGCCGCCTCTACTGTGCATGGGGTTGTTTTCGAGTTTGTGAGCGACGGGAGGCCCGTATGACCGCTCCGCCGCTGCTCGATGTGCAAGATCTGACCGTCGAATTCACCACCCGGCGCGGCATCGTCAAAGCCGTGCAGCACGTCAACATCTCCGTCGCCAAGGGCGAGACGCTCGCCATCGTCGGCGAGTCCGGCTCCGGCAAGTCGGTGACATCTTATGCCGTGATGCGCATCCTCGACCGCGCCGGCAAGATCGCCGAGGGCTCGGTGATGTTCTCCGGCATCGACGTGAAGGCTGCGAGCGAAGACCAGATGCGCGATCTGCGCGGCCGCGAAGTCTCGATGATCTTCCAGAACCCACGTGCGGCGCTGAACCCGATCCGCAAGGTCGGCGATCAGATCGAGGACGTGCTGCGCACCCATGTCCAGCAGGCCCAGGTCACAGATCGCGGCGAGAAGGCGATCGAGGCGCTGGAGCAGGTCAAGATCGCCCGCCCGCGCGAGCGCTACCACGCCTATCCGTTCGAGCTCTCAGGCGGCATGTGCCAGCGCGTCGTCATCGCGCTCGCGCTCGCCTGCAATCCGCAGCTCTTGATCGCGGACGAGCCGACCACCGGCCTCGACGTCACCACCCAAAAAGCGGTGATGGACCTGATCGTCGAGCTGACCAGGCGCAAGGCGATGTCGACCATCCTGATCACGCATGATCTCGGCTTGGCCGCTGCCTATTGCGACCGCGTCGTGGTGATGGAGAAGGGTCGCGTCGTCGAGACCGCCAAGGCCGCCGACATCTTCACCAATCCGCAGCATCCCTACACCAAGAAGCTGATGCGCGCGACGCCGCGGCTGGGTGTGAGCTTGCGGGATCTGTTGCCGGAGGAGGAGGCCGCGGCTGTCATGGCCGGGCTCGACCCGGCCGTCCATCACGTTTCGCGAGACTCATCTCAATCGATGGACTCCCGGGTCAAGCCCGGGAGTGACGAGACTCCCAAGCCCCTCCTGCACATCGAAAAGCTGGTGAAGGAATATCCCCGCCAGGGCGCCACGGCCACGCTCGGCAAACTGTTCGGCCGCAAGCCGCCCGTCGAGCCGGACGTGTTCCGCGCCGTGGACGGCATCAGCTTCTCGATCCGCCACGGCGAGAGCGTCGGCCTCGTCGGCGAATCCGGCTGCGGCAAATCGACCACGTCGATGATGGTGATGCGGCTCCTGGATCAGACCTCCGGCCTGATCCAGTTCGAAGGCGAAGACATCGGCGGCATCGCGCCATCAGCCTTCGCCCGGCTGCCGCAGCGCAGTCGGATCCAGATGGTGTTCCAGGATCCGACCGACAGCCTCAACCCGCGCTTCACCGCCGCGCGCGCCATCGCCGATCCGCTTCTGCAATTGGGCGGCATCAAGGGCGGCGAAGCGCTCCGCGCCCGCTGCGAAGAGCTCGCCACCATGGTCGGCCTGCCGCACAATCTGCTCGATCGTTTCCCGCATCAGCTCTCCGGCGGCCAGAAGGCCCGCGTCGGCATCGCCCGGGCGATCGCGCTGCACCCCAAGCTGGTCATCCTGGACGAACCGACCGCGGCGCTCGACGTCTCGGTGCAGGCGGTGGTGCTGAACCTGCTTCAGGACCTCAAGGCGCGCCTGGGTATGAGCTATCTGTTCGTCTCGCATGATTTGAATGTAGTGCGCTTGTTGTGCGATCGTGTCATTGTGATGCGGACGGGTCGAATCGTGGAAGAGGGCATTTCCGAGAAGGTGTTGAGCGATCCGCAGGACGACTACACCAAGGAGCTGCTGACGGCGATCCCGCATCCGCCGCTGCCGGTGCATTGAGAGATTGTTGGGAGCGTGATGGCTGAATCGCTGGACGACTATATCGACGCCGTATCGAAAGCGCTGGCGCTGCCGCTCGAGGAGGCCTGGCGGCCCGCGGTGCGCGCCAATCTCGAGGTCTCGCTGCGGCTCGCCCGCCTAGTCGACGAATTCGCGCTGCCGGACGAGACCGAGCCGGCTCCGATCTTCACGGCCTGATGCTACCATGACCACCAAGTCAGAGATGACGGCCGCCGAAATCGCGAAAGCGGTGAGCGGTGGCAAGATGTCGGCCCTCGATGCCACCGAGGCCGCTCTCGCGCGCATCAAGCAGCACGACACCATCCTCAATTCCTTCACCGACGTCACGGCCGATCGCGCCCGCGCCAAGGCACGCACGATCGATGCTGATATTGCCGCCGTAAAGAATGTCGGCCCGCTCGCTGGCGTGCCCTTCGCGGTGAAGAACCTGTTCGACGTCGCGGGTCTGCCGACGCGCGCCGGTTCCAAGATCAATCGCGACCTCGCGCCCGCCAAGCGTGACGCGACGTTGATCGAGCGGCTGGAAGCTGCCGGTGCCGTGCTCGTCGGCGCGCTCAACATGGGCGAATACGCCTACGACTTCACCGGCGAAAACGTTCACGACGGTCCTTCGCGCAATCCGCATGACACCACGCGGATGACCGGCGGCTCCTCCGGCGGCTCCGGTAGTGCCGTCGGCGGCGCGCTGGTTCCGATCGCGCTCGGCTCGGACACGAACGGCTCGATCCGCGTGCCGTCCTCGTTCTGCGGCATTTTTGGTCTGAAGCCGACCTATGGCCGGCTGTCGCGGGCGCGCTCGTTCCCGTTTGTAGCGAGCCTCGATCATCTCGGCCCGTTCGCGCGGGATGTCACCGATCTCGCGCTCGCCTATGACGCGATGCAGGGGCCGGATGCCGACGATGCCGCCTGCACCACGCGCGGCCTGGAGCCGACGTTGCCGCTGATCGCCAATCCGGTGTCGGACCTGCGCATTGCGATCGCCGGCGGACACTTCCAGAAGAACGTGTTTCCGGAAGCCGTCGAGGCCGTCAGTCGGGTCGCGAGGGCGCTGGGCGCGACAAAGATCGTCGACGTGCCCGAAGCCTCGCGCGCCCGCGCCGCGGCTTATGTCATCACCACCACCGAAGGCGCCTCGCTGCATCTGGATCGCCTGCGCAAGCGCCCGAATGATTTCGATCCGGCCGTGCGAGACCGGTTGATCGCCGGCGCCATGGTGCCGGCAGCACTGGTCGACCGCGCGCAAAAATTTCGCCGCTGGTATCGCGCGCAGCTCGCCGAGATCTTCAAATCCGTCGATGTGCTGCTCGCGCCGGCGACGCCCTGCACCGCGCCGAAACTCGGCCAGGTGATGTTCAATCTCGACGGCGTCGAACTGCCGGTGCGCGCCAATATCGGCATCCACACCCAGCCGATCTCGTTCATCGGCCTGCCCGTGGTCGCGGTGCCGGTGCCGCTCGAGCCGCTGCCGATTGGCGTGCAGATCATCGCGGCGCCCTGGCGCGAGGACGTCGCGCTCCGCGTCGCCTACGCGTTGGAAAAGATGGGCGTCGTCGCGGCGCCCAGCCCAAGGGGATTTTAAGAGGAA
>Ga0209758_1001880_pt1 | contig 22994 bp, 16 predicted proteins | sample AraplaMF_Col_mMF_FD_184258 | JGI IMG/M metagenome (GOLD analysis project Ga0209758, IMG submission 184258) | Arabidopsis root microbial communities from the University of North Carolina, USA - plate scrape MF_Col_mMF (SPAdes) (version 2) | ecosystem: Host-associated > Plants > Roots > Endosphere...
GTACTGCTCCATAATTTTTGGCCACACCACGACATTGGCGATGCCGGTTTCGTCCTCCAGCGTCATGAACACGACGCCACTGGCGCTGCCCGGTCGCTGCCGCACCAGCACCACGCCGGCGCAGCGGACGCGGCGCCGCTCGTTGTCATGGCTGATGTCCTTGCAGGCGACAATCCGCTCGCGCGTAAACATCTCGCGCAGGAATTCCATCGGATGGCCTTTGAGTGACAGCCGGATGGTCTGGTAATCGGCGACAACCTGCTCGGGGCGCGGCATCTCAGGCAACGGCTTGGCATGCTCATCCGGCTGCTCGCGCGCGGTGGCCGCTTCGAACAGCGGCAGCGCGACGTCATCGGGCAGCCGCCGCACCTGCCACAGCGCCTCGCGGCGGTCGAGCCCGAGCGAGCGGAACGCATCGGCGTCCGCCAGCAGGATCAGCGCGCGCTTGGGCAAGCCGGTGTCGCGGGCGAAGTCCTCGAGCGAGGTGAAGGGCCGGCGATTGCGCGCAGCAATGATGCGGTCGGCCCAATCTTCTTTCTTGTCATTCCGGGGCGACGCGTCAGCGTCGAGCCCGGAATCCATTCCGCCGAGCGTATGCGGTCCGACGGATTCCAGGCTCGCGCTACGCGCGCCCCGGAATGACGACTGTGAGCGCTTCAGCCTCTCCTCATCCTCGTCCAGCCAGTGGAAGCCGTCGATCTGACGAAATCCGAGACGCACGGCACAATATCTGTCGTCGGTGTTCTCCAGCGTGTTCTGCGCGCAGCTGTAGGACACGTCGATCTCGCGCACCTCGACGCCGTTCTTGCGGGCATCGCCGACGATCTGCGCAGGGGCGTAAAAGCCCATCGGCTGCGAGTTCAACAGGCCGCAGCAGAAGGCGTCGGGATGATGGTATTTCAGCCATGACGAGATGTAGACGAGTTGGGCAAAGCTCGCGGCATGGCTCTCCGGGAAGCCGTAGCTTCCAAAACCCTTGATCTGGTCAAAGCAGCTTCTGGCGAAGTTTGCATCATAGCCGCGCGCGACCATGTTGCCGATCAGCTTCTCCTCGTATTGGCCGATGGTGCCGACATTGCGAAAGGTCGCCATCGAGCGGCGCAGGCCGTTGGCTTCCTCGGGGGTGAATTTCGCCGCCTCGATCGCGATGCGCATCGCCTGCTCCTGGAACAGAGGCACGCCCAGCGTTTTGTGCAGCACATTGTAAAGCTCATTCTTGTCGCCGTGATCCGGCGACGGAGACGGATAGCTCACCTTTTCCAGACCATTCCGCCTGCGCAGATAAGGATGCACCATGTCGCCCTGGATCGGCCCCGGGCGCACGATTGCGACCTCGATGACGAGATCGTAGAAGGTCCGCGGCTTCAGCCGCGGCAGCATGTTCATCTGGGCGCGGCTCTCGACCTGGAAGACGCCGAGTGACTCGCCGGCACACAGCATGTCGTAAACTTTTTCATCATCCTGCGGGACGGTCGCCAGGACAAGCCGCTCGCCCTTATGCTGATCGATCAAATCAAAACACTTCCTGATGCAGGTCAGCATGCCCAGCGCAAGCACGTCGACCTTCATCATATTCAGCGCGTCGACGTCGTCCTTGTCCCATTCGATGAAGGTACGGTCGTCCATCGCGGCATTGCCGATGGGAACATAGGTGTCGAGCCGATCCTGCGTCAGCACATAGCCGCCGACATGCTGGGAGAGATGGCGCGGGAATTCGATCAGCTCGGTCGCAAGCTCGACCGCGAGGTTGATCATGGGATTTCCGGGGTCGAGCCCGGCCTGCCGGACCTGCATGTCGTTGAGGCCCTTGCCCCAGCTGCCCCAGACGGTGTCGGAGAGCGCGGCGGTGACGTCCTCGGTCAGCCCCAGCGCCTTGCCGACATCGCGGATGGCGCTGCGCGGACGATAATGGATGACAGTGGCGATGATCGCGGCGCGGTGGCGGCCGTAGCGGCGATAGACATATTGCATCACCTCCTCGCGCCGCGAATGCTCGAAATCGACGTCGATGTCAGGCGGCTCCAGCCGCTCCTTGGAGATGAAGCGCTCGAACAACAGATCGACCTTGGTCGGGTCGACCGAGGTGATGCCGAGCACGTAGCACACGGCCGAGTTCGCCGCCGAGCCGCGGCCCTGGCACAAAATGTTCTGGCTGCGCGCATAGTGGACAATGTCGTGCACGGTGAGGAAGTAATGCGCGTATTTCAGCTCAGCGATCAGCGCGAGCTCCTTCTTGAGCGTCGCGCGCAGCTTGTCGTCGATCTTGCCGCCGAAATATTTATCGACACCCGCCCAGGTCAGATCCTCCAGATGCCCCTGCGCGGTCTTGCCCGGCGGCACCGGCTCGTCCGGGTATTGGTATTTGAGCTGGTCGAGCGAGAAATCGATACGATCGGAAAAGCGCATGGTCTCCGCGATTGCATCGGGGAAATCGCGGAACAGCCGCGCCATCTCGCGGGGCGTCTTCAGAAAGCGTTCGGCGTTGGCTTCCAGCTTGCGTCCGACCGCCTCGATCGTGGTCTTTTCCCGGATGCAGGTCAGCACGTCCTGAAGCGGACGGCGGCCGGGATCGTGGTAGAGCACCTCGTTGGTCGCGAGCAGCGGCACCTTTGCCTTGGCGGCGAGATCGTCGAGCCGCGCCAGGCGGCGGCGGTCGTCGCCGCGATAGATCAGGCTCGCCGCTAGCCACACGCCCTCGGCACGGCTTGCTTTCAGCTTTGCGAGAAGGTCCAGCGCTTGCGCCTGATCGAACCGATGCGGCAGCTTCAGGATCAGAAGTTGCCCCTCTGAGAACTCGAGCAGATCCGCGAAGCTGAGATGGCATTCGCCCTTCTCGATCCGTGTGATGTCGTCGCCGCGCTTGCCCCGGGTGAGAAGCTGGCACAGCCGGCCATAGGCAGCACGGTCGCGCGGATAGACGAAAATGTCGGGTGTGCCGTCGATGAAGACGATGCGGGCACCGATTAACAATTTTGGTTTATGCAATACCTTGTCATTGTCGAGCTCCTTGTAGGCCCGCACCACGCCGGCCAGCGTGTTGTGATCGGCGATGCCGATCACGGGGATGTTGAGCCTGCTGGCCTGATGCACATAAGCACGCGGATCCGAGCCGCCACGCAGGAAGGAGAAATTGGAGGTAATGCCGATCTCGGCATAAGCAGGCCTATTCATGCGAAGAGACCATGCACATACCAGTTGGGAGACGCGGGCTTGCCGTCGGCGTCGAACACCTCTCCCTCGTAAAGACCGTCGCGAAAAATCCAGAAGCGCAGCCCCTCGGCATCCTCGATGCGGAAATAATCCCGCGTCAGCTGCTTGCCGTCCTGCCGCCACCATTCCATGGCGATGCGCTCGGGTCCTTCCACCCGCACCACCGCATGTTTCGCTCGTCGCCAGGTGAATTGATGCGGCGGGCCGTCAGGCACCGTCGCGAACGGCACGGTGACCGGCTCCGGCTGGTCGAACAGCCTGAGGGGGCGCAGCGGCGGCTCGCTCTCGGCGTGCGCCGGCCATTCGGCCTGCATGGCAGCAGTGAGATGATGCTGGGCCGGCGCGGCCAGCACCGCCTGCTCGGGGATGTGCGTGTCTTGCGGCAGGTGCACGACAACGCGCTTGCCGCCGATGCGCGCGGCGATGCGGTCGATCAATGCGGCGAGCTCGTCATTGTCATGGACATGGGCATCGAGATCGCGCTGCTCCTGCACCACGATCTCGGTGCGGCTCGCCGACAGCCGCACCATGTCGAAGCCGAAGCCGGGATCGAGGGGATCGGCAAGCGCATCGAGCCGCTCGCGGAACAGGCGGTCGATGACCGCGCTTCGCGTCACGGGGCGTCCGGTCTCGACCATGATCGCCCGCACCGCGCCGTCGGTGCGGAAGAACGCCGCCTCCAGCCGTCGCGCGCCCTTGCCCTGCTTCTCCATGGATGCGATCAACGTGTCGGCCAGCCGCGACAGCGTCATCGCGATCATGGTGTCGGTCGCGATCGGCTCGGCAAAACGTTTTTCCACGATGTAATCAGGCATCGGCTTTCGCGGATTGATCGGCGCATCGCCCTGTCCCAGCGCATGCGCAAGCAGCGTCGAGAACCGCGCACCGAACCGCGCCGTGATTTCGCTCGGGGCGCGCGAGGCGACATCGCCGATGGTCTTCAGGCCGGCGCGGCGCAGGCCGGTGGTGATGGCCTCGTCCGCACCGAGCGCGGACACCGGAAACCTATCGATCGCCGCCGCCTCTCCGCCGTCGGCGACGATGCTGCCTGTGGCTTGCCGCGTCAGCGTGCGCGCGCAGACCGAGGTGCCGGCGATGGCCGCACTGACGGCAAAGCCCTGGCGCGCCAGCGCATGAATCAGCGTCTTTAGCAGCGCCGCCTCGCCACCGAACAGATGCGCGCAACCGGTAATATCGAGGAACAACCCATGCGGCGGATCGAGCGCCACCAGCGGCGTGAAGCGGTCGCACCAATCGGCGATGTCGCTGAGCGTCTTCGCATCGGCCACGACATCGGCGTCGAATACTTTCAGATCCGGGCACATCGCCCGCGCATTGGCCAGCGGCTGCCCGATATGCAGGCCGAGCCGCTCGGCGGCCTCGTCAAGCGCGTGGATCACCAGCGCATTGTTGTTCTTGATGACAACGATACTCGGCTCATTGGTATTCTTACCCAGCCCGGCGCTGTTGAAGAACCGCTGGATCCGGTCGATGGGCAGGCGCGGCAGCCACAGGCTGAGAATACGTCGACGGTTCACTGAACTGGCACTCATCACAATTCCATTCCATGATCCAGCGGCCGCAGGGGCCATGACGATTGCGCAACAGCTCGGCATCGAAGCGCGGCGCACCCCAGGCACTCCACGCAGGTCCCGGCGGCGAATGCGCCGCGCGCAGCATCCATCGGGTTTCGGCAGTCGAGGGCAGCGGCTGCGCGGCCATCCGCAGCAACAGGCCGGTGACGCCGGACGATTGCGCAGCCAGCGTCAGCTTGCGACTCGCCACGAGATCGAACTGTCTTGTCTCGCCCCAGAGCTCGAGCACGACGGCACCGAGCGCATCGCAGGCGAGCGCGTCGGCCGAGGTGCGCAGCGCGCTCTCCACGTCAGCCGCACGCACCATCACCACGCGGCGCGGATCGAGGCCGAGTTCGGCAAGCCCGCTCATCGATAACGCGCCCGCTTCAAGCTCCGAAAAATCCTGCCGTACCCAGAGCAGCGGCCGCTGTGTCGTGACGCGGCCCGCAAGCCCCATCACGAAACCGGTGGCGGCGGCGCCCTGACGCCCCTCGCAAAACACCTCGTGGATTGCCGCGCGCGCGAGCCCGCCCTTCAAGACGTGGTCGACCTCGCTATGGCCGAGCGCGACCCGGTCGTGATGATGCACGACTTCCGCTGTCTCGATCCGTTCGATCTGGCTGCGCAAGGTCGCAAGCGCGCTCATGCGTGCGCCACTCATGCTCGCCGCTCCCTAAAGATGGATGCCGTGGCCTCAAAAGAAGAACCAACGGCTGGCTCATTTGTTCATGATATGTTCTAATATAAAGCTAATGGCGCGCAGAGAGTCAATCGAATTGGCGCGCAAATGGATTCATGAGCGGAATCAACGGGATTCAAACATGGACGTACAACGCAAGCTGGCAATTCTCGCGGACGCCGCCAAATACGATGCGTCCTGCGCCTCCAGCGGTACGGAAAAGCGGGATTCCAGCGACGGCAAGGGCATTGGCTCGACCGCGCCCGGAATGGGCATCTGTCATTCCTACGCGCCGGACGGACGCTGCATCTCGCTGCTCAAGGTCTTGCTGACCAATGCCTGCAACTACGATTGTCTCTATTGCGTCAACCGCGCATCCTCCAACGTGCCGCGCGCCCGCTTCACCATCGACGAAGTGGTCAAGCTGACGCTCGACTTCTACCGGCGCAACTACATCGAGGGACTGTTTCTCTCCTCCGGCATCATCCGCAGTCCCGACTACACGATGGAGCAAGTGGTCAGCGTCGCGCGAAAGCTGCGCGAGGAGCATCACTTCCGCGGCTACATCCACCTCAAGACCATTCCGGAGGCCGACGACGCGCTGATCATGGAAGCCGGCAAATATGCCGACCGCCTCTCCATCAATATCGAGATGCCTGAAGCCGCGAGCCTGCAGCAATTCGCGCCCGAGAAGGACGTACGCGCGATCCGCCGCACCATGGGCCGGCTGCGGCTGAAGCTCGACGAGGCCGAGGATATCAGCAGCACAAAGACGAAGACGAAGCCACCGCGTTTCGCGCCGGCCGGTCAAAGTACGCAGATGATCGTCGGCGCCGATAGCGCGAACGACCACACCATCCTCCACACCAGCGCCAATCTCTACGGCTCCTACCGACTGCGGCGCGTCTACTACTCAGCCTTCAGCCCGATCCCAGATGCCAGCCGCACGTTGCCTCTGGTCCAACCGCCCCTGCTGCGCGAGCACCGGCTCTACCAGGCCGACTGGCTGATGCGGTTCTACGGCTTCGACGTCGGCGAAATCGTCGACGACAGCGCGATGCTGCCGCTCGACATCGACCCCAAGCTTGCATGGGCGCTACGTCATCGCGACCGCTTTCCCCTCGATGTCAACCGCGCCAGCCGCGAGGAGCTTTTGCGCGTGCCTGGCTTCGGCACCAAGGCGGTCGAACGCATCATCGCAACGCGGCGCACCACCACGATCCGACTCTCCGATCTCGCGCGGCTGCACGTGCCCAAGCACAAGGCGCTGCCGTTCATCGTTCTCAGCGATCATCGCCCCTCGCCGCATCGCCTCGACGAGGCGCGGCTGATCGAACGGTTCAAGCCGAAAGCAACACAATTGGGATTTGGCTTCTGATGCAGTACATCACCCTCGACACCGAAACTGATTTTGATGGCTGGCGCAACGCCGCGCGGACGCTCGTGCTGCATCATGTCGAGCCGCGCGATGTCACCTGGGTCGTGCGGGGCGAAGCGGAGTTGTTCGCGACACCCGCGCCATCGCCGATACTCGAGGTGAACGACGGCACCTTCAGCGTATCAGGCAAATTCATCGACCTCGCCAAGGCTGCGATCCTGCATCGGGACGGCGAGCGCTTCGCGATCCTCTATCGCCTGCTGTTCCGGCTGAAAGACAATCACGATCTCATGGAGGTCGCGACCGACACTGATGTCGCGCAAGTCACGGCGATGGCAAGGGCGGTTCATCGCGACGAACACAAGATGCACGCCTTCGTGCGGTTCCGCGAGATCGGCCGGGAACGCGAGGCGCATTACGTCGCCTGGTTCGAGCCTGAGCATCACATCGTCGAGCTCGCCGCGCCGTTCTTTGCAAAGCGCTTTGCCGATATGCCCTGGTCGATCCTGACGCCGGATATCTGCGCGCATTGGAACGGCCACGCGCTCTCATTCACCCCGGGCGTCAACAAGAGCGAGGCACCGGGCGAAGACCGGCTGGAGGAAACCTGGCGGCGCTACTATGCCAGCATCTTCAATCCAGCCCGGCTCAAGGTGAAGGCGATGCAGGCGGAGATGCCGAAGAAATACTGGAGGAACCTGCCGGAGGCTTCGATCATTAAGCCCCTGATCGAAGACGCCGAACGCATGACCGGTGCCATGATCGCCCATGCCGCAACCGATCCGCACAAGCCTCAGAAGCGGCCGGAGGCTCCGATGAAACGCAAACCTGCCAGTGACACTCTCGAAACGCTTCGCGAGGAGGCCGCGCATTGCCGCGCCTGCCACCTCTACAAGGATGCGACCCAGACCGTGTTCGGCGAAGGCCCGAAGTCTGCCAATATCATGCTGGTCGGCGAGCAGCCCGGCGACAAGGAAGACCTCGCCGGCCATCCCTTCGTGGGCCCTGCCGGCCAGATGCTCGACCGTGCGCTGGCGGAGGCCGGCGTCGATCGAAAGAAAGTTTATGTCACCAACGCAGTGAAGCACTTCAAATTCGTACCGCGCGGAAAGATCCGCCTGCACCAGAAGCCGGCGACGCCGGAGATCAAGGCGTGCCGGCAATGGTATGAGCGGGAAGTTTCGGCAATCCAGCCCGACCTCATCGTGGCGATGGGCGCAACCGCCGCACAGAGCGTGTTCGGCAAGATCACGCCCATCGGCAAGACCCGCGGCCGGATCATAGACCTTCCCGACGGACGCAAGGCTCTGGTGACAGTGCATCCGTCCTATCTGCTGCGGCTGCCTGATCCGGAGGCGAAGGTGCTGGAATATCAGCGCTTTGTCGCAGACCTGAAGATCGCCGCGTCCTTGCAGCGGAAATCCTCGCACGCCGCCTGACGCAAGCCGCTCGTCACCGCACAAGCCGTGGATGACTCGCGTCATTGCACTCATCTGCCCGTCATTTCAACCGCCTGTCACATGCCACGCGCAAAATCGGGGTCTTGGGACAGGAGAAATTCCGATGAGTGACGTTGCTTTGCCGGGCTCCATCGAGCCGGCCTTGAGTAAGGGGCCAGACCTCAATCGCGGATTCCATCCGCTCACCGGCGTGATCTACATGGGGGTGATTGCGGCCGCACTGCTCTTCGTGGCCTACAGCATCTGGGTCGATGTCGATGCCACCGGCACGCAGGTCAAGGCTTTCGCTCCCTTCCTCCTGCTCTTCGTCGCGCTTCTCATCGCGCTCGGCTTCGAGTTCGTGAACGGCTTCCATGACACCGCCAACGCGGTGGCGACCGTGATCTACACCCGTTCGCTGCCCGCCCACGTCGCCGTGGTGTGGTCCGGCATGTTCAATCTGTTCGGTGTGCTGCTGTCGTCAGGTGCGGTCGCGTTCGGCATCGTCTCGCTGCTGCCGGTCGAGCTGATCCTCCAGGTCGGCTCGAGCGCCGGCTTCGCCATGGTGTTCGCGCTGCTGATCGCCGCCATTATCTGGAACGTCGGCACCTGGTATTTCGGCCTGCCGGCTTCGAGCTCGCACACCCTGATCGGCTCGATCATGGGCGTCGGCATCATGAACGCGGTGCTGCACGGCCGCAGCGGCACCTCGGGCGTCGACTGGACCCAGGCCACCAATATCGGCAAGGCGCTGCTGCTGTCGCCGCTGTTCGGCTTCGCGCTCGCGGCCGGCCTGCTGCTGGTCCTGCGCACCGTGCTGCTGCGCGCGACGCCCGCTCTGTTCGGCGAGCCGAAGGGCGACCAGCCGCCGCCGTGGTGGATCCGCGGCATCCTCATTCTCACCTGCACGCTGGTGAGCTTCTTCCACGGCTCCAATGACGGCCAGAAGGGCATGGGCCTGATTATGCTGATCCTGATCGGTACCGTGCCGACCGCCTACGCGCTCAACCGCGCGCTGCCGGAGGACCAGATCGCTGCGTTCAGCCAGAACTCGGAGGCCGCCAGCAAGATCATCGAGAGCAAGGCCGCCGGCTACAGCGTGATCGGCAATCCGCGCCCCGCCGTGACCAACTATGTCGCGCAGCACGAAATTAACGGCGGCACGTTCCCCTCGCTCGCCGTGCTCGTGCGCGACATCTCCAAGCAGGTGACCACCTACGGCTCGCTCGCCAAGGTGCCGGCCGATCTCGTCGGCAACACCCGCAACGACATGTACCTCGTCTCGGAAGCGCTGCGTTTCCTGATGAAGGACAAGGAAGCCGAGCTCAGCGCCGCCGACGTCACCGTGCTCACCGCCTACAAGGGCTCGCTCGACAGCGCCACCAAGTTCATCCCCGGTTGGGTGAAGATCGCGGTCGCCATTGCGCTTGGCCTCGGCACCATGGTGGGCTGGAAGCGCATCGTCGTCACGGTCGGCGAGAAGATCGGCAAGACCCACCTGACTTATGCGCAGGGCGCCTGCGCCGAGATCACCGCGGCTGCCACCATCGCCGCCGCCGACGTCTACGGCCTGCCGGTCTCGACCACCCACGTGCTCTCCTCAGGCATCGCCGGCACGATGGCCGCCAACGGCTCGGGCCTGCAATGGGCGACGATCCGCAACATCGCGATGGCCTGGGTGCTGACCCTGCCGGCCGCGATGATCATCTCGGGCGTGCTCTACTATCTGTTCTCGCACCTGTTCTGAGCCGCGACACGGCACACGAACAAAAGGGCCCGTGCGATGCACGGGGCCCTTTTCATTCATGCTTCCGCTCGGCCAATCATGACGCCGCGAGCTGTTCCTCGACCAGCTTGACCCAATAGGACGTGCCGAACACGATCGCCTCGTCGTTGAAATTGTAGGCGGGGTGATGGAGGCCGGCGCTGTCGCCGTTGCCGCAGAAGATGAAGGCGCCGGGCCGCGCTTCCAGCATGTAAGCAAAGTCCTCGCCGCCCATCAGCGGCGGCATCTCGTGCACATTGGCCTCGCCCGCGACCTGCTTGGCAATGCGCGTCGCCACCTCGGTTTCCGCGGCGTGGTTGTTTACAACGGGATAGTTGCGCTTGTAGTGCAGATCGATCTTGGCGCCGGTGATCTGCGCGACACCCGCCACCACTTGCCGGACGCGCTTCTCGACCAGCTTGCGCACCTCCGGCGACAACGTGCGGATCGTGCCCCTCAGCGTCGCGGTCTGCGGAATGACGTTGCGGGCGTTGCCGGCGTGGAATTCGCAAATCGAGATGACAGCCGATTCCAAGGGATCGACACTGCGCGCGACGATCGACTGCAAGGCCGTGATCACCTGTGCACCGACCAGAACGGAATCGATGCATTTGTGCGGACGCGCGGCGTGGCCGCCGAGGCCCTCGATCATGATGTCGACTTCATCGGTCGACGCCATGATCGGGCCCGGCCGGATCGCGAACGAACCGATCGGAATGCCCGGACCATTGTGCATGCCGTAGACCTGCTCGATGCCGAAGCGCTCCATCATGCCGTCCTTGACCATGGCTGCGCCGCCGGCGCCGCCTTCCTCGGCCGGCTGGAAAATCACGATCGCCTCGCCGGCGAAGTTGCGGGTCTCGGCGAGGTAGCGCGCCGCGCCGAGCAGCATCGCGGTGTGGCCATCATGGCCGCAGGCGTGCATTTTGCCCGGAGTCTTTGAGGCGTAAGGCAGGTTGGTCTGCTCCTCGACGGGCAGCGCGTCCATGTCGGCGCGCAGGCCGATCACCTTGAGCCCCTCGCCGGCTGGCTTATTGCCCTTGATCACCCCGACCACGCCGGTCTGGCCGATGCCGGTCACGACCTCATCGCAGCCGAACTCACGCAGGCGATCCGCGACGAATGCTGCGGTGCGGTGGACGTCGTACAGCAATTCAGGATGCTGGTGGATGTCCCGCCGCCAGGCCTGGATATCGGGTTGAAGGTCGGCGACGCGGTTCACGATCGGCATGGAGGGGTCTCAAGCTTTGTTGAAAATACAGGACTGTCTACCATGCAAGTGCCAGTCCAGCTAACTCCCGCAGATCGAGGGTAGTCCTGTCCCCTGCTCATGGCCGGGCTTGTCCCGGTGGTCGCCCTCTGCCTATTAGAACGGAACGTTTAGGGACCATCCGGGTGGAAGCAGAATGCCAAGACGGCTCGAAGGTGAGTTTGACTACATTGTCGTGGGCGCCGGCACGGCCGGCTGCATCCTTGCCAACCGGCTGTCGGCCGAGCCCAAAAATCGCGTCCTCATTCTCGAGGCCGGCGGGGACGACAACTGGATCTGGTTCCACATTCCGGTCGGCTACCTCTTTGCGATCGGCAATCCGCGCTCCGACTGGATGTTCAACACCGAAGCCGAGCCGGGACTGAACGGCCGCGCGCTTGCCTATCCCCGCGGCAAGGTGATCGGTGGCTGCTCGGCGATCAATGCCATGATCTCGATGCGCGGCCAGGCTGCCGACTACGACCACTGGCGCCAGCTCGGCCTGCCCGGCTGGGGATATGACGATGTGCTGCCACTGTTCAAGCGGCTGGAGGACCACTTCCTGGGCGCAAGCGAGCATCACGGAGCCGGCGGAGGCTGGCGCATCGAGGCGCCGCGGCTGTCCTGGGACGTGCTCGATGCCGTCGGCGACGCCGCCGAGGAGATGGGCATCAAGCGCATCCCTGACTTCAACACCGGCGACAACGAAGGCACCAGCTATTTCCACGTCAACCAGAAGCGCGGCCGGCGCTGGTCGTCGGCCCGTGGCTTCCTCAAGCCGGCCTTGAGGCGCCCCAATCTGCGACTTGAGAAGCATGTGCTGGTCGACCACCTCATCATCGAGCAGGGACGCGCCGTCGGCGTGCGCTTCATCCAGAACGGCGAGATCATCGAGGCGCGCGCCAGGCGCGAGGTGATCCTCTCGGCCGGCTCGATCGGCTCGGTGCAGGTGCTGCATCGCTCCGGCATCGGGCCCGCCGACTGGCTGTCGCCGCTCGGCATCGACATCGTGATGGACAAGCCCGGCATCGGGCGCAATCTGCAGGACCATCTCCAGCAGCGCGCGATCTACAAGGTCGAGGGCGTGCGGACACTGAACGAGACCTATTACAATCTGTTCCGCCGCGGCCTGATGGGCCTCGACTATGCCTTCCGCCGCCGCGGTCCGCTGACCATGGCGCCGTCGCAGCTCGGCATCTTCACCCGCTCCGATGCCACGCGCGCGCGCGCCAACATCCAATTCCATGTGCAGCCGCTGTCACTCGACAAGTTCGGCGATCCGCTGCACCGCTTCCCGGCGATCACCGTCAGTGCCTGCAATCTCCAGCCGACTTCACGCGGCACCGTGCGCCTGCGCTCGGCAAGCCCGGACGAGAAGCCGATCATCGCGCCGAATTATCTGTCGACCGACGACGACCGCCAGGTCGCCGCCGACGCCATCCGCACCACCCGCCGGCTGATGCGGCAGAAGGCGCTGGCAAAATATCGCCCGAGCGAATATTTGCCCGGCCCAACGGTCGGCGACGATGATGCCTCGCTCGCAAAAGCCGCCGGCGACATCGGCACCACTATCTTCCATCCGGTCGGCACGGCGAAGATGGGATCGGCGAACGACCCCATGGCCGTGGTCGACGAACGGCTGCGCTTCTACGGCCTCGGCGGTCTTCGCGTCGTCGACGCCTCGATCATGCCGACGATCACCTCGGGCAACACCAACACGCCGACCGCAATGATTGCCGAGAAAGGCGCCGCGATGATCTTGGAGGATGCGAGGTAGTCTGGCGATGCTGATGGAATTCGGCCGCAATATCTGGATCTCAGACGGCCCCCACGTCTCCGTCGCGGGATTTCACTACCCGACGCGAATGGCCGTCATCAGACTCCTGGACGGGAGCGTCTTTGTCTGGTCGCCGACCGTGGTCACGGAGAGCCTGCAAACTGCCGTCGATGCCATCGGCGAAGTCCGGCATATTGTTGCGCCCAATTCGCTTCATCATCTCTTTCTTCCCGAATGGAAGCGGAGTATCCCAAAGCCAGGCTCTACGCGCCTCCGAGGCTGAGAAAGAAGCGGACCGACATCGACTTCGACGACGATCTCGGCGACACACCGAGCCCGGATTGGGTCGAGGAGATCGATCAGGTTCAGATGCGCGGTAACCTGATCACGACGGAAGTGGTGTTCTTTCACGTCGGCAGCGGGACCGTGCTCTTTGCCGATCTCCTTCAGCAAATTCCCCCGCACCTGCTTTCGGGATGGCGCGCCGTCGTTGCGAAGCTGGATCGGATGACCGGGCCTGAACCGTCGGTGCCGCACAAATTCCGGATCGCCTTCGCCAGCCGCCGGCCAGCGCGAAAAGCGCTCGCGCGAATTCTCGCATGGCCTGCCGAAAAGGTGTTGATGGCCCACGGCACGCCGGTCGAGACGGATGCACCTGCTTACTTGCGCCGGGCATTCGGGTGGCTGGCCTGAAGCTGAGCTGTCGGTCACCACCTCACGAAAACGTCATCGCCACCCGCGAATAAATCCACCTCTCCCCCGATCAGCTCCTCGACGCCCAATTCCGGGCCAAAGGAGACGTGCGATGAGCGGACACGATCACGGGGAAGACGGCGTCAGCCGCCGCAAGGTGCTGGAATGCATGACTTGGGCCGGCACCGGGGTGCTCTGGACCGTCACGGGCGGCGTGCCGCGCTCGCTCGGCATCATCGATTCGGCCGAGGCCGCAACCGCCGCCGCGCCCGGCATGACCTTCCTGCAGATCAGCGATAGCCATGTCGGCTTCGACAAACCGGCCAACCCCAATGCGCTGGGCACGCTGGAGGAAGCCGTCAACAAGATCAATGCGATGCCGGCCAAGCCGTCGTTCATGATCCACACCGGCGACATCACCCATCTGTCCAAGGCCTCGGAGTTCGACAACGCCGACCGCATCATCTCGCAGTCCAAGCTGGATGTGCACTACGTGCCCGGCGAGCATGACTTCCTCGACGAGGAGGTGAAGTTCTATCGCGAGCGTTACGGCCGCGGCACCAAGGGTGCGGGCTGGTACTCCTTCGATGCCGGCGGCGTGCATTTCATCGGCCTCGTCAATGTCGTCGACCTCAAGGCCGGTGGCCTCGGCAATCTCGGCACCGAGCAGCTTGCCTGGCTCGAAGACGATCTCCGCAGCAAGTCGAAATCCACGCCTATTGTCTTGTTCGCACATATTCCGCTCTGGACTGTCTATCCGGAATGGGGCTGGGGCACCGAGGACGGCGGTCGCGCGCTCGAATATGTCAAGGGCTTTGGCTCGGTGACCGTGCTGAACGGCCACATCCACCAGGTGATGCAGAAGGTGGAAGGCAACGTCACCTTCCACACCGCGCGTTCGACCGCCTTCCCGCAACCAGCGCCGGGCACCGCCCCCTCACCCGGACCGATGAAGGTCGAGGACACCAAGCTGCGCTCGATGCTGGGCGTCGCCAGCGTCAACTTCAAGCAGAACGAGCAGCGGCTCGCGATCATCGACACCCCGCTCCAGGGTTAATCCAGGGTTGAAGAGAAGCTGACCATGAAGACACTCAATCGCCGCAACTTCTCAGTCGATTTCGGTCTCACTTTGGCCGCGGCCATCCTGCTCCCGATCACGACCGCCCGTGCCGACGACACCAACATGGAGGTGCACATCGACAATTTCGTCTTCCAGCCGCCAGAGCTCAAGATCAAGGTCGGCACGACAGTGACCTGGACCAACCGGGACGACATTCCCCACACGGTGGTGTCGGCCGGCAAGTTCCGGTCCAAGACCCTGGACACAGACGACAAGTTCACGTTCACCTTCACCGATGCGGGCGACTACAAGTATTTTTGCTCGTTGCACCCGCACATGACCGGGATGATCAAGGTTGAGTAACGTCTCCAACCAAGGCATCTCTGTCTTGCCCGGCCGGTGGTCCCATGCCGGCCGGGCTCGCGTGCCTTCGGTCAGGCCCAGAGGCGCAACGACCTACGAAACGCAGCAAGAGGCAAAGCGAGAGGCGATGCCCGTCAGCGACGATTTCCAGAAGGCGCAGCGCTTCCGCGAGGCGGCCCTGCCCTATCTCGACGACGTCTACACGCTCGCACGCTATCTGCTGCGCGACGCCTCCGACGCAGAGGACGCGGTGCAGGAATGTTATCTGCGTGCACTGAAGCACTTCGACAGCTATCGCGGCCCGGCCATGAAGCCGTGGCTGTTCGCGATCCTACGCAATGTCTGCAACGCCGAATATGCCAGGCGCGCGCACTCGCACGCCGCGATCGAGGACACCCCTGGCGCGGCCGACCAGACGCCGATGTGGCAGGAGAGCGAGGCGAGCCCGGAGACCGAGGTGCTGCGCAGCCGCGACGCCGGAGCCATCCGCAAGATGATCGACGGGCTCGCAGAGCCGTTCAAGGAAACCTTCGTGCTGCGGGAGATCAGCAACCTGTCCTATCGTGAGATTGCAGAAGCCGTCGGCGCCCCCGTGGGAACCGTGATGTCCCGCCTCGCCCGCGCCCGCGCCATGCTGCGCGCGGCCTGGATGGCGGAAGAGGAGCACTCGAAATGACCTGCGACGAAGCACAGATCCTGCTTCACGCGCTGCTCGACAACGAGCTCGATGCCGGCCATGCGCGCGAGCTCGAAGCCCATATCGCCACTTGCCCGGCCTGCACGGCCGAGTTTGCGGCACAGCGCGATATGAAGCGCGTACTGGCGGGCACCACGCTGGGCTACAGCGCGCCTGCCACATTGCGTGCTCGTATCGAGGCGTCGATGCCGCAAGCACGTCCGCAGCCGAGCCGTCGCTCCGTGCTGCGCGGTTTCGCGATGGGGTCGGCGGTCTCGGCGCTCGCCGCCACCGGCATCGTCGCCGTCGTGCTGCGCCAGGACGACCAGCAGCGCATCCTCTCCGAGGTCGTCTCCGCGCATCTGCGCTCGCTCCAGGCCGGCCACCTCATCGACGTCGTCTCGACCGACCAGCATACGGTCAAGCCCTGGTTCAACGGCAAGCTCGATGTCGCACCGCCCGTGATCGACCTCACCGCGCAAGGTTTCACGCTGGTCGGCGGCCGGCTCGACTATGTCGATGCGCGCGCGATCGGTGCGGTGGTCTATAAGCGCCGGCAGCACATCATCAACCTGTTCGTGGCGCAGACCGCGAGCACCGAGCATCGGCCGCCGAAGACGCAGACCATGCAAGGCTTCAATTGCCGCCGCTGGGGCGAGCGCGGCCTGAATTTCTGGGCCGTCAGCGATATCGGCGGCGACGAACTCACCGAGTTCGTCGATAAGTTCGAGGCGGCGATGAAGGCGAATGTGGAGGGGTAGTTTACTTCACACTGTCATTGCGAGGAGTGAAGCGACGAAGCAATCCAGGCTGCCTCCGCAGAGACAGCCTGGATTGCTTCGCTTCGCTCGCAATGACGATTGCCGATTTACTTCGGCAGAGTTTACGCCGACCGCCGCACCGCGTTGTCCACCAGCGTCTTGCCGAGCGACCAGATCGCGCCGGGGACCTTGTGACTGCCGGCGATGACGTCGTCGAAGGCGCGCTCGATCCAGCTGCAGTCTTCTTCGGTGATGGTCAGCGGCGGCAGCAGCTTGATGGTGTGACTGCCGTGGCCCGCGACCTGCGTCAGGATCTTGTGATCCTTGAACAACGGCACCGTGATGAGCTGGCAGAACAGGCCCTTATTGGCGGCCTCCAGCACGTTCCAGGAGGCCCGCAGCCTCAGCGATTTCGGCGGGCCAAACTCGACGCCGATCATCAGCCCCTTGCCACGCACCTCCTTCATCAACTCGTAGCCGGGCACCATCCGCGTCAGCGCGAGGCGAAGCTCGGCGCCGCGCTTGGCGGCGGCCTCGATCAGCTTCTCCGATTCCATCACGTCGAGCGTGGCGATGCCCGCAGCCATTGCGAGGTCGTTCTTGGAGAAAGTCGAACCGTGCACCACGGCGCGATCCATCTGATTGAAGATCTTGTCGAAGATGTTCTTGCGCGTGAGCACGGCGCCTACAGGCACGTGGCCGCCCGACAGCGACTTCGACAGCAGCACCATGTCGGGCTCGACGTTCCAGTGCTCGACCGCCAGGAAGCGGCCGGTACGGCCCATGCCGGTCTGGATCTCGTCGGCGACGAACAGCGTGCCATACTTCTTGCAGAGCGCGGCCGCGCCGGGCAGGAACTCATCGGAGGGCATGTTGACGCCCTTGCCCTGGATCGGCTCGACGACGAAGGCCGCGACCTCGCGCGAGGCCAGCGCCTTCTCGAGCGCGGCCAGATCGTTGAACGGAACCGGGGTGCAGCCCGGCAGCAGCGGCTCGAAGCCGGCGCGGAAGTTCGAATCACCGGTCAGTGACAGCGCGCCATAGGTCAGGCCATGATAGCCATGGGCGCAGTAGACGATGCCGGGGCGCCCGGTGGCACCCCGCGCGAACTTGATCGCGGCCTCGACGCATTCGGCACCGGAATTGGCGAAGAACGCCTTGTCGAGATAAGGAACGTATTTCAGCAGCCGCTCGGCCAGTACGCCCGCCAGCGTCGAGACGTCGAACTGAACGAGATTGGGCAGATCGGCGTCGAGCACGCTTTTCAGCGCCTCGCGCATCACTGGATGATTGCGCCCGATTGCGAACACGCCAAAGCCGGACAGAAGGTCGAGATAGCGTGCCCCCTCGCGATCGTAGAGGTACTGCCCCTGCCCCTTCTGGAAGCCGACGTCATAGCCGATGGTCTTGAGAACCCGGACGAACTGCTCGTTCAGGTACCGATTATGCAGAGCGCTGCGCTGGGCCTGACGGTCCGCGAACAAGTGGGACATGTCTGGATTTGGACTGTTCATCCGCTACATACTTCGGTTGAGGGCCGCTTCGTCAACTGAAAACGGTCAGCAAACAGAAAAGGGCCTGTGCGGCCTTTTGCCCTTTTTCGGACCATCTTCGCAAGCACAGCTTTAGACCATGTTGCACTGCCGAGGAACACATATGCGTTTGGCCATTTACACCGGGATAATACTGGCTGGCTGTTACGCCGGCCTGACACCGGCGCTCGCCGCCGATCCCACCGGCGACTGGCGGGTCGCCGATGGCGTCGCCAATATCCGCGTAGCCCAATGCAATGGAAGCGTCTGGGGCGCAGTTTCCTGGGAAAAGCAGCCCGGCGGCCGCGACGAGAACAACCCGGATGTCTCAAAAAAGAACAGGCCGACACTTGGCATGGCGACCCTGATCAACATGAAGAAGACAGCGGGGGCCGAGCAGTGGGAAGGCCAAGTCTACAACGCCAAGGATGGTCAGATGTATAGTGCGACCATCACGCCTGTCGGCACCGACCAGCTCGAGATCAAGGGCTGCGTGCTGGGCTTCCTGTGCGGCGGCGAGACCTGGACCCGCGTCGGTCCGCCGATTCCCGCGAGCGCCGCCAATGCCATGGCCAAGGGCGGGCCAAAAACCACCGGAGCGGCGCCCAAGGCTGCGCCGGCACCGGCTGCCGCAGCAGCGGCTCCGAAGAGCACCGCCGCGGCCAAGCCGGCTCAGAAGGGCGCCGCCGATCCCGTCGGCGACATCTGCCTACTCCCTGAGATTGCGGGGTTTGCCCATTAGGGCCGGCTGGAACAGCAGCACTGCGGCAAGCGTCGTCACCAGCGAGAGCGCGAGCAGCTTGCCCATGCTGGACGTGCCCGGATGGCTCGACAGCCACAGGCTGCCGAACGCGGTTGCCGTGGTCAGCGCGCTGAAAAAGATCGCGCGCGTCAGACTGGTCTGCAACAGATTCGTCCTGCCGGAGCGCCACGCCACGACATAATAGATCTTGAACGCGACGCCGACGCCGAGCAGCAGCGGAAACGCGACGATGTTGGCGAAGTTGAGCGGCAGGCCGATCAGAACGCAGATCTCCAGCGTCACTGCCCCGGCAACCAGCAGCGGCACGAGGGTCATCAGCACGTCGACGATGCGGCGCAGTGTGATCCACAACAATAGGCCGATCACCAGCAGCGCATAGATCCCGGCATGAATGAACGCCCTCACCACGGTATCGCCGGATTTCAGGATCGAGACCGGGCCGCCGATGGCGGTCGGCTCGGCTGCGAGCACGGCTGCAGCGAATTTGCGCAGCGTATCGTTGTCGTTGGGATCGCCCTTCGGCTGAGCTTCGACGCGGATGATGCCATCCTTGCTCTTCCAGGCGTTGACGAGATCCGCTGGCAGTGACTTCAGGGTGACTGGTTCGGCCTGCATCGCGTTCCTGAGCTGATCAAACACGATCTTCATCGGCGTCACAAACACGTCCTGCGCCTTGTTACGGGTCGCCTCATCCGCATTGGCGAGCTTCTCCAGCGCGTCCGCGAGGCGGCGCGAGGCAACTGCGCCCGGGCCCTTGGCGTCACCCGCGGTGCGGCGCAGATTGTCGACCGAGGATTTCAGCGACTCGACGTTCTCCTGATCCGATGGCGCCGCGTCGATCTGATCCGGGTTAAGTGCGGGGTTCAGGATCTTGGCGCCCTGGGCAATCAGCTTCAGCTTCGGCTGCTGGTCCTCCGGCACGAAACTGTCGAGCGACATTACCCGCAGCACCTCCGGCACCTTCTCCAGCTTCGCCTCGACCTGCTTGGCCTGTTCTTCCGACGTGGTCATCACGTTGATGGCATTGGCGCCCGTATTGGGATCCTTGCGCAGATCGAGGAAGGTCGCGATCGACTCCGCGTTCGGGTTGCGCAGGTTCATCGGATTGAAGTCGAACTTCATGAAATAGAGCAGCGGGAGGCCGGCAACCGCAAGGAACAGCGTGCCGCCGACGACCAACACGCGGTGCTTCTCGAGGAAATGATCGAGCGGCGCGAGGAAGGCGTAGCCCACCGGCTCCTTTTCGCCGGGCGGGTTCAGCAGCTTCAGGAGCGCCGGCAGGACGGTGATCGAGGAGATGAACGCCACCAGCATGCCGACGCCGGCGATCTGGCCGAGCTCGGCGATGCCCTTGTAGTCGGTCGGGATGAAACACAGGAAGCCGGCCGCAGTAGCCATCGCCGCGAGCGACAGCGGGATCGCGGAGCGTCTGGCGGCAAGTATTAGCGCCTTGCGCAGATCATCGACCTTGTAACGCTCCGAGCGGTAGCGGACGCTGTATTGGATGCCGAAATCGACGCCGAGGCCGACGAACAGCACAGCGAACGCGATCGACAGCAGATTGAGCGAGCCGACCATCATCAGGCCGGCGGCGGTGGTGATCGCGAGGCCGACGAAGAGATTGACGAACACGGCGAAGATGATCTTTGCCGAATGCAACGCCAGCCACAGAATGAACAGCACGACGAGCACCGTACCGACGCCGTTGACGACAGCACCTTCCTGAACGGTCGCATATTCCTCGTTGGCGATCGGGACCGGCCCCGTCAGCCGGACCCGCGCCTGATATTTGGTCGCAAAATCGAGATCGACGGCAGCCTTGCGGATCGCGTCGGTGGCGCCCTTGCCGGGCTCCAGCGCGTTGTAGTCGAGAATCGGCTTGAACTCGATGAAGGCGCGCTTGTCGGAATCCTTCAGCGGCTCGTCGCTGACGAGCTCCCGCCAGGAGAAGCTCGCATTCTCTTTGTTGAGCACGGTCTCGACCGTCTGCGTGATCTGATTGAACGGCCGCGCGGTGTTGTCGAGCTTGACCTGGCCACGCTTGACGCCGGCAAGCCCGGTCTCCAGCGCGCCGGTCAAGCCGCGGATCGAGGGGTCGCCGGCCATGATCTCGATCAGGGGCGCTGCGGATTCGAACTGGCCGGTGATCTTGGCGACTTCTTCAGTCGGCAGGAACAGCAGGCCGTTCTTCTCGAAGAACTCGCCGGTGCCGAGCTGCTGCATCGACTGGAAGTTGGCCTTGTCGTCCTTCAGCCTCGCGTAAAGCGCGTCGGACGCTGCGGTCGCCATCTCCGGCGTCTTGGCCTCGACGACCGCGAGAATCGTCGCGTCGCGGTCGAAGGCGCGGTCGAATTGCTGGTCGCGCTGCCGCCAGTCCAGATTCTGGGCAATCAGGGAGTTGATGTCGGTGTTGATGGCGAAGTGCCGGGACGTGTAATAGCCCGCCCCCACCGCCAGCAGGAGCCCGAGAACGACGACGAGGGAGGCAAACCGGGTACAGGCCCTGACGATGGCAACGACTACGCTCTGCAGCACATCTTTTCTTTCTAGTGTTAACGGCTTGCCGGAAACGCCCGCTGTTTAGCGGAGTTCCCCGGCGAAACCTATTGCCGTTTTGGGTCGTCTCACCGGAAAAGGTTCGAGGTAAACGGTGAAAGACGATGGCAAAATCATGCGGGCGGCCGGTATAGCCGCCGACTTGAGGCGGTAAAGTGACGAAGGGGTGAGCACGGATGTCGTCGTCTTGCCCGCCCGAAATGCCGCATTATAATACCCGGAAATCGACCCTCCCCGGGCCCGCTGGAACATTCCCACCTTTCCTGGTTGCCGATTTTTTGACACAAAGTGGTGCCGGAACCCCATATGGGGTGGGCCGTTACCGCGGTCGCGAAACCAATGGTGCGGTTATTGCAATATTCGCCCCGGACAGCATGCGCCCCTAGCGGGGTGCCGCGGGGACAGTTGAGCGGATTGGTGCAACTTGCGTGATGGGCGTCCAATGGAAGTTTATCTGGCGCAGCCGCGCGGCTTTTGCGCGGGCGTAGTGCGCGCAATCGAGATCGTGGAGCGGGCGCTGGAGAAATACGGCCCGCCGGTCTACGTGCGCCATGAGATCGTCCACAACAAGTACGTGGTCGAGAGCCTGAAGAACAAGGGCGCGATCTTCGTCGAGGAGCTGTCCGAGGTTCCGCCGAAGGCCGTGACCGTTTTCAGCGCCCATGGCGTCGCCCGCAGCGTCGAGGAAGAGGCCGCCGCGCGCGACCTGCCGGTGCTGAATGCCACCTGCCCGCTGGTCACGAAAGTTCACAATCAGGGGAAGCGCTATATTACCAAGGGCCGGACCCTGATCCTGATCGGCCATGCCGACCACCCCGAGGTTGAGGGCACGATGGGCCAGGTTCCAGGGCCGGTTCTCCTGGTCCAGAGCGTCGAGGAGGCCAAGGCCCTGGCGCTGCCGGCAGATACGCCAGTGGCCTACATCACCCAGACCACCCTGTCGGTCGACGACACAAGGGACATTATCGGGGCTCTTCAAGCCAAATTTACAGATATTCAAGGCCCTGACATCCGGGATATCTGCTATGCGACACAGAACCGCCAAACTGCGGTAAGGGACTTGAGCAAGCTGGTTGACGTGATCTTGGTGGTGGGCGCCGCCAATAGCTCGAATTCGAACCGGCTCCGCGAAATCGGCACTGAGGCCGGCGTCGCGAGTTATTTGATCGCCGATGGCCGTGAGCTCAATCCGGAGTGGTTGAAAGGTGCCAGGACCGTCGGCCTCACGGCCGGCGCCTCGGCGCCCGAGGTGCTGGTGGATGACGTGATCGAAGCGCTGCGGCGGATCGGACCGGTGACGGTCTCGGTGCTCCCCGGCCGCGAGGAAAACATCGAATTCAGGCTTCCGGCCGAGTTGGCTGCAGGCTGACCAACCGAATTTCAAGCCCAGAAAGAAACGTGTAATGGCAATCCCCTTCTTCAAGGAAATGCGTATCGGCGGCTATTTGCTCAAGCAGAAACTGCTTGGCCGCAAACGCTATCCGCTCGTGCTGATGCTGGAGCCGCTGTTCCGCTG
>Ga0209758_1001881_pt1 | contig 22986 bp, 19 predicted proteins | sample AraplaMF_Col_mMF_FD_184258 | JGI IMG/M metagenome (GOLD analysis project Ga0209758, IMG submission 184258) | Arabidopsis root microbial communities from the University of North Carolina, USA - plate scrape MF_Col_mMF (SPAdes) (version 2) | ecosystem: Host-associated > Plants > Roots > Endosphere...
GGCGCTTGATCTCGATGCGCATCTGCGTGCGAAGCTGGGCATCGAGATTCGACAGCGGCTCGTCGAAGAGGAAAGCGGAGGGATTGCGCACCATGGCGCGGCCGATCGCAACGCGCTGGCGCTGGCCGCCGGAGAGTGCCGCCGGACGGCGGGCGAGATAGTTCGTCAATCCGAGGATCTGCGCCGTCTCGTCGATACGCTTGTCCTTTTCCGCCTGCGAGAGTTTCGAGGTGTAAAGGCCGAAGCCGATATTCTGGCGCACGCTCATATGCGGATAGATGGCGTAGTTCTGAAACACCATGGCAATGTTGCGCTGTTTCGGCTCGCGCTCGTTCACCACTTCGCCGCCGATCCTCAGCGTGCCACCGGAAATATCCTCTAGACCAGCGATCATGCGCAGCGTCGTCGATTTGCCGCAGCCGGACGGGCCGACGAAGACGACGAATTCACCGTCGACGATCGCGAGATCTATGCCATGCACGACATCCAGCTTGCCGTAGCGTTTGACGAGCCCCTGTAGTTCAATATTTGCCATCAGGCCGCCCCCATCAATGCCGTGAATCTGGTTTGAAGTTCCCGCGCAGCGGCGGCTTCGCGCGCTGCATTCTGCTCTGCATCTGCGGCGAATGCGGCAGCCTTTTCCTGGTAGGCTGCGAGCGCATCCGCCATCGGTGCCGGTGCGGGACCGCCGAAGCGGGCGCGGACGGCAACGAAATGTTCCGGCGAAACGATCTCGGCAAATTGGGCCTTGTCGACGCCAGGCTTGCGGCCGGCCAGTTCCTCGAATGCTGCGAGGAAGGGCTCGTAGCCATCGTCCGAAAGACCGCCGCCCTTGGCGACGACGGCGCGAGCCACCGTTGCGGCGATCTCATGCGCCTGCCGGAAGGGGAGCCCTTCGAGGCGGACCAAAGAATCCGCCAGTTCCGTGATGGTAATGCAGGAGCGGCGGATGTTGTCCGCAACACGCTGCGGATCGATGCTGATCTGCGCTACGAAGGCGGCGAGCAGATCGAGCACGCGTCCAGCCGAGTGGAAGGCTTCGTAGCCCATGCCCTGCGTTTCGCCTTCGCTGTCATTCATGTCGGTGAAGGGCGTGTTGTGCATTACATCGAGCACGGTGCGGGCACGGCCGAAGGTTTGGCTTGCCAGATGACGCATATGCTCGACCGGCACCGGATTGCGCTTCTGCGGCATGATCGAGGAGATCTGCACCAGTGCGTTCGGCACGTAGATCTGACCGACCTCGAAGCTCGTCCAGAACTGCAAGTCCTGGATCAGGCGGCCGAGATGCAGGAACATCAGCTCGATCGCGCTATAGGTCGAGGTCGTGTAGTCGACGGCTGCGATGCAGCTGTAGGAATTGCGCAGCGGCGCGGCAAAGCCCAGCAGTTCGGCGACGCGGGCGCGGTCGATCGGGAAACCCGATGTGGTGATCGCGGCGGCGCCCATGGGGCTGAGGTTGACGATGTTGCGAGCTTCCGCGAAGCGTTCGATATCGCGGATCAGCACTTCGATCGCTGCCGAAAGATAATGGCCGAAGGTGGTCGGCTGGGCCGGCTGGCCGTGAGTATAGGCGACGATCAGCGTCTCCTTTTCCCAGTCAGCGGTGGCAATCATCGCATCGAGCAGCTTTCGCGCCTTGACCATCAGTGCGTCGATGCGCTCCTTCAGGCCGAGCTTGAAGAGCGTGTGGTCGATGTCGTTGCGCGAGCGCGCCGTGTGCAGGCGGCCAGCAATGTCGACGCCGATACGGGTCTTCAGTTCCTTCTCGATCAGGAAGAAGAAGTCCTCTACCTCGCCGGTATAGACGAGCTTTTCCGGGTCGATGTCGCGGTCGATCGCTTCAAGCGCGGTGGCGATCTTGCCGGCCTGCTCTCGGTCGAGAATGCCGGTTTCGACCAGCATCACCAGATGGGCACGGTCGATGCGGCGGAAGCCGTCGACATGATGTGTCTTGGCGCCGTCGAAAAGCGGCTTCAGCACCGTTTCCTTATAGACCGGATCAGGAAAGACGCTCCTGTCGGCCAAGCGTGAATTGGTTTCGGTCATGTTCTATCCCTTCAGGCCGGCCAGCATGACGCCGCGCACGATGTAGCGCTGCAGCACCAGGAAGACGAGCAGCGTCGGCAAGGTCGCGAGTGCCGCACCGGTCATGATCATTTCCCATTGGATGGATTGTTCGACGGCAAAGCTCGAGAGGCCGACCGGCAGCGTGTAGAGTTCACGGCTGGTGGTGACGATCAGCGGCCAGAAGAAAGCCGTCCAGTTGCCGAGGAAGGTAAAGATGGCAAGTGCGGAAAGCGCCGGCGTGACGAGCGGCATCCCCACTTTCCACCATATCTGGAACTCGTTGAGGCCGTCGATGCGAGCCGCTTCCAGAAAGTCATTCGGGACCGTCTCGAAGAACTGCTTCATCAGAAAAGTGCCGAAGGCCGTCATCATGCCTGGGAACATGATGCCCCAATAGCTGTCGAGCCAGCCGAGCTGCGCCGACATCAAATACCAGGGGATGACAAGCATTTCCGTCGGGATCATCAGCGTCGAGAGGATCGCCAGGAAGATCAGGTAGCGGCCGCGGAATTCGAACTTGGCGAGCGTATAGCCGACCAGACTGTCGAAGAAGACATTCGAGAGCGTCACCGTGCAGGCAACGATCGTCGAGTTCAGGAACCAGCGCATGAAGCGACCGTCGGAGAGAACGGTGATGTAGTTCTGCAGCGTCGGCTCGGCCGGGATGAGGCGCAGATCATAGACCTGGCCCGCCGTCTTCAGCGAGGTCGAGAACATGAAGAGCAGCGGCGAGACCATGATGAGGCCGCCGATGAAGAGCAGCGTCCAGGTGATGATGGTGCCGGGGCGGATATTGGCTTTCGGCAGTGGTGCCGTTGAATGGGTCGTCACGGCACTCATTTGCGCTCCCTCAGGATCCAGAGCTGCAGCAGGGAGACGCAGAGCAGGATGGCGAAGAGCACGACGGTCTGCGCGGCTGCATAACCCATGTTGTAGGATGAAAAGGCCGTCTGATAGATCATGAGAACCAGAGGCTTGGTCGATCCGAGCGGCCCGCCGGGATCGTTGGTCGTCATGTTGTATACCTGGTCGAAGATCCGCAGGAAGCCGATCGAGGAGAAGACGACAAGGAACACGGTCGTCGGCTTCAGGAGCGGCAGCGTGATCTTCCAGAGGATTGGCCATTCGCCGAGACCATCGATCTTCGCAGCCTCGTAGAAGGTGCTCGGGATGGCGCGAAGCCCGGCCATGAAGATGATGATCTGGAAGCCGAGACCGGCCCAGATTGATGTGACCATGATCGACGGCAGCGCCTGATCGACGGAGCGGATGAACTGCTGCTGCGGCAGGCCGATCATGCCGAGCACATCATTGATGACGCCGATCGGGGCCGGCTGGTAGAACCAGCGCCAGACCCAGGCCATGGCGGCCGCCGTCGTCAGGAACGGCAGGAAATAGAGCGCGCGGATCAGCCCGTGCAGGAAACGCACACGATCCAGGAAGAAGGCCACGACGAAAGCGACCACGAGGCTGATCGGTGTGCCGATGATGAGATAGGTGAAGGTATTGCGGAAAACCTTCCAGAACTGCGGGTCGTTATAGAGCTTCACATAATTGGCGACGCCGATGAATTTCGGCGGCTTCATCAGGTTCCAATTGGTGAAGGACAGGTAGAAGGCCTGCAGCGTCGGATAAAAGCGGATCACGCAGTAAAACAGGATCGGCAGGGCTAGGAATGTCCAGACCCAGACGAGGCGCTTCTGGCGCATCGTCAGCCGATCCCAGAACGATCCGGTGGGACGGTTTATAGCCGCCCCTTCCGTATTCGCGGGTGCGGAGCTCATGGCCGTCCCTTATTTGTTCTTGGCATTGTCGATGATTTCCTGCTCGGCGGTTGCGGCCTGGGCAATGGAATCTTCGGGCGACTGGCCTTCGAGCAGAACGCGGTTGACCATGTCGATGGCATTCTGGCGCTGGCCTGCCTCATCCACGAAGAGCGAGGTGTGCGAATAGGCGAGCGCCTTCAGGAATGGCGCATAGATCGGGTTCTTGAGGTTTTCGTCGGTCAGCGCAGCTTCACGGCGAGCCGGCAACTCGCCGACCGTGCCGAGCCAGATCTTCATGGCTTCCGGCGAGGTCACATAAGCCAGGAACTTCTTGGAAGCCTCCAGCTTTTCGCCTGATACCTTGGCGCCGATGCCGTTGGCGAAATAGCTCGCATAGTTGGAACGCAGGCCGTCGGCATTGGCGGGAAGCTCGGTCACGCCCCATTCGAAATCCTTGATGCTGCCGAAGGAGCCGAGACGGAAGGTGCCGTCGATCGTCATCGCAGCCTTGCCTCCGCGGAAGGCAGCCTGGCCTTCGTCCATGAAGCCGGTCTGGCCGATCTTCTTTTCGGTCTGCAGGCTGGTGTAGAATTTCAGAGCCTTGATACCGGCATCACTGTTGTAGGTCACCTTGGAATAGTCAGCCGTATAGGGCTCGCCGCCAAACTGGCGGATCAGCACTTCACGCCACCACTGGTGATCCTGGCCGCCCATGTCCAGCGTCGTGCCTTCAACGGCAATGTTGCCGGCTGCGTCGCGCTTGACAGTCTTTTCGGCTGCTGCGACGAATTCATCGATCGTCTGGGGCGGCTTGCTCGGGTCGAGGCCAGCTTCCTGGAAGAGCTTCTTGTTGTAGAAGAGCGCCAGCGAACGGACAGCTGTCGGCAGGCCGTAATAGTCGTCGCCGCGCTTCATGGCGCTCACGATCGGAAAGAAATCCTTCTCGATCTGGTCATGCGGGAAAACGTCTGTCGGCAGCGGCTGCAACAGGCCGCCGGCGATGAACTGGTCGAGCCAGCCGTAGAAGAGCTGCATCACATCGGGACCGTTGCCGGCGAGATTGGCGGCAACGACACGCGTCTGGTAGTCGGCATAGGGGAAGGTCGTCTGCTTGACGGTGATGTCAGGATTGGCCCTCTCGAAATTGGCGATCAGCTGATCCATCGCCTTGACGCGCGTATCATAGACATACTGCCAATATTCGATTTCGACCGCCTGGGCGCTGTTGACCGCAACCAAGCTGATGCCAGCAAACAGGCCGGCAAATAAGATTCCGCGACGCATGTTATCCCTCCATTGCCGAGCCGGCCTTCGTGCCGCTCGCGCTCATCTGGTTCCCCAGGACATCCCGCGATTTCGCCGGCGCCCCGATTTGATTGGCTCGGGAAGATGGAACTGAGGCTCCTCCTTCCTCGGCATCGCAGTGCGACCCTTTCAGGCTGGTTCGGACGGAGGATTTTGTCAATAAGATAATTTAGTTTAATTATTCTATTGCTCCTTTTATGATATCGGCGCTATCCATATCGGCAGAGACGAGGGCGGAGAGATGATACGGCAATCCGGCAAGCAGCAGATCGCGATGGGCAAGAACCCTGAGCGCAGCCGCGATCATAACCGTCGCGTCGTGCTCGATGTCGTGCGCATGCATGGCTCGCTCGGCCGCATGCATATCGCCAAGCTCACGCATCTGACTGCGCAGGCCGTCGCCAATATCGTCGATGAGCTCGTCAGTGAGCAGTTGCTCATGGAAATCGGCCGGCTGCGCTCCGGCCGTGGGCAACCGCCGATCCAGTTTGCCGTCAATCCTGACGGGGCCGTCACCATCGGCGTCGAAATCGCCGCCGACCATATGGTGACGACGGTGCTCGACCTCTCCGGCAAGGTGCGCTCCGAAGCCATCATGCCGGTGGAGAATACGAGCCCGGAACATATCGTTCCGCTCTTTGCGGGCGAGGTGAAGAAGGTTCGCAAGCGCTTCCCTTCAAAGCTTCTCGGCATCGGCGTCGTCATGCCCGGCCCCTTCGAAATTGAAGGCATGAGTTCGGTCGGCCCGACCACCCTGCCCGGCTGGAGCAGCATCAATCCCGCCGCCGTGCTGAGTGAAGCTAGTGGCGAAACCGTCATTGTCGAAAACGATGCAAATGCTGCCGCCGTTGGCGAACGGCTCTTCGGTGCGGGCCGCGCCATCTCCAATTTTTGCATGATCTATTTCGGCGTCGGCGTCGGCCTTGGCCTCATCCATGACGGTGCGCCTTTCCGTGGCGCTTTCGGCAACGCCGGTGAAATCGGCCACGTTGTCGTTGCCCCGCGCGGAAAACCCTGCCCCTGCGGCCAACGCGGCTGCCTGGAGCGTTACGCCTCTCTGCATGCACTGAAGGAAAAGCTCGCCGAGGCCGGCTATGAGAATGCCGATTTCGCAGCAATCGAGGTACTGCACCGAGAAGGCAATCCCGTCGTGAAGGAATGGATCGCGGAGACTGCGGACTATCTTTCGCCGATGGTCGCAATGCTGGAAAACGTTCTCGACCCGGAGACCGTGATCCTGGGCGGTGCGCTGCCCGATGCCGTCATAGACGAGATCGTCGCGGCCATGCAGACGCTTCCGGTTTCGGTCGCCAGCCGGCGCACGCGCGCGCTTCCGCGCGTCATCCGTGGCCAGACGGGACAGCTGACGGCAGCACTTGGCGCTGCCGCCCTACCGCTCTTTGAAGCCGTCACCCCCAAGCTCGACATTTCACCGACCGCCGTCGCCGATAACGCAGTCTGACACAGCGCGCCGCCGGTCTGCCCCAATGGAGGAACCATGCTGACCGATCGAGACCGTATTGAAAGACAGAAGCGGAGCCTTTCGCTCACGCGTCTGCATCGGGCGCTGTCGCGCCTGACCTCGACCGTCACCATGATGAATACCGGCGCGCATCCCGACGACGAGCACAACGGCCTGCTCGCCTATTTGCGCCTCGGCCTCGGCATGCGCGTCGTCGTCGTCTGCTCGACACGCGGCGAAGGCGGGCAGAATGCGCTGGGGCCGGAACGGCTCGGCGCGCTCGGCATCCTGCGCAGCCGGGAGATGGAGGAAGCGGCACGCGAACTCGACGCCGATCTCCATTGGCTCGGCCATGGTCCAGAAGATCCGATCCATGATTTCGGCTTCTCGAAGAATGGCGACCGAACGTTCGACCGCTGGGGCGAAAAGCGCATCGTCGAGCGGCTGGTGCGCGCCTATCGTAAAGAGCGCCCTGATATCGTGCTGCCGACCTTCCTCGACGTGCCGGGCCAGCATGGACACCACCGCGCCATGACGCGGGCGGCGGAAACCGCCATCGGCTTTGCCGCCGATGCCTCGGCTTTTCCGGAACATTTCGGCGAAGGGCTGACACCCTGGCAGGTGGCAAAATTCTACCTGCCCGCATGGTCGGGTGGCGGCGATACCTATGATGATGAGGTGCCCCCACCGGCCACGACGCTGCCTCTTAAGGCCACGGGCCTCGAACCTGTCAGCGGCGTCAGCTACGCGCATATCGGCGAATGGTCGCGTTACTACCATGCCTCACAGGGCATGGGCCGCTGGCGTGATATCGGCGACAATGAATGGCCGCTTCATCTGAAGCTCAGCGCCGAAGGCTCCGTTGCGGAAACTTCCATTCTCGATTCGCTTCCTGCGACACTGGCCGATCTGGCACGGGAGACGGATCTGCCGCAAACGGTCGTCGATGCGCTGATGCGGGCAGATGGTGCGATCGGCAAGGCGATCGAGCGCTTCCCGGAACGATCCGCCATTGTGGATGCGCTGCTGAAAGCGGCAGCCGAAGTTGAAAGAGCGCTTGCCGATGCGCCCGAAGCATTCCTCGATATGCACGGCCATCGTCTGCGACGCAAGCTTGTGGAAATCGATGCGGCATTGTGCGAGGCCGAGCAGGTCTTCGTCCGGGCCGTTGCCGAACCCGCGGAGCTTTCGCCTGGTGCAACCGGCAAACTGACGCTCCATCTCAGCGGCAATGCCGGCACCGCGGTATCCGATGCGGATCCAAGATTGCCCGAGGGCGTCTCGTCCGGCCTGAAGGAAACCTCGCCACTGCAGATCGTCTACGAACTGAAATCGGCGGCAGATGCCCCCCTCACCCGGCAATATCTGCCGGGGTGGTCGAGCCTTGGCGGCAACGGCAATGCTTCCGTCGATATCAGCGCTCAGATCGGCAGCCGTTCGGTGAAGGTGGCCGTCGATCTCGAAGAGCCGCTTACTGTCGCGCCACAACATTCGCTGAGCCTCCAGCCCAATGCCTTCATCCTTCCCGTTGATGGCAACAGGCAGGAATTGACGATCGGGGCTGCATCCGCAGGGCATATCGGCCTCTCTGCTCCGACCGGCTGGACAGTCGGGCAAGACAACGGCGTGCTCAAACTTTCACCTCCTGCCGCTATAACACCCGGCCTCCTCGCCATCGCGCCGCTTGTGGACGGTCAGCCGGCCATGCGCATCTCGCCGATTGCCTATCCGCATATCGGCCGCACGAGTTTCCGCGAGCCGGAGTTGCTGCGGGTTCTGGCGCTCGATCTTAAACTGCCTGATGGCGCGAAAATCGGCTATGTCGGTGGCGGTGCCGATGGCGTCGGCCTCTGGCTTGATCGTATGGGGCTCGATGTCACCGAACTCGACGCACAGGCTCTGTCAGGCAATCTCTCCCGCTTCACGACCATCGTCGTCGGTATCTTCGCCTTCGGCATCCGCAAGGACCTAGCCGCTGCAGTGGCCCGCCTGCACCACTTTGTCGAAGAGGGCGGCCATCTGCTGACCCTCTATCACCGTCCGAGCGACGGATGGCAGCCGGATATCACGCCGCCGAAGCGGATCGATATCGGCTCGCCCTCGGTCCGCTGGCGCGTGACCGATCCGACGGCTGACGTCACCATGCTGGAGCCTGCGCATCCGCTGCTGCAGGGGCCGAACAGGATCACGTCCGCCGACTGGGATGGATGGGACAAGGAACGCGGCCTCTATTTCGCCTCCCATTGGGACGATGCCTATGCGCCGCTCGTTGCGATGCACGACCCCGAAGAGCAGCCGCTCAAAGGCGCGCTGATATCAGCCGAAATCGGCAAGGGCCGCCATACGCATACGAGCCTCGTGCTGCATCACCAGCTCGACAAACTGACATCAGGTGCTTTCCGGCTGATCGCCAACCTCGTGCAACCCGCCTGAGGCGAGCGAAATGGATAGTTCTACCGCGGCCCGGGATAGCCGTTTCGGCATTCTCTGGCTGCTTTCCGACACGACGCTGGTGACTGGCATGACAGTGCTGGTCAAGATGCAGGGCGCATCCTATCCGGCGATCCAGCTGGTCTTCATTCGTGCGCTGATCGGGCTCGTGCTCATCCTGCCGATGATCCGGCGGCATCGCCGGCAGCTTGTCAATTCCAGAGATCCATTGCGCAACATCCTGCGCATCAGCTGCAATGCCGTTGCGCTGACCAGCAACTTCGTCGCGCTTACCATGCTGCCGCTAGCGCTGGTCAATGCTCTGGGTTTCACCCGGCCGCTCGTCTCGATGCTGATGGCTGTCGCCATGCTCGGCGAAAGGGTCAGCCGCTGGCGGTGGATCGGCGCGGTATTCGCCTTTGTCGGCGTGCTTATCATGCTGGCGCCGGATACGTTTGCCTGGAATCTTGGATTGGTGGCGGTGCTGCTCTCCATCATCTTTGGGGCGCTGGCGACAATCCAGACGCGGATGCTGCATTACGAAAATACGACGGTCATGATGGTCTTCTACACGGCGGGTTTGACCGTCATCACCTTCATTCCCGCGCTCTTCGTCTGGCAACCGGTACGCAGCGAGAACTTGCCCGCCCTGCTCGGCATCGGCCTTCTGGCACAACTTGGGCAATTCTGCTTCCTGCGCGCCTATCAGATTGCCAGCGCCAGCCTGCTTGCCCCGTTTGGCTATCTGTCGATCGTCTTTGCGACTGCGAGCGGCTACGTCTTCTTCGATGAGGTGCCCGACCTGCGCACGCTTATCGGCATCGTCGTCATCATAGCAACGCTGCAGGCAATCACCTTTCTGGAGCGACGGAAGAATTAACACAGCGTCGACCCCATTTACTGATTAACGGGTCCCATATCCCCGCGCTCGATCGTGATGGCTGGGCAATGCCGGTTTTGAAAAATAGCGGTGAGCAAGAAATGTGCCCCAATACAATGAATAGGAAGATTTTTCGGTTGACCGCGGTAGGTCGCCTGCCTATGTTCCGCGCACTTCCAGCCGGGGTGCTTCGCACCCGCGGAAAGGGAGAGCGTAGCTCAGCCGGTAGAGCAACTGACTTTTAATCAGTAGGTCTCGGGTTCGAACCCCGACGCTCTCACCACAACTCCTTTTATTTTCACTGCGGTAGAGATGACGATTTGCGAATCAACGTAAGGTTGGCATGCGGAAGGTCCCAGGCGTCAGTCTGATCCGCCAGTCCGACGATCGACGTCTGAGAATGCGAGACGTTCAGGATCGCTGTCTTTATGAGAATGATGCACCTTCCGGTGCTGGAGATTGAAATGGCGAAAAAGACTAGAGAACCGAAGCTTGAGCACTCTGATTTCTCCGGCGAGTTCGAAGACGGTGGGGTAACCGTCCTCGTCGATATATTTCGACCGGCAGGCACCAATGGAGACTGGACCCTGGAAGTCATCTCCCAAACCGAAGTCGTGACAAGCTGGGAAGATAAATTCGCCACGGACCTGGACGCCTGGGAAGAATTCCTGGCCACCGCAGAACGAGATGGCGTGCGAAGCTTTCTCGATGAGGATGAGGATGAGCCGCAGCTGCATTGACGGGATTCTGCCAGGCGCAGATGAGCAAGACGATGTTTCAAGCGGCTCGCCGCAATCCTGGCAGCTCGATGTCCCGCCCGATCACCGTCAGTAGCTGCAGGAGCGCCCGTCTCTCGGCCTGAAACCATCCTGGCATGCTCTGTTCAACGAATCTCCCGGCACGTAGCCTGATGCGGAGCCGTATGAATTCGGGGGAGTTGCGCATGCCGTCAACACTGAAATGCCAATCAGCGCTCCGACTGCCACAAATGCCCGAAATCTGCTCATCAATGCTTCTCCTCGTGGATTCTCTGGCGGCAATCTATCACGCAGTCACCGCAACTGAATGGGCTTTATACCGGAAAAGGCTTACAGCCCATTTCCACGGCGCTGGCCGCTGTGGCTATCATTTACTCTGCGACTTCTAGCTTCGGATTATTAGCAGTCTGCGAGCCATCGTGGCGATGCAGAAGCGATGCCGACATGGAAGAAGAGGCAACCGGGCTTGCGGCGCTTCAAACGCACAGAAGCTCGCCATCCAGGCGCTTTCGATCACAAACGCATCGGAGCAGAACATATTGATCCTGTTTCGCCAGTAACAGGCCCGGACGTGCAGCGGGAGATCCGGCATCGGCCTCTCGCATACCTAGCCGGACCTCCCGGCATTTGCAGTGGGGTGTCCGCAAATGCCCGGCCATACCAGCGAGAGCGCGTGAGTCGATCCATTCACAGTGCCTGTGGTGGTTTATGCGCAGTTAATATCCACATGCTCCGTCCCGCTTCGGAACGCACAGGTCCACTGACCAGTTCCGACCAGCGCAAAAAGGTGATTGGCAATCCCTCGTCTGCGGCGGTAGGAACATCGCTCAATTGCTGCCGGAGAGAATGCGTGTCGATTGCCGATATTTCCCTTTGGAGCGCACTGCTTGCCGGAGCGCTTTCCTTCCTCTCACCCTGCGTGCTTCCACTCGTACCGCCCTATCTCTGTTATATGGCGGGCATTTCCGTCGAGCAGTTCCGCGGCGGCGGTGCCGTTGTGGCAGCTCCGGATGTGCGGCGCGACGTGCTCTTTTCGGCGCTTTTCTTCACGCTTGGCTTTGCGACTGTCTTCGTGGCGCTCGGCGCTGGCGCCTCAACGGTCGGCATGGTGCTGCGCCAGCATCTCGACCTGCTTGCCAAGATCGGTGGCCTCATCATCATCGTCATGGGGCTGAATTTTCTCGGGCTTTTCCGAATCGGCCTCCTGTCGCGGGAAGCTCGCTTCCAGGGCAGCGGCAAGCCGGCGACGCTGACGGGCGCTTACATTATGGGACTGGCCTTCGCATTCGGCTGGACGCCCTGCATCGGGCCGGTGCTCGGGGCGATCCTCGGTGTCGCCGCGTCGCGTGATACGGTCGGCTCCGGCGCCGGGCTGCTTGCCGTCTATTCGCTCGGCCTTGCCGTACCCTTCTGGATCGCGGCCGGCTTTTCCGGGGCGTTCATGCGCTTCCTGTCGCGTTTCCGCCGGCACCTCGGCACAGTGGAGAAGATCATGGGCGTCTTCCTCGTGCTGACCGGCCTCGCCTTCCTCCTCGGCTGGGTCAGCAACGTCGCGATCTGGTTCCAGCAGACCTTTCCAATCCTGATGCAAATCGGCTAAGCGGAAAACTCGCCCTGCCCCGCAAAATGCCCAACTGGAAAAGCCGTCGACGGCTATCATCCGTCATCGCCGGCGATAGACGGCTGGCGGGAACGAGCCTCCTGATCACCACGGTGCTATCAGTGGTGATGGTCTCGTTCGGCCTGATTGCAACGAGATCAGGCTTTCTTCCGCTTTAGGCGCTCCCTGATCGCATCGGGAATATCGCGAAAGCCGCGGCCCGGCTCGATACCTTCGCGCATGACGATGTTGCGCAGCGGCGGGATGGCCGACAGGATGTGCAAGCCTGCGGCACGCAGCATCTGTACCGGCAGGAAACCCGACAAAAGCGAACGATTCAGGAGATCGACGCTTGCCGTTCGCGTCATGATATCGACACGGCGCTTACGATCAAAGCTGCTGCCGGCATCCGAGGGAATAGGCAATTCGGCGCGCGCGCACAGAAGATCGGTCAATGCCATGATATCGCGCAGGCTGAGGTTGAGGCCTTGCGCGCCAATGGGCGGAAAAACATGGGCAGCTTCGCCGATCAGCGCGATGCGCCCCTTGCCGAAACGATGCGCCATCATTCCCGACAGTGGCCAGATCTGGACACCCTCCTCGACATCGACCTTGCCGAGGATGGATTGCATGCGCTCTTCCACGACATTGCCGAGTTCGGCCAGTGACAGCTCGATGCGGGCTGTGGCATCGGAAGGGTTCTGAACCCAGACAAGGCTGGAGCGGTTGCCCGGCAGCGGAACCTGCGTGAAGGGACCGTGCTCCGTGTGGAACTCCGTGGAGGTATTCTGGTGCGGCAGCGTATGGGCGAAATTCAGCACCATGGCCGATTGCGGATAGGACCAGGTATGCACATCGATGCCGGCGGTTTCCCGCAGCTTCGACTTGCGGCCATCGGCACCGATGACGAAATCGGCGCTGATCTCTTCGCCGCCCGAAAGCTTGATCGTCACCGCTTCCGAAGCGATGCCGATCGTTTCGGCCATGACGGTGAAACGCGTGATATTGCCCTCGGCAGCGACCGCGGCCTCGAGCACGTCCATCAATGCCTTGTTCGGAAAGTTGTAGCCGAAAGCTTCGAGCCCTACTTCGGCGGAGCGGAAGCTCGTGGTCGGGGCACGCAGCAGGCGATTCGTGCCGTCGATGATGCGCATGCTGGTGAGCGGAGCCGCTGCCGGGCGAAGCTTTTCCCAGAGGGTGAGCCGATCCAGGAAGCGAATCGACTGATCCATCAATGCCGTGGTGCGGCGATCTTCCTTGGGAGATGGAGGGGCGACCAGTGCTACGTTGCGACCGCCGCGCGCCAGGGCGACTGCGGCGATCATGCCGGCGAGACCGCCACCGATCACCGCCACTTCGAATTTGCTCATGCTATCGTTCCGTCATCAAAAAGACGGCAAACCGGCAGCCTCAGGCGGCCGGCTTTGCCTGACGGCGCCAACTATAGCCCTTGCCGGCTTCGGCGTCACGCACCGCCGGCTGATAATGATGCGGAATGGACGGCAGGCGCTTTTCCGACAGACGGCGGATCGCCGTCTCGTTGGTGACAGCGAAACTGTCGATGCCGACACGCAGCATCAGCGGCACCTGGTCGATCAGGACATCGCCGACAGCACGCAGCTCGTTGGTAAAACCGAGGCGTTGGCGCAGCAGCGAAGCATGACTGAAGGCACGGCCGTCATTGAAGGCCGGAAATGCGACAGCCACGATCTCCAGGCGATAGAGATAAGGCTCGAGCTTCAGCACATCATCGGCCGGCTTGATCAGCACGCCGAAGCCGACATCGTTGCTCTCATCGGCCTTGGCGATCAGTTCGTCGAGCGTCAGAAGCGGCTTCTGATCGCCCGCCGCCTTCACCTCGTCGGTCTCGATCACCCAGGGATCGTTCTCGACAAAACCGGTTTCTCTCCAGATCTTCGTCATCATCCCCTCCTTATGCCGCTTCCGCTGCCGAGCCGTAAAGCGCTTCCTTGAAAGGCTGCGGGCCGACGCGGCGGTAGGCGGTGAGGAAGGTCTCAGACGGATCGAGGCGGAGACCGAGATAGGTATCGACGATCGTCTCGATCGCATCCGTCACCTTGTCCGGCTCGAAGCCGCGGCCGATGATTTCGCCGATCGACGTATGTTCGTCACCAGAACCGCCGAGCGTGATCTGGTAGAGTTCGGCACCCTTCTTCTCGACGCCCAGCAGGCCGATATGGCCGACATGGTGGTGGCCGCAGGCATTGATGCAGCCGGAGATCTTGATCTTCAGCTCGCCGACCTCGGCCTGACGGGCCGGATCACCGAAGCGGCGGGAGATCTCCTGGGCGAGCGGAATGGAGCGCGCATTGGCAAGCGCGCAATAGTCCAGCCCCGGACAGGCAATGATATCGGTAATCAGGCCGGCATTGGCTTCAGCCAGATTGATCGCCACGAGCCCCCGATAGACGGCTTCAAGATCGGCAAGAGCGACATGCGGCAAGATGAGGTTCTGCTCATGACTGACGCGGATTTCGTCGAAAGCATATTCCTCGGCGATATCTGCGATCGCATCCATCTGCGAGTCCGAAGCATCACCCGGAATGCCACCGATCGGCTTCAGCGAAATCGTCACCATGCCGTAGTCGGGGTTCTTATGCGGCTGGACATTCTGCTGGACCCAGCGAGCGAAAGCCGGATCGGCTTTCTTCCAGCGGGCGAGGTTTTCCCAGCCCTCGGCACGTTGCGGCAGGGCCGGCGGTGCGAAGTAGGCGGTAATTGCCTGCACGTCCTTTTCCGGCAGCTTCAGTTCGCTGTCCTTCAACTGAGCGAATTCGACCTCCACCTGACGGGCGAGTTCTTCGGCACCGGTTTCGTGAACGAGGATCTTGATGCGGGCCTTGTACTTGTTGTCGCGTCGGCCATGCAGGTTATACACGCGCATGACGGCGGTCGTGTAGGACAAGAGATCCTCTTCCGGCAAGAAGTCGCGGATCAGCTTGGCGACCATGGGTGTGCGGCCCTGACCACCGCCGACATAGACCGCGAAGCCGATCTTGCCCTTGTCATTCTTCTTCAGGTGCAGGCCGATATCATGGACCTGAATGGCGGCGCGGTCGCGCTCGGCACCGGTCACGGCAATCTTGAACTTGCGCGGCAGGAAGGAGAATTCCGGGTGGACCGAAGACCATTGGCGCAGGATTTCGGCGTAAGGGCGCGGATCGGCGATCTCATCGGCGGCGGCGCCGGCGAAGTGATCGGCTGTCACGTTTCTGATGCAGTTGCCCGAGGTCTGGAGGGCGTGCATTTCGACGCTCGCAAGGTCGGCAAGCGCATCAGGTATTTCGGATAGCTTCGGCCAGTTGAATTGCAGGTTCTGCCGCGTGGTGAAGTGGCCATAGCCGCGGTCGTAAGTGCGGGCAATATGGGCGAGCATGCGCACCTGGCGCGAACTCAGCGTGCCGTAGGGAATGGCAATGCGCAGCATGTAAGCATGAAGCTGCAGATAGACGCCGTTCATCAGGCGCAGCGGCTTGAATGCGTCCTCGGCCAGCTCGCCGGAAAGGCGGCGCTGGACCTGGTCGCGAAACTGCTCGACGCGCTCGGCGACAAAGGCGTGGTCAAATTCGTCGTAACGGTACATCGTCTTCCTCAGACTGCAATGAATTCTGGATCAGCCGGCTTGTAGCCCGGCGCATATTCCATGGTCGGCCCCTGGGCGCGAATGCGCTCGCGCAGACGCAGCGGCCAGAGCTGGCCATTGGTTTCCTGAACCTCGACAACGGCGACGTCGACGACCAGGTTGTCAGCATAGGATTTCTTGCCGATCTCCTCGAGTGCCGCGACGGCTTCGGCATGGCGAGCGACGAGCGCTTCCTGCAACGAGGTCACCCACTCGCCATTGGCGTTCAGCCAGACGGCGATGCCGTCGCCCAAGCGGTTGGCGGTCAGAACCTTGTCTACCATGTCAGCTCCTTGCAAGTTCATCGAACCGGATGCGTTCACGCACCAGCGGTTCGGACAGTTCGAAATTGGCGCCTGCGACCGCATCGCCGATAATGACCATGACCGGTCCCGTCAACTCGTCACGATGCTGCAGATCGGGAAGATCGCGCAGGATTCCGTGCAACAGGCGGCGATCCGGACGGCTGGCATTTTCAATGACAGCGACTGTGGTTTCCGAAGGAATGCCGGCCTGCATCAGACGTTCGGCAACAGAGGCCGCGACGGTGCGGCCCATATAGACAGCGATCGTGGCGCCCGACACGGCAAGGCTCGCCCAATCCGGCAAAACGTCGCCGGTCAGATCATGTCCGGTCGTAAAGACCAGCGAAGAGGCAACGCCGCGCAGCGTCAGCGGCAGCTCGAAATCGGCAGCAGCGGCAAAGGCGGAGGTGATGCCGGGCACGATCTCATAGGAGATGCCGGCGGCGCGTAGCGCTGCCATCTCTTCCCCTGCCCGGCCATAGACCAGCGGATCGCCGCTCTTCAGGCGCACGACGCGTTTTCCCTGGCGACCGAGATCAACCAAGAGATCGTTAATCTCTTCCTGGGACTTCGAATGGCAGCCCTTGCGCTTGCCGACCGAAAGGCGCTCGGCATCGCGGCGGCCCATATCGACGATCGCCTGCGGCACGAGCGCGTCATAGACGATGACATCGGCCTCCATCATCACGCGTTGGGCGCGCAAGGTCAGGAGATCTTCGGCACCGGGACCGGCGCCGACCAGCCAGATATGGCCTTCAACGCGATCCAGCGAGCGCAACAAACCATTAGCGGCGCGGCGGGCCTGTGGCACGTTGCCGTTAGCGACAGCATCGGCGACCGGGCCGGCAAAGAAACGACGCCAGAAGATGCGGCGGGAAACGCCACGGGGAACGAGGTGTTCGACGGCCTTGCGATAGCTGATCGCAAGAGCGGCGAGACGGCCGAGCGAGGGCGACAGGAGCTGATCGATCTGGGCGCGGATCATCTGCGCCAGCACCGGCCCTGCCCCTTCGGTACCGATCGCAACGGCAACGGGCGCACGATTGACGAGAGCGGGCGTATAGAAATCGCAATAATCGGGCTGGTCGACGGCATTGGCCGGGATCTTCGCGGCGCGCGCGGCATCGACGATACGACGATCCTGTTCCGCGTCACCGGTTGCCGCAAACACCAATACGGCACCCTCGACCTGTTCGGGCGCAAAAGCTTCGCGGACAGTCTCGATGCGGTTGGCAATCAGAAAAGCGTGGTAATCGGCTTCCGGGCGGTCGGCATGCGCGATAATGCGCGCCTGCGTGTTCAAGAGCAGGCGGACCTTGGCGAAAGCTTCATCGCCATTGCCGAAAACGGCCGCAGTCCGACCTTCCACGCGGAAGAAGGCGGGAAATACCGAAAGCTGTTCAGTCCTGGGAGGCATTCTCAATCCACTTCGAAGTTCTCTGAATATGCATTCTCCGGACAGGCGAATGAAGAAACAGAATTCCAAAGGCCGGCCAGTCGCGTATTCTTTTACCCGGTTGATCAATGATTTGAGAAAACTGACCCGTGCGACGCAAAAACCACATATCTTGAGCCATTATCGCAGCTTTGCCTGCCAAAGGGTGAAGCGATAAAGCCTGTGGCAAAGTCTCCGGCGCTGGACTTTTGCGTTCCGCTTCATTCCGCCGGGCGATAGGATAGGTGAAACAGGAGAATTTCATGCCGGAAAAGACAATCGCCTCCCGCCTTCTGCAGGTCATGGAGGATAACATCCTACCGCTGACGGAACTTGGGGTCGCTTCCGGCAACAAGGTGTTCGGGGCAGCGATCCTGCGCAAATCCGATCTTGCGCTCGTCGTCGCTGAGACCAATAACGAGCTCGAAAATCCGCTCTGGCACGGCGAAGTGCACACGCTAAAGCGCTTTTACGAGCTTAACGACAAGCCGGCAACGAAGGACCTGATCTTTCTCTCCACGCATGAACCCTGCACCATGTGCATGTCGGCGATCACCTGGGCCGGCTTCGATAATTTCTATTATTTCTTCAGCCACGAGGATTCGCGCGACAGCTTTGCCATCCCGCACGATCTGAAGATCCTGAAGGAAGTCTTCGGGCTCGAGCCGGGCGGCTACAGGCGGCAAAACGCCTTCTGGAAGAGCTTTGCAATCGCCGATCTCGTCGAGACCGAGGATGCTGCGCTGAAGGCTGACCTCAAGGCGCAGACAACGCGGATCAAATCACGTTACGCCGCCCTCTCCGACACCTATCAGGCCACCAAGAGCGCCAACGACATTCCGCTGAGCTGAGAGACCATGGAACCTTCGAAAGACATTTCGCGCCTGATCGAGATTATGGCCGCGCTTCGCGATCCCGAGACCGGCTGCCCGTGGGACATCGAGCAGAATTTCGAGACCATCAAGCCCTATACGGTCGAGGAAGCCTACGAGGTTGCCGACGCGATCGAGCGCAAGGATATGGACGATCTCTGCGACGAACTCGGCGACCTGCTGCTGCAGGTGGTCTTTCATGCGCGCATGGCCGAAGAAGCCGGCGAGTTTTCCTTCGGCGATGTGGTAGAAGCCATTACCCGCAAGATGATCCGTCGCCACCCGCATGTCTTTGCCCGCTCGGATGCGGATACGCCCGATGCCGTGAAGAAGCAGTGGGACGAGATCAAGCAGGCAGAGAAGCGCGAGCGCGCGGAGCGCCGGGCGCGTCACGGGATCACTGAAGATTTCAAGGCGGGCTTCCTCGGCTCGGTGCAACGCAGCTTTCCGGCGTTGACGGAAGCGTTGAAGCTTCAGGAACGTGCTGCCAAGGTCGGATTCGACTGGTCAGCACCCGAACCGATCCTCGATAAGATCGAGGAAGAGGTCGACGAGCTGCGTATTGCGCTGCGTGAGGGTGACAAGTCAAAGGTCAGCGACGAACTCGGCGACCTAATCTTCGCTGTCGTCAATATCGGGCGGCATGTGAAGGCCGATCCGGAATTGGCGCTGCGCGGAACGAATACGAAGTTTAGACGCCGATTCAATCACATCGAGACGGTTCTTGATGCAGGAGGCGAGAGCCTGGAGGCAGCCAGTCTGGAGCGGATGGAAGAGATCTGGCAAGCGGCGAAGGCGATCGAGCGGGCTGTCGTTGCTGGCGCGGAGTGAACTCCGCCCAACAGGATTACCGTTCCCAGTCTTCTTTTGCCGGCCTCTGGCCATAGCCGATCCGGCGCTCAAGCTCGGCAGCTTCCGTCTCAGACAGACGCAGGTCCAATGTCACGGAGCCATCCTCATTGTCTTCACGGCTATCGACGATGGCATGGTCGTAGAGCCAGGGCAGCAGCGCCAGCTTGTCAACCGGCAGCGTGACAGTCGTTTCCGTCATGACGCCGGATAAACGGCGGCTGATTTCATCCATCAGCCCGTCCACGCCCTCGCCGCTGATGGCGGATACAGCAATGACGTTCTTCATGCCGGAGGACTTCTGCACCATGGCGTCATGGGCTTCAGGTTCCAGCCGGTCGATCTTGTTCCAGACTTCGAGAATGCGGCGCTCGCCTTCGGCCTCGTCGATGCCGAGGTCGTTCAGGATGCGCAGCACGTCGGCGCTCTGGGCCTGATTGTCCACGTCAGACATGTCGCGGACATGCAGGACAAGATCGGCTTCCAGCACCTCTTCCAAGGTTGCGCGGAAGGCGGCGACCAGATGGGTCGGCAGGTCGGAGATGAAACCGACGGTATCAGACAGGATAACGGTGCGGCCATGCGGCAGCTTCATGCGGCGCAGTGTCGGGTCCAGCGTCGCGAAGAGCATGTCTTCGGCGAGAACTCCTGCTCCGGTGATGCGATTGAACAGCGTCGATTTGCCGGCGTTGGTATAACCGACGAGCGCCACGATCGGATGCGGCACCTTGCGGCGCTTGGCGCGGTGAAGCTGACGGGTGCGCACGACCTGTTCAAGCTCGCGCTCGAGCTTGATGATGCGGTCCTGCAGCAGGCGCCTGTCGGCTTCGATCTGGGTTTCACCCGGACCACCCATGAAGCCGCCACCGCCGCGCTGGCGCTCAAGGTGGGTCCAGCTTCGAACCAACCGGCCCTTCTGGTAGTTCAGATGCGCAAGATCGACCTGCAGCGTGCCTTCCTTCGTGGAGGCGCGGCGGCCGAAGATTTCGAGGATGAGACCCGTCCGGTCGATGACCTTGGCGTTCCATTCCTTTTCCAGATTGCGCTGCTGCACCGGCGTCAGCGGATGATCGACGATGACCAGACCGGAATCGCGCTCATCGAGAAGGTGCTTGATTTCCTCGATCTTGCCTGTACCGAGAAGCGTTGCCGGACGCGGATCGTTGACGGAGACGATCGATGCGTTGACGACATTGAGGTCGATCGCCTGGGCAAGACCCGTCGCTTCGTCGAGACGGCTTTCGGGAGTGCGAGTCGAAGCCGACTCAGTTTGACCGCCGCGCGAGCGCGACTTCAGCACCGGCACGACGACGGTCGCACGCATATCATCCCTGTGCTTGGCGGCCTCAGGGATGATGGAATCATTCTTTGTATCGCGTGTCGAAATGACGGCTGGCCTTGGTTAGGAAGCTGCTTCTTCGCTTTCGAACATCTGCATTGGCTGACCAGGCATGATGGTCGAGATCGCGTGTTTATACACGAGCTGCGAATGGCCGTCACGGCGAAGCAGAACACAGAAATTGTCAAAGGAAGTGACAACGCCCGTGAGTTTGACGCCGTTAATCAGAAAGATTGTCAGGGAAATCTTTTGCTTGCGTACAGTATTGAGAAATAAGTCCTGCAGATTCTGAGAACGTTCCGCCATCGCGCCGCTTCTTTCTTTATTGCCGGCCTGATCAAGCCGGTAGAATATCAATCAACCTCACCAGCAAGGCAGGCGGCACCCTCATTCCACCTGTCCAGCAAATCTTGGTATCAAATCGTAATCTTTTCCGCAACGTCGAAAAAGGCTTCCCGAATATTCTGCGAGAGGCTTCCGGGATGACCATTCGCAATCGCCTGTCCGTCAATGGAAACCACTGGAAAACAAATGCTTGTGGCTGCGGTAATAAAGACTTCGCGAGCGGCCATCATCTCCGAAACGGAGAACTTTCGCTCGACGATTTTAACCCCCAATTTGGCCGCAACATCGATCAGAGTCGTGCGGGTGATGCCGCGCAGGATGCCATGTTCGGCGGGCCGCGTTACCAGTGTACCGTCGGCATCCACGATCCACACGTTGGTCGCAGCGCCCTCCTTTACCAAGCCATCGGCATCGATGTAGATCGCTTCCTGGGCACCGGCTTCCTTCGCCTGCTGGCGTGCAAGAGCGTTCGACAGCAGCCCGACCGACTTGATGTCGACGCGGTCCCAACGGTTGTCGGGAACGGTGATCGCCTTGATGCCAGCAGCATTCTTCTTGGCGATGACAGACGGATCTGTGCTCTTGGCCGTCACGACGATCGACGGCGGCGTGCCTTCGGCTGGGAAGACATGATCGCGGCGGGCAACGCCGCGCGTCACCTGCAGATAGAAGAGGCCGTTACGGACATGATTTCGGCGCAACGTTTCGCGAATCACCTGCGTCAGCGCCGCGCGGCTCATCGGCCATGCGATGCGTAATTCACCCAGAGAACGGTCGAGGCGGTTCAGATGCCGCGTCAGGTCGACGATCAGGCCGTGACGAACCTCGCAGACTTCATAGACGCCGTCGGCAAACTGATAGCCGCGGTCCTCCACGTGCACCATGGCATCGGAATGCGGCACATAACGTCCATTCACATAGGCAATTCTTGGCATTGAAAACCTGCTTCAGGCAAAAGGAGGGAGCCGGCGCGACGTAAGCCGCGACGTAAAAAAATCAGACGCCAAGCGACTTCAGCTTACGGTGAAGTGCGGAGCGCTCCATGCCGACGAATTCGGCCGTGCGCGAGATGTTGCCGCCGAAGCGGTTGATCTGAGCGATCAGGTAATCCTTCTCGAACATCTCGCGGGCTTCGCGCAGCGGCAATGTCATGATGTGATAATCGTTCTTGGCCGAGACTTTCGGCAGCATGTCGCCAAGATCGGTCGGCAGCATGTCCGCGGTGATCGGCGCATCCGGGCCATCCGTGCGGGCGAGAATCATCAAGCGTTCGATATTGTTGCGCAGCTGACGGATATTGCCCGGCCAGTCATGAGCCTGCAGCACCGCCATAGCGTCATCACCGATGCGGCGCGGCCGGATACCCGCCTGTTCGGAAATCTGACGCATGAGCTGGTCGACGAGGAATGGAATGTCCTCACGGCGCTCGGCGAGCTGCGGCACGCGCACCGGCACCACGGCCAGACGATGATAGAGATCCTCGCGGAACCAGCCCTCGGCGATGCGGCTTTCCAGATTGTAGGCGGTCGAGGAGATGATGCGCACATCGACCTTCACCCGCTTGGAGCCGCCGACACGCTCGAACTGCTGATCGACCAGCACCCGCAGGATCTTGTTCTGCGTCTCGCGCGGCATTTCGCCGACTTCGTCGAGATAGAGAATGCCGCGATGGGCCTCTTCCAGCGCGCCGATCTTGCGGGCCTGCCCCGGTGCGCCCTCGGTGCCGAACAGCGCCACTTCCATGCGGTCGGGCGTGATGTTGGCGGCGTTGAGCGCCACGAAGGGGCCGTTGGCGCGCGCCGACTTCTTGTGGATCATGCGCGCCACAAGCTCCTTGCCGGAGCCGGATGCGCCGAAGATCATGATGCGGCTGTTGGTGGGCGCGACCTTTTCGATCGTCTGGCGCAGCTGCGAAACGGCGACCGAG
>Ga0209758_1001898_pt1 | contig 22815 bp, 23 predicted proteins | sample AraplaMF_Col_mMF_FD_184258 | JGI IMG/M metagenome (GOLD analysis project Ga0209758, IMG submission 184258) | Arabidopsis root microbial communities from the University of North Carolina, USA - plate scrape MF_Col_mMF (SPAdes) (version 2) | ecosystem: Host-associated > Plants > Roots > Endosphere...
CGCGCCATCATGCCGTCGACGGTCGCCTTGATCAGTTCGATCGGCGTCAGCATGTTGGCGTCGATCGCCTTGATCCAGTCGTCGCGGGTCCAGTTGCGGAAATCGCCGGGCGGCGGACCGCCGGCATTGTTGACCAGGATGTCCGGGTTGGGGCAGGCCTTGAGCGCCGCCTCGCGTCCCGCCAGCGTGGTGATGTCGCCGGCGATCTCGGTGATCTCGACCCCGGGATAGGCCTTGCGCAGCTCCGCCGCGGTGACGGCCAGCGCTTCGGCGCCCCGCGCGGTCAGGGTGACGTGGACGCCCTCGGCCGCCAGTGCGGCGGCGCAGGCGCGGCCAAGTCCCTTGCTGGATGCGCATACCAGCGCATGACGGCCTTTGATCCCAAGATCCACTGTTTCACTCCCAAAATGCCGATGATGGACGGACGGTCCTCGGCTTCAGTTTAGCCAAGCTTGGCGGCGATGATAAGCGCCCGGCGGCGCATGCAGGGCATTCCGCGATTTTGCCGCGGCGGAAATGCCCTGTATCAATGAGGAAACCATCCCAGGGAAACGCCATGTCCGACCTGTTCGACGTCAGCCAGGAAACCATTTTGATTACCGGCGCCAGCCAGGGGCTGGGGCGGCAGTTCGCCCGCGTGCTGTCCGCGCGCGGCGCCGCCGTGGTGCTGGCGGCGAGGCAGGTGGCCAAACTCGAAAACCTGCAGCAGGAGATTTCCGGTCGCGGCGGCCGCGCCGTGGCGGTGGCGATGGACGTCACCGACACGGCGTCGATCGGCCGCGCCATCGAGAGCGCCGAGGCGCAGATCGGCCCGGTGAGCGTGCTGATCAACAATGCCGGCATCGCTGTGGAAAAACTCGCGGTCGATCAGACCGAGGCGGATTGGGACGCGGTGATCAACGCCAACCTCAAGGGGGCCTACTTCACCGCGACCGAAATCGCGCGCCGGATGACCGCGCGCAAAGCGGGCGGCAACATTGTCAACATCGCCTCCGTGCTTGGATTTGGCGTCAGCAAGTTCCTCTCGCCTTACACCATCTCCAAGGCCGGCGTCATCCAGGCCACCAAGGCGATGGCGCTTGAACTCGCCGCCGCCAATATCCGCGTCAACGCGCTGGCGCCGGGCTATATCGACACCGAGATGAACCACGATTTCTGGTCGACGCCATCGGGTGAGAAGCTCACCCGGCGGATTCCGCAGCGCCGCGTCGGTACCGAGGCCGATCTCGACGGCGCCATCCTGCTGCTGGCCTCGAAGGCCTCTCGCTACATGACCGGCAGCGTGGTGACGGTGGATGGCGGCTACCTGCTGAATTGATCTACGCAGAGCCGTCATCGCCCGGCTTCGACCAGGCGACCCAGTATTCCAGCGCGCTGATGATCATTCGCAAGCCCTGCAATACTGGCCACCCGCTGTCGCGGGTGGTGACGTCAGTGCATCTCCGCCTTGATCATCTCTGCGGCCTTTTCGCCGATCATGATGCTCGGCGCGTTGGTATTGCCGCCGATCAGCGTCGGCATGATCGAGGCGTCGACGACGCGCAACGCCTCGAGCCCGTGCACCTTGAGTTTCGGATCGACCACCGCCATCGGATCGATCCCCATCCTGCAGGTGCCGACCGGGTGATACACGGTGTCGACCCGCGCCCGCAGCACGGCGCGGATGTCGTCGTCGCTGTGCACGTCGGCGGTGAACATGTCCTTTGTCTGCAGCGCCTTGAGCGCCGGCGTGTCCATCAGCCGCCGCGTCGTCTTGAATCCGGCGACCATCGTCTCCAGATCGCTGGTTTCGCCGAAAAAATTCGGATCGATCGCCGGCGGCGCCAGCGGATCGGCGCTGCTCAGCGCCACGCTGCCGCGGCTCTTCGGACGCAGCAGGCAGACATGGCAGGAAAAGCCGGTCTGCCAATGTCGTTTCCGGCCATGATCGTCGGTCATCGCCATGCCGAAATGGAGCTGGATATCCGGCACCGCGAGATCGGGCCGGGTCTTGAGGAAGCCGCCGCATTCGGCGACGTTGGAGGTCATCGGGCCGCGACGCTCGCGGCGGTATTGCGAGATGCCTGCGATCAGACGCCCGATGCCGCGAAGCGAGGTGCCATGGAAGTGCGGGCTGTCGGACGCATAGGCAAAGATGAAATCCGGATGGTCTTGCAGATTTTGTCCGACGCCGGGCAGATGGTGGGTGGTGGCGATGCCATGTCTGGCGAGTTCGGCACTGTCGCCGATGCCGGACAGCATCAACAGCTGCGGCGACTGAAATGCGCCGGATGACACGATCACCTCGCGCCGCGCGCGCAGTTGCCGCGTTTCGCCGCCGCGGCGGAATTCGACGCCGACCGCGCGCTTGCCCTCGAACAGGATCTTCGTTGCATGGGCGCCGGTCTCGACCTTGAGGTTGATCCGCGACGCCATGAACGGATGGATGTAGGCGCGCGCCGCGCTCCAGCGTTCGCCGTTGCGCTGCGTGACCTGATAAATTCCGAGGCCTTCATGGTCGTCGGCATTGAAGTCGTCGCGGATCCGGAACTGGGCTTCGCCCGCGGCCTGCAGGAAAGTCTCGTGGACCGGATTATGGGTGCGCAGGCGGTTGACGGGGAGTGGACCACCCGTGCCGTGATAGGCGCCGTCGAAGTCGGCGTTGTCTTCGCTGCGCTTGAAGATTGGCAGCACGTCATCGAACGACCAGCCGGTGTTGCCCAGCGAGGCCCAGTGATCATAGTCGCTGCGGTGGCCGCGGATATACACCATGGCATTGATGGCTGAGGAGCCGCCGAGCCCCTTGCCGCGTGGCTGGTAGCCGATCCGGCCATTGAGGCCAGGCTGTGGCACCGTCGCGAACGCCCAGTTGTTGAGCTTGCTCGGCACCATCAGCGCCAGGGCAAACGGCGTGGTGACCATCCAGTTGTCGCCGGTGCCGCCGGCCTCGATCAGCGCCACCGAGGTTTTGGCGTCTTCCGACAGCCGGCCGGCGAGCGCGCAGCCCGCCGATCCGCCGCCAACGACGATGAAATCGAAGATATCCCCCATGACGCGCCCCCCTTTATTGGTTTCATGCGCCGTCGCCAGATCCGTCATGCCCGGGACGAACCCGGCCAAGACGATAACTATGACAACAGGCGCAGCATCTTCTTTAGCCGCGCAATCTTCGCGCCGTAAGGCGGATAAAGATCCGCAAAACGGTTCAGCCGCGAGCGATAGAACACCGGCTTCAACTTGCTGAGTGTGCGAAACCCCCATTCGCCGTGATAGGCGCCGCTGCCGGAGGCGCCGATGCCGCCCATCGGCTGGTTGATCTGGGTGAAATGAATCAGGCAGTCGTTGATGGTGACGCCACCGGAGACCGTGCGTCGCAGCACCTCGTCGCGTGCTGCGGCATCGGTGCCGAACCAGTACAGCGCCAGCGGCCGGTCGCTGGCGTTGATCAGGGCAATCGGCTCGTTGCGGTCGGCGACGGCGACGATCGGCAGTACCGGTCCGAAAATCTCCTCCTGCATCACCGTCATGTCGGCGGTGGCGCCGACGACGATGGTCGGTGGAAATTTTCGCCGGGATTTCCAGGCCGGTGCGTCGGCCGGGGCCGGCTGCACGACCCGCGCGCCCTGCGCCGCGGCGTCGGCGACCAGCCGCTCGAGCCGCGCGTAGTGACGCTCCGAGATGATCGAGGTGTAGTCGGCGTTGCCGGGATCGCTGCCGTACATCGCGGTGATGTTTTCACGCAGCTTTTCGCTGAAATCATCCACCGCCTCATGCGCCACCAGTACGTAGTCAGGCGCGATGCAGGTCTGTCCGGCGTTGAGCAGCTTGGCATAGGCGACGCGCGCGGCGGCCTGCGCCAGGTCGGCGGAGCGGTCGACGATCACAGGCGATTTGCCGCCTAGCTCCAGCGTTACTGGCGTCAGATTGCGGCCGGCGGCCTCTGCCACCAGACGGCCGACCCGGGTCGAGCCGGTGAAGACCAGATGATCGAACGGCAGCGCGGCAAACGCCTGCGCGGTGTCGCCGTCGCACGCCGTGACCGTCATCTCGGCGGGATCGAATTTTTCCGCGATCGTCTCGGCCAGCAGCGCGGAAAATCGCGGTACCAACTCGCTCGGCTTGATCATCACCCGGTTGCCGGCGCTGATCGCGCCGACCGCGGGCGCCAGCGTCAGTTGCAACGGATAGTTCCACGGCGCGATGATCCCGACCACGCCCAGCGGCTGTGGCATCAGCCGGTTCTTGCCCGGCAGGAACTGGAGCTGGGTCGCAATCCGCCGCGGCGCCATCCAGGCCTTGAGGTGCGCCGCTGCATGGCGGATTTCACCCAGCACCAGCAGGGTCTCGGCGATCGCGGTTTCGGTGGCGCAGCGATGGCCGAAATCCTCCGAAATCGCCGCCTCGAACCGCGCCTCATTGTCCAGGATGACCGCCCGCAGCCGCGCCAGCCGGTCCTGCCGTTCCGCACGCGTGGGCGGCGGCATGGTGCGGGACAGCGTGGTCATGCGCCGGAACAGGTCCACCATCCCATCGGCCGCGCCGGCACCGTGCGTGGTCGCCCGGAGCGGGCTTTTCAGCGGCTGTTCCATTGGCCTCCCTCCGGTTCCGACGTTCTTGTCCCGACGCTGAGCTGTCGCCGGGTGTCTGGCAAGAGTGAAGCGGAAAATCGCGCTTTTGCGGCGAAAATGCCCTGCGGCCCGAGACCGCAACAACACCGTCATAAAATCCGGAAAAGATGCCGGCTAGCCCTTTCCAAAGCCGCCCGGCATTGGTACATACCGCACGCACCCAGGGGCTTTGCCCGGGTTGCCTTCTCAGGAAGCCTCCGGACCAGACCGATCGGCGCCCTCGGGCGTGGATCGACCGTTTTTCGGCTCAGGTTTTCGCGAAGGCGCGCAATGGTTTAACGCGGGGTGGAGCAGCCCGGTAGCTCGTCAGGCTCATAACCTGAAGGTCATAGGTTCAAATCCTATCCCCGCAACCAAATATTCTTGCGAAAGCAAGGCACCCAAAACCCCGGCCTCCGAAAGGACGCCGGGGTTTTTCTTGTTCGCTGCGAACCGCAGGATGGCTGCCAGATCGCCGTGCAGCACGATTGCCAGCTCGGCCTCGTGGGCGTCACCTGATCAACCAATGCACGGAAGGCTGGGCGCCTAGGTCCTCCAAACCTCCTCTGCGAGCGGGCGGAAGCAGAGGATTCTCTCAGGCGTACGGCGTACCTGCCATTGCGGCTCTTAGACCAAGAGTTCCCTGATCGACGATCTTCAGAAAAGCGGCATTCGCTTTTTTCACATCGTGGCTCTCCCGGAAAGACATGTGGGCTTGAATGAGCGCGGTGGTCCAGGTGGCGAGCAGAAGACCCGCTGCCAAACGCGCGTCGGGGTCCCAGCCATTGCGTGCAGCACCTTCGGAGAGCGCCTCGGCCACGACCTGCACGAGTTCATCGCGTATCGCCCTGGCTCTCGCCTTGAGCGTATCGCTGGACTCGATTGTATCCCAGAATTTCCCGCCTCCTTCCAAGAACCGGGTATACGGCCGCTGTTCCTGAAACGCCCTGTGTGCGAACAGACGCAACGCTTCGATAGGCGCGACATCGTCGGGCCGCGTGCGCAGAGCGTCGCGCACATCCTCGCGGCCCTCGTCGTCGAGATCGAAAAGCATGTCCTCTTTGCGCGGAAAGTGATTGAAAACCGTCATTCGTCCAACGTCGGCGGCGTCCGCGATTTCATCGACCGTTACATTGTCGAATCCCCGCTCGACGAAGAGCCGGGTTGCCGCATCCGAGATGCGCTGGCGTGTCGCCAGCTTCTTGCGAGTACGTCGCGCCTGCATCGTTGACAACGGGCTCCTTCTTGCCAAAATCTATACTCAGTATATATTAGTACTTAGTATATAAATATAGTCGGCTGAATGGATAAATCAATGACCAACAATCGCGTGGCGAAGGTCGGCCTCGGCAAACGTGTGCTTGTCTCCGGCGCCGGTTTTGCGGGCTTGTCGACAGCCTGGTGGATGAACCGCCTGGGTTACAAAGTCACCGTCGTAGAAATCGGGCAAGATCTGAAGAGGGGCGGCACCCCCGTCGATATCCGCGAAGGCTGTGTCGATATCGCGAAGCGCATGGGCCTTCTGGATGGCATCCGGGCGCATACCCTGAACAAACGGACGATGGAGGTCAGGAACGCCGACGATGTCACGGTGGCTTCGATGTCCCACGCAGAGGAGGGCAATGGGGGCGAGGGGTATGAAATCGAACGGGACCTTCTCCTCGACATGATATTCAATTCCGTCAAAGACGATGTCGCGTTCATGTTCGGCAACTCCGTGGCCGCGCTGGATGAGACCGACGAAGACGTGGCGGTGTCTTTCAAATCCGGCATTCGCCGCTCATTCGACCTCGTCTTCGGGTGCGACGGTATCCATTCCGCCGTCAGGCGCCTTTGCTTCGGAGACGAAGCCCAATTCTCCCATTATCTGGGCCAGTATTTTTCGATCACGATCGTCGACAAGCTTCTGATCCCAGAAGACACCATGCAGTTATTCAACGTGCCGGGAAGGGCAGTCATGCTGAACGCCTACAACGGTAAGACCGATATCGTACTGTGCTTCTCATCCGACAAGGAGATTTCCTACGACTACCGTAACGAGGCGCAGCAGCGCGAAATCGTGCTTGAGCAATTCGCCGGAGTGAAATGGCGAACTCCGGAAGCTTTGGTCGAGATGAAGAACGCGAAGACGTTCTATTTCGACAAATTTTGTCAGATCCGGATGCCATCGTGGACCAGCGGCAGGATGTCTCTGGTCGGGGATGCCGGCTACTGCGCCTCTCCGGCGGCGGGCATGGGTGGATCGCTCGCCATCGTCGGGGCGACCGCGCTGGCCGACGCATTCACACGCCACGGCGGAAATTGGGAACAGGCGTTCCAGGACTACAATCGAAACCTGCGGCCGTTTGTAGAAGAGGTTCAGGGCAACGCCATACGATTCGGGTTGGATACGCTGTTTCCGAAAACCGAAGAAGCAATCCTCCAGCGCAACAGGCAGCTTCAACTTGACGCACGTCCCTGACGTCAACTGCGTGGTGCGCATTGGAAAGTCCGTCAGAACCAGCCATTCCCCACACTCGAGACGAGATCACAACGCGTCTTCCTCGGCGGCTTGGAACACGGTCCTCATTTGCGGCCTGAAGCCGAGCGCGCGGGCGTGGGTATTGTCGAGGTGCAGGTGCCACGGGTTGAGAAGCGGTTCTGCCGAAGGCCCCATCGCCGCGCCGACAAGACTGAATAACTCATACATCGACGTCGGAGCGTCGTCCGCTATGTTGACTATTTGCCCATCCAGCGCACCGGAGAGCGCCAGCCTTACGGCATGAGCGACGTCGCTATGGTGGATCATGCTCATCCGGGCCGCGGGTTGAAACGTCAGCTGTCCTTGGGCTGCGATCCTCGGCAGCGACTCTATGTGTCCATCTTTATCGCCGTAAACGAAGGCGAACCGGAGCACGGACCACGTCAGCCCACTTTCGCGCAGTTCCTTTTCGGCGGCGAGCTTGCTTGCTGGATAGGCCCGCTGGGGCGTGGCGGCATCGTCTTCGCGGCCCGGCCGCGACGCATTTAAATCGTAGATGTTGCCTGTGCTCGCCATGATGAAGCGGGCCGTAGGGGAGCACCTCTTCGTGGCGTCGATCAGGTTGCGGGTTCCTTCGAGGTTGCTTTTCCAGATCAGGTCCTGGTCTTGGGTACGAAAGATGGCTGCGAGGTGGACGACTGCCGAAACGCCGGCCAACGCGCGCTCGAGCGACGTTGCATCGAATAATTCACCCTCGACCGTTTCGATCCCATCCGGCGCCTTCTTGCCGCCGCGCAGGAGCGCGCGGCAATCGATTCCCGCATCGACGAGGCGCGGCAGTAGCCGCTCGCCAACCAAACCGGTCGCGCCGGTGACCAATATCGTCATCACACGGGCTCCTTTTTCACAAGATTGTCGAGGCGCTCGGTAGCGGTCCGCAGCACGTCAATCGCGACTGCAAGGTCAGCTTCATCGATGCCCTCGAAGGCAACGAGCCGGATGAATCCGAGGTCCGGTAGTTCGGCCCAGAGCTTCACACCCTCCGGCGTCAGCCGCAGTAAGTTCTGCCGCCTGTCAATCCGATCCGGCACCTGTTCGATGAGGCCCTTGCGAGCCAATGTGCTGACGATCGCGCTGAGCGTCGCGCGTTCGATCTGCAGCATCCGAACGAGATCGCGCTGCATCGTGGGAGCTTCGACCAACCGGTGCAGCACGTACCATTGGGTCGCCCCGAGATCGAAAGGCCTGAGCAGCGACTCCATCGCAGTTCGACCCGCGAGGTAGCAGCGCTTCGCCCAGGCGGCGACTTGACGGTATTGCTCCTCGTTCGATTTGCTAGGCACCTAACAATCATGTTAGGAGCCAAACAAAAAGTCAAGACAGCGGAGATGCTTCAGCCGGGGTGAGGCGGCTAGGCCAAGCGATGGCCTGGCTGCTGTGCTCCCGCCCAACGCGCCCTCGGCCCAGTCTTGCGTCCGGCGACGGTGCATCGCCGCTATTGAGTCAGGGCGGCGACGCTATCGGCTTTCTCCCTGTCGCTCGTTCCCCGCAACAGCGCGCGCAGATAGGCCGGGCTGAGCGGTTGCCGGTCGGCGACGACGCCGAACGGCGCCAGCGCGTCGTTCACCGCGCTCGGCAGCGCGCCGGTGGCGCCCATCACGCCGCCTTCCGACATGCCCTTGCTGCCGGTCGGCGTCCGGCGATTCGGCGTATGCCGCGAAATCACCTCGATCGGCGGGATCTCGACCGCGGTGGCCAACAGGTAATCGGCAAAACTGCCGGAGCGGTTCTGGCCGTTTTCGTCGTAAATGACTTCCTCGAGCAGCGCGCCGCTGATGCCCATCGCGACGGCGCCCTGCTGCTGGCCGCGCACGATGGCGGCGTTGAGCACGGTGCCGCAATCCTCGACCACCAGATAGCGTTCGATCGTCATCCCGCCGGTGCGGATGTCGATGCTGACCTCGCAGACATGGGTGCTGTTGGAGAACGTCATCGGCGGAGGGTCGTAGGCGCGGTGCGCTTCCAGCCCCGGCTCCATGCCGGGCGGCAGTCGCAGCGGATCGAGATAGGCGACATGCGCTATCTTGGCGAGGGACAGCCCGGAATCGGTCCAGACGCCGCCAAGATGCCGCTCGACCCGGGAATCGCTGAGCCGCAGTTCGCCGCTGCTGTTCAAGCCCAGCAGGGTCGCCGCGATGCTCAGAACCTTGTCGCGCAACGCGTCCGCGGCGATCTTGAGCACCCCGCCGCCGGCGGTGCCGCCGCGGGCGCCGCGGCTGCCCATGCCATAAGGCGCCGTATCGGTGTTGCCGAGATGAATCTGCACGTCATCCGGATCGACTCCGAGCCGGTCCGCGACGACCTGGGCGAAGGTGGTCTCATAGCCCTGGCCGGACGCCATCAGCCCGACAGAGGCGTTGATCGCGCCGGATGGCTCGATCTTCACCCAGCCGGCTTCGTGGCCCGAGCCGGCAATGCCCGCAGCCTTGTAGAAGGCCGAACCGTAGGTGGTGGATTCGACGACACAGCACAGGCCGACCCCGCGATAGATTCCCCGGGCGCGATCGTTCTGCTGGCGCACCCGAAACGCCGCGATATCGAACGCGTCGAGCGCGGTCTGCAACGTTTCGCGCGGCGTGACGTCCTCGACCACGAGGCCGGTTGCCATGGTGTAGGGCAGGTCGGCCGGCCCCAGCATGTTGGCGAGGCGGACATCGATCGGGTCGAGCGAAAGCCGCCGCGCGATCGCTTCGATGGTGCCGTCCATGATCCAGCTGGTGATCGCCATCGGCGCGCGCATCGGTCCGTTGCCGCATTTGTTGCTGAGCGCGACCTTCATTTCGAAAGCGTAGTCCGCGATCCGGTACGGACCAGTCAGGATCATGGCGACGACGCGGGCCAGGTAATTCGCCGGATAGAAACAATAAGCGCCGAAATCCTCGGCAAGGTCGAGCTCGAGGGCGAGAATGCGCCCGTTGCCGTCGACGGCGGCGCGGGTGTGGGCGATGTCCTCGCGGGCATGGCTGGCGGCGAGCAGGTTCTCGGCGCGGTCCTCGCGCCATCGCACCGGGCGGCGCAGTTGCCGCGCCAGCGCCGCAACGGTGAGCTCCTCGCGATACAGCGCGATCTTCTGACCGAAGGCGCCGCCGATATCCGGGCAAATGACCGTGACCTGCGATTCCGACAGACGCATCCGGCCGGCCAGCTGGGTGCGGAACGGGTGCGGCACCTGGTTGCCGATGTGCATGGTCAGATGGCGGCGGCCCCGGTCCCACAGCGCGCAGCAGCCGCGGGTTTCGATCGGCGCGTGGGTCTGGCGATGCTGATGAAATTTTGCCTCGACGACGAATTCGGCGTCGGCGAACCGGCGCGCGGGATCGCCCGCGGAAAAGCTCTGGCGCGACACCAGATTGCCCGGCACGCTGTCGTCGACCAGCGGTGCGCCGGCCGCCAGCGCGGAATCGAGATCGGCGACGGCGCCCAGCGCCTCATATTCGATGCTGATCAGTTCGGCGGCATCTTCCGCCAGATAGCGGTCAGTGGCGACGATGCAGACCACCGGGTCGCCGATGAAGCGCACCTTGTCGATCGGCAGCGTGGTGAACTCGACCGGATGCAATCCCTCGATCGGCGGCGCCATCCGCACCGGATTGGTCCATTCGGCCAGCTCCCGCCCGGTGACGATGGCGACGACGCCTTCGGCCTCGCGCGCCGCGGCGACGTCGATGCCGCGGATCCGGGCATGGGCATGCGGCGAGCGGAGGAAATGGGCGTGCAGGCAGCCCGGAAACATGATGTCGTCGAGATAGCGGCCGTGGCCGGTCAGAAGCCGCTCGTCTTCCTTGCGCGGCAGTGCCGCGCCGATCCCTTTGCTGGCGGTCATGCGGCGCTTTCGCGGCGCCGCGCCGCCGCTTTCATCACCGCCGAGACGATGTTGTGGTAGCCGGTGCAGCGGCACAGATTGCCGGACAGCGCCTCACGGACCTCGGACTCGGTGGGATCGGGGTTTTCGGAAAGCCAGGCCTCCATGGTGACGACGATGCCGGGGGTGCAGAACCCGCATTGCAGGCCGTGCTCCTCGTGCAGGGCCTGCTGTACCGGCGACAGCCGGTCGGTGCCGAATGCCTCGATGGTGGTGATGTCGCTGCCCTGCGCCTGCACGGCGTACAGCAAACACGCCCGCGCCGGTGCGCCATCGAGCAGGATGGTGCACGCGCCGCAGACGCCGTGCTCGCAGCCGACATGGGTGCCGGTCAAACCGCAATCCTCGCGCAGCACGTCGGATAACAGTCGGCGCGGCTCGGCGAACACACGATAGGCCTGCCCGTTGATCCGCAACGACAGCGCGATGGTCGGCGGCCCGCTCACTGCGCGTTCTCCAGTGCCTGGTCCAGCACATCCTTTGTCAGGGCCGCCACCAATTCGCGGCGAAATTCAATCGGAGTGCGCTCGTTGTCCTCGATATCGACGGTGTCGGCGACGGCGGTGGCAACACGCGTCGACCACTGTTGCGACAGCCGGCCTGCGACGTCGGCGCCGATCAGATTTTCCACCCGGACCGGCACCGGAGCTATTCCGCCCATCGCCAGCCGCAAATCGCGGATCGTGTCATCCTCCCGTGTCAGCGTGGCAGCGACCGAGACGATGGCGAAATCGCCGGCGCGGCGGTTGAACAGACGAAAGCCCCAGCCCTGTCCCGGCTTTGCGAGCGGCACATGGACCCCGACAATCAATTCATCCGGGGTGACGACGGTGGTGAAGATCGACACGAAGAACGCGCGCGCCGGCACCATGCGTGTCCCGGCCGCCGATCGCAATTCGATCTGTGCGTCGAGCGCCAGCGCCACCAGCGGCAACTGTGCCGCCGGGTCGGCATGGGCGAGGCTGCCGCCGATCGTGCCGCGCTGGCGGATGGCATAGTGCCCGATCGTCGCGGCGGCGTGGGCCAGCATAGGACAATGCCGCAGCACCTGCTCGTTGCGGGCGAGCGCTGCGTGCCGCACCATCGCGCCGATCGAGAGCCGCTCGCCATCTCGTTCGATCCCGCCGAGCCCTTTCAGGCCGTTGATGTCGATCAGGTGCGCGGGCCGGGCCAGGCGCATGTTCAGCATCGGCGCCAGGCTCTGGCCACCGGCGATCAGCTTGGCGTCGTCGCCGCGCGAAGCCAGGCTAGCCAGCGCGTCCTCGATCGTTTCCGGTGCCTCGTAGGAGAACCGCGCAGGCTTCATGGCGCGCTACCTTCGAGCAGGGTTACCCCGGTCGACTTGTCGAACAGGTGCAGTCGCTCGGCGACCAGTCCGAGGCTGATGCTGTCGCCTTCGCGATGCCGCGCTTCCTTGGCGACACGGACATAGACGTCGCAGCCCTCGACCTTCAGTCCGATGAAGCGGTCCGAGCCGACCGGCAACACCGTGTCGACGATTCCCGACAGCGATGCGCCGGAGCCTGGTTCGCCGGTGGTGGCAACGTCTTCCGGCCGCAAGCCGAGCACCACGTTGCCTTCCGGCTGCCGCGATATCCGGGCCGCCAGCGCCGGCGGCAGCTTGATGGCAAGATCACCGCGCCGGAAGATTTTGGCGGCGCCGCTGCGCTCGATCGATCCCTCCAGGTAGTTGATGGCCGGGTTGCCGAGGAACGACGCGACAAACATGTTCCGCGGCCGTTCATAGACCTCGTCGGGCGTGCCGATCTGCTGGATCACGCCGTCCTTCATGACGACGATGCGGTCGGCCAGCGTCAGCGCCTCGGCCTGGTCGTGGGTGACGTAGACGAAGGTGGTCTGCATCGCGTTGTGCAGATGCTTGATCTCGGCCCGCATCGAGATGCGCAGCGCCGCATCGAGGTTGGAAAGCGGCTCGTCCATCAAAAACACCGCGGGCTGGCGCACCATGGCGCGGCCGAGCGCGACCCGCTGGCGCTGGCCGCCCGACAACTGGCTCGGACGGCGATCCAGCAGGCGGGTGATCTCGAGCTTTGCCGCGGCGTCACGCACCCGGCGGTCGATCTCGTCGGCGGCGACCTTGCGCATGCGCAGGCCGAAGGCGATGTTGTCGTAGACCGATTTGTGCGGATAGAGCGCGTAGCTCTGGAACACCATGGCGACGTCGCGCTTGTGCGGCGGCAACGCGTTGACGATCTGGCCATCGAACCACAGCTCGCCTTCGGTGACCTCCTCCAGCCCGGCGATCATGTTCAGCGTGGTCGACTTGCCGCAGCCCGAAGGGCCGAGCAGCACCACGAACTCCTTGTCGCGGATCTCGAGATGGAGATCGTCGACCGCCAGCACGTCGCCGGCATATCGCTTGGTCACCGATTTGAATTCGATTCGCGCCATCGGTTTCCTTTCAGCCCTTGACGGCGCCGGCAGTCAGCCCCGACACGATATAGCGTTCGAACATCAGGGCGAGGATGACCGGCGGAATGATGGCGAGCACGCCCGCCGCGTTGATGAAGGAGAAGCTGATGGTGAAGTCCGAGGTGAACGACGCCACCACGATCGGCAGGGTCTGCGAGGCCGGGGTCTGGGTGAACATCAGCGCCAGCAGGAACTCGTTCCAGCTCGCCAGGAACGAAAACAGGATCACGGCAACCAGCGACGGCAGCGCCAGCGGCAGAAAGACATGCGTCAGGGTCTGCAGCCGCGAGCAGCCGTCGACCCGCGCCGCCTTGTCGAGTTCGTCTGGCAGCGACTCGAAATAGCTGACCAGCACGAACACCGAGAACGGCACGGTGACCGCGAGATAGGTGATGATCAGCGACCACAGGCTGTCGAGCAGGCCGAGGTTGCGGATGAACAGGAAGAACGGCACCACCAGCGCGATGTCGGGGATTACCCTGGTGGCGAGGATGACGTAGATCGAAGCCTGGCGGCCGCGAAAGCGGATCTTGGCCATCGCATAGGCGGCCGGAATGCCGACCACGAGGTTGAGCACGACCACGGCGCCGGCAACGATCAGGCTGTTGATCATCGCCGGGATCAGGTTGCTTGCGGTCGACGGGATGAAGCCGCCGCTCGACGTGTCGGCGGATTTGCGGTTTTCGTAGGTGACGGTCTTGTCGCGGGCGCTGAAGATCGCGGCGAAATTGTCCAGTGTCGGCGGATGCGGCAGCCAGTGCGGCGGCTTGGAGATGATTTCGCGCTCGCTCTGGAACGATGATGACACCAGCCAGGCGATCGGCGCCAGGACGTAACCGAGAAACACCAGCGAGGCGAGCGCGAGTGCCAGCCCGCGTCCGACACGATGCAAAGGTGACCGCGTCCGGTAGTGACGGACTTCATGTTCGGGAGTCGCGGCCGCTCCGCCCATGTCAGATCCTCTGCGCCAGCGTGCGGATCACCGCATAGGCCAGCGCCAGCGTCGCCAGCGCAAGGATGTAGGCCATGGCGGCGCCGGTGCCGAACGACAGGTTGCGGAAGGTCTCGACATAGATCCGCCAGGCCACCACATGGCTGGCGTCGCCGGGACCGCCCTCGGTGAGGATGAAAAACAGGTCGAAGTGGCGGATCGCCATCATGGTCTCGTAGACGATGACGAGCGCGAAGCTCGGCGTCAGCGCCGGCAGCGTAATGTGGAAGAAACGGCGAACCGCATTGGCGCCGTCGACCTTGGCGGCGGCGTGGAGATCCGCCGGAATGGTCTTGAGCCCGACCAGCAGCAGGATGGTGGCCAGCGGCACTTCCTTCCAGACGAAGGCATTGGCGATCAGCGCCAGCGTCTTGTCGGAATCGCCGAGCCAGACCATGTAGCTGTTGATGAAATCGAACTGGTAGAGCAGGCCGTTGAGGGCGCCGTAATTGGAATCGTAGATCCATTTCCACATCAGGGCGTTGGCCACATAGGGTATCGCCCACGGTATCAGCAGCACGGCGCTGAGGATGCGGCGGCCCGGGAAATCCTGGTTGAGCAGCAGCGCGATCAGCAAGGCCAGGACGGCAATCGCCACAACCGCCAGCACCGAAAACACCGCGGTCTTCTCGACCGCTTCCCAGAATTTCGGGTCGGCTAGCACGGCCGTGTAGTTGTCGAGGCCGACGAAGGGAACCCGGTTCGGCCGCGTCAGCTTCAGCGAAAACAGGCTGATGTAGAACGAATACAGGATCGGAAACACCGCGACCGCCAGCAGCACGCTCGCCAGCGGCAGCAGAAACAGAAGCGCGGTGCGCTCGTCATAAGTCGGTGCGCCGCCGAGCCAGGGTTTTGCTCTGGCGCCCTTGGCGGCGGTCATTCCGGGTGCCCCACCGTCAATCAGCTCTGCTTCTTCAGTTCGGTCCATTTGGCGGCCGAGGTGCCCAGCGCCTGTTCGACGGTCACCTTGCCCATGATCGCCTGCTGCCACGCCGAGCCGTTGGCGTCGTTCCATTCGCCGAACCACGGCGTCACCACGTCTTTCTTCCGGGCCAGCGACTGCTGCTGGCCGATCAGATTGACGTCGCCATAGGCGGCGTAACCGGCGCGGACCTCCGGATCGTTGAACAACGACTTGACGCCAAATCCGGTGCCGGTGTCCTTGAACAGCATCTTCTGGAACTTGTATTCGCCGTCGGCCTTGCCGCCGAACCATTCCATCAGCTTCACGGTATCGGCGGCGCGGCTGGCGTCCGCCTGGGCGCGCGGCGTCATGCCATAAAACCGCATCCAGCCCACCGTGGCGTGCGATCCCTTGTCGCCCTTCGGCATCAGCGCGATCTTGGCGTTGCCGGCAATCTTGCTCTGCGCCGGATCGTTCAGCGTCCGCAGCCGGTATTTCGGGATCAGCGTGAAGGCATGCGCGCCCGAGCCGAAGGCTTTCAGCACGGCGAGTTCGCCGGTCTCCACGCAGGAAGGCGACAGGACCTTGTGCTTCTGCACCGCATCGGCGAGCCAGCGCAGCGCGGTGGCGGCGCCGCCCTGCGGATCCTTCATGGCGGCGTCGCCCTTGTCGTCGACGAAGCGTCCGCCGTTCGAGAACACCATCGCGGTCATGAACTCGATCAGCCAGCTTTCCTGCGCCATCGAGATCAGCACCGGCCACTCCGCCAGTCCCTTGTCCTTGATGATCTTCGCCTGGTCGGCGACTTCGGCCCAGGTGGTCGGCGGCGCCTTGATGCCGGCCTTGTCCAGCATCTCGGCGTTATAGAGGAAAGCCATGTAGTCGCTGTAATAGGTGATGCCGTACTGCTTGCCCTTGTAGTTCATCGAGTCGACGCAGAACTGGTCGACGTCGGAATTGTCGGTGAGCGTCTTGTACTGATCGACCGGGACCAGCCAGCCGGCATCTGCGAACTCCGGCAGCCAGCTGTCGGACACCCACAGGGTGTCAACCGGCGCCTTGCCGATGAACTTGGTGATCATGGACTCGCGGTACTGCGCGAACGGACTGTTGGTGTAGTTGACCTTTATACCGGTCTTGGCTTCAAACGCCGCGATGTGGCTCTTGACGGTGTCGACGCCGGCCGACCACGTCGCGAAGTTGATCGGCTCGGCGGCAGACGCCGCGCCGCTGTGGCCAAGTGCCCCGGCGGCAAGCCCCGCGGCGGAGGCTTTCAGAAACGAGCGGCGGCTGAAATCATTGATCAGGGTCACGGCGTTGGTCTCCTGCGATGAAGTCTCGCACCTGGCGCGACTGGGCGGCGAATGGATGTCCGCCGCCAGCCTAACATCAATCCAAATAAGTCGTAAACTGACGACTTAGCGCGGGCGTGATGATTCTATTTGCGCTGCCGGCGGCAATTTTGGGCAGGTGGTGCAGTCAGAAGTTGCGTGCCTCGGCCGCCACCGCCGGAAACCCGGCGATGAAGAACCGCACGTGCAGCGCCAGCACCCGCTCTTCGGCAATCTGCCGGCTCGCCGCATACAAATGGCGTCGGATCGCGAAATGCGAGACCGCGCCGTGCAGGGTCCAGCCGATCTCGTGCAGCAGCGCCCGGTTGCGGGGCAGTTCCACTCCCTGGTCGTGAGCCGTCTCCTGCACGATGGTCTCCAGCATCTCCAGGATGATGGCGGTGATGTAGTCCGGCGCCATCCGGACTTCGGCCAGCGACGCATAGAGAAACAGACGCAACCACTTCCGCGTCAGCACCTCGGCATAATACTGCCGGTAGAATTCGATCAGGCGCTGCTCCAGCGGCGTCGACCGGTCCCTGAGCTTGACCAGCCACACCGCCTTGAATGGCGCGACGATGGCGCCCTGGTAGACCTCATCGAGCAGCGCGGCCTTGGACGGAAAATAACGATAGAGCAGGCGCTGGGCGACGCCGCACGCGACGGCGAGCGCCCGGGTCTGCGCCGTCAATCCGTATTCGGCAAAGAAATCCGAGGCGCGCGACAGGATCATGGCCTTGCGGTCGGCCGGCGCCATGCGCGCGACGACCGCCGGCTTGCCCGCCGTCTTGCGGGCCTTTTTCGGCCGGGCCGTGCCACTCAGCAGGTCTGATCGTGCGCGCATCAAATCCCTCGCGCGAAGAATTACAGACCTCGATGCAAATCGTCAATTGACGACGAGTCATGGCGTCGCCGCCATCGATGAGTATCGGCAGCAGGCCGTTCGGATCGATCCAGCGATGACGCCGGAGCAGGATGATCGCCCGACGCCCAGGTGATCGGGCGGCTCGTCCGGTCGAGCTGCCGCGTGCTGCCAGAGCAAGATCGCTCGCTTGCATCTGAACCCGATCGTCAAGTCGATCGTAGCTGTCGCATGATCCCGTGATCGGATAGGATCGTGACCATGTCCTCCACCCGCGGCGGTAAAGACTTCTACGGCGGCATCCCGGTGTTCCGCGGCTTTCACAAGCTGATGGATCCGGCGCTGTATGCGCCGTTGCCGGACGACTGGAGCATCGGCATTGCCGATGTGGTGGAATCCACCAAGGCGATCGCGGAACAGCGCTATAAGGCGGTCAACATGGCCGGTGCCTCGGTGATCGCGGCGGTCACCAATGCGCTGGACGGGCGCGAATTTCCGTTCGTGTTCGGCGGCGACGGCGCGAGTTTCGCGGTGGCGCCGCAGGATGTCGAGCATGCCCGCGAGGCGCTCGCCGCCACCGCCATCTGGGTGCAGGAGAGCCTCAACCTGGTGCTGCGGGTGGCGCTGGTGCCGCTGGCCGGCATCCGCGCGCAGGGATTTGACGTTCGCGTCGCGCGCTTTGCGCCGTCGCCGAACCTGTCCTACGCGATGTTTTCCGGCGGCGGCCTTGCCTGGGCCGAAACCGCCATGAAGCGCGGCGAATTCGCGGTGCCGCCGGCGTATCCCGGCACCCAGCCCGATCTGTCCGGATTGTCATGCCGGTTCGAGGAAATTCCCTCCGCGCGCGGCCTCATCCTGTCGGTGCTGGTGATGCCGGCGACGGGTGCTGAGCCGGACGCGTTTCGCCGGCTGATCGAAGACGTCGTTACACTGGTCGAGCGAAGTCCGGACGCCGGCCGCCCGGTGCCGACGGGGGGGCCCGAGATCAGGTGGCCGCCAAAGGGACTCGACTTCGAGGCCCGTGCTGCGCGCGGCGGTCCGCTGGCGGTGCGCAAGGCCGCGGTGCTTGGCCGGACGCTGTTTGCGTTTCTGATCATGCGGTTCGGCATCAGCATCGGCGGCTTCGTGCCGCAAACCTATGTCCGACAGGTGGTCGAGAATTCGGATTTCCGCAAATACGACGACGGCCTGCGCATGATCCTGGATTGCACGCCGGAGCTCGAAAGCGCGTTGCAGCAGCGTCTCGCCGCCGCCGCGGCAAAGGGAATCATCCGCTATGGTCTGCATCGCCAGGACGCGGCGATGATGACCTGTTTCACGCCCTCGGCGGTGCGCAGCGATCACGTGCATTTCATCGACGGCGCGCGGGGCGGCTACGCCTCGGCGGCGACGGCGTTGAAGGCCTCGGCCGCCTAACTTTTCGGACTTAGCGGACCCGGGTCCAGCTCTCGCCGCCGCATAAGGCGCCGACGCAGCCTTCCACCTTCAGGCTGTCCGGGCCGGTCACCGAGACGTTGCTGGCATAGGTGCTGCCGTCGTCGGCATTGTAGATCTTGCCTGACCACTTGCCGGGGCCAGCGGCTTTCATGCCGCTGAACAGCGGCAGCCCGATCATCGGACGTTTCGCCAGCGCCGGATTGGGATTCTTGTCGTCGACCTGCGGCTTGCCCGCGGCATTGCGCGGTTCGCGCAGCCAAACCACGACACCGCAGAGGCCGCCGCCGCATTTGGAGACGCGGACCCGCGCATCGCCGGCCTGGGTCAGCCAGATGCCGGACGGATCACCGCCGCTCTGTGCGTTGGCGACGGGCGTGAGCGCCAGCAGGCAGACGATGACAAAGACAATCCGGGCGACCATGATGTTCTCCTTGCAGCGGGCGTCTGAATAGCAAAATACGCGACTTGCGCAATGGCGTTTACGGAACCATCACCAGGGCAGTCCGCACAAATCGATTTCGCCGTCATGCGGCGCCCGCTTGAGATAGAACACCATCGGCGTCATGACATCGAAGCGAACCCGGCCGCCGCGCTGCTCGGCAAACACCTCACCGAGAAACGGCTTCCAGCCCCGATCGGCATAGAATGCCATGTTGTGCGGTTCGCAACACAACAGCGCGAAATCCGTCGCCCGTTCATCCTTGAAAGTCGCAATCGCCGCGTTCAGGGCCACGCTGGCGAAACCGCGGCGGCGGAAATCTTCATGCGTGATGACACCACCGATGCCGCCGATGCGGACCTTGCGTCCATTCCACGTCGCCTCCCGCCGGTAGAGGCCGACATGGCAGACCACGCCCCGGGTTTCGTCCTCCACGAGCACACGCAGCTCGGCATTGGCGAAAGTCGTGTTGGCCCACGGCAGGGTGGCGACCACGTCTGGCGGCCACACCGCGTCAAACAGCGGCTTGGCGCTGGGCCAGGAGGCATCCCCATTCACTATGTCGATCTCGATGCTCATCATGCTCGTCCCGATGGACGCCCCTCATTGTCACCATATTGCTGTATGTAACCGAAATGGAACCTTCTATAAGAGGTTCCGTTAAGACCATCGTCTCCCACCATTGCGGACATGACCCATGACCTTCACGCTTCCTGAACTGCCTTATGCCTATGACGCGCTCGCGCCCCATATGTCCAAGGAAACGCTGGAATATCATCACGATAAGCATCACCAGGCTTACGTGACCAACGGCAATAACCTGCTGAAGGGCACCGAATTCGAGGGCAAATCCCTTGAGGAGATCGTCAAGGGCTCGTTCGGCAAGAACGCGCCGCTCTTCAACAACGCCGGCCAGCACTACAACCACATCCACTTCTGGAAATGGATGAAGCCGAACGGCGGCGGCAGCAAGCTGCCCGGCCGGCTGGAGAAGAAGATCACCGAGGATCTCGGCGGGCTCGAAAAGTTCAAGACCGATTTCGCCGCCGCCGGCGTCGGCCAGTTCGGCTCCGGCTGGGCTTGGCTCGCGGTGAAGAACGGCAAGCTCGAGATCACCAAGACGGCGAACGGCGAAAACCCGCTGGTGCACGGCGCCACCCCGATCCTCGGCGTCGATGTCTGGGAGCACTCCTACTACATCGATTATCGCAACCGCCGCCCGGACTATCTCAAGGCGTTCGTCGATCATCTGGTGAATTGGGACTACGTCGACGAGATGTTCTCCAAGGCTTGATCATTATTCGTCATGGCCGGGCTCGTCCCGGCCATCCACGCCTTTCTTGCTGCGATGCTGTGAAGACGTGGATGCCCGGGACAAGCCCGGGCATGACGCGATGTTTGGCCTGCAAGCGCGGACAACCATGCTGAACTATCTTCTGGTGTTCATTGGCGGCGGTCTCGGCTCGGCGCTGCGCCACACCATCAACATCGTTTCGATGCGCTGGCTGGGAACGTCGTTTCCGTATCACACCTTCATCATCAACATCACCGGCTCGACGGTGATGGGCCTGATCGCGGGCTACCTCGCCTTCAAGGGCGAGGCATCGCAGCCGTGGCGGATGTTCCTGATGACCGGCATTCTCGGCGGCTACACCACATTCTCGGCGTTCTCGCTGGATGCCGGCCTGCTCTATGAACGCGGCGAGATCGGACTTGCCTTGCTCTATGTGGTGGGCTCCGTGGTGCTGTCGATCGCCGGTTTGTTCGCGGGCCTTGCGCTGGTGCGCTCGCTGGCCTGACCGCGCTGACATCATGATGGCGCATGGGCTGCCATGAGGGTGCGCATAGGTCTTCCGTTTGCCTCGCCGCCATGGCGCGTCTAAGCAAGGTCCAGCCGCGACCTCGTCAGGCCCATCGATTTGTCCGAACAGCCTCCAAAACCTTCCGCGCCGGCCGGCGATGATTCCGCGGACAACGACCCGCGGTCCGGTCACATCCGCAAGCCGATCAGCTGGTCGACCGTCTTCATCGCCGTGCTCGTGGCGGCGAGCGCGGCGCTGGTCTGGCGGCGCGACGGCGCCGCCGGCGTCTGGGAAATCCTGCAGCACGATCTCGGACTGTTCGGGGGCATCCTGCCGCGGGTGCTGGCCGGCTGCCTGCTCGGCGCCTTCATCGCGGAAATCCTGCCGCACGAAAAAGTCTCGCGGTCGCTCGGGCCGAAATCCGGATTGAAGGGGTTGCTGATCGGCGCGGCGTTCGGTGCCATCCTGCCCGGCGGGCCGTTCACCGCGTATCCGGTGGCGAGCGCGCTATTGGCTGTCGGCGCCGATTTCGGCGCCACCATCGCGCTGGTGGTGAGCTGGACCCTGATCGGCTACGGCCGGGCGATCTCCTGGGAATTGCCGATCATGGGCACCGACTTCACCCTGTGGCGGGTGGTGATCTCGCTGCCGATGCCGATCCTCGCCGGCGCGCTCGGCCGGTTCGTCTACGTCCGCATCCATCGCGCGCCACCGCCATGAGCGTGATCCTGATCGATGTCATCTTGTGGGCCACCGTGGTGGCACTCGGGTTGGTGGCGTGGCGTCGCGGGACGCCGGTGCTGAAAGAGGCGCTGCGCGGCGGCGCGATGGATTTCATCAACATCATTCCGCGCATTGCACTCGGCGTGGTCGGTTCCGGCTATATCGCCGCGATCATTCCCTCCGAGGTGATCACCGGCTGGCTCGGGCCGGACTCGGGCTGGTTTGGCGTTCTGACCGCCGTGGTCGCCGGCGCGGCGACGCCGGGCGGTCCGGTGATCGGGTTTTCGCTCGGCGCGGTGGCGCTGAAGAGCGGCGGCGGCGCGCCCCAGGTCATCGCCTATGTGGTGGCGTGGGCGCTGTTCGCCTTCCAGCGCATGATTCTGTGGGAAATTCCCTTTATGCCGGAACGGTTTGTCTGGTTCCGCGCCGCGGTATCGCTGCCCTTTCCGTTTCTTGCGGCGGCGCTGGCAATGCTGCTGGGACGGCCCTGAACGGCACAACCTATTGAAATCCCGTAATGTTATAATATAACATCAATTCATGGCCCACCCGCATTCCCACTCCCATTCCCACGGTCCAAATCACGCCCACAGCCATGGCCCGGCCGCGCCGCATCCGGCCCAGCCGGCGCCGTGGTCGATCCTGCGCATGACCATGGCATCGCGCCTTGCGGCGGCGCTGGCCGTCAGCGCCGGCCTGTGGGCGGTCGTGCTGCTGGCGATGAGGTGAGCATGAGCGCGCAGCTGCAGTTCCGCGATGTCACGCTGGGCTATGACCGTCATCCGGCGGTGCATCATCTCAGCGGCGAGGTCGCGCCCGGTGCGCTGGTCGCCGTGGTCGGCCCGAACGGCGCCGGCAAGTCGACACTGTTTCGCGGCATCACCGGCATCCTCAAGCCGCTGGCGGGAAGCATTGCCACCGGCG
>Ga0209758_1001900_pt1 | contig 22801 bp, 18 predicted proteins | sample AraplaMF_Col_mMF_FD_184258 | JGI IMG/M metagenome (GOLD analysis project Ga0209758, IMG submission 184258) | Arabidopsis root microbial communities from the University of North Carolina, USA - plate scrape MF_Col_mMF (SPAdes) (version 2) | ecosystem: Host-associated > Plants > Roots > Endosphere...
TGCCGGGTATAACTAACAATTGGGATTTCCTACATGACCTCGCTCGACAGCTTCAAATGCAAAAAGACCCTCAAGGTCGGCGCCAAGACCTATGTCTATTACAGCCTGCCCACGGCCGAGAAGAATGGTCTGAAGGGAATTTCGAAACTCCCCTATTCGATGAAGGTCCTGCTCGAGAACCTGCTCCGCAACGAAGACGGCCGCTCGGTCAAGAAGGAAGACATCGTCGCGGTGTCGAAGTGGCTGCGCAAGAAGTCGCTGGAGCATGAGATCGCGTTCCGCCCGGCGCGCGTGCTGATGCAGGACTTCACCGGCGTGCCCGCGGTGGTCGATCTCGCCGCGATGCGCAACGCGATGCAGAAGCTCGGCGGCGATGCCGAGAAGATCAACCCGCTGGTCCCCGTCGACCTCGTCATCGACCACTCCGTGATCGTGAACTTCTTCGGCGACAACAAGGCCTTCGCCAAGAACGTCACTGAAGAGTACAAGCAGAACCAGGAGCGCTACGAGTTCCTGAAGTGGGGCCAGAAGGCGTTCTCGAACTTCTCCGTCGTGCCGCCCGGCACCGGCATCTGCCACCAGGTCAATCTCGAATATCTCTCCCAGACCGTCTGGACCAAGAAGGAGAAGATGACGGTCGGCAAGAAGACCGGCACCTTCGAGGTCGCCTATCCCGACTCGCTCGTCGGCACCGACTCCCACACCACCATGGTCAACGGTCTCGCGGTGCTCGGCTGGGGCGTCGGCGGCATCGAGGCGGAAGCCTGCATGCTCGGCCAGCCGCTGTCGATGTTGCTGCCCAACGTCGTCGGCTTCAAGCTGAAGGGCGCAATGAAGGAAGGCGTCACCGCCACCGATCTCGTGCTCACCGTCACGCAGATGCTGCGCAAGCTCGGCGTGGTCGGCAAGTTCGTCGAGTTCTTCGGCCCCGGCCTCGACAATCTCTCCGTCGCCGACAAGGCCACGATCGCCAACATGGCGCCCGAATACGGCGCAACCTGCGGCTTCTTCCCCGTCGACGCCGCTGCGATCGATTACCTCAAGACCTCCGGCCGCGCGGCGCCGCGCGTTGCGCTGGTGCAGGCCTATGCCAAGGCGCAGGGCCTGTTCCGGACCGCCAAGTCGGCTGATCCCGTGTTCACGGAAACGCTGACGCTCGACCTCGCCGACGTCGTGCCGTCGATGGCCGGTCCGAAGCGTCCCGAAGGCCGCATCGCTCTGCCGTCGGTCGCCGAAGGTTTTTCGCTCGCGCTCGGCAGCGAGTACAAGAAGGCCGAAGAGCCCAGCAAGCGCTTCCCGGTTGAAGGCAAGGACTATGAGATCGGTCATGGCGACGTCGTCATTGCCGCCATCACCTCCTGCACCAACACCTCGAACCCGAGCGTGCTGATCGGCGCCGGCCTCTTGGCACGTAACGCCGCCGCGAAGGGCCTCAAGGCCAAGCCGTGGGTGAAGACCTCGCTGGCTCCGGGCAGCCAGGTCGTCGCGGGCTATCTCGCCGATTCCGGTCTCCAGAAGGACCTCGACAAGGTCGGTTTCAACCTGGTCGGCTTCGGCTGCACCACCTGCATCGGCAATTCCGGTCCGCTGCCCGAGGAGATATCGAAGTCGATCAACGACAACGGCATTGTTGCCGCCGCCGTGCTGTCGGGTAACCGCAACTTCGAAGGCCGCGTCTCGCCGGACGTGCAGGCGAACTATCTGGCCTCGCCGCCGCTGGTCGTCGCGCACGCGCTCGCCGGCAGCGTCACCAAGAATCTCGCCGTCGAGCCGCTCGGCGAAGGCAAGGACGGCAAGCCGGTGTACCTCAAGGACATCTGGCCGACGACGAAAGAGATCAATGCCTTCATGAAGAAGTTCGTGACCGCGTCGATCTTCAAGAAGAAGTATGCCGACGTGTTCAAGGGCGACACCAACTGGCGCAAGATCAAGACAGTCGAGAGCGAGACCTACCGCTGGAACATGTCTTCGACCTATGTGCAGAACCCGCCCTATTTCGAAGGCATGAAGAAGGAGCCGGAGCCGGTCACCGACATCGTAGAGGCGCGCATCCTCGCCATGTTCGGCGACAAGATCACCACCGACCACATCTCGCCGGCCGGTTCGATCAAGCTCACCTCGCCCGCCGGCAAATATCTCAGCGAGCACCAGGTGCGTCCGGCCGACTTCAACCAGTACGGCACGCGTCGCGGCAACCACGAAGTGATGATGCGCGGCACCTTCGCCAACATCCGCATCAAGAACTTCATGCTGAAGGGTGCTGACGGCAACATTCCGGAAGGCGGCCTCACCAAGCATTGGCCCGACGGTGAGCAGATGTCGATCTACGACGCTGCGATGAAGTATCAGCAGGAGCAGGTGCCGCTGGTGGTGTTCGCCGGCGCCGAATACGGCAACGGCTCCTCGCGCGACTGGGCCGCGAAGGGCACCCGTCTGCTCGGCGTGCGCGCCGTGATCTGCCAGAGCTTCGAGCGCATCCATCGCTCCAACCTGGTCGGTATGGGCGTGCTGCCGCTGACCTTCGAGGAAGGCACCTCCTGGTCGTCGCTCGGCCTGAAGGGCGACGAGAAGGTCACGCTGCGTGGTCTGGTCGGCGATCTGAAGCCGCGCCAGAAGCTGACCGCGGAGATCGTGTCCGCCGACGGTTCGTTGCAGCGCGTTTCGCTGCTTTGCCGCATCGATACGCTGGACGAGCTGGATTACTACCGGAACGGCGGCATTCTGCACTACGTGCTGCGCAAGCTCGCGGCCTAAGCGCGAATTTGTGAACGGTGGCTCACCGCGACGTGAGTAGAAGGTTAGACGAAGGCGGCCTATCAAAAGGCCGCCTTCGCGCGTTTGCGGCATGCTTCAGATGGGCCCGTCTGGCGGAAATCCCGCACTGGATGGTTGAACGTGCCGCGCCCCGTAAGACTACGGTGACCATCAGGCGATAAGCTTTCTCCCCAACGAATGACGGTGTGTGACGTTCGACATGACTGGTATGGCTTCTAATCTCGTTACGCGCTGGTCCGGTGCATTCTGGTCGGGAGCGCTCGGTATCTGTGCCATCGTCGCCATCATCCGTCCCGCCCAGGCCGACCCCCGCGCCGTTGTCGAATTGTTTACCTCGCAGGGCTGCTCGTCCTGCCCGCCGGCCGACAAGGTCATCGGCGACCTCGCCAAGGACCCCTCGATCATCGCGCTGAGCATGCCGATCGACTACTGGGATTATCTCGGCTGGAAGGACACGCTGGCGGACTCGCGCTTCACGGCGCGGCAGCGCGCATATTCGCGGATGCGCGGCGATCGCGAGGTCTATACGCCGCAAGTCGTGGTCAACGGCGCCACGCATGTCATCGGCAGCGACCGTGCCGGCATCGAAAATGCGATCGGCAAGACCGACAAGGGGCTAGGCGTGATGAGCGTCCCCGTTTCGATGTCGCTCGCAGGCAGGCAGATCAACGTATCGGTGGCCGCGAGCAAGGAGCCTGCAGTCTCCCATGGCGAGGTCTGGATCTGCTCGATCGCGAAAGCGGTGCCGATCGAGATCAGCCGCGGCGAAAACCGCGGACAGCAGATCACCTACCACAACGTCGTGCGCAATCTGCTCAAGGTCGGCGACTGGAACGGACATCCGGAAAGCTGGACCGTGCCGCTCGAGAATCTGACGTCGCGCGACGGCGTCGACGGTGCGGTGGTCTACGTCCAGGACGGCAGCCGCGAGAAGCCCGGAGCGATGCTGGGCGCGGCGTACACGTCGCTGCATTGAAGCGAACGCGAGCCCTCTCTGCTCCTCTTCGTCATTCCGGGGCGCGCGAAGCGCGAGCCCGGAATCCATCTATTCGCATTTTCAGACGAGAAATAGATTCCGGGCTCGCGCCAGGAGGCGCGCCCCGGAATGACAGCGGAGAGTGAAACATCCCGCCACAAACAAAAAAGGACCAACTCGCGCTGGCCCTCCTTGTCGTGCGTACAGACCCGATCCTGTTCGACCCCGGGGGGCTGGGGGCTGAGGAATCCGGAACCGAAAGGACCGGGTCAACGCACACAGGTCTTTTCGCAATGCAGGGCGGCAGGCGATGGGCGGAAAAGCGGCGATCCTGTGATTCCTGCTAACGATCCCGTGACGGTTTGCCGCTGCGAAGTTCCACCACTGCGTGTATCATGGCTCGCAACCCCCGGCGAGGGGGCCACGGTCCTCCAGGCCGTTCAGGAGCCCCTTGCGGTGGGGAACAGTTGGCGCAATCATACCATTGTCATGATCCGCGGCTCCGGGGACGGTCTTCGCGGAGGCGGTCATGCGATGCGAAGAGGAGGCGCCCCATGAGCTTGACGTCGGAGGATGCCGATCCGAGCGAGCAGCGCGCAGTGGCGCGCCCCGCCGCTGCAAATGCCCAGCCGAACCGTGTGACGTTCAATCGGCTTGAGCTGCACCGAATTCTCAACCTCTATGGCCGCATGGTCGCCGACGGCGAGTGGCGCGATTATGCCATCGACTTTCTGAAGGACCGCGCGGTGTTCTCGGTCTATCGCCGCGCCTCCGAAGTGCCGATCTACCGCATCGAGAAAGATCCGCGGCTCGCCCGCAAGCAGGGCATGTACAGTGTGATTTCGGCGACCGGCCTGATCCTGCGTCGCGGCCACGAACTCGAGCGCGTGCTGCTGGTGATCGACCGGAAATTGGCGGTGGTCTAACCCGACCAACGGTCGTCATCCCGGGGCGCGCGTAGCGCGAGCCCGGAATTTATTGAACGACACAGACGCTGGATGAATGGATTCCGGGCTCTCGACTTCGTCGCGCCCCGGAATGACAAGCAGGAATCCTACTTCGCCGGCAGCGTCGTCGCGCCCTCGCCGAGCTCGCGCTGCATCATCACCGTATCCAGCCAGCGGCCGAATTTCAGGCCGACATTCGGATGCGTGCCGATCATCTTGAAGCCGCCTCTGGTATGCACGCCGATCGAGCCGGCATTGGCGGAATCGCCGATCACTGCGATCATCTGGCGGAAGCCGCGCGCCTCGCATTCCCTTATCAGCCGCTCCAGCAGCAACGACCCGATGCCGCGGCGGTGGAAGCTGGGGTCGAGATAGATCGAGTTCTCGACCGTGAAGCGATAGGCCGGACGGGGCCGATAGGCTCCGGCATAGGCGTAGCCGGCGACGCGGCCGTCGAGGATGGCGACGAAATAGGGGTAGCCCCCGTCGACCAGCGCGCGATAGCGGCGCGTCATTTCGGTGAGGTCGGGCGGCTCCAGCTCGAACGTCGCGGTGCCCTCGCGGACGGCCTGCTGGTAGATCGCGGTGATGGCGGGGAGGTCGGCCTCGAGGGTGGGCCTGATTTCGGGTGCGGACATGGGGGAAGACTAGAGCTTTCCCGGAGCGGCTGGAAGGGGCAACGATGCTTCCACACCCGTCATTGCGAGCGCAGCCTCCACTTTCTCCGTCGTCATGCCCCGCGAAGGCGGGGCATCCAGTACGCCGCGGCTTCTCGATAAATCACTGACGTCTCGGAGTACTGGATCGCCCGGTCAAGGCCGGGCGATGACAGCGGGCGCGCGGCATGTACGTGGCGCAAACAAAAAACCCCGGCCTTTCGGCCGGGGTTCGTGTCTGTTCCCTCGGGTCTAGCGCCTAATCGCGCTGGCCGAGGAGCTGCAGCAGCAGCGTGAACAGGTTGATGAAGTTCAAGTACAGCGACAGTGCGCCGGTGATGGCCGCGCGCTCTGCGATGTCACCGCCGGCCGAGGCGTAGCCGTAGATGTAGTCGTTCTTCAGCCGCTGGGTGTCCCAGGCGGTGAGGCCTGCGAATACCAGAACGCCGCCCACCGAGACGATGAACTGCAGCGCAGAGCTCGCCAGGAACAGGTTCACCAGGCTCGCGATGATGATGCCGATCAGGCCCATGAACAGGAACGAGCCCATGCCGGTCATGTCACGTCTGGTGGTGTAGCCGTAGAGGCTCAACGCACCGAAGGTCGCCGCGGTGATGAAGAACACCCGCACGATCGAGGTATGCGTGAACACCAGGAAGATCGACGACAGCGAGACACCCATCAGCGCCGAGAACACCCAGAACAGGATCTGGGCGGTGGAGGGTGCCAGGCGGTTGATGCCCGCCGAGATCACGAACACCATCGCGAGCGGCGCGAGCATGAACAGCCACTTCAGGGGGCTGACGAACATCGCATAGCCGAACGGCGTCAGGAAGATCTTGCCGACGCGCACAGCGTCCGCCGTCGGGACGTCGGTCACGGCCGCCATATAGACACCGAGCGCAGCAAGGCCGGTGATGGCCAGGCCAATGCTCATGTAATTGTAGATGCGCAGCATGTAGGCGCGCAGACCGGCATCGACCGTCGCGGCGTCAACACGCCCGGCGGCCCTGCCGAAAGGAGAAGCGTAGTTACGGTTGAGGTCCGACATGGTCGAATTCCCGTTGGTTGGTCCGGTCCGGCATAGGGGTCACCATGCCGCCGGTTCGTCAAATTCTATCTCGGATACCGATGCCCGCCGACATTAATTTTGGCTAACAATCGGGGCTCCGAACCCACTCGATATGTGGGAAACTAACACATCCGCTGCAACCGTCCACGCGCGGCCGAATGTCGCCCTCCGCGCGCCTTCCTGACGACAGCCTGACAAGCAGACGTGGTTAATCGCAGGAATCGTGCGATTCCGGTCCCGCGCCGGCATCCGCTACCTTTTGTCACAAATTCCGCAACACTGTGGCGGGCTTTTTGTTCAACGCCAGCAGCGTGCCGGCGAGTCCCAGTCCGACGGTGACGACCAGGGCGGCCGCCACCACGCCGGCGGCGCTTGCACCCTGCCAGACGAAGCTCAGCGTCATCAGCCGCGTCACGATCATCCAGGCTGCGATGCTGCCGGCGATCACGCCGAAGACGGCGGTGGCAAGTCCGATCAGGAGATATTCGAGCGCATAGGCGCCGAGCAGCCGCAGCCGCGTCGCGCCGAGCGTCTTCAGGATCACCGCGTCATAGACCCGGTGGCGATGGCCGGCGGCGAGCGCCCCGCCGAGGACAAGGATCGCCGAGATCAGGGTCACGGCGCTGGCGCCGCGGATGGCGAGTGCGAGGTTGGTCACGACCGAGCCGACCGTCTCCATCACCTCGCGCACGCGCACGCTCGTCACCATCGGATAGGCGTCGGCCACCTGCCTGATGATCTGTCCGTCGCTCGCAGCATCGCCGCCGGTCTCGGTCAGCGTCGCAATGTGGGTGTGCGGCGCGCCCTTGAAGGCGTTGGGCGAGAACACCAGCACGAAATTGATGCCGAGCCCCTGCCAGTCGATGGTGCGCAGATTGCCGATTTTCGCCGGGATGTCGCGGCCGAGCACGTTGACCACGACTTCGTCGCCGAGCTTGAGGCCGAGGCCGTCGGCGATCTTCTTCTCCATCGAGACCAGCGGCGGACCGGAATAGTCGGCGCTCCACCATTCGCCCTCGACCACCTTGGAGCCTTTCGGCACCTCGCCGGTGTAGGTGAGGCCGCGGTCGCTCTGAAGCACCCATTCGGAATCGGTCGACGGCTTGAGGTCCTCGGCGCGCACGCCACGGGCGGCGACGATACGCCCGCGCAGCATCGGCACGTCCTCGACCTTCGCGCCAGGGGCGACCTGGTGCAGGTAATCGTCGAACGCTGCGGCCTGCGTGCTCGGAATATCGATGAAGTAGAAGGAGGGGGCGCGATCGGGCAGCGCGGCGAGGAACTGCCGGCGCAGATTGCCGTCGATCTGGGTGATGGTGACGAGCACCGCGAGGCCGAGCCCCAGTGAGAGCACGACCGAGGGCGTCAGCGCGCCCGGCCGGTGGATGTTGGCGATCGCCAGCCGCAGCATGGTGAAGCGGCTGCGCGGCAGCCGCCGCGCGATCGCCATCAGCACGGCGGCGACGCCGCGCAGCACCGCGAATACGACGACGGAGGAGACCACGAACACCGCCGCGATGCGCTTGTCGAAGGACAACCCGATCACGACCGCGACGAGCAGGGCCACGACGACGCCCATGAAGACGAGATAACTCGCGCGCGGCCGGTGCCATTCGGCCGCGACGGTGTCGCGGAACAGCGCGGCGACCGGCACGTCGTGCACGCGTCCGAGCGGCCACAGGCCGAAGGCCAGCGCGGTCAGCAGGCCATAGACGAAGGAGAGCGCGAGCTCGCCCTCATGCACCGCCGGCACCACCGGCAGCGGCAGCAGCTTGCCGAACAGGCCGACGATCGCAAACGGCATCGCTGCGCCGAGCGCCAGCCCGATCACCGAGCCGATCGCGGCCAGCAGGATCACCTGCGCGAGATAAATACGGAACACGTCGCGACCGGTAGCGCCGACGGCCTTGAACGCCGCGATCACTTCGAGCCGGCGGTCGACATGGCTCTTCACCGCGTTGGCGACACCGACGCCGCCGACCAACAGCGCTGCAAGGCCGACCAGGGTCAGGAATTGGGTGAAGCGGCCGATATTTCGTTCGAGCTGCGGCGAGGCGTTGGAGCGGCTGCGTACCTCCCAGCCGGCCTGCGGCGCCGCGTTGCGGGCATCGGCGATGAAGGCGTCGCTGGCGCGATCGCCGTTGGCGGTGTCAGGCAGCTTCACGCGGTAGACCCAGCGCACCAGGCTGCCGGGCTGGATCAGCCCGGTGGCACGCAAGGCCGCCTGGCTGATCAAAAAGCGCGGACCAAAGCCGATGCCGCCGGCGAGTTTGTCGGGCTCGGCCTCGACGCTCGCGCGGATCTGGAAGGTCGCAGAGCCGATGGTGACGCGGTCGCCGATCTTGAGTGACAGCCGCGCCAGCAGCGCCGGATCGGCAGCCGCGCCAAACGCACCGTCGCGCTCCGCGAGCACGTCGCTCAGCGGCAGCTGTGGCGCCAATGTCAGCTGCCCGAGCATCGGATAGGTGTCATCGACCGCCTTCATCTCGACCAGTGCCAGCTTGCCCTCGGCCGAGCGCGCCATGCCGCGCAGAGTGGCCGCCGTCGAGACGGTCCCGCGCGAGCGCAGGAACGCAACCTCTTCCGGTTTCGCCTCGCGCTGGAACAGCACGAAGGAGACGTCGCCGCCGAGCAGCGTGCGTCCCTCGCGCGCGAGACCATCGGAGAGGCTCGCCGACACCGAACCGACGCCGGCGATTGCCATCACGCCGAGCGCGATGCAGGCGATGAAGACGTAGAAGCCGCGCAGGCCTCCGCGCAATTCGCGCAAGGCATAGCGCAGCGACAGCGCGACGCCGCTCGGCTTCGCCAACGGTTCGACGGCGACGCTCATGCGTTGGTCGTCTGCGTGTCGATGCGGCCTGAGCGCAGGCGGATCACGCGATCGCAGCGATGCGCGAGCGAGGAATCGTGAGTGACCAGAACCAGCGTCATGCCGCGCTCGGCGTGCTTGGTGAACAAGAGATCGATGATCTGCTTGCCAGTGGTCTCATCGAGATTGCCGGTCGGCTCGTCGGCGACGAGAATGGCGGGATCGGGCGCCAGTGCCCGCGCGAGCGCGACGCGCTGCTGTTCGCCGCCGGAGAGCTGCGTCGGATAATGATGCAGGCGATCACCCAACCCGACCGATTGCAGCTCCTCGGCTGCGCGCTTGCCGGCGTCGGGATTGCCGGCGAGCTCGAGCGGCACCGCGACGTTCTCCAGCGCGGTCATGGTCGGGATCAGATGGAAGGATTGGAAGACGATGCCGATTTGGCGGCCGCGAAAGCGCGCCAGCGCATCCTCGTCGAGGGCATTGAAACGGGTGCCTGACACCACCACCTCTCCGCTATCAGGACGCTCCAGCCCCGCCATCACCATCAGCAGCGTGGATTTGCCCGAGCCTGACGGGCCGATCAGGCCGATCGTCTCCCCCGAGCCGACGCGCAGGCTGATATCCTTGAGGATGTGAACGCGTGCCGCTCCCGTACCCAATGAGAGATTGACGTCGGAGATGGCGATGGTGTCCGGCACGGTGCCGGCGAGCGAAGAGGATTCGATGCGACTGTCCATGGTCCGGTCATATGGCAAGTCCGCACGCGCGGTCGAGGGGCGTTACGGATTGTTCATGCACATAGCCGTGTTGATGTTCGCTTTGATGACGCTCGCCCATCCGGCTCGGGCCGAAACGACAAAACCGATCAAGCTGGTCGTTCTCGGCGATTCCCTGAGCGCCGGTCTTGGCCTTCCGGCCCAGGATGCGTTCCCGGCGAAGCTTCAAAAAGCCTTGCAGGCCAAGGGCATAGAGGTTGAGATGACCAACGCCGGCGTGTCGGGCGACACCTCGTCCGGCGGTCGCGACCGGCTCGACTGGTCGGTGCCCGATGGAACCGACGGCGTGATCCTCGAGCTCGGCGCCAATGATGCGATGCGCGGCATCGACCCCGACTTGACGCGGGCGGCGCTGACCGACATCGTTCAGCGTCTCAAGGCGCGGAAGATCGCCTTGATGTTATGTGGCATGCTGGCGCCGCCGAATTTCGGCGCCGACTATGGCGCGCGCTTCAATTCGATTTATCCGGATCTGGCGAAACAGTTCGACGTGCCGCTCTATCCGTTCTTCCTCGACGGTGTTGCGGCCGACGCCAAGCTCAACCAGGCCGACGGCATTCACCCGACCGCTGAAGGCGTCGACATTGTCGTCAGCAGGATGCTGCCCACCGTCGAGGCATTCCTTGGCACCATCAACGAGCATCGGCGTTGAAAAACAGGCAGCGCTAACCCTAACTCCCAGGGTTTTCCCGGGACGAGGCGCGTGATGCTTCGCAGAGTCACACAACTGCGATAGGAATCAGGGTACCGGTGATTCGTCGCCGGCTCTAATTTGGATAGGGTCCTTGCTTCCAAGGGACCGTACCCAAGCATCGGGAGTGCGAAACGATGCCGCGTTTGTTCACTGGTCTGGAAATTCCGGCCGAGATCGGCCAGTCGCTTTCCAATCTTAGGGGCGGCCTTCCCGGCGCCCGGTGGATCGACCCCGAAAATTATCACGTCACATTGCGCTTCATCGGCGATATCGACGGCGCCTCGGCCAACGAGATCGCATCGATGCTGTTTCGCGTCGATCGCAAGCCGTTCGAGGTCAAGGTGCAGGGGCTGACGAGCTTCGGCGGCCGCAAGCCGAGAGCCGTCGTCGCGACGATCGCACCGAGCAAGCCGCTGATGGAATTGCAGGCCGAGCTCGAACGCATGATGCAGCGGATCGGCCTCGATCCGGAGGGGCGCAAATATATCCCGCATGTCACGCTGGCCCGGCTGCACGACGCCTCCGACCGCGATGTCGCCGACTATCTCTCGATCCGCGGCTACTTCCCCAGCAAGGCGTTCATGGCGGAGCGGTTCGTGCTGTTCTCCTCGCGCGCATCGACCGGCGGCGGCCCCTACGTGGTCGAGGACGCCTACGAGCTGTGTGAGTAGCACCGCTCTCGTGCCCCGGACGCAGCGCGCCACGACGTGGTGCACTGCCGAGCCGGGGCCCATCCTCCACGATGTTGATGGACGAGATACGAGATGGTGGGTCCCGGCTCTGCGCAGCGTCGCTCCGTGCCGCAGCGCGTCCGGGACACGAATCCGCATAGCCCGTCCACCAATTGACGGCTTGCAATTTCCGCCGGTCTCTGGCGGTAAAGAGCGATGCTCTCCACCCCGAATTCTTCCTTCAGCGATGCATACCAGGCCCAGATCGCGTCCGGCGCGATCGAGCCGGATGCTGCGCAAGCCGAAGTCGCCGAGGCCTATACGGCGCTGGATCTGCGGCTCGCGAACTACAGTCCCAAGCGCAAGCAGGGCCTGCTCGCCCGCCTGTTCAGCAGCGACAAGGACGAGGCGCCGCGCGGGCTCTACATCCATGGCGAGGTCGGCCGCGGCAAGACCATGCTGATGGACCTGTTCTTCCAGCACTCGAATGTCGAGCACAAGCGCCGCGCGCATTTCCACGAATTCATGGCCGACGTGCACGAGCGCATCTACGATTATCGCCAGAGCATCGCGCGCGGACAGATCCCTGACGGCGACGTCATCGCGCTGACGGCGAATGCGATCTTCGAGGAAAGCTGGCTGCTCTGTTTCGACGAATTCCACGTCACCGACATCGCCGACGCGATGATCCTCGGGCGGCTGTTCGCAAAACTCTTCGAGCTCGGTACCGTCGTGGTCGCGACTTCAAACGTCGCGCCTGACGATCTCTACAAGGGCGGTTTGAACCGCGCGCTGTTCCTGCCTTTCATCAAGCAGATCACCGAGCACATGGACGTCTCGCGGCTCGATGCGCGCACTGACTTCCGGCTGGAAAAACTTCAGGGCGTGCCGATGTGGCTGACGCCGGCGGACGGCGATGCCGACGTCGCGCTCGACCGCGCCTGGGCGAAGATGACCGGCAACGCCAAATGCAAGTCGCACGACATAAAGATCAAGGGCCGCACCCTGCACGTGCCGTGCGCGGCCCATGGCGTGGCGCGATTTTCGTTCGCCGATCTCTGCGAGAAGCCGTTAGGTGCATCCGACTACCTCAGGCTGGCGCATGACTATCACACCATCCTGGTCGACCATATTCCAGTGATGGACTTCTCCCAGCGCAACGCCGCCAAGCGATTCATCACGCTGATCGACACGCTCTATGACAATGCCGTGAAGCTGATGGCCTCCGCAGACGCCAATCCGATCTCGCTCTATCTTGCCACCGAGGGCAACGAGGCCATGGAGTTCAAGCGGACCGCCTCGCGCCTGATCGAGATGAGCTCGGAATCCTATCTGGCGCTCGCTCACGGCCGCAAGGATTCCACCGCCAGCGGCTCCACCAAGGGTCTGGTGGAGACTTAAGTCCTATTTGCCAGCGCTGTCATTCCGGGGCGCGCGAAGCGCGAGCCCGGAATCCGTCGCGCCTCGATCTCTGTCGCCCGATGGATTCCGGGCCTGCGCCTGTCGGCGCACCCCGGAATGACAGACGGGGTATGCTGGCTGCTATCGCGCCAAGCCCGACAAATGGGCATCCACCGACTTGAACGGGGGAGGCGAAAGGGATAACCACCCTCTCAGTTTTCCCCTCCTTACGTGTCTAAAGGACAGGTTCACATGGCGCGCGACAAGATTGCTTTGATTGGCTCCGGCCAGATCGGCGGAACGCTGGCTCACCTCATCGGCCTGAAAGAACTGGGCGACGTCGTGATGTTCGACATCGCCGAGGGCGTGCCGCAGGGCAAGGCGCTCGACATCGCGCAGTCCTCGCCGGTCGACGGTTTTGACGCGAACTATTCCGGCGCCAACTCCTACGAAGCGCTCGACAACGCCAAGGTCTGCATCGTCACCGCCGGCGTGCCGCGCAAGCCCGGCATGAGCCGCGACGATCTCCTCTCCATCAACCTGAAAGTCATGGAGCAGGTCGGTGCTGGCATCAAGAAGTACGCGCCCGACGCCTTCGTCATCTGCATCACCAACCCGCTCGACGCCATGGTCTGGGCGCTGCAGAAGGCTAGCGGCCTGCCGCACAAGAAAGTCGTCGGTATGGCCGGCGTGCTCGACTCCGCGCGCTTCCGCTACTTCCTGGCCGACGAGTTCAACGTCTCCGTCGAAGACGTCACCGCCTTCGTGCTCGGCGGCCATGGCGACACCATGGTGCCGCTGGTGAAGTACTCCACCGTCGCCGGCATTCCGCTACCCGACCTCGTCAAGATGGGCTGGACCTCGCAGGCGCGTCTCGACGAGATCGTCGATCGTACCCGCAACGGCGGCGCCGAGATCGTCAACCTGCTCAAGACCGGCTCGGCCTTCTACGCCCCGGCCGCTTCCGCGATTGCGATGGCGGAGAGCTATCTGCGTGACAAGAAGCGCGTGCTTCCCTGCGCCGCGTATCTGAACGGCGAATACAGCGTGAAGGACATGTATGTCGGCGTGCCGGTCGTGATCGGCTCCAAGGGCGTCGAGCGCGTCGTCGAGATCGAGCTCGCCGGCAAGGACCGCGAAGCCTTCGACAAGTCGGTCGGTGCGGTGCAGGGCCTCGTCGATGCCTGCAAGAAGATCGCGCCCGATCTTCTCGGCCGCTAAGCGCGAAAATTCCCCGCCGAAGATCGAAACCCGGTCTTCGGCGGTTTCATTTCCGGACCCTGCTGACCGGGGTGGGTCTGGTCCAGGATTTTGATGTCAAAGAATCCGGGTTGCAGTTCATGTGGTATATGGTATGCCAGCCACAAGACTGAGGTGGGCCTTGAGGGGTCACCGCCCGCGGGTTCAGGGAGCGACCATATGAATATCCATGAATATCAGGCCAAAGCGCTGCTGAATGAGTTCGGCGTGCCCATCTCCAAGGGCGTACCGGTCCTGAGCGCCTCTGATGCAGACGCCGCAGCCATGGCCCTGCCAGGCCCCGTCTGGGTCGTTAAGAGCCAGATCCATGCCGGCGGCCGCGGCAAGGGCAAGTTCAAGGAAGCCTCGGCCGGCGACAAGGGCGGCGTCCGCATCGCCAAGTCGGCCGCTGAGGTTGCCGAATTCGCCAAGCAGATGCTCGGTGCCACGCTGGTGACCGTGCAGACCGGACCCGCCGGCAAGCAGGTCAACCGCCTCTACATCGAGGACGGCTCCGACATCGACAAGGAATTCTATCTCTCGATCCTGGTCGACCGCGAAACCTCGCGCGTCTCCTTCGTCGTCTCGACCGAAGGCGGCGTCAACATCGAGGACGTTGCCCATAACAGCCCCGAGAAGATCGTGACCTTCTCGGTCGATCCCGCCACCGGCGTCATGGGTCATCACGGCCGCACCGTCGCCAAGGCGCTGAAGCTCTCCGGTGATCTCGCCAAGCAGGCCGAGAAGCTTACCGCGCAGCTCTATGCGGCCTTCGTCGCCAAGGACATGTCGATGCTGGAGATCAACCCGCTGGTCGTGACCAAGCAGGGCCAGCTCCGCGTGCTCGACGCCAAGGTGTCATTCGACGACAACGCCCTGTTCCGTCACCCCGAGGTGCTCGCGCTCCGCGACGAGACGGAGGAAGACGCCAAGGAAATCGAGGCATCGAAGTACGACCTCAACTACGTCGCGCTCGACGGCAATATCGGCTGCATGGTCAACGGCGCCGGTCTTGCCATGGCGACGATGGACATCATCAAGCTCTACGGCATGGCGCCGGCGAATTTCCTCGACGTCGGCGGCAGCGCCAGCAAGGAGAAGGTCGCGGCCGCGTTCAAGATCATCACTGCCGATCCCAACGTGAAGGGCATCCTGGTCAACATCTTCGGCGGCATCATGAAGTGCGACGTGATCGCCGAGGGCGTCACCGCTGCGGTGCGCGAGGTCGGTCTCAGCGTGCCGCTGGTGGTTCGCCTCGAAGGCACCAATGTCGAACTCGGCAAGAAGATCATCCGCGAATCCGGCCTCAACGTGGTGCCGGCGGACAATCTCGACGACGCCGCGCAGAAGATCGTGAAGGCCGTCAAGGGAGGCTAAGGCCATGGCCCAGGACCATCTCTCCGCATCATCTCCACTTGCAGAGCATGCGCGTCTCGCCGCGTTCGCCGGCGAATGGAATGGCGAAGAGACGGTCTTTCCGTCGCGCTGGACGGAAGGCGGGCCGGCCACGTCGCATGTCGTCGCGCGCATGGATCTCAATGGATTCTATCTGATCCAGGACACGGTCCAGATGCGTGAGGGCAAGCAGAGCTTTGCCACCCACGGCCTCTTCACTTTCGACCGCGACGACCGGACCTATAAATTGTTCTGGTACGATTCGCTCGGCTACACGCCGCCCTCGCCCGCCTCGGGCGGGTGGGTCGGCAAGACCCTGACGCTGGTGCGCGGCTCGCTCCGCGGCAATGCGCGCCACGTCTATGAAATCATCGACGACGACTCCTACTCGTTGAAGATCCAGTTCTCGCCGGACGCGGAAGGCTGGGCCGACGTGCTCACCGGCGTCTACCGCCGGGTGCATTAGGACGAATCCATGGGAGCACATCCATACTGGTATTTCGTTCCGTATGAGGACGATTTTGGTGCAGCGCTGCAGAAGTTGCGGGAGCGCGAATTCAAGGCAGGTCGCTACAATCCTGTGATGCCTTTTCCGACCTTTCCAGTCGATATCTCTGCGCCCGTGCCCGGTGCGAGGCATGCTTCGATCGAGGAGGTCATGGAGCAGTGTGACGAATCCGGTACCCGATCCATCCTCGATATCGCGCAAGTCGCGCCCGCGCCCTTCGATGGAAGTGGAATGCCATTCATGACGGCCTTTCCGTTGGCTCCGCCCGACGTCGAGCGTCTGTTCGGAACGCCGAATCCGACGCGCGAACAGGTCGCGACCAACAAGCGAATGTGGGATCGCATCGAACGCGGATCGGCGGTCTACACAGTCATTTTCGAAAAGGGCGAGCCGCACGAAATCTTCTTCGGCGGTTACTCTTTCGATTAAACAGCCACATCAAATAGCCGTCATCCGGCCAGGTAACTGAACTCCACGAAAGCAGGCTCGTCTCATGTCCATCTTGATCGACAAGAATACCAAGGTCATCTGCCAGGGCTTCACCGGCAAGAACGGCACCTTCCACTCCGAAGCCGCGATCGCCTATGGCACCAAGATGGTCGGCGGCACCTCGCCCGGCAAAGGCGGCGCGACGCATCTGGGCCTGCCGGTGTTCGACACCGTGCGCGAGGCGCGCGAGAAGACCGGCGCCGACGCGTCGGTGATCTACGTGCCGCCGCCGGGCGCAGCGGACGCGATCTGCGAAGCCATCGACGCCGAGATCCCGCTGATCGTCTGCATCACCGAAGGCATTCCCGTCATCGACATGGTGCGCGTGAAGCGCTCGCTCGCCGGATCCAAGTCGCGCCTGATCGGGCCGAACTGCCCAGGCGTCATGACCGCCGGCGAGTGCAAGATCGGCATCATGCCCGCCAACATCTTCAAGACCGGCTCGGTCGGCATCGTCTCCCGCTCGGGCACGCTGACCTATGAAGCCGTGTTCCAGACTTCCCAGGAAGGCCTCGGCCAGACCACCGCGGTCGGCATCGGCGGCGATCCGGTCAAGGGCACCGAGTTCATCGACGTCCTGGAAATGCTCCTGGCCGACCCCAAGACCGAGTCGATCATCATGATTGGCGAGATCGGCGGTTCCGCCGAGGAGGACGCCGCCCAGTTCCTCAAGGACGAAGCCAAGCGCGGCCGCAAGAAGCCGATGGTCGGCTTCATCGCCGGCGTCACCGCACCTCCCGGCCGCCGCATGGGTCATGCCGGTGCGATCATCTCGGGCGGCAAGGGCGATGCCGGTTCCAAAACCGAAGCGATGAAATCGGCAGGGATTACAGTGTCCCCGTCGCCCGCCCGCCTCGGCCATACGCTTGCCGAAAAGTTGAAAGGCTAATTCACTTCTTCGTACTTTTCCGGGCGAAGTTTCGCAGCAAATAGGGTAAAGGGTGCCTGTCGCGTCGAGCCCTGTCGGGGGAGCTCGGCGCCAGCGCCGTTTGTTATGCGCGAACCGAAATCGCCAGGAACCCAGTATGTCTCGCCAGGACGCGAACGCAGCCTTTGCCCTGTCCTCATTTTTGCAGGGCACCAACGCCGCCTACATCGACGAAATCTACGCCCGCTACCAGAAGGACCCCTCCTCGGTCGACGCCGAGTGGCAGGAGTTCTTCAAGAGCCTGAACGACGCGCCTGCTGACATCAGCAAGAATGCGGAAGGCCCGTCCTGGGAGCGGGACAACTGGCCGCTGACGCCGCAGGATGACCTGATCTCCGCCCTCGACGGCAATTGGGCCCAGGTGGAGAAAGCGGTCGGCGGCAAGATCGCCGCCAAGGCGCAGGCGAAGGGCGCCGATTTTTCCTCCGCCGACCTGCTCCAGGCCACGCGCGACTCCGTCCGCGCGCTGATGCTGATCCGCTCCTACCGCATGCGCGGTCATTTTCACGCCAAGCTCGATCCGCTCGGCATCGAAGCCCCCCGCAACCGCGAAGAGCTCGACCCGCGCACCTACGGCTTCACGGAAGCCGACTTCGATCGCAAGATCTTCCTCGATCACGTGCTCGGCCTCGAATACGGCACCTTGCGCGAGATCACCGCGATCTGCGAGCGCACCTACTGCCAGACGCTCGGCGTCGAATTCATGCATATCAGCAACGCCGCGCAGAAGGCCTGGATCCAGGAGCGCATCGAGGGACCCGACAAGGAGATCTCGTTCACCCGCGAAGGGCGGCGCGCCATCCTGATGAAGCTGGTCGAGGCCGAGGGCTTCGAAAAGTTCTGCGACACCAAGTTCACCGGCACCAAGCGCTTCGGCCTCGACGGCGGTGAAGCCCTGATCCCCGCGCTCGAGCAAATCATCAAGCGCGGCGGCAATCTCGGTGTGAAGGAAATCGTGCTGGGCATGCCGCATCGCGGCCGCCTCAACGTGCTGACGCAGGTGATGGGCAAGGCGCACCGCGCGCTGTTCCACGAGTTCAAGGGCGGCTCGGCCAATCCCGACGCGGTCGAAGGCTCGGGCGACGTCAAGTATCACCTCGGCGCCTCCTCGGACCGCGAGTTCGACGGCAACCGCATCCATCTGTCGCTGACTGCCAATCCCTCGCATCTCGAGATCGTCGATCCCGTCGTGCTCGGAAAGGTCCGGGCCAAGCAGGACCAGCACGGCGACCCGCCTGACATGCGCATCTCCGTGATGCCGCTCTTGATGCATGGCGACGCCGCCTTCGCCGGCCAGGGCGTGGTCGCGGAATGCTTCGGTCTCTCCGATCTGAAGGGCTATCGCACCGGCGGCTCCGTGCACTTCATCGTCAACAACCAGATCGGCTTCACCACCTATCCGCGCTACTCGCGCTCCTCGCCCTATCCGTCTGACGTGGCGAAGATGATCGACGCGCCGATCTTCCATGTGAACGGCGACGATCCGGAAGCCGTGGTGTTTGCCGCGAAGGTCGCGACCGAATTCCGGCAGAAGTTCCACAAGCCTGTCGTCATCGACATGTGGTGCTATCGCCGCTACGGCCACAACGAAGGCGATGAGCCGGCTTTCACCCAGCCGGTGATGTACAAGCGGATCGGGGCCCATCCCTCGACCCTCACGCTCTACGCCAAGCGCCTGGTCGCCGAAGGCGTGGTCACCGAGGGGGAAGTCGACAAGCTGAAGGCCGACTGGCGTGCGCGGCTCGACGCCGAGTTCGAGGCCGGCACCTCCTACAAGCCGAACAAGGCCGACTGGCTCGACGGCAAGTGGTCCGGCTTCAAGATCGCCGACCAGGAAGAGGATGCGCGACGCGGCGTCACCGGCGTCGATCTTCCCGTTCTGAAGGACATCGGCCGCAAGATCACCAAGGTGCCGGATGGTTTCCGCGTTCACCGCACCATCCAGCGCTTCCTCGACAACCGCGCCAAGGCGATCGACACCGGTGCCGGCATCGACTGGGCGACCGGCGAAGCGCTGGCGTTCTGCACGCTGCTCCAGGAAAACCACCACGTCCGCCTGTCGGGCCAGGATTCGGAGCGCGGCACCTTCTCGCAGCGCCACTCCGTGCTGATCGACCAGGAAGACGAGAGCCGCTACACGCCGTTCAACCATCTCGGCAACGAGCAGGGCCATTACGAGGTCATCAACTCGCTGCTGTCGGAAGAAGCGGTGCTCGGCTTCGAATACGGCTACTCGCTCGCCGAGCCGAACACGCTCACTCTTTGGGAAGCCCAGTTCGGCGACTTCGCCAACGGTGCACAGGTCGTGTTCGACCAGTTCATCTCTTCGGGCGAGCGCAAATGGCTGCGCATGTCCGGTCTCGTCTGCCTTCTGCCGCACGGCTATGAAGGCCAGGGTCCGGAACACTCCTCGGCGCGCCTCGAGCGTTACCTGCAGATGTGCGCGGAAGACAACATGCAGGTGGTCTACCCGACCACGCCGGCGAACTACTTCCACGTGCTGCGCCGCCAGCTGCATCGCGAGATCCGCAAGCCGCTGATCATGATGACGCCGAAGTCGCTGCTCCGTCACAAGCGGGCGGTGTCGCGTCTCGAGGAGCTGGCGAAGGGAACGACCTTCCACCGCATCCTCTATGATGACGCCCAGATGCTGCCGAACGAGTCGATCAAGCTCGTCCCCGACGAGAAGATCCGTCGCATCGTGCTCTGCTCCGGCAAGGTCTATTACGACCTTTACGAAGAGCGCGAGAAGCGCGGCATCGACGACATCTATCTGATGCGCGTCGAGCAGCTCTATCCGGTGCCGCTGAAAGCGCTGGTGGCCGAGCTGTCCCGCTTCAAGAAGGCCGAAGTGATCTGGTGCCAGGAAGAGCCGCGCAACATGGGCGCCTGGCACTTCATCGAGCCCTATCTGGAATGGGTGCTGAACCAGGTGAACGGCGCGAGCCGGCGTCCGCGTTATGTCGGCCGCGCCGCTTCCGCTGCGACCGCCACGGGTCTGATGTCCAAGCATCAGGCGCAGCTGAAAGCGTTCCTGGACGAAGCGTTGAGCTGAAGTTTTTCTAAAGACTGTCATTGCCCGCGAAGGCGGGCAATCCAGTACGCCGTGAACTTCGTGATCAGAACGAACATTGCGGAGTACTGGATGCCCCGCCCCCCGTGCGCAATGGCGCACCAGGCGGGGCCTGACCTATGAATTCCTGTCCGCGACTGCGATCCCCTTGAGGAAAAGACCATGACTGAAATTCGTGTGCCGACGCTCGGCGAATCCGTCACCGAGGCCACCATCGGCCGCTGGTTCAAGAAGGCTGGCGATCCCGTCGCCGTCGATGAGCCCTTGGTGGAGCTCGAGACCGACAAGGTCACCATCGAAGTCCCGGCGCCTTCCGCGGGCACGCTGAGCGAGATCATCGCCGCCGACGGCGCGACCGTTGCGGTCGGTGCGCTGCTTGGCCAGATCACCGACGGTGCCGGCGCTGCGAAGCCCGCTGCCGCGCCCGCCAAGCCCGCTGCTGCCCCGGCGCCTGCTGCCGCCGCGCCGGCTGCTGCTCCCGCCGCAAAGGCGCCGCCGGCCGATGCGCCGCTCGCGCCGTCCGTGCGCAAGCTGTCGGCCGAGACCGGCATCGACGCCTCGACCGTTCCCGGCTCCGGCAAGGACGGCCGCGTCACCAAGGGCGACATGCTCGCCGCGATCGAGCGTGCGGCCTCCGCACCGACCCCGGTCAACCAGCCCGCCGCCGCCGTGCAGGTTCGCGCGCCGTCGCCGGCCGATGACGCAGCCCGCGAAGAGCGCGTCAAGATGACCCGCCTGCGCCAGACCATCGCGCGCCGCCTCAAGGACGTGCAGAACACCGCGGCCATGCTGACGACCTTTAACGAGGTCGACATGACCAACGTCATGGCCTTGCGTGCCCACTACAAGGATGCGTTCGAGAAGAAGCATGGCTCGAAGCTCGGCTTCATGGGCTTCTTCACCAAGGCCGTCGTGCAGGCGCTGAAGGACATCCCGGCCGTCAACGCCGAGATCGACGGCACCGACCTGATCTACAAGAACTACTACCACATCGGCGTCGCCGTCGGCACCGACAAGGGCCTCGTCGTGCCCGTCGTGCGCGACTGCGACCACAAGTCGATCGCCGACATCGAGAAGGGCATCGCCGATTTCGGCCGCCGCGCCCGTGACGGTCAGCTCAAGATCGACGAGATGCAGGGCGGGACCTTCACCATCACCAATGGCGGCATCTACGGCTCGTTGATGTCGACCCCGATCCTGAACGCGCCGCAGTCCGGCATTCTCGGCATGCACAAGATCCAGGATCGCCCGATGGTCGTCGGCGGCAAGATCGAGGTCCGCCCGATGATGTATCTGGCGCTATCCTACGATCACCGCGTGATCGACGGCAAGGAAGCCGTCACCTTCCTGGTTCGCGTCAAGGAGAGCCTGGAAGATCCGGCGCGCCTGGTGCTCGATCTCTGATCCCTAGTGCTCTGCGAGCGCCGTCGCTCATGTGAGTGACGGCGCGTGTCGAACCATGGAGGCTGATGTGACGGATAAGGTCGTTGTCATCACCGGCGGCAGCCGCGGCATCGGGCGGGCAACCGCGCTCGCAGCGGCCGCGCGCGGCTATCGCGTCGTGGTCGGCTATGCCAGCAACAAGAAGGCCGCCGACGAGGTCGTCGCGCAGATCGCGGCCAGCAACGGCAAGGCGATCGCGGTGAAATGCGACGTCGCCGAGGAAAGCGATATCCTCAACCTGTTCAGGGAAGCCGACAAGTTCGGCACGCTCGGGGCGCTCGTCAACAATGGTGGCATCGTCGGCCAGAGCGGCGTGCGCGTCGACGAGATGTCGGCCGAGCGGATCCAGCGCGTGATGGCGGTCAACGTCACCGGCTCCATTCTCTGCGCGCGCGAGGCGGTGAAGCGGATGTCGACCAAGCATGGCGGCAAGGGCGGCGTCATCGTCAACCTGTCGTCCGTCGCCGCCAAGCTCGGCTCGCCCAATACTTATGTTGACTACGCCGCATCGAAGGGCGCGGTCGATTCCTTCACCATCGGCCTTGGCTATGAGGTCGCAGCCGAAGGCATCCGCGTCGCAGCGATCCGCCCCGGCCTGATCGACACTGAAATCCACGCCGCCGGCGGCGAGCCCGACCGCGCCCATCGCCTGGCCCATCTCGTGCCGATGAAGCGCGTCGGCACCGCGGATGAAATCGCCAACGCCATCGTCTGGCTCATGTCGGACGATGCCTCTTACGTCACCTCAGCCATTCTCGATGTGTCCGGCGGACGCTGACGCACCGCGCGGACGCTGAGACCTCATCACGCCTAACCTTACGGGACTTTCTCTCATGGCTACCTACGATCTCGTCGTCATCGGCACCGGACCTGGCGGTTATGTCTGCGCGGTGCGCGCCAGCCAGCTCGGCATGAAAGTCGCCGTGGTCGAAAAGAACGCCAC
>Ga0209758_1001904_pt1 | contig 22783 bp, 19 predicted proteins | sample AraplaMF_Col_mMF_FD_184258 | JGI IMG/M metagenome (GOLD analysis project Ga0209758, IMG submission 184258) | Arabidopsis root microbial communities from the University of North Carolina, USA - plate scrape MF_Col_mMF (SPAdes) (version 2) | ecosystem: Host-associated > Plants > Roots > Endosphere...
AGCCGCGGCAGATGCTCTTGATCTTCTTGTCGAGCAGAGCGTCTTCCTTGTTCACGGGATTGTTCGGATCGCTCAGAGTCTTTTCGTTCGGCACATCGCCCGCGCGCGGCTGGCGATGACCGACAGGCGCCTGCGGCACCGTTCCCGACGTGGCCCCGCCCGAGGGCGATCCCTTGGTGGCGGGTTGGGCAATCGCCATACCGCCGAGCAAGACCACGAGCGATGCTGCCACCATGATCTTCTTCATGTTCGATCCTCCATTCCTCAAGCCCGACGTGTCCTCCGCGACCATTCAGGTCTCGGGCGGATAGAGATGAACGTCGCCGCAATAATCGATGATACGATAGCGCGTTTCGGTCACCGCATCACCGCCATCGGCTGCGGTATTTTGTGCCGCCAACACATAATTCGGCCCCACCGGGGATTTGCCGGCGCCGCCGGGGATATCGATCACGTATTCCGGCTGACAGAGCCCTGACACCCGTCCGCGCAGCGCCCGCATCAAGTCCTGTCCATGCGCCAGGGTCGTTCGCAGATGCGCGGTACCCGGCGCGAGATCGCCATGATGCAGGTAGTACGGCTTGATGCGGCACTCGACGAAAGCCCGCATCAAATCCGACAAAGCCGTGGCGCTGTCATTGACGCCGCGCAACAGCACCGACTGGCTCACCATGGGAATGCCGGCATCGACCAGTTGCGCGCAGGCGGCGCGGGCCGGCCCCGTCAGCTCGCGCGCATGGTTGGCATGCAGCGCGACCCAGGTGGTGGCGCCCTCGACTTTCAGCGCAGCCACCATCTCGCCAGAGATGCGCGAGGGTTCAGCAACAGGCACGCGGGTGTGAAGACGGATGATCTTGACGTGTTCGATCGCAGCGAGATCAGCCATGATCTCGCTCATCCGACGTGGCGACAGCATCAGGGGATCCCCTCCGGTCAGGATCACCTCCCAGATCTCGCTATGCGCGCGGATGTAGTCGATCGCCGCGCGATAGGCGCCGTCCGAGAGTGCGTTCTCCTTGCCGGGGCCCACCATCTCGCGGCGGAAACAGAAACGGCAGTAGACCGCGCAGACGTGAACGAGCTTGAACAGCACACGGTCGGGATAACGATGCACGATCCCTGGAACCGGCGAATGCGGATGATCTCCGATCGGATCGGCGTCCTCGCCCGGTTGCATCTCGAGCTCCGCGGCCGTCGGAACGAACTGACGGGCAATGGGGTCGTCGGGATTCGAGGTGTCGATCAGTTCGACCAGCGCAGGCGTGATCGCAACCGCATAACGCGCAGCAACTCGCTCGAGCGCGGGCAGTGAAGTCGCGGGCGCGAGGTCCGTGGCTACGAGTTCGGCCGGCTCACGCAATGTTCGTGCAAGATTGGTTTTCGTCATCTCTCACCCGCAGGCGGCGTCCACACCACCTGATCGATCCGTGTTGCGCCGCTTGCCAGCATCACCAGCCGGTCGAACCCGAGCGCGACGCCACTCGCCTCCGGCATGGCGGCGACCGCGGCCAAAAAGTCCTCGTCCAGCGGATAGGTCTCGCCGTAGCGGCGCTGCTTCTCCGTCATGGCCTCCATGAAGCGCTTGCGCTGCTCCTCGGCGTCGGTGAGTTCGCCAAAGCCGTTGGCGAGCTCGACGCCGCAGGCGTAGACCTCGAACCGCTCGGCGACCCTGGGATCGCCAGCCTTCACCCGCGCCAGCGCCGCCTCGGGAGATGGGTATTCGAACAGAATGGTCAAACGCCCCTGCCCCAGATGCGGCTCGACATGCTCGACCAGGACCTTGCTGAAAATGTCCGACCAGGTGTCGTCCTCGGCGATACGGACCTTACCGCCGGCCGCCTGGGCGAGCGCGTCACGGTTACCCTCGTTGCCCGAGATTGTCGACAGCAGGTCGATCCCGGCGAACCGGCCGAAGGCGCCCGCAACAGTCAGCAGTTCCGGTTCGGCGAAGGGGTCGGCGGTCCGGCCTCGGAACGAGAAAGTCCCGATCCCGGTAGCCTGCGCGGCCGTGGCGATGACGACCACGGTGTCGGCCATGATGGCGTCATAGGGGGTGTCGGCCCGGTACCACTCGAGCATGGTGAATTCGGGCAGATGCAGGTCGCCGCGCTCACGGTCACGGAAGACCCGGGCGAATTCGAAGATCCGCTCTTCCCCGGCTGCCAGCAGCTTCTTGCAGGCGAATTCGGGCGAGGTCCGCAAATACCGGCTGGCACGGCTGCCATCCGGCCGCATGATCTCGGTCCGGGGCGCGTGCAGATGGGTCTCGTTGCCGGGAGAGACCTGGAGCACGGAAGTTTCGACCTCGACGAAACCCTGCTCGGCGAAAAAGCCCCTGATAGCCCCGGTAATGGCGCCCCTGGCCTGAAGGAAGGGCCGCCGGTCGAGGTGCCTTCCGGGTGACCAGAACGGCGAGATCGGCTTGTCCCCAGCCATTAACCGACCGCCCCGCCAGCCAGCAAAGTGCTGGCATCCAACGGCAAAATCAGTATGTTGCGGCCCGAAACGGGCGCCGAGGTCTGATTTGAGGCCCCAAGTCCCCCATCGATTTGACCACGTCCTGGCCGGTGCCGGGCCAAGCAAGCAGGAAATATAGCTTTGAGAGTCATCGCCAGTTCTATTCGCAAGGGCAACGTGATCGAGCAAGACGGCAAGCTCTATGTCGTCGTGAGCGCCGAGAACATCCATCCCGGCAAAGGCACTCCGGTCAGCCAGATCGAAATGCGCCGAATCTCGGATGGGGTAAAGATCTCCGAGCGCTACAAGACCACCGATCAGGTCGAAAAGGCCACGATCGAAGAGCGCAACTACACCTTTCTGTATGAAGATGGCGACGGCTTCCACTTTATGAACCCCGAGACCTACGATCAGGTCCAGGTGTCCAAGGACGTCGTCGGCGACGCTGCCGCGTATCTTCAGCCAGATATGACCGTCAAGCTGTCGTTGCACGACGTCAACGTCGTCTCGCTCGCGTTGCCGCAGCGCGTGACATTGGAAGTGGTCGAGACTGAGCCCGTGACCAAGGGCCAGACCGCTTCTTCCTCCTACAAGCCGGCTGTGCTCTCGAATGGCGTCCGCACCACCGTGCCGCCGCACATCTCGGTCGGCACCCGCATCGTGGTGATGACCGAAGACGGCTCCTACTCCGAGCGCGCCAAGGACTAAGCGAAGGAATCAAAGCAGGTGCCGCCGGGGGGCGAGACAGTGGTTGGGAACAGGTTCCGCTTCGTCTCGCTGCTCCTGGCGTCGCTGTCGCTGTTGGTCATCACTCCGCTGGCTGCGGACGAAATCCGCAGCCCGTCGCTCACGGCTCTGCGCGTCGATTGGCGAGCAGCGCTCGACCAGCTCCGCACCGAGATCAATAGCCGCCCCCAGGTCGCAGCGGATTTCACCTTCGTGCCGCGTCGTTCGGTGGCGCGCTTCGATCCCCGCGCAGTGCCGGCACTCGTGCAGCTCAACGCGGTTTCCTCGCGATTTTTCACCGGCATTACCCGCAGCTCGGTTCCCGTGCTGTTGCCGTTCGATGCCGCCGCCTATCTCGAGGCGCAACGCAGTAGCGCTGCGGGCACGACGCTCGCCCTGTCGCGCTACCAGGCCGATTTCAATCCCGTCGACCTGTTCGACGCCGGCCCTGCCGGCTACAGCGCCACGTTTTCACTCGAGCCTGGCGCCGGCGACGGCATGCCGACACGCATCTTCGCAAAACCAGTCGAGGTTCAGATCACGGGATCGGCACTGGTCTACGACATCGCCGATCCCAGCGGCGGCAAGGGTGAGCCGGTCAAGCCGCTTGCGACCATCTATCCGGATCTGCGCAGGTTCATCCGTGAGGGTTATCTGCGCTATGCCTTCATGCGGTTCGGCGCCGCTTATGTGGTGTCGATCCAATGCCTGGACAGCGTCGCAAAGCCGCGGCGACTTGCCTGCAAGGAGGCCTACCCTGTTGCCGAGCGTTTCCTGAAGGCGCTGCACGTCACTGGCGGCCAGCGCATGCGGCCGCTCATGGACGTTGCCTCCGAATTGATCGATCGTCCCGCCGACCGGTCGACGGATTTCAGCTACCGGCCGAGCGGCGACATCATCCCCAATACCGGCTATCGCAAACAGGGCGGCCACCCCGACGTGATGGCCTACGCGCAGGTCCGCTTTCCGCTCGAGAAGGCGCCGGCCTTCGTACATTCGCAATCCTACGCCAAGCGCGACAAGGTCGACGGGCCGACCGCCTATCCCTGGCGTGACAATTTCTGCGAGTCGCGCAGCTTCGAGGTGTGGCAGTGCGCCGGCGGCTATGGCCACCAGGGCGAGGACATCCGCGCCGCGGAGTGCCCCGGTGATAGTCACGAACCCTGCGATCCCAAGCAGCGCGGAGTCGTTGCGGTACGCGACGCTGTCGTGATCCGCACGCCCAGCGATCAGGCAGTGACGCTCGAGGTCAACAGCCGGACCGAGCACATCCGCTTTCGCTATATGCACATGAACCCGCATGCGTTGAACGCCGACGGCGTGCTCAATGGCCGCAACGTCACCGAAGGCGAAAAGATCGGCGTGGTCTCGAACTACCTCGATCACCCCGCCGGCACTTCGATGCATCTGCATTTCGACGTCCAGGTGTTCACCCGAGACGGCTGGATCTGGGTCAGTCCCTACACCACGCTGGTCTCGGCTTACGAGCGTCTGATCCGCGCCCGCGGTCGCGAGATCGGCCCGGAGGTCGCAAGCACCCCGCAGCCGGTCGCCCATGCGCTGCCCGAGGATGTGGTCAAGCCCGATCTGCGCGAGGGATCGAGCGGCGAAGAGAATTGAGGCGGACAATGCGATGGTAAGCCCGGATGAGCTACGCAACATCCGGGACACCGATGTCGACTATTCCAGATAGGTCGTCAGCTGCGCGCCCTCATCGGCCACGAACACGGCAATCAATTCGGCAGGCTCCGTGGTGCTGGCATTGGCCGAGATCAGATGCGTGGCGCCAGGCGGCTCGAAAAAAGACTGGCCGACACCAAACGTCTCGACGGGGCCGCCGCCGAGCTGGGAGCGGATCTCGCCTTTTGTGATGTAAGCAGTCACCGAGCCGGCATGCCGGTGCGGCCGCGAAAACCCGCCTGGGCCATAGAACACGCGCACGACGGTGACACGCTTTCCCGGCACATTGGGCAGCGGATAGGAAGCGATCGGCTCGACCTTGTCGAGCGGCGAGCTTTCCGCGGCCGTGGCGCACAGTGGCGCGAGTGCGCCCGTGACGGTGTCCATCGTCACGGGCAGCGCCTTGCCGATCGCGAGCGCGAAGGCCAGCCCGCCAACAACAGCAAGCGCCACAGAGCGCAACGGCATGGGGCGCAGCGGCGTAGCCAAATTCATGGCAGTCATGACAACCTCCCTTGCTCAGGACGCCGCGGCCGGTCGCTTCGCCGGCGTCCATTGGAAGGCGGCGCCAAACCGGTTCCAAACGTTGATGGAGGCGATTGCGGATGTCAGGTACATCAGCTCGGTCTCGGAGAACTCGCGCTGCACCTCCGCATACACCTCGTCGCCGAAGCCGTCAGGAAGCAGGGTCAGAGCCTCGGCCCAAGCCAGCGCCGCGCGCTCCCGCGCCGAGTAGATCGGCGCCTCGCGCCAGACAGCCACAAGATGAAGCTTGTCGATGGGGACCCCGAGCCGCTCCGAGAGGAGCACGTGATGCTGCACGCAAAACGCGCAGCCATTGATCTGCGAGGCACGCAGCTTCACAAGCTCGAGAAGCTGCTTGTCGAGACCAGCCTTGGCTGCGACCTGTCCCAGCGCCAGCACCAGATCATATGCATCCGGCGCGATCCTCTTGAAATCTTCGTACTCGCTGCGGGCGTGTGACATGGCCGTTCACCTCGTGTTATTGTACGTATACTTATATCTTATAAGAGCTCTTATATGTTACGCAAGTCTGCCAGCATCACAAGATCGCAACCGGGACGGAAAACGCCCGGCCCCGCCAAGGATAGCCCGGTGCACCTGCCCGCCCCCGGCGAAGGCAAGCGCGGCGAGCAGGGCTATCTCGGTTATCTCCTGCGCCAGGCCCACGCCGCGGTCCGCCTAAAGATGGAGCGCACGCTGGCCGATCTCGGCGTGACCTCGCCGCAATTTGCCGTGCTGACCATGCTGAATGCTTATCCTGGACTATCGGGCGCCGACGTCGCCCGTCTCACCTTCCTGACCCCGCAGACGGTCGGGGTGATCATCCGCAATCTTGCGCGAGACGGTTCAATCGTGATGACACCTCATCCCGTCCACGGTCGTATCCAGCAATGGACGCTGACATCGCGTGGCGCGACGTTGCTGAAGGCGTGTCGGGAACGCGTGATCGAATTGGAGAAGCGTCTGGCCAGCGGCCTCGATGCCAAGGCGGAGGCAAATATTCGCCGCTGGCTTGCCAACGTTGCGACGGAGTTACAGGAGGACTAAGGCGAGCCTGATCGCCTCCCTACTCGCCCTTCAAGACTTTCTTGACTTCACCGTCAGGCCAGCCTTTGCCGGCGGCGATCACGCGAACGCGGCTGTGGTCCGTATCGTTGATCAGCACATGCGAACTCACCCGGTCGCCACTCGGCTCCAGATACAGATCGGTTTCAGGTTTCCAGCTCAGCGTGGCCGCAAGATCGCCCGGAAAAATCTGCCAGCACGATCCGTCGTCGAGCTCGACGACGTGACTTTCCGCATGCGCGCGTATCTTCATTCAACCCCGAAGTCGCGTTGAACAAGGGGGGGCCCCGGCGTTCGGCCGGGGCCCAGCTCCGTCAATCATTGTCGTGATGAATCACGGTCTTGCTGCGGTTGCCGAACTCATCTTCCTTCTTGATCACAGTGGTGCGGTCGGCGGGCTGGCGCTCCTTAATGACGGTGGTCCGGTCACGATCGCGGTCACGATATTCGTGGGACTCTCCGACCGTGACGCCGGCACCGACTGGACCGGCGTGAACACCAACTTCATCGGCAAACGCCGGCGCCGCGATAGCTGTGACCATGGCGGCGGCAAACAGATATTTCCTCATCTCATTCTCCTCCAGTCTCGTGCGGAGGGAATGCAGCAGTGCGACAGTTTGTTCCGGAGAAACAGCTGTTCCTCACGTTCCAGGAACCGGCTCCCAAGCGCGCTGTTTCCCGCTAAACTGGCTCCATGAGACACGTTGATTCCTCGACCCCCCGCACCCGCCGCGCCCTGCTCCAATCCGCCCTCGGTGCAGCCGCGCTGCTGACTTTTCCGACGCGCGTCCTCGCCTCGCCTCCCGGCTTCGACGAATGGCGTGAGGGTTTTCGCGCACGGGCGATGGCCAAGGGCATTTCGGCCGCGACCTGGCAACGCGCGATGGCGCGCGTCGAGCCCGATATGAGCGTGTTCAAGCAGATGCGCAATCAGCCCGAATTCCACGAGCAGGTCTGGCAATACATCAACCGCCGCGTTTCGGACTGGCGCATTGTCAACGGCAAGATCGCGCTGAAGAACAACGAGGCGCTGTTCGCGCGGATCGAGCGCGATTTCGGCGTCGAGCGCGGCACGCTGCTCGCGCTATGGGGCGTGGAGTCGGCTTACGGCGATCCGCTGGTGCAGCAGAACCACATGACGCCCGTGTTTCCTTCGCTGGCCGCGCTCGCCTGGAACGAACCGCGCCGCAAGGCCTATTGGGAGGCCGAGCTGATCAATGCGCTGCGCATCGTCGACAAGGGCTGGAGCACGCCCGAGGAGATGCGCGGCTCATGGGCCGGCGCGATGGGACATTCGCAATGGATGCCGGAGGTCTGGCTCAATGTCGGCATCGACTACGACGGCGACGGCAAGGTCTCGCCGTTCGGCAAGCCCGACGACGCACTGGGATCGACCGCAAAATATCTCGTCAATCGCGGCAAATGGCACCGCGGCGAGCATTGGGGCTATGAGGTGCGCGCGCCGGGCGAGATGAGCGGCAGCCGCACCTATGCGGCATGGCAGGCGGCCGGCATCACCCGCGCCGACGGCCAGGCCTTTCCGCAGCCGAACGCATCGGCGCAGATGTGGACGCCGGTCGCGGGCGGACCGACCTTCCTGCTGGGGCCGAATTTCTACGCAGTGAAGAGCTACAATCCCTCGATGAACTATGCGCTGGCGATCTGCCATCTGGGCGATCGCTGCCTCGGCGCGCCGCCTTTCATCCAGCCGTTCCCCGGCTCCGAGCGCGTGCTGACGCTGGCCGAAGTCCAGGAGATGCAGACGCGGCTGACCAAGGCCGGTTTTGACACCGGCGGCACCGACGGCCGGGTCGGTAACGACACCATGAAGGCGATCAAGGATTTTCAGCTGCGGGCCGGTATCACGCCGGCAGATGGTTATGGCGGACTGAAGGTGCTCGCGAAGCTGCGACAGGGATCTTAAGCAGCTTCAGTGCCGGTACTGCGGCTCCTCCGCATCGAGCTGACGGCGGATCGCGGCGAGATGCAGCCGCGCGGATTCGGAATCGCCTTCGCGCATCTGCTTGTAGGTTGCGGCGGCGATGGCGGGATCGACCGGGAGCACTTTCCGTCCCGTCGACATCGCCAGCACCTGCACCTCTGCGGCGCGTTCGAGATAGTAGAGATCGTCCCAGGCTTCCGCGATCGTCGGCGCCAGCACCATCACGCCGTGGTGCTTCATGAAGACGATGTCGGCCTCGCCCACGGCGGAGGCGATGCGCGCGCCTTCGCTGACGTCGAGCGCGAGGCCATTGTAGTCGCGGTCGACGGCTGTGCGGCCGTAGAATTTCAGCGCGGTCTGGCCAGCCCAGATCAAGGGATCGCCCTCGGTCATCGACAATGCGGTGGCGTAGGGCATGTGGGTGTGGAAGGCGACTTTCGCGCGCGGCAGGCGCTTGTGCATCTCGGCATGGATGTAAAAGGCAGTTGCTTCGGGCACGCCCTCACCGTCGAGCACGTTGCCATGGAAGTCGCAGATCAGGAGCTTTGACGCCGTCAACTCGCGGAAGGCATAGCCGTAAGGGTTGACGAGAAACAGATCGTCATGACCTGGCACCACCGCCGAGAAGTGGTTGCAGATGCCCTCCTCAAATCCGTTGCGCGCGGCCATACGGAAACAGGCGGCCAGGTCCTCGCGCGCGGTGCGGATCGCTTCCGTGGCGAGGTCCGGCCGGTTCGAGCGGAATGGCGCGGCTGATGAAGACGAGTGAAGACTGTGCGCCATGGCGAAGGACACCTTTGTCGGTCGGAGGTCACCGACGTTGTACAGGGGCCGCGCCTGCGCGTCAGCCCCCGCGGCTGCCACCCTGCCTTGCGCAGCTCACGCGCGCCGCGGCACGCCGCCGGCGTTCATGCCGCCATCGATGACGAGTTCGCTGCCGGTCACGTAGCGAGAGGCATCTGAGGCCAGATACAGCACGCCGGAGGCAATCTCCGCCGCCTGCCCGGCGCGGCCGAGTGGGGTCGCAATCTTGGCCCTCTCCTCGGGATCGATCGGAGCGTTCTGACCTGCGCCGGTGGCGCCCGTCGGGATCTTGCCCCAGATCGGCGTGTCAATGATGCCGGGATGGACCGAATTGACACGGATGCCGTCGCCGGCAGCCGCGCACTCCATCGCGATCGATTTGGCGAACAATCGCACGCCGCCCTTGGTGGCCGAATAAGCCGACAACCCCGGCGCGCCGCGCAGACCCGCGAGCGAGGACATCATGACGATCGAGCCGCCGCCATGCTTGCGCATCAAAGGCAGGCAATGCTTGACTGAGAGAAATACGCCATCGAGATTGATCGCGTTCTGCTTGCGCCAATCGCTCAGCGTCATATCGACGATCGACGGTACGGCAATGCCAACACCGGCATTGGAGACCATGATGTCGAGCCGGCCGTAGCGCTTTGCGATCTCGGCAACGATCTCGATCCACCGCTCCTCGCTGGTAACGTCCTGCTCCAGGAAGATCGCCTTGCCGCCGGCCTTTGTCACGCGCACGGCGAGTTCGGGCCCGCGCAGCTCGTCGATGTCGGTGATGACGACGGTCGCACCTTCGCGCGCGAACAGCTCGACGATCGCCTCGCCGATACCAGAGGCGCCGCCTGTTACCAGCGCGATTTTGCCCTCAACCTGCCCTGCCATGTTCACTCCCTTTCTTCTTTGTTGTTTCGGCCGTTCGAGGTCGTCATCTGATCACGGATGGCCCTTGGTCCGGTAGCGCGACGTCGGCGACGCGAAACTGCACGCGCTCGGCACCCTGGTAGCGATCGACCGACAAGGATCCCGCGACATGCAGTTGCTGGCCGCGATTGGCGAGCAAAGCATTGCCGAGCTTTTGCCCGACCGAACGGAATGCAATGCCATTGACGATGGCGCCGTCGCCCGATTTGAAACGGAGGCGCAGATGCGCCTGCCCGACCTCGTCGGCAAAAACCAGCTGATGCGCCGGCAGCGCCAGCACGGGCTCCGGATTACCGCTGCCGAAGGGGCCTGCGCGATTGAGCGTGGCCGCAAGCTCGGGCGTCACCGCCCGCGCCGAGACCGCGCCATCGATATAGAGCTCGTTGACATGGCGCGCCTCGGCGACATCCTGCGCAAGCGCGTTCTCGAGATAGGCACGGAATTCGGCGAGCTTCTCTTTCCGCAGCGTCACGCCTGCGGCCATCGCGTGGCCGCCGCCCTTGAGAAGAATGCCATCGGCGACCGCTTGCCGAACCGTCTTGCCGAGATCGACGCCGGCAATGGAGCGGCCCGATCCGGTGCCGATGCCGCCGGGCTCCAGAGCAATCGCAAAAGCCGGTCGCGAGAACTTCTCTTTCAGCCGCGAGGCGACGAGGCCGACCACGCCCGGGTGCCAGCCTTCGGACGCGGTGACGATGACGCCGAGCTTGTCCTCCAGCCCGATCGCGGCGAGCGCCTCGGCCTCGGCCTGCGCTTCGGCCGCCTGCTCGATCACGCGGCGCTCGCTGTTGAGGCGGTCGAGCTCGGCGGCGATCCGGGCAGCCTCGACGCTGTCGCCTTCCAGCAAGAGCCGCACGCCGAGATCGGCCCGGCCGATGCGGCCGCCGGCGTTGACGCGCGGCCCCAGCATGAAGCCGAGGTGCCAGGCTTCCGGCGGTCCGTTCAATCGCGCCACGTCCATCAGCGCGGTGTGACCGACATGGTCGCGCCGCCGCATCGCGATCAGACCCTTGGCGACGAAAGCGCGGTTCAGGCCGATCAGAGGCGCCACATCCGCGACGGTGCCAAGCGCGACATGATGCAGCATGCCGAGCAAATCGGGCTCGGGCATCTCCGCGGTCCAGAAGCCGCGCTGCCGCAGCTCTCTGTTGACCGCGACCAGCGTGACCAGCACGAGGCCGACAGCGGCGAGATGGCCGAGGCCGGAGAGATCGTCGAGCCGGTTCGGATTGACCAAAGCATCCACCTCGGGCAGCTCGGCGCCGGCCTGGTGATGGTCGATCACGACCACGGACATGCCGAGACGCTTCGCTTCTGCCAGCGGCTCGATGCTGGTGGTGCCGCAATCGACGGTGACGAGCAGCGTGGCACCCTTGGCCGCCAGCCCGCGCACGGCTTCGACGTTCGGCCCATAGCCCTCGAAAATGCGGTCGGGAATGTGGATCAGCGGATCGAGCCCGCAATGACGCAGGTGCCAGGCGAGCAGCGCCGCCGACGTCGCACCGTCGACGTCGTAATCGCCGAAGATCGCCACGGTCTCGCCCTTCGCGGCCGCATCGGCGATGCGTTTCGCGGCGACCTCCATCTCCGTCACCGTGAACGGATCGGGCATGAGCTTGCGGATCGTCGGATCGAGGAAATCAGGCACGGCGTCGATATCGACGCCGCGGCCGGCCAGCACCCGCGCCAGCAGTTCCGGCAGCTGGTGGCGTTGCACGATGGCGAGCGCCGTGGAGGCGCCGCGCGCATCCAGCCGGGTGCGCCAGAGCTTGTCGGTGAGCGAGCGCGCCACACCCAGAAAGGCCTGGGGCATTTCGGCGGGTAAAGCGATGGCGGGTGGCGTCATGATTCGTGGATTCACGTGGTCCGGGCAGAAGCAGCGGCGCCATGGCCGCATCCGATCGCGGGATTCACCGGGAATCCCTGGCCATTTGCAATGTCGGCGGCCCACAAAGCGGTGGATTGCTGAAAGGCTGAGCGGGTTGACTACCATTTGAGCAGTCGCGCGGACAGCAAATTAAGTGGGCGTTAGCTGGAATCTTCGAAAATGACTCATATTCGATCTGTAAGTCGTTGTTCCCAGTTCATTGCAGATCAGACCTCATTGCCAAGGGAAGGCCCCGATGTCTGCTGCGCTGGGTCTGAAAATCAAACCTATTACCACCGAACCCGCGGACGATGATTCCGACGTCTCCGCGCTGATCAACCGCCTGACCGCGGAGGTCAACCAGATTGCGGTCGACAAGACCCGGTCGATCCAGCAGATCACCAACCAGATGAAGATGCTGGCGCTGAACGCCCTGATCGAGAGCTCGCGCGCCGGCGCACAAGGCGCGGGATTCGCCGTGGTGGCGCAGGAGGTGCGCGGTGTCGGCCAGCAGGTCGAGACCATTGCCCGCGAGCTCGAGACGCAGCTGACCAAGCGCACCGGCGACCTCGTCGCGTCGATCGAGCGCATGAGCCAGCGTTCGCGCGGCGAGCGCATGATGGACTTGTCCCTGAACGCGATCGAGCTGATCGACCGCAACCTCTATGAGCGCACCTGTGATGTGCGCTGGTGGGCGACGGACTCAGCCGTGGTCGACTGCGCGGCCTCGCCGACGCCGGCGGCGGTCACTTATGCCTCGCAGCGGCTCGGCGTCATCCTCGGCGCCTACACCGTCTATCTCGACCTCTGGCTCTGCGACCTCGACGGCAACGTCATCGCCAACGGCCGCTCGGATCGTTTTCGTGTGGTCGGCCAGAACGTCGCCCACACCAAGTGGTTTCGCGAGGCGAAGAGCTTGCGTTCCGGCGACGACTATGTCGCCGGCGACGTCGAGAACCAGCCGCTGCTCGGCAACGCGCAGGTCGCGACCTATTGCGCCAGCGTCCGCGCCGGCGGTCAGGCCCACGGCGCGCCGATCGGCGTGCTCGCCATCCATTTCGATTGGGAGCCGCAGGCGCGTGCGATCGTGCAAGGCGTGCGCGTCGGCGACAATGACAAAGCCCGCGTGCTGCTGGTCGACTCGAATTTCCGCGTGATCGCCGCCTCGGACGGCCAGGGCATTTTGAGCGAGCGCATCGCGCTGTCACTGAACGGCCAGCGCTCCGGCTTCTACCACGACAGGTCAGGCACGATGATCGCCTTCCATGCAACGCCGGGCTACGAGACCTATCGCGGGCTCGGCTGGTACGGCGTGATCGTCTGCGGGGCGTGAGCCGGCGCCGGCCGAGCTTTGCAAAAACAACCCCATGCACAGTAGCCGGGCCGTTGCAGCGACAAGCTTTTTTCGAATGGCCGTCGTTGAATGCGTCGGCACGAAGCACTGCACGGCTGGCTGATTGCGACAGCCCGATGCAATAAGATCGCACCGGCGGGGCGTTTGACACGTCGGGCAAAACATTGGCAAACTAGCATCATCGCACCATTGTAAGAGCCACGCTCTTGCACCGCCGAGAGAGCCTGCACCGACGGTGCCTCGGCCGCGAACGATCATTCGCCATTGCCTTGAAACCAAGCCTGCGCCAGCCGGTTATTCCGGAACCGTCCGGTCGTTCCAATGGCGGTCCGCCCGATTCCTCCCGTCATCCCGAGCTCTCGCATGACGACGAAAACCCGCTTCAACATCGTCTACGCCCTCGCCGCCGTTTTTGCCGTGCTGGTCATCCAGCACCTGATCGCGACCGCCAGCCAGATCGCGGTGATCCCCTACAGCGAGTACCAGCAACTGCTGCGCGACAACAAGATCGAGAGCGTGGGCATCTCCGACCGCACCTTGCAGGGTACACTGAAGGAGCCGCTCAAGGGCGGCCAGAAGCAGTTCATCACGACGCGCGTCGATCAGGACATCGCCCAGGAGCTCGAAAAGCACAACGTGCGCTTCACCGGCCAAATCGAAAGCACGTTTTTCCGCGACCTGCTGTCGTGGCTGATGCCGATGCTGCTGTTCTTCGGCGTGTGGTGGTACATCGGCCGCCGCTTCGCCGGCGGCCTCGGCGGCGGCTTGATGCAGATCGGCAAGAGCAAGGCCAAGGTCTATGTCGAATCCAACACCGGCGTCACCTTTGCCGACGTCGCGGGCGTCGACGAGGCCAAGGACGAGCTTCGCGAAGTGGTCGATTTTCTCAAAGCGCCCGGCGACTATGGCCGGCTCGGCGGACGTATGCCGAAGGGCATCCTGCTGGTGGGACCGCCTGGCACGGGCAAAACCCTGCTGGCCAAGGCGGTCGCGGGCGAAGCGAAGGTGCCGTTCTTCTCGATCTCGGGGTCCGAGTTCGTCGAGATGTTCGTCGGCGTCGGTGCCGCGCGAGTGCGCGATCTTTTCCAGCAGGCGCATGAGAAGGCGCCTGCCATCATCTTCATCGACGAGCTGGACGCGCTGGGCCGGGCGCGCGGCATCGGTCCGTTCGCGGGCGGCCATGACGAGAAGGAGCAGACGCTCAACCAGCTGCTGGTCGAGCTCGACGGCTTCGACTCGCGCTCCGGCCTCGTCATCCTCGCCGCGACCAATCGTCCCGAAATCCTCGATCCCGCCCTGCTCCGCGCCGGCCGCTTCGATCGCCAGGTGCTGGTCGATCGCCCCGACAAGAAGGGCCGAATCGAGATCCTGAAGGTGCACATGACCAAGGTGCGCCTCGCTGCCGATGTCGATGCGGATGCGGTCGCCGCGCTGACGCCGGGATTCACCGGTGCCGACCTCGCGAACCTCGTCAACGAGGCGGCGTTGCTGGCCACCCGGCGGGGCGCACAGGCCGTCGGCATGAGCGACTTCAACAACGCCGTCGAACGGATGGTCGCCGGCCTCGAGAAGCGGAACCGCCTGCTCAATCCCAGGGAACGCGAGATCGTGGCCTATCACGAGATGGGTCACGCGCTGATCGCGCTCTCGCTGCCCGGGGTCGATCCCGTCCACAAAGTCTCGATCATCCCTCGCGGCGTGGGCGCACTCGGTTACACCATTCAGCGGCCGATCGAGGATCGCTTCCTGATGACCAAGGAGGAGCTGGAGAACAAGATGGCGGTCCTGCTCGGCGGCCGCGCCGCCGAACTGATCGTGTTCGGTCATCTCTCGACGGGCGCAGCCGACGACCTGCGCCGCGTCACCGACATCGCCCGCAGCATGGTGACGCGCTACGGCATGTCCGAGAGGCTCGGCAGCATCGCCTATGAACGCGATCCCGGTAACTTCCTGGCCGGCGCCGACCGGCCCTACCCCACCCGCGAGCGCGAATATGCCGAGGAGACCGCAGCCGCGGTCGATGGCGAGGTCAGGGTGATCGTGGACGATGTGTTCCAGCGAACCCAGGGCCTCCTGACGATGCGGCGATCCATCCTCGACCGCGCCGCAAAGAAGCTGCTGGAGAAGGAGACGCTGGAGCAGAGCGATATCGACGCGCTGATCCGCGAGATGCCCAAGGAGATGTCCAAGGACGGCCTGCGGGCGGTGTAGACCCATGGACATCGCGGAGGTCGACTTTGGGTCCTCGCGTGCATTTCCGGTCTTGTCTCAAGTGCCGACTTCCCGGCCGCACCGCGATCTTCGCAATGGGGCATCATTAGACTCGCAAGCCGTCGCCTTTCACGTGAGTTCCTCGAGCAGCGCCTTCGCTTCCTTCAAATCGCGGGTATCGAAGCCTTCGGTGAACCAACCGTAGATCGGCGCGAGCAGCTCGCGCGCCTCATTCCGCTTGCCTCGATCGCGCCAGAGCCGCGCCATGCTCATAGCGACGCGCAGCTCAAACGATTTTGCCCGCTGCTTGCGGGCGATTTCGAGAGCTTGAACAAGGCTTGCTTCCGCTTCCATGGATGCTCCGAAAAGCAACCGGAGTTCACCTTCAATTCTGAGCACGTCGGCCTGCCAGAGATATTCGCCTGTTTCGGCTATCAAGTCGCTGGCGTTTCCGATCGCGCTCAGGCTGCCCTGCATATCTCCAGCGCGGGCTTGCAGGACCGCAAGGAGTGAATGGTAGTGCGGCGAATGAAATCGAACCTGCTGTTCGGCGACATGTATTCCCTGTTTCATCAGAGCAATGCCGTCCTCTAGCTTCCCTTCACACCCGATCGCCCAACCGCTCAGTATTTGACCACAACTGATAGCCCAGAGTGGCACGCGCGATCCAAGTTGTGCGTTCAGGTTTTCAACGTAATTCTTGACGTCGGCCATCTTGCCGATCAACACGGACAACTGTGCGCCAGCATAGATGCCAACGATGCCGCTCGTATTCGCGTGGTTTGCGTCGAGGGCGTGTTTGATTGCCTTTTGGCGTGCTGCGACTGCCTGGTCGGGGTATCCCAAGGCCCACAGGCTCAGTGCCAGATAGGCAAGACCTGTCGCGTGCGGATCGGCGAGGTAAAGCACCGAAAGAGCTTGGTCCGTTTCGACCCTGTCGATTGCAAGGATCTGCCCCAGCTGGGTTTTCGCGGCCTCGAACTCGCCCATTTCAAGCAGCGATGCGCCCATGGCGCGGTGCGCGATCAGTCGCGCCACGCGGTCGCCGGTGTGCGCGGCCAGCGATTGGCAGCGCCGCGAATACTCAAGTGCCTTCGGGATCCTGCCGCTCGCTATGCAATAGCCATACTGCCCGTAGAGGCTCGGCAACAGGTGCTCCGTGTCGCTTAACGTCTCACACAAGGCAATGGCGCGATCGCGTGCAGCTCCGACGAGTGGGTTGCCATACCCGTGCTGAGCCGCCAAAGGCGTGCCCAAGGCGAGCTGGAATTCGAGTTCCTGCTGATCCTTCTGGATCGAATGCGGCAGCGTCATTAACATCTCCAGGCCCCGTCTGAGATGACGCACGGCCTCCTCGTCGGCGGAGCGCTCCGCCGCACGGCGCCCGGCCTTCAACCAATATGAAATGGCGGTCTCTGCCTGTCCGGCCTCTGTGAAATGGTACGCCAGCAGCTCGGGTTCGATGCTGGCACGCTCGGGAAAGAGCCGTTCGAGCGCTTTGGCAATGCCTGCATGTAGTTTGTGACGGGCTCCGCGCAGCAGCGTGCCGTAGGCCGCATCCTGCACCAAGGCGTGCTTAAAGCTGTATTCCGCGTCTGCTGGCATTGCGCGCCTGAAAATCAATTCGGCAGATACCAGCTGGTCCAACGCTTCATCCACCTCGGCTGAGTTCCGCTGCGCTACGGCCCGTAGCAGTTCGTGGGAGAACTCCCGACCGATGGCCGCGCCCACCTGCGCCACCTCTTTGGCGGGTGAACCGAGCCGATCAAGGCGCGCCATCAGCGAGGCTTGCAGAGTGGCCGGAATGGCAAGCGCCGTCCTCGAAACACGCGAGAGCGCGGTTCTGGCGCCGCGATCATCTGCCTCCAGCACCGCCTTTGTCAGCTCCTCGAGGAATAGCGGAACCCCATCCGTGCGCTCGACAATCTCTGAAACGACATCACTCGCTAGCGTACCCTCGCCGATAACCCGCTGAACCAAGGCAGCGCCCTCGCGCCGGTCGAGCCGGCTAAGAGACAGCATTGTGACGTGCGCCTGCGCGGCCCAGATCCGCTCGAACTCGGGACGGAATGTAATGACGAGCAACACCGGTAGATGCTGGACCCGTTCGACGACAAGGTCGAGCAGCTCGCGCGAACTGGGATCGATCCAGTGCACGTCCTCAAAGAGCATCAACACCGGTCGTTGCCGCGCTGAACCGTGGAGCTGCCGAAGCAGCGCCGCGAAAGTTTTTTCCTTTTTGCCCCTTGGCGTTAGCTGGAGAGGTGGAAAACGGCCTTTGAACGGGATCGACAGCAGCTCGGCCAGCAACGCCTGATCCTCTTGCAGCATTGAGGCCGGCACCAACAGCGCCGCCAATTTGTCAAGCTGCGCCTCGGGCGTATCTTCGCGTAGAAATCCGGCAGCGCGCTCCAGCTGCGTAACAATCGGATAGAACGCACTGTCGACGCGCTGCGGTGAGCAAAAGTACCTAAGGCCGATGTGCAGCTCGGTTTGAAGTCGCTCCTGGAGCGCCGCAATCAATCGCGACTTGCCGATACCCGGCTCGCCAGCAAGCAGCACGACCTGACCTTCACCGCTCGCCGCCCGCCGCCATCGCCGTAACAGCAAATCGAGTTCTTCTTGCCGTCCGACCAGCTCGGTCAACCCGCTTCCGTGGAGCGCCTCGAAACGGCTTTCCACCGAACTCACTTGCAGCACTGCCCAGGCTCGCGTTGGCGCATCGATGCCCTTGAGGTCCTGCAATCCGAGGTCCGCCAAATCGAACAGGTTCCCGAGCAGTCTTCGCGTGCTCTCAGCTATGACCACGGCGTTCGGTTTGGCGACGCTCTGAAGCCGTGCAGCAAGATTTGGGGTCTCGCCGACGATCGCCTGCTCCAGTGCCGATCCCGTGCCGATCAAGTCGCCGACGACGACCAGGCCGGTCGCGATACCGATACGGGTTTGCATCGGAACTGAAAACTCGAGCGCACCAACTGCGCCAATCGCTTCCAATCCTGCGCGAACGGCTCGCTCAGCGTCGTCCTCGTGAGCCTGCGGATAGCCGAAATAGATCAACACGCCATCGCCCATATACTTCGCAACGAAGCCCCCGAAGCGGCGCACCGTATCGGCGACGCACGTTTGATACGCCGAAATGATCTCGCGCAGGTCCTCCGGGTCCATACGAGCGGAAAGCGACGTCGAACCGACCAGGTCCGAGAACATCACGGTGACCTGGCGGCGCTCGGCGGTGTCCTTGGCGGTTTTGCAGGTTGCCGAAGGAGCGTCGGATAGGGGCGCAGGAGTGCCCGCTTCAGCACGCAAGGCGGCGATGGCGTCGAGCAACTTACGGCGATGCCCGACAAGTCCGACACCAAGGTCTTTCAAGTCCTCCGCCGTCAGGTTCGGCAGGACCGTATCGTCGATCTCATTCTCGCGGAATGCCGCCTCATATTGTTCGAGGCCCAGCCTCCGCAGCCAACCTCCGAGATCCATGACGGCGCTCCGGGTTCGCCTGGCGCTCCATCATTCCCCCGGCGAGGCAGCCTGTCTACGGAAATGACCGCTTTGGGTCGATCACGTCAGCACGTAGCGCCGACCGGCTTCGATCGGTACAGGCGGCCGGCTTCGCTCGGAATCCACGGCCGAGTTCGTCGGAATGCGCAACTTACGAACGCGCGCGTAACCCTGCTGGGTTCAACCGACGCGACACGAGGCTGTTTTCCCCGAGCAATAGAACGCTCGGCAATCTGAATGCTCTTATTTGGAGACACGCAGCTGAGAGATTGATGTGCCAATCGCGGCAAACGCCGAGACTAAGGACAACGGCGGAGCGGACGATAACATCGAGAATTCGCAACGCTTGCGTTGAGGTGGCCACCACTGCGAAGCTGATTTTGTTGACCAACCGTTAGGAAATAGCGCGCGAGCATTCCGGGCAACGTAAACACCGACGGGGCCATACTGTTGGTGCAGCCCGTCCAGGCTACAGCTTCACGTCGGTCGCCTTCCGGCGAGAGCCTGAGCGGGCTCGCTGATGTTCTGCTGCGGAGCGTGCGAGACCATGGGCGGCGCTGCGGGCTGGGCCGGGGTCTCGATCGCCTTGCGCCCGAAGTCCGGCGCATAGTGCTCGACATAGAGCTGGCCCGCCACCAGCATGATGCCGGCGCAGAGCAGCACAAGAGCGGTCGTCACGAGATCACGATAGTCGTCCATTGATGTCGCCCACCCAAGCTGCCGGAGCAGAGAACGTCGTCCGTCCCGCTCCGTTCCAGGACAATCGCATATGAGGATTTCTCGCCTGCGGCCATCCTTCGAGACGCCCGCCTTTGGCGGGCCGTCAGGATGACGATCGCGTGCACGGCAGCAGTTTCAGCGGGCACCGAGGCCGCTCAGCCTCATCCTGAGGAGACTGCGGCGCAGTCGTCTCGAAGGACGAGGCGCGCGCTCCGACGCGCAAATGCCCTACGCTCGTTCCACGACATCTGTTGCGAGGAACAGCTCTGTCGCACGCACTCTCGCCCGGGACTCAACTGGTGCCCTCGACGAAGACGACCGGCGTGCCCTTCGAGACACTTGCGGCCACGCGCTGAGCGTCCCAATTCGTCAGCCGCACGCAGCCATGCGATTGGCCCTTGGAGATATTTTGCGGGGACGGCGTACCGTGGATGCCGTAGCCGTCGGCGGAGAGGTTGATCCACACCGTCCCGACCGGGTTGTTCGGGCCGGGCATGATCTTGAAGGGTTTTCGGGCATGAACGCCCTTGAAATGATAGGCGGGATTATAGCGGTAGGTCGGGTTTTGATCGATCTCGGTGACTTTCAGCGTGCCTGAGGGTGATGGCTTCTCCTCGCTGCCGACGCTCGCCGGATAGAAACCGATCAGCGCATTCGACTTGTCGAACAGCTTGACGGTTTGCCTCGCCTTGTCGATCTCGACCCTGTCGGCCTTGATGGGCGGAGCGCTGCCGCCGTCGCTGGTATCGACGACGACGATGGTCTCACCGGCACGGTCGAAATGGCGTCCCGGGTTGAGGGCCGTCAGCAGCTGCTCGCTCATGTGAAACTTCTCGGCCAACTCCTCGCGCGGGCTGGTGTAACCGAGCTTCGGAATGTCCTTCATGTCCTCCATCTTGGCCGGAAGCTTGCGCAGGAACGGGCCTGCGATGTCCTTGTCGGTGATGGTGTAGGTGGTCGTCGGCGGCCGGTCGTCCGTCTGAAGGGCTTTCCAGAGATCATCGGTGACCTCGTCCGAAGCAGGCAATTGCCGCGCTTCCGCAAAAGCGCGCAGCGCTTTCCTGGCGTTCTCGCCGAACTTGCCGTCGATCTCGCCCGGCGAGAAATGGGCCCGGTCCAGCAGAACCTGCAAGTGCACCCCCGCCGGGGTCGGCTTGTCCTTCGAAAGGGTCTTCTTCGATGGCTGGGCAGACGCGATGGCGGCCGGATCCATCCCGGCGGCGAGCCCTGGGGTGGCCGTCAAGGCGAGCAGCGTGGCGACAAATGCAATCTTTGCGGCCGCACGCAGCGGCCTCGCCTCGGCCATGGTCCAGCTCCGACGTGGAAACGTTTGACGCCTTGGCAACTCGATTCGAGGCTGGAAGTTTCCAGTTTTTCCTGAAGAGAGAAAGCGCGGCGACCTACCAGGCGGCCCGACGCGCGGCCATCTCCGTCGCGAGCAGCACGGCAGCGCGACTGGCGCCGACCGACGCAAGCCCCTGGCCCGCGATGTCGTAGGCGGTGCCGTGCGCGGGCGTGCAGATCGGGAACGGGAAGCCGCCGAGCAGGGTCACGCCGCGATCAAACCCCATCAGCTTCATCGCGATCTGGCCCTGGTCGTGATACATGGTCAGCACCGCATCGAAGGCGCCGGCCTTGGCGCGCAGGAACACGGTGTCGGCGGGGAACGGTCCCTCCACAGCCATGCCCTCGCGCTTGCCGGCTTCGACCACCGGCGCGATGACGTCGATCTCCTCGCGGCCGAAATTGCCGCCGTCCCCGGCATGCGGGTTGAGGCCCGCCACGGCAATGCGCGGCCGCGCAAAGCCCGCCTTGCGCATGCAGGCATCCGTCAGCATGAGCGCGCGGCGGATGCGCTCGCTGGACAGCTTGGCAGCAACGTCCCGCAGCGGAATGTGCGAGGTGACGCGCGCATTCCAGAGCTCTCCGAGCACGTTGAATTCGCTGGCCGGCGTCCTCAGACCGACGACCTCCGCGGAGAACGCGATCTCGTCGTCATAGTCGGCGCGGGCGAGGCGCATGGCGGCTTTGTTGAAGGGCGTGAAGCAGACGGCATCGACGCGGCCATCCCTGCCGAATTCGAGCGCCCGCTGATAATTGGCCAGCGCAAATTGCCCGCCCGCAAGGCTCGCCACGCCACGCTCGACCCGCGCGGGATCGAGGTGGCCGAGATCGAGGAATAGCGCATCATCAGGCAGCTCATCGAAATCGGCGTCCTGCTCCACCGCGGTCAGGTCCGGCGTGACACGCGCGATCTTCGCGCCCTCGTCGAAGATACGGCGGTCGCCGATCACGACGAGGCGGGCGCGGGCGCGGATTTCGTCGAGCGACACGAGTTTTGCCGTCAGCTCCGGGCTGATACCGGCGGGGTCTCCCATCGCGAGAGCAATGAGCGGCTTTGCGGTCATATGATTACCTTTTCCTGGGCCGGCGCCTCGGCCGTGGGCGACGTGGATTTGCGGAAGGGCCGTGCAAGCTGCAACACCAGTGGAAGCAGCAACAGCGCGATGCCTGCGATCACCAGGCACGTCACCAGCTTGTTGGCGAAGAAGATCCCGAGCGATCCCTTCGACATCAGCATCGACTGCCGGAACGCGTCCTCCGCCTTGTCGCCGATGACGATGGCGAGCACCAAGGGCGCCAACGGGTAGAACAGCTTCTTGAAGAGATAGCCGACGATGCCGAAGCCGAGCATCATCACCACGTCGAGATAGGAGTTCGAGACCGAATAAGCGCCGACGACGCAGATGATCACGATCAGCGGCGCGATCACGACGAATGGAATCCGCATCAGCGCGGCGAACACAGGCACTGTGAGCAGCACCAGCGCCACCGCGACGATGTTGCCGACATACATCGAGGCGATCAGGCCCCAGACGAAATCTTTCTGGTCGACGAACAGCATCGGCCCGGGATTGAGGCCCCAGATCATCAGTCCGCCCATCATCACGGCGGCGGTCGCGGAGCCGGGAATGCCGAGCGAGAGCATCGGCAGCAGCGCGCTGGTGCC
>Ga0209758_1001905_pt1 | contig 22781 bp, 30 predicted proteins | sample AraplaMF_Col_mMF_FD_184258 | JGI IMG/M metagenome (GOLD analysis project Ga0209758, IMG submission 184258) | Arabidopsis root microbial communities from the University of North Carolina, USA - plate scrape MF_Col_mMF (SPAdes) (version 2) | ecosystem: Host-associated > Plants > Roots > Endosphere...
CTCCGCAAACGCAAGCACGTCGTTCGCGTTGTAGGTCTTGTCATCGTTCCAGATGAAGGCCGCCAGATTGTTCGCCGATGCCCCAACCGTTCCGGTAACCGAATATTTCACTTCCGATGTGGTGACGCCCAGATTTGCCGGCGTGTTGAGAAACGCCCAATTCGCCGCAAGCGTTGGCGTCACACCGTCCGCACCCCATGCCGAAATAGGATCGCCGGAAACGGAATCCTCCGTCCCCGTGAACTCGACAATGCCCATCTTGATATTGCCAAGCCGCGCGTTGCTCACCTGCAGATATGCCGAAAGCACAACCGCCTGACCGCGTAAATCCTTGCAGTTGATGCCTTCAATAACCTGCCAAATGCCGCCCTTGTCCGCCGTCCCGGTGAACGTCAGCGTGCCGTTGTGGGGATAGCGCGCCATGCCCGTAGCGCGCGCCGTCAGGCTCGCCGATGCCTCGCCCAGGTAACGCCAGCGATCGGCCCAATAGGCATTGTCCGCCGTCGTGGTCGCCGCTCCCGCGTTCCGCTGGTCTACCGAAAACGTGCCGTTGATAAGCCGGTTGTGCTGATGCCCGTCAGGACGCGCCCAGGCCCCATCACCACGCCAAAACGTCTCAGAAGTCGCCGCCGTGCCGCTGCCCAGATTGGCAACCGGCAGATTGCCCGTGACCCCGTTGGCGAGGTTGACCTGCGCCCATGCCGGGCTATTCGAGGCCCCGGTATTCGAGAGGTAGCGGGTCGCCGTCGTGTTCTTGGCCAGCTTGGACAGCGTGTCGGTCGCGCTCGAATAGAGGATATCGCCCTGCGCATAGGTTGCGATCCCCGTCCCTCCGCGCGTCGCGGCTAACGCACCGGACCAACTCACCGTAATCGACGTTGCAGCCAGGAGCGCAGAGTTCGGAGATCCCCCGAGCGTCAGCTTGACGTTGGTATCATCCGACTTGGTAAGCGCCTCGCCGTTGGCTACCTCAGAGGCGAGCACACTGCCTGAAATGCTATGCGCCGCGTTCCAGTCGTACAAGTCAACTTCGACGGACGGATCAGGCGTGCCCGATGAAACCTTGGCGTGAGTGACGGTAAAACCCATCAGGAGGCCGCCCAGGTTTCGGGCTGCTCAGCCTTTGGTTCCCAAATCCCCGTGCGCCAAGCGATGGCAAAAGCAGGGCGAGGCCCAAAGCCTACCGCAAACCCATCCCCAGGGATGCGCCGCTGGTTCGGTGCCCAGGTTTCCGACTGTCTGGTTTTCTCGGTCCAGGCCATCAGGCCCCCCCCCTCTCTGCTCTAAGCAGTGCAAAATTCGGTGATGACGACGACGCCAGCGGACCCGTTACCACCGTTTGCGGTGCCAGTAGTTCCGCCGATGGAAGCACCCGAACCACCGCTGCCGTAGGCGCCGCCCACGTTACCGTTGTTGGCCGATGTCGCCGACATTACGGGCGCCCCGCCGCCCCCATAAGCCGACGAACCACCGCCGCCACTGCCGATGAGGGGTTGCGCACTGGCGTTGTTGTATGACGCGCCGCCACCGGGCATTCCCGCCGCTGCCACGTCACCCGTTCCGCCCGTACCACCGCTGCCGGCGCTGCCAGTCGATGCGGGATTGGTAGCGCCGGCAGCCCCGCCACCGTTGGCAATGCACAACGAGCCAACGCTCGTGCTGCCTCCCGCGGTTGCTGCAACAGTGTTGCCGACTCCACCGCTGCCCGCCGCACCTATCGTCACCGCTTTGGACGCACCAATATCCGCAGCGGTCGCGTATTTTCGCGAATAACCACCGCCGCCCCCGCCACCGGCCGTGAAGGCGGTAGTTGCCGACGAAGCCTGAACCCCGCCACCTCCGCCCCCTGCTCCAACGCATTCAATGATGCAGTGGACCATGCCGCTAGCTGGCGTGTACGTACCGCTCGCGGTGAAAACCTGACTGTTCAGCGAGTTTACATAGGTGGCGGCATTCAAAGCCGCGATTGCAGCCGTGTTGGTCGCGATATCGTCAGTATTGGCCGCCGTCTTCTCATGCGCCTGCATCAGAGACCGGATGATCTTGGATGTGTCCTTTTCTTCCGTTCCAGGAACGTAATAGGTCATGCCGCCCTCTCGCCATTAGGGGGCCGCTGGGAGGTGCCAGCGTCACGCCTTGCAATGTCAGCCGGATCGATCCCGGCAGCGCGCACGGCCTCCCTGAGGGCTTGGCGGGTCCATTCTGTCGGCTTGGCGCCGGCAGTCGCCGCGGCCTTGTCGATCAGGGACCGAAAGCCGGGCTGCACTTGGACGGTGAGCACTTCGCTGTAGCGAACAGGCCCGCTCATGGCATCGTCACCGTTCTGTGGGTGCTGAAATCCGTGCCGGGCGGATAGATCGGGCTGCCGTCCGGGTTGTTCTCACGCTGCTTGGGTGCCTGCAGCGGGGTTTCCAGTGGCTTGCCGGTTCGGGTCATGTGGCCGTTGTCGATCAGCCATTTGAGAACCGCCGTCGCCTCGCCGCCAGCCAGGCGGCCCAACGGGGTGACGTTCATGCACTGTCGGGTCAGCTCTTCCAGATGCTCATCACTCATCGGTCGCGGTCCTCGATTGCAAATCGCTCGGGGAATACTGCGGGCTTTTCTCAGGAAAGCCAAGGGAGTTTGTGCGTAGGGTTGTACGTCAATGGACGCCAATGGACGAAAGGGCCGTATTTATTTGAGGTTTTGCATGGTTTAGGCGGAAACAGCATCCGCCAAGAGGCCGACGTCGGTGACGCCCACCGCTTCCGGTTTGGAAGCGGTGTATACTCGTCAGCGAGGCGACGCTTTGCGCCACCCTCTGGTCTACCACCCTGAGGTTTCGCGACAACTTGTCGGGAAACCCTCTCAGTGATCTTGATCCACTCCGCGATCCGGGGGCCGCCCCAGCTTCGTCAGGCTCGGCACGGGGTGCCAGGTCCCCGGCAATCTCCCATAGGGGGGCCGGCCTCGATCTCGGTTCCGCGGTCGCGCGCGTAATGGTCCACGTCTCGCTCGTCGGCGGCTTCCAGACTGTTTTTGCCATTCAACGACATGAGATTTGCAGCACCTAGACTTGCAGCGCTTTTCCCTGCAGCGCTACACCCCACACCCCTTAGGGGGTGGTGGTGCTGCACTTTTCATGCTGCGCCTGCATCACCTCTGCATCACCCATGGTGCTGCAAGTGCTGCACCGCTCGTCAGCACTCAATTCCCCCGCGCATGTGATGCCAACAAAATCTTGCATGGACCTATGGTCCGCACGTACCGGACTGACCCCAATTCCCTTGCGTTGGTTGGACGCCTTCCAAGGGCGTTCCAACCCTTCCAACGCTCAGGGGGTTATAGGGGGAGGGGTAGCACACCCACTTGGAAGGGGGTTGGAAGGGGGTTGGAAGGTTGCTCTATTCCGCCGCTTCCCAGATGCTTTTGCCGTCGATCTCGGGAGGCTTTGCGTATTCGCGTTCCAGGGCCTTGGCGCACACGCTCAGGACTTCCTCCAGAACCTCTTCCGGTGGCCGCTGGTCGGCTTTGGGGACGTTGGCCCTGATTAGCTCCGTCATGCGGATTAGAATCTCTGGGTCAACGCGCTTGGGCAGTGGGCCGGGGTCATAGGTGAGAAGCTTGGGCGGGGCGGCAGGGTTTCCGCCTCTGGCTTCCGCCAATTGCGCTTCGAGCTCGCGTATTCGCTCTTGGAGATGGCTTTCAGCCGGGACACCCTGCAGGATAATGCGCCTGATTTCGGTAACTTGCTCTGGCTGCTGTTTTTCCCAACTAAGTTTAAGATCGCGCTCGCCCTCTTGTTCGGGCAGCTTGTCGCCGTAGCGGCGGGGATGCAGCTTCGCCATCAGGAACTTAAGCGTGCTGATTTTTTCCCTGTCGCGCTGAACCTTTGCGTTGTTAATGATTTTCCTGCCCTTGCCATCGTCAATAATATCCCCAGAGTCATCCCAGGCGATTGTCAGGATTTCCTCGCCGTACCAGTCCATGAGGGCTTCGCGAGCGGCCTGGTACTTGTTTTGCCGCCCGGTGTCCTTTTCGATCCAGCGCAGGAAGGTTTGCCGGCTTGGCATCTGGGGATCTTCGCAAATCTTGCGCAGCCCCTCCCCGTTCGCCATCCGATCGCAAATCGCGTCGAATATCTCGTCAGTGAATTCGGCCGGGCGCTTGGGCTTGGCAGGGGGCGGGGTGATTTCGGGCTCGGTCATGATGCGGCTTCCAGCTCGGTTGCTTTCCTGACTTTCGTGATCCGCTCACCGGGCCAAAGTCGCTCGCAACAGAGGATCGATTCCAATTCGGTATCGAATTGATGAACAACGATTGGCTTTTCCAGCATCGCGGCAATAAGCATCGATCTGGCGTCGGCCTTCCTGATCTGAATGACGGTATCGACCGCTCCCGCCCATTCGGGCAGCATGCCGGGAGGATCATAGTCCGAATCCTCCACCGAGATCGAAAACCACTCGCCGCCCTTGCTGACGCTGACGACAAAATACCAATATTTCCCGTTGCCGCGCGGCTGCCAAACCATCGGGCTAACGACGACATTATTGTCATCATTGCCCTTCAGAATTTTATGCAAGATACGGTCAAAGGTGGCTCGTTCGGATTTCATTGGTCTGCACCTTTCGGGGTCAGTCATTTTCCTTTACCTCGATGAATTTCTTATCCACTCGGTGTTCGTCCTTTCCCTCGACGACGACGAGCGAGCCCGCCTTCAACCAGATTCCCAGCATTCCAAGGATTTTGGCCTTGTCAAAATTATCCCCGGCATCAAGGTTGAGCGCATCGGCTACAGCATGACCTACCCATGCCTTGGCTTGTTGGTTTTCCCGCCACTTGCCGGCCCGGATCGCGGCGGCCACTTTGTCGAAGTCGGTGGCCGTCATTCCCGCGAGCGGGTCAGGCCACTCCCATTTGGTGACAACTCCAACACTGTCACCAGGCCCCCCATTGGGACCATTGCCAAGATCGACGCTGACGAGCTTGTACCAGTCCGATTTTTCGGACGGAGGGGCCAGGCTGGTATCGGGCAGGATACGGAAATATAGCCGATGATTCTGAACTCCAGCCTGCTGGCCTTCCGCCTCTGTCATTCGATTTATGGGGCGCTTAACCCGCGTCCCGCTGATCGTCGAGGACGCGCCGCGGCCGTCTTCCGCCGTTACTTCCGCGCCGTTTGATTTTCTCGGATGGTGGAAAAGTTCCACGGCACAATTGCCGCGGTCGGCAACCTTGCCCCATTCCTTGACAATCATGTCCATCGCGCCGTTGTCATTCTCGGGAACGGTATGACACGACACAAACGGGTCGATCTTGATAACGTCGATCCTGCGTGCAACCAGCTCGGCAACAAGGCTATCGACCACTGGCCTTATTATTTTGGCGCCAGTGCGGGTCATTTCGGCCATGACCATAGGTTGATCGCGTCCGCTGTCCACAAACAAACGATCGCCGATATCTTCAGACTTCAGCCCGTAATGAATCCTCGCCGCCTCGATCTTTTTTTCCGTTTCTTCCTGAGGATCTTCCAGATTCCATTGCCACACTCGAAGCGGTTCCGGCACATAGGCGCCCAAAAGTGGCTTCGCGGAAACTTGCGACAAGGTTTCGGCGATCGAGAGAGTCGATTTCCCGAATCCAGTGTGACCGATGACAATCGAAACAAACTTCCGTATCAGCACCCGCCCATAGAGGTATTGCCGCAATGGCAGCGTCGAGGGGTCTTTGCAGATATAGGGCGTTGCAAAGATCGGCGTGGGATGGCCATGCTCTGATGCTTCCGCGATGCGATCGAGTTGACGGCTATCCAGGCGCACAAATTGTTGCGTATTCATGCGGCCTCGCTTGCGAAAGCGTCCGAAACGATCCGCTGAATTTTGTCCGTGCCGTATTCTAAATACAGTTGGTTGTAGACTGCGGACTCGTGCAGGTAATCCGCAGCGACTTGCTTTTGCACGACACCAAGCCGCACCCAATCGGCAAGCTTGGCGGCCTCGTCAGCAAACGCGTAGAATTTCGCGTTCGCCACGTTCATGCAGATTTCAGTCTGCAGTGCGGTCCATTGATCGATCATGCCGCGCCCCCGTCGATCGGCTTGACCGTCACGACTGCAAGCCCGGCTGGCCCCCATTGCTTCGTTGCAGTGATCTTCACCACTGACGCGTCGTCGCCAAAAACCACGGCGTTCATGCTGTCCAAAACCTGCTTTAGAAGATTGTCGAGGTCGGGCTTTTGCGCGTGCGCGGTGCCGAGTGCGGTGAGCCTCCGTTTTTCACTCCAGGACGGCGGGGGTTGAAAAACAAACCGGGCTTCGACCGCCACCGGGCCTAAAAACTTCTGCCGGCCACGCATCTCCAGCCATGCCGCCATCTGCACCTGACGGTGGTAGGCGTCGGATTTGGGCGCGGAGTATGCCTTTACCCGGCCGTTTCGGTTTACGAAGCGCGGCCGGTCTTTCGGCACCGGCACGCCCATCACGGAAAAGGTGAGAGGCTCGCTCACGGCTGCACCCCCACCGGAACGGAGATGCGATCAAGCGCGGCGCCGATCGGCGACGAAGCAATGCCGAACTTGTCCCGCTTCACCGCGTGCGCGATCTGTTGGAGCGGCACGCCATGCTGCAGGGCAATGCTTGCAATGATCGCCGCATCCGACATGAGAACGTCAATCATCGAATCGGCGCGGTCGGCATTGAGGAATACCTCCCCGACCGTGCCGTCTGGATTGTAACCCGTGGTCAGTGTGATCTTGATTCCGTCGCGCTCGAAAACCTGCGTTTCGTTCGGCCGGCGATTTGGAAGGCGCTCGCGTCCACTCATGCCGCCACCTCACCGTAAACCAGCGGGGCAAGGGTTGCGGCCATCGTCGCGGACAACGCACAACGGCGGGCCAATCGGGAGGCTTGCAGGTTCAACAGAGAGGGTGCTAATGATTCCGCGTCTGCCAGGACAACCGGAATAGCAATTTGGGTCGCCCTCTCGGCGGCCCGTTCCTTTTGAGCCATCAGGCAGCAACCTCCGCAGTCTCAGAGGTCGAGCGCCGCTTGCAGGCTTCTAGCCATGCGTCCAGGTCGTCGGGATCGTAGACCACACCGCCCTTGCGCTTGATGAAAACCGGGCCGTCGCCCTTGCAGCGCAGTTTCTCAAGATAGTTCGGCCGCGTTCCGGTGTAGATCGCCGCAGCCTTGGTATCGATCGGCGGGCGCCGCTCTTTCGTCTGGATTGCCATCTGGAAGGCCTCGCTAGTGGTGAACACTCGCGGACAATCCAGTGCAAAGGCCGGAAAGTAACTGACACCAATATAGTCCAATTGATGTCAGAAATCAGTGCCCTGCCCGATGCCGTCAATCTCCCTCTTGCGGCGGTACAGCCTGCGAATTTTTGCGTCTATCCAATCCTCATCTTCGCCGGCCCAATGAGCGCGAGCCGATCTTTCAATCGATCCGCCGTGCTCATGACGAAACGCCATAATCATCGCCTCGTCTTTGTCGAAACCGTAACCGCGTGCTGGGTGCCCCGCCTTTGCTGGCGGCCTCTCAAGCAAAATGGACGTAACTTGAATCAACTTGACTTCGACCGCAGCGTGATCGGTCTCCGCAAGCTTTTCCAAGTTGTCAATCAGGCTGCGAACAAGAGCAAAGCCGGTTTGCATGTCCACTGTCATCATGACGCGGCCCTTTCCATCTGCACGACGTTATCGGCCGGCGGATCAAGGATCAGCGCAACGAGGCTTGCCAGCGCTTCGAACGCCTTCCGCTTTTCGTCCAGGTAGGCATACCGATCGTATGTTCCGCGAACGCCGCCGATCTTGTGCCCCATCGCGCGCTCCGCGTGATCGTCGGGAATCCCCGCGCGGGACATGAGGGTGCGGCCCGTGCGCCTGAGGTCATGCAAGGTCCAGCGCGGCATTTTCGGCTTGCCGGCAGCCTTCCTAGCCTTGGCAATCGTGCGATCTAGTTCGGCCTTGGCCTTGCTGAAACCGCTAAAGGCTTTCTTGCCGTCCGTGGTCGAGAATAGAAATCCCTTTCCGGCCGGGATCAGCTTTAGCGCGGCGGCGGAGAGCGGGATGGCATGGTCAAGCTTGTTCTTGTAGCGGGCGCCGGGGATCACCCAAACGTCGCCCTGCAGCTCGCTCGCGTGCATGTCGGCGGCCTCGTTGCGGCGGGTCACGGTCAAGAGCAGGGTTTTGACATAGGCCGGGTAACAGGCGGGGGCCTCCACAACGTCCAGCGCGGCCCACACGTCGCGTATTTCGTCATCTGTTAGGGTTCGGTCCCTCTCGCGCTCGCTCGGCTTGGTGCGGCTCATGCCGCGCACGATGGGCGATTTGAAATCCTCGTCCTGCACCATCCACCAATTGAACGCCTTGCGGACGTGCGCCAGAACCCGATCAGCCATGACCGGCCCGTTCTCGTCCTCGATTGCGTCCAACATTTCCACGATGTCGCGGCGCTTCAATTCATAGATGGATTTTTCTCCGATCCGGGGGCGCACATAGACCTTGAAGGCGCGCTTGATCTGGTCGCCGCTGCGAATCTTGCTCGAATAGCGGGCTTCGAACTTGTCGAGGATGGCGTCAACCGTGTTCGTCTCGGCAACCTTGGCAAGCTTGGCTTCCGCGCGGCTGGCCTCCAGCTCGGCAACGGGATCGCGGCTGTTTGCCACTTCGCCCGCCCGTTTCTTGGCGAGAACGCGGGCCTGGTCCGCAGTGATCGAACCGTGAAGCCCCAAGGCAATCCAGCGCTGCTTGCCGGTGCTCTTGTCGCGGTAGCGATAGCCATAGGTCGCCGCGCCACTGTCCAGGCGCCGGGCAACGAATCCCTTGATCTCGGTATCGGCAAGAATGCCGCTTTCGAGCGCGTCAACCGTCCGCTTGGTGATCTTGGCTTGCATCGTCATCTCCTGCACACAGAAAAATCAAAAGGTCTCTGTGCACACTCTATGCACACAGGCATAGAGAAACGCAAGGCAATTCGGGGAATGGTCAGGAAGCCTAAGAAAACCCTGCCACTACGGCATTTTTAGGCGTAAAGTGCTTTTTGCCAACAATCACATGGGGTTCGGATATGCCTGACAATATAACTTTTAATCATGGGGTCGAGGGTTCGAGTCCCTCCGCGCTCACCATGAAATCAAATACTTAGATGCCTTTCATCCTCTGACGATTACGACCGTGTCTGCAAACCGGTTGCGTCGTCGGGGACTCTCTCATGAAGTGCATATGCGCGTACCCTGTGACGCTCATCACGGTGGTTCCTGGAGGCCGGGTGTAGATCACCGGCAAGGACGGATTGGTCCGGCCTGGCAAATAGGGGACTATCGGCCATGAGTACACAATTCGACGACCATTCCGATCCAAACTTCGGCAAGGACTACGACCATAACATGCGTCGCGCGCGGCTGGCCGGCTATGTGTTGCTTGCGGGCCTTTTTCTTGAGGTTGTGAGCGACATCATCTGGTTTCATGGCGTGCAGAGCTTGGTTTCGATCATATGTGTCGCAATGATCGCCTCAGGTGTTTCCGGAGAGATATTCTTTGAAAACAAAGCCCGAAGCGCCAACAAGGCCACGGCTACCATCCCCGCGCGCACCATCCTGAGAGTTCAGCAGCCGCCGCAAGACTGCAGCTGGCAGAGAGCCGCGTGAACCGATGGAAGACAGACGTTCACTTCAGCGTCGGACTCGGCGAACTCTTTCGCCATCGAACTACATGTCCTTCCGACCCCGGCTTGGATACAGCGCAATAAGAACCGTTGTCGACTCGACAGTTCTTCTCCTCGCGTGCTCAATCATTTTGGTGGTCATTGTTGTTTGGAAGGTTGCCTCGAATCTATGATTCGATTGCGCGGGTTAAACAGGCCTTCCGATGAGGCCTACTCCGATCATTTCGACCAGACGTAAGCGTGCGCCCCTGCCCTTCATCGTCACCTCTCGGTCGGGAGACGGGCTCGCAGCGCCGGACTGCCGATAGATCCGGAGCGCTGCTTGCCTGCCAGAGTGACCGGCGCGGTAACCTTAACAATTGCTTTCAATTGTCGATAAAGTTTTATCGATTAGGATGATCGGCAGTCGAGTGGTCCACGTAACCGCTAAAATCTCCCGAATTCAGCAGAGCATCCCAATGCGCAAGACGATTGCGAAGGCGGTGACGTGGCGGCTGATCGGAACCGCCGAGATTTTTGCGATCTCTTTCTGGACTACCGGGCACATCACGACGGCCGGCCATACAGCCGGTATTGCGGCCATCGCCTCGTTCCTCTCGTACATCGTCCATGAGCTGGCATGGAACGGCTCTTTCTCACGTTATCGAGTTGCAGAATGCGGAGAGAAAGTTGCTCTTCGGATCATTGGGCTCTCGACACAGATCACCGATCGGGTCGCGCGGGCGTGGGCAATCCTGTTCCTAGAACGCCCCGTCGCCATGATTGGCAGATGCTCCGATGACCTGCCTGCCGATGAAGCCGCAAGTCGCCGTGCGATCGCTGCATAGCGTTCTGCCAGTCGCGCGGATGGCCACCCGCCCGCGTACTGCGCGATGCGGCCGCTTCGACGCTCTCGCCGCCGCCCCGCCCGCTCTTCGCCGGCCAGCCGGGAGACCCGCCCTGCGTGCGACCAGGATTTCCCCATGATCGTCTTTGTCCACATCAACACTGCCAAAGCAGGTTGGCGACCGCCGAGCACATTAAGGTGTTCGTCAATGTGGATTGCTGGGGAAGTGGTTCGAGGAAAACGATCCCGAAAGCGTCGCCTTCGAGTACGAGTTTCTGAAATGAAGGAGACCGCCAACTGAGGCGGCCTCCTGTCCCTAGCCCTCCAGCGCGCGCAATCGCGCGCTGGAGCAGCTTGTCCCCTTATTTCTTCTTCATCCCGGATTCGCGTTGGCTTTTCTCATACAGCGCGCGGTCAGCGGCACTAACCTGGCCCAACATGGGCGGAGGTGCGCCAGCCGTGCTCGTGGTCGCGGCGGCGGCAGGTTCCTTCGGCTTCATCATTTTCTTCGCTGCCAAAGCGCCGGAAGTGGAGACAGCGAGGATCGCAAGACCGACAAGAATTGTTTTCTTCATGCTAGCTCTCCCTAAACTTCGAAAAAGGACGCGCCGGCAGTCGATCATAAAGCTCGCATCGCGACAAGCTGGAGTGCCGGCCACGCATGATACGTTCGATTTTCCGTCGTCCCGGAGAACGACAAAGTCATCAATGAACAACGCGACTGAACAGGTCTGGGGGCGGCTCGGTTGGATCAGGAACAATCGCCGGTGACCCGCATTTACTTCGGCCTTCAGCTTCCTGCCCCCAAAGCCCGCTGAAGGCATGCTGTGGCCCCGGTCTCTCCCCGAGCCGGGGCCACAACTTAGTTGCCCGGGAGTTTTGCAAAGATGTTCCTACGCGCTGTGTGCCTCGGCCTTTTCCTCGCCGCGTGTGCTCTTGGCGGGTCCGCTTCGGCGACAGGCGGATGCGGTATCGGATGCAGTGTCGCGCCGCGAGGTGGTTGTGTCCGCGATGGGTGGCAGCAGGCGCTCCCAGTCCGGAACGTGTGTCCGGCAACTTCCCGGCCGAGCCCACCTTGCGGCCCGTACCATCGCTGGGATCGGCGATCCCAAATGTGCGTACCGCAATAATCCGAACAGGTGACTGACACATTCCATTCGGTTCGGCGGTAAGGCCAAGCGGCATGGAAGGGCCGCGAGCTAAACCTCGTGACAGCGAAAACGGCTCTGGCGCGGGGCTGGGGGCTAATGCGCCATAGCCGTCTCAAGACGCACTCTTTCGAGCGCCGAATCATGATGCCGGGAGAAGACGGCAAAATCTGTATGAGGGGCGGCCCGACGCACGACGCTTCCGGACGACACGCGCCGGGCCAGTGCCACAGCCGGTCACCTCCGGAATGGCGCATTCAGGCTGCGGCCGATTCTTGGCGGAATTGGGCGCATGCAACGTCCGGAGAAATCATGCTTGGCAATGCGGGCGTCACGCCCTTCGGCGTCAACCACCGTTGGCTATGTTCCTCGGCCGCCGCCCGAAGTATTCATGGCCGCCCGATGCGAAGGGCGGGTAACTGATATACTCGACAATCCGGGTGGGGCAACATGCTTTCAGGCCGACTTGACGGCCCTGCGCTGATCTTCACAATTCGCTGGCCAGTTCCAGTATTAACCCGCGCGCGGCGCATCAAGCTTAACTGCCAAGCTTAACCATCGAGTCTCGTTGCGGCCGGTCCAAAGACGTCTAGCGTGACTGCAAGTCGCGCAGATGGCCTACCCCCACGTACGTCCTGCGCGAACCAGGGGCCGCCTCAAGTTGCCCTCGGGGCGGCCCCGCCCCGTCGGTCTATTGGAAAATCCTTCGCCCGCTGGTCTTCCTTCGTGCCGCGTTCGGTTCCTGAGTCGAAAGGCGGACGGACGAAACGCCGCGAAAGGCCTTCACTCCTGCCTGTTGGGAGCGAGCAATGGCATCCTTGGGCTTACCACATTGGTTGATGATCGGCGGGCTGCTCCTGATGCTCGCAGGCTTTGCTGGCCTTATGTTGACGCGCAATGCGGAGGGCGAAGCAGATCCGGCCTCCCCCACAAGCGACATCGACGAAACAGCATCTCCCGCTGTCGAAGAGACGGAAGAATATGAAAGTCAGGCGGTGACGGCGTCCAGGAACCCGCGACTGCAAGAGCGTGATCGAACATCATCCGACGGTGGGACTCGTAATGTTGGGCCGTCGTTTTCCAGGAAGGCGGACCTCTTTCAGGAGAAATGAGGAACAGAACCGGGGCGCCGGGCTTAACATTGTCCAAAGTCAGACCGGGCACACAATGAGTGGGACGACATGGGTTTCGAATCCTCCATGTTCCTGTTGGCGGCAGTATTCGTCATCGGATTTGGCGCCGGATATTTATCTTATCGCGCGCTCTGATCTCCGCAAGGCATCGCCGCCAATACGAGCGCAATCGCGGCTATCCCTTGACGGAGTAGCCGGCGGATATTTCTGCTTAAAAATGAACATTCGATCGCGATCGGCATCGCTGCTCCCGGTTGGCTATGCCTTGTCGCGGGGATTGCCATGCAAGCGGTCCCACAGGTTTCACTCAATAGCGGATTGACTCAACTGCCGCGGGAAGATGGAATGGAGGCATTGCTGTTGGAGTTGCGTTATGCGTATTGCAAGTTTGATTATCGCCGCCATCATTGCCACCCTGTGCTCCGTTCCGAGCCGCGCCAGCGTCCAGAATTTTGACATCAGTTCGCTCGCCGGCTTCACCACCAATGGAGTCGCAGGGACCGGGGGTAACGGCATCGTTTTCATGAGCCCGGTCTATTCGGTGCAGCCCAACAGCATCGTCGATTTCGGAACTGCTTTCCTGTATCCCGACGAAATCGACGGCCGAACCGGCTGCGATATCTTCAATAGTTGTTTTTCGCAGTATTCCTTCCGGTTCGATTTTCTCGCCCGGCCTGAAGACGGCCTGACGACGGCGCCGTTTGAGAGCGACGGCACTCTGGATTTCGTGTTCTGCGACAATAGTGTTTGTCCGCCTGCCGAGATCAGGCTGACCTTCGGCATCCCGAGCGACATCCACGCCATCCAGTTTTTGTTTCAGGGTACCGAACTCGCGATTGCTGCTCCCGTCCCCGAGCCATCGACATGGGCGATGCTGCTGCTCGGCTTTGCCGGACTTGGTCTGGCCGGCTTCCGCCACAGCCGCGCGAATGCCGCCTAGGGATTGGGCGTAACTTTCATCGGCCGCCGATAGAGAGTTCAGGTTTTCGCGGACGCTGGCATCAGTTGTCTTGTCCGGCCGCCCCGCAAGCCATTGCACCCCGGCCCGCGCAACCCCCGCACGAATACGGATAGACCGCCTTCGGGCGGTTTTGCGGCCCGGATTGGCAAACCTCTTGCTCTTGCATCATGGCAACACGCAAGCCATCCGGGCTTGTGCCATCGCGGAGTGACAGATGACCCGGCAGTACCATCTTGAGACAGGCGTTGAGCGATCCACCCCGGCCCAGGCCAAAAAGCGTGCCATCGAGGAACGCAAGCGGCTGGCCATGATCGACGCGCTTCAGCGGAACCGGCAACAGACCGAAGCTGTGGTGCAGGATTTGAAGAACGCGGCGAACCTGCTCGATCTGAGCATCGAAGCCGAGTTGCAGGGCAGCCCCACACGCGACCCGGGGCATATTGCGTTTCCGATGACGGCGCGCGCCCTGATGACGCGGCGTGACAATCTGCGGGCAACCATTGCCGCGCTTTGCGACGAACTCTCCAGGCACAGCCGGCCCCAATGGGCCGTGGCGTAGACCCTGCTGGCGCGGCGCGAAAACGACACGGGCCGGTAAGGTTGACTGGTTAGGTTAAGTTGCGAGTTCGGTTGCTGCGCCCGGCGCATTTGCCTAGTGATCAAACACCGGGCGTTCCCCAAGCGTCCGGGCCCACACCAGCAAGGCCGTCTGGCGATCGCCATCGCCGGGCGGCCTTGTCTCTCAAGGAAGAGCAGCGTGCCACGTGTGGCTGAAGGTGACCTATCTGATCGCCGCCGCGACCGCGACGGCCGGCTGGCTGTTTCTCATCGCCTGGATCGCAAGGCAGCTTATTTGAGCGGCCGCAACAAATACGCCGCCAGCAACAGAGGTGGTCCCCACACTGCCAGCAAGCCGTAAATCACGAGCTCGATAACGTCCATGTTCATCCCCAATGACATGCCGCTACCCAAGCTTCGCTCAGATTCGCGTGAGGCCAAAGCAAAACCGTTTGTGCGCCGCACTCTTACCGCAAAAAGCCGGCCTGATTGCCCGGCCGAAATTCCGGTGAGGGGGTCATAAATATCGGGAACGATGCCGATGCATACGCGATCCAAACGATATGTCAGGCGCCAGCGTGGCCGGCGGAGGGCGGCTGACCGCCAGATGCGGGCCAAACCTGCTTTGAAGCCTGTTTTGTCTGTCCGGCCGGAAAATCGCCTCGCCTTCCAGGTCGCCGCCGGCATGAAGAAACGCTGGCCGACCGCCCTGCCGTTTTCGGTCTAGCTTCCGCCGCGCTATCGCCGCATTCGAGACTGGCCTCAACCGATTACCTGAAACAAAGCGCCGCGTCCCCCGTTGTCAGGAAAACAGGGACGCCAACATGCAACTCATCTTCAACTTCATCTGGAACCGGTCACGCGGCAGATTCCTCGCTGCAATGAATGCGCGGGAGGCGGAGCAATGATCGAACTCTCAGCGATTCTCGCGCTCATCAGCGTCGGCATCTTCGCCGCGCACGCGCTGGACGCCTATCACACCGATTAGGCCGCGGCGCGCGGCCTGATCTCATCGGCAGACTTCGCCTGAAGCGAAGCGCGCAGGCGTCAGCCTGACGGGACTTCGTCAGGCGCAGTCTGGTCGGTGCCAGCACCGGCCCAATCGAAGTCCAAGTGGCCGGGATCGGCTGCTTGCGAGCGTGATTTGAGCGGCACGCCCAGCTGATGGGCCTTGAACGCCACGCCGCCCACCGTTCGATCCATTTTTTCCGCAATCGCTTGAACTGAATATTGTCGGGCAAGATTCTTGAGCTCGTCGATATCGTCAGCACTCCAACGCTTGGCCATCTGCATCCCTCGCCGTGCTCCGGATCAAATTCGGGAAGCTAAATTCGGGAAAAACCGGAAAGTTCCGAAGCCTGCCGCTACGGCCGCGTCAGCCGAGTGACCGCCTCGGCAACCACGTTGACCAGCGAGGCCATGGTGTACGGCTTCGGCAGCCATCCGAGCGGGGCATAGGGCTCGGCGCGTCCGCGCGTCCGCGCATCGTCATGCGCGGTGGCAAAGATGCAGCGAATGGCGAAGTCCTCATACAACTCTCGCGCGGCATCGATGCCGTCGCGGGTGCTGGCAAGGCGAATATCCATCACGGCCAACCAGGGCTGCGCTTCGCGGGCCAGTTCGACCGCTTCCTCGGCGGTGGTGGCCGGACCGACAACATCGAAGCCGGCCGCGGTCAGCGCGACTTCGGTTTGCATGGCGATCAGGAAATCATCCTCGACGATGAGGACGCGGGCCGGGCCATGCTTGTCCTGCATTCGTCGCGATTCTTCGGCAGGCATCGGGGCAGCGCGATCCTGCTCGGACGGCGACACAAAGTGCCCTGCGTTGTGCTGCGGCGTCATTGTCACAGCTCTAGATTTTCGCGGCGGGGAAATCGAGGCACGCTCGCGATGGATTTTTCGTGACGTAAAGCGTTCCGTGCAACTGGCGCGCAAGGCCGAGCACGAGCTGGAGCCCGGACGAGGTCCTGCGTACCGCCTCGAGGTCGAACCCCTCTCCATCGTCCTCGACGCAGAGCACCAGCCGTCCGCCCTCGCCGGTCAGGGTGACGCGAACGGCCTGCCGTGCATGGTCCTTGACCCCGTGCTTCACGGCGTTGGTCAAGAGCTCGTTCAAGATCAGCGCGAGCGGCATCGCCACGTCGTTGGAAAGCACGCCGCACGCCACGCCGCACTCGATGCGGGCACCTGCCGGCAGCAGCTGGCGGATGGTTTCACAGACCGCCGGCAAGAATTCTTCCGCCGCGAAGCGGGTCGCATCGCTTCGGCCGTACAGCACGCGCTGTGCCGCTGCCATCGCCGCAATCCGCGCGCTGGCTTCGTTCAGCACCTTTCGGGCCTCCTCGCTGTGCGCGGTCCTTGCGGCCGCAAACAGCAGCGACTGCAGCATCTGCATGTTGTTCTTGGTGCGATGATTGAGTTCATCGAGCAGCAGCCGCTGCTGGGATTCCGCCTGCCGCCGCTCGCTGATGTCGACCAGCATGTTGATGGCGCCGGTGATCCTGCCGGATGAATCCCGCAGCGGCGTCGGGAACGGAATGAACGGCACCCGCGTGCCGTCCGGCCGCTCGGCGACCGCTTCCGCGCCCCGCACCACGCGCCCTTCCTTCAGGGCCACCGCCATCGGGCACTGGTCGTGCGGAAGCGGCGTGCCGTCCGGCAGGAACAGCTTCCACGAGACACACCATTCATCGCTGCCGAGCACCGGCGTCCGGCCTGAGAATTCGACCGCCGCCTGGTTGAAATAGGTGATTTTCCCCTCTGCATCGGTCGTGTAGATCGCGGCCGGTATGGCCGCGAGCAATTCGGAAAGGCGTTGCTCGCTCTCCCGCAGCCTGCGTTCTACCTCCTTGCGATCGGTGATATCGCGGGCGATCTTCGATGCGCCGACGATGCTCCCGGCGCCGTTGCGCACCGGCGATACGGTCAGCGAAATGTCGAGCAGGCTGCCGTCCTTGCGCTGGCGGACCGTCTCATAATGGTGAATGCGCTCGCCGTTACGTATGCGCGCGAGAATTCCGGGCTCCTCGTCTTCGCGCCCCGGCGGAAACAGAATGGTCACGGGCTTGCCGATGATCTCGCCGGCGCTGTAGCCGAACAGCCGCTCCGCGCCGGAATTCCAGGTGCGGATGATGCCGTTCAGATCCTTGCTGACGATCGCATCGTCGGAGGATTCCACGATCGATGCGAGCAGTTGCGCGTGCTCCTCGGCGATGGATCGCGCCTGTTCCGCCCGCAGCCTGGCGATACCGAAGCCAAGCTGCCGCGCCAGCGTCAGCGCGACATCGAGCTCCGCCTCGTCGAACGGATGCGGCCGGTCGTAATAGGCCATGAACTTGCCGGCGAGCCGGCCGCCGACCAGGATTGGAATGAAAGCGACGGCCGCGATGCGTTCCTGCGCGATGGTTTGCTTCAGCGCGTCTGAAACATCCGATTTGCCGACGTCCTCGAAATAGACCGGCCGCGGATTGCCTTCATCCCTGCTCCAGGGCGAATGACCCTCGACCGCCCTGCGGTAATCATCCGACAGACCGCGCCAGCCGACGAAACGCATCACGTCGGCGTCGTCGAACAGGAGGATGGAGGCGCGCTCGCAGGCGAGCGCCGCCAGGATGGCGTCAAGGGCGGCGACGTAAACGTCTGGCAATGATGTGGCGTATTGCAGCCTTTCAGAAAAGTGGAACAGCGCGGCCTGCTCTTCGCTGCGGCGCGCCAGCGCCTGTTCGGTTTGCTTGCGGACGCTGATGTCGTGCTGAACGCGCACGGCGTAAAGGAAATTGCCCGATGCGTCGCGGACGCTGGAGGAGGTTACTTCCGCCCAGACGCATGAACCGTCCTTGCGGACGAGACGCTTTTCAATGGTGTAGCGATCGATCTCGCCGGCGATCTGCCGCCTGAACTGCGCGAGGTCCTGCGCGACGTCGAGCGGCGAGGTTTCGTTGAAGATGGAGCGGCCGAGCAGATCGGCGGCTTCATACCCCGTCAGCTCGCAGACCTTCCGGTTGACGCGCAGCATCCGCCCGGCCTGATCGATCTCGACGATCCCGACGCCGACATGTTCGTAGGTCACGGCCAGGCTATCTTCATGTCCGCGCCGCCATTCCTCACGGGGCACGCGATCAACGTCCGGTGCGGCAGACAGGCCTGGTTGGGTGAGTGTCTTGGCTGTCCGTTGCTGGAGGTTCATTCCTGCCATCCCTGCCGCAAGGGCAATTTGCGTCGCACGATACGCGGCATCATGCAGGGACCAGCAGGCATGAGCGTTGCGCTTAACTTTGGATAAGTCCGCCAGGAGAAAATCGTTCCTGTTGCGATCGCAGGGCGCGCTAGCAGCCCCGGCAGATGCCGGTGAAACTGCTCACCGCGGGGCGGCCCCGCTGCCGAACCGGCGGCTTTCGCGGCGAGACCTGACGCGCGCTGAAAACCCGTTGCGATGCGCCGGCATAGGGCGGCGTCACCAGCCGCGCGGGCGGCGCCGGTGCATCGACCGCGCGGTTGGACAATACCGGCGGCAGCGGCGGCGGCGGAGGGTTGGGCTGGAGCGGCGCGATCCTTGCGGCATTACCGATCCCGCTCGGATCGGAAAGCGCGGCAGGATTGGCCGGGCCGAACGGCACGCCCGAGATCGGCGAATTGCCCGCGCCGGCCGAGCCGGCCGGCGGCGTCAGTTGCGCGAATGCGGTTGCGGGGGCGATGAGCGCAAGCGCCACGATGAGGACAAGCGCCGGATGGCGGGACATCGAACTCTCCAGGGAGCACCAACCATCATGTAGGGCGCGCGTTCCCCCGTCTCCAGCACTGCTTTTTGCGCTCTCCGCCTTGTTACGGAGTAGGCGGCGCTGCGAGAATCAGACCTAATCGTGGCGCGATCACGTCTGAGATCCCGCCCGGCATGAACCAGCCTGAGGTCCTCGAAGCCGATATCCGCGCCCTGCAGCAATGGCTGCGCGATGCCTGGCAGCAGCTCGGCGATCCCTCGCTCACCACCTTCTCCCGGCGCGAGCTGCGCAACCAGATGAAGCAATGCAGCGCCGACCTGCGGGCGTGCCTGCAAATGGCCGCCGAGCAGCGGCCCGACCCGGCCGAGCCGCCGATCCCCTCCTATTCCAAGCCGGCGCTGCGAATCCTCTCGTGGTGACCGTTCCGGGCAAGCCCGCGCCATACCCGGGCTGCGCCGCCAAGGGCTAGCCGACCGCCCCGCCTTGTTGATAACCCAAATGCCCTCGGGCCAGCGTCGAAACAGCCAGCCAGGCTGTGCTAGGGCATGTCGGCCTGATTAACGACGGACGGAACATATGCGGATTACCCTGGTCGGTTCCCGCCATTTTGGCGTGACAACATTCAACACATTGCGCCAACACGGGGTCGATATCGTGCGCGTCGTCGTTCACGACGGCGAGGACCGGCTTGCCGCCGCCGCGCGGGCTGCCGGGATCGAGCTCGTCGTGCAGGCCGATCCGAAACGCGTGGCCGCCGCGGAGATCGCGCCCAATACCGACCTGATCGTGACCGCGCACAGCCATGCCCGTATCACCCGGGAAGCACTGGCGACCTCCCGGCTCGGCGGCATCGGCTATCACCCCTCGCTGCTGCCCCGCCATCGCGGCATCGCCGCGGTCGAATGGACCATCAAGGAAGGCGACCCGATTGCCGGCGGCACCGTCTACCATCTCGCCGACCGGATGGACGCGGGCGCCATCGCCGCGCAGGAATGGGTGTTCGTCAAGAAGGGCGAAACCGCCCGCGAGCTCTGGGAGCGCGCGCTGGCTCCGCTGGGCCAGAAATTGCTGACCGACGTCATCTTCCACGCCAGGACGCACAACAACCTCCCCGCAACACCGCAGGAGGAGGAGTTCGCCACCCAGGCGCCGAGCCTGTCCGACGCCAAACACTGATCCTTACCGAAATACCGCGAAATTCCCTGGATCGAGCCCGAATCGGGTGGACCGGGCGAATTTTTCGTTCCTGCCCGGGAACCGGATTCACCTTGATGTGTTTGAAATTCCGGGAACTTTCCACAGTGTTGCGGCGCACCCAAGTTTGGACACATTGTGACCAGATAAGGCGCGTCATCACACACATTTCGGGGATTTGATCCATGCGCTTCAGCCGCATTCACAGCCTGATGTTTGTTTCCTTTCTGGCGTCCGCCGCAGCCCTTGCCACTGCTCCCGCCTCCGCCCAGAGCCCCTATGACGGGCTGTGGCAGGTTACCGTCGTCACAAAAACGGGCACTTGCGATGCGCAGACTACGGCGTCCGTGAATGTCGCTGACGGCAAGATTTCCGGCGGTCCGGTTTCCGGCACCGTCGGCAGCGGGGGACTTGTGCGAGTCTCGATCAATGGTGCATATGCGAACGGTCAACTCAGTGGCAACTCCGGATCGGGGAAATGGAATGGGGCTTCAGCTGGTGTCGCGTGCAGCGGTCGATGGGAAGCGTCCCGTCAGTAAGGCAAGCCAGACTTCGGACTCTTTCGCCAAAACGCGGCGGCTGACCATTGCAGCCGTCGCGTTTTTTATGGCCGCCTCGGTGACCTCGCCGAGCCAGGCGCAGTCCAGCACCTTCGCCGGCATGGCCGGGACCTGGTCCGGCGGCGGCACCGTGACGCTCGACGATGGCTCGAGCGAACGCATTCGCTGCCGCGCAACCTACAAGGTGATGGGGGCCAGCATGCAGATGGGCCTGACCTGCGCCAGCGACGCCTACAAATTCAACCTGGCGGCCGATGTCGTGGCGGCCGGCGGCGAAGTCACCGGCAACTGGAGCGAATCCAGCCGCAACGTCGGCGGCAGCATCCAGGGCCGCGGCGCCGGCGGAAGCTTCCAGGTCGTCGCCCAGGCGGCCGGATTCGTCGCCAACATCGGGCTGAAGACCACCGGCAACAAGCAACACATCGCGCTGCGCGCCGACAGCCAGTTCCGCGCCGCGAATATTTCGCTGTCGAAGTAATTCACCTCAACGATCATCGCCCGCGCGAACGCGGGCGATGCCTGATCGAAGCCGCGCGGATTTGATCGCGCTCAGCTCGTCTTCGGCTTCTCAAGTTTTGCCGCCGTCTCCTTGATCGTCTTGGCGATCAGCAGGGCCTGCTCCTTGTTGAACGCAAAATCCTGCATGCCCTTATGTGTCGTCAGCGACAGCACCATGATGTCGGGCTGGTGTTCGGGCCAGCCGGTCGCAAAGGCGGTCACGAAGTCGGCGGTGGTCGGGCGGGATGTGGTCATGGTCGGAATTTTCCTTGTCGTGATGGCGGTTCTTCGCGAGCGCCTTTAGGCGGCAGGCACGAAGGCCGTGACTTCGATTTCGACTTTCGCCCGGTAGTCGACCAGCCCTTCGATGTAGAGCAGCGTCGAGGGCGGGAAATTGCGCCCCAGCGTTTCCTTCCAGGCCGCGCCGATACCGGCGCCTGCGGCCTCATATTCGCTGCGGCTGGTCAAATACCAGGTCAGGCGCACGATATGCTCCGGGCCCGCCCCGGCTTCGCCGAGCAGCTTGATGATGCGCTTCAGCGCCGTGCCGACCTGGGCGGCCATGTCGGGGGCATACTCGCCCTTCTCGTCGCCGCCGGTCTGGCCGGCCAGCACGATCCATTTGCCTGAAGCGCCGAATTCGACGCCGTGCGAGAAGCCGCGGGGTTTCGACCATTCGGCCGGTTGCAAGATGCGCATGCGTAGTTTCCTCTCCATGGTCGTTCCGGGATGGTCCGAAGAACCAGACCTCAGGTGTGCAATTGCACACCGGGGAATCTCGAGATTCTCTGATGTGCAATAGCACATCATAGTTCGATGCTCCGCATCGCCCCGGAATGACGTTTGAAGTCCGCCGCTCTTAGCATTGACCGCCAGCCGCTCCCACAGCGAATTTGGGACGCGGCGCATCGCTGCCCCCGCGCTTTTGCCCGTTGCTAATTGCGGCGGCTTATGGCGGGTTCGCCTACCCGCCTGCCTCAACCTTTTGCTTTCCGAATGGACCGTACGCCCTCCAAAACCCTGGCCGCGCTGTGGATGGCCGGCTGGCTCACCTTGATGCTGGTGATCGCGATCGCCGGGCGCGAGGCGCTGCGCGAGATCAACGTATTTCAGCTCATGGAGATGCGCTCGATCCTCGGCTTCCTGATGCTGTACCCGCTGATCCGCGCCAACGGCGGATTGGCCGCGATGCGGACGACGCGCCTGCCGCAGCACGTGGCGCGCAACATCATTCACTACGGCGCGCAGCTCGGCTGGTTCTTTGCACTGACGCTGATCCCGATCGGTCAGGTCGTCGCCATCGAATTCACCATGCCGATCTGGACCGCGATTCTCGCCACGACGTTTCTCGGCGAGCGCATGACGATCTGGAAGATCGCAGCGATCGCGCTCGGCCTCATCGGCGTCGTCGTGATCGTTCGTCCCGCCACCAGTGAGATCAATCCCGGGCAATTGATTGCGCTTGGGGCGGCCGTCGGGTTCGGCATTTCGGTCGCGATGGTGAAATCACTGACGCGCACCGAGCAGCCGGTCGCGATCA
>Ga0209758_1001908_pt1 | contig 22695 bp, 17 predicted proteins | sample AraplaMF_Col_mMF_FD_184258 | JGI IMG/M metagenome (GOLD analysis project Ga0209758, IMG submission 184258) | Arabidopsis root microbial communities from the University of North Carolina, USA - plate scrape MF_Col_mMF (SPAdes) (version 2) | ecosystem: Host-associated > Plants > Roots > Endosphere...
AGCGGTCGATGCCGGTGCCGCGCACGTCGATCCAGAACAGCCAGTCCTTCTGCTCCTTGAACCGCGCGGGTGGTGCCTTGGTCGGCGCCGCGCGATCGATCGCGGCGAACGCATCGTCGATCCGCGAAGACCCGCCGGCACGGCCGGTCCTGCCGCCGCGTCCGTCGCCCGCATAGGCATTGGAGCCCTGTTGATCGATGGGACGGCCGGCCGGTTTCTCGTCGTCGCCGTCGGGGGCCGCGGCGAAGTTGACCCGCATCCCGCCGCCGCCCGGCGTGATGTATTGTCCGCCGTTGCTGAAGCCCTCGGAGATGGCGGTGTCGATGGCGCCGGAGATCGCCTGTCCCGAGCTTTGTGCGACGATCTTGGTGACGTTGAGCTGAAGCGCGCGCAGCCTGGCGCTGTCGGCAGGAATATCCACCGACTGGGTCAGGGCAGGCGAGGTCGAGGCATTGAACGCCGGCGAGCTGCTATAGGTCGCGGTGATCGTGTGATTGCCGACGGCGAGCGTGGTCGTCGCGAAAGTCGCAAGGCCCGCCGACAAGGTCGACGTCCCGATCGCCGCGCCGCCGTCGTTGAATGTGACCGTTCCGGTCGGCGTTCCGCCCGGACTGGTTACCTTGGCGGTGAAGGTGACGGACTGGCCGTAGCTGCTCGGATTTTGTGACGACGTCACCTCGGTCGCCGTCGTCGAGGACAGATAGGTGAACCGGTCAGCGGCCGAGGTGGGCGACGTGCCGCCGACAGTGGTCACCGTGACGTCCACCGTGCCGGAGCCGGCCGGCGAGGTCGCCGTGATCGACGTCGCCGAATTCACGGTAAAGCCCGTTGCGTTGTTGGCGCCGAATTTCACGGCGGTGGCGCCGGTAAAGCCAGAGCCGGTGATCACCACGCTCGTGTTGCCGACTGCCGGGCCGGATGTTGGCGAGATCGAGGTGACGGCGGGCGCAGGCGAGTAGTTGAACTGATCCGCCGCGGATGTGGCGGATGTCCCTCCTGGTGTCGTCACGATGATATCGACGGTGCCGGCGCCGGCAGGGGAGGTCGCCGTAATCGAGGTCGCCGAGTTGACGGTGAAGCCGGTCGCATTGGTTGTGCCGAACTTCACGGCGGTCGCGCCGGACAATCCGGTGCCCGTGATGGTGACCGACGTTCCGCCCGTGGTCGGGCCTGCATTCGGCGACACCGACGTCACTGTCGGAGCGGCGGCGTAGGTGAACTGATCCGCGGCGGAGGTGGCCGACGTTCCGCCCGGCGTCGTGACGGTGAGGTCTACGGTGCCCGCTCCGGGCGACGAGGGCACGGTGATCTGCGTTGCCGAGTTGACGGTGAAACCCGTCGCATTTGTCGCTCCGAACTTGACGGCGGTCGCACCGGTGAAATTGGTCCCGGTGATCGTCACCGGCGTGCCGCCGGCCAGGGGGCCGCCCGTCGGCGAAATCGACGTCACCGTCGGCGTTCCGAAATAGGTGAACTGGTCCGCCGCCGAGACGGCCGATGTACCGCCCGTGGTCGTCACGCTGACGTCGACGACGCCGGTCCCGGGCGGCGAACTCGCGGTGATCTGGGTTGCGGAATTGACCGTGAAGCCTGTCGCAGCCGCCGCGCCGAATTTCACCGCGGTTGCTCCGGTGAAATTGGTGCCGGTGATGGTCACTGTCGTGCCGCCAGCCTGCGGGCCGAGGGTCGGCGAGATCGAGGTGACGGTCGGCGTCGCAACATAGGTGAACTGGTCTGCCGCGGTTGTCGCCGAGGTGCCGCCGGCAGTCGTCACCCTGACGTCGACGACGCTGGCCCCGGCCGGCGAGGTCGCGGTGATCTGGGTTGCTGAATCGACGGTGATGCCTGTCGCAGCCGTGGCCCCGAACGTCACCGCGGTCGCGCCACTGAAATTGGTGCCGGTGATGATGACCGACGTGCCGCCCGTGGCCGGACCCGCGGTCGGTGCAATCGAGGTGACCGTCGGTGCGGCGACATAGGTGAATTGATCGGCGGCCGAGATTGCCGAAGTCCCGCCGGGCGTCGTGACCGTGATGTCGACCGTGCCGGTGCCGGCTGGCGATGTCGCCGTGATCTGGGTCTGTCCATTCACGACAAATCCGGCCGCTATGGCCCCGAATGTCACCGCCGTCGCGCCTGACAAGTTGGTGCCGGTGATGATCACAGTCGTGCCGCCGGCTTGCGGACCCGCAGTCGGCGAGATCGAGGTCACCGTCGGTGCGGCGAAATAGGTGAACTGGTCCGCCGCCGAGGTCGCCGATGTGCCCCCCGGCGTCGTGACCCTGACGTCGACAGCTCCTGTGGCTCCGGGCGGCGAGGTCGCGGTGATGGTCGTCGCGTTGACGACCGAGAAGCCACCTGCCGCTGTCCCGCCGAAGCTGACGGCCGTGGCGCCGGTGAAATTGGTGCCGGTGATCGTCACCGAGGTGCCGCCGGCCGTGGGCCCGTTCGTCGGCGAGATCGAGGTGACGGTGGGGGCCGCGATGTAGGTGAACTGGTCCGCCGCCGAAATGGCCGACGTGCCGCCGGTTGTCGTGACCCTGACATCGACGGCACCGGTCCCGGGCGGCGAGGGCACGGTGATTTGGGTGGCGGAATCGACAGTGAAGCCTGTCGCGGCTGCGCCGCCAAAGGTCACGGCGGTCGCGCCCGAGAAGCCGGTGCCGGTGATGACGACCGACGTGCCGCCCGTGGCCGGACCTGAGGTCGGCGAGATCGACGTGACAGTCGGCGCGGCGACGTAGGTGAACTGGTCCGCGGCCGATGTGGCCGACGTTGCGACCGACGTCGTGACCGTGACATCGACAATGCCGGCGGCGCCGGCCGGGGAGGTCGCCGTGATCGACGTGCTGGAATTGACGGTGACGCCTGTTGCATTGTTGGCGCCGAACTTCACGGCGCTGGCGCCGCTCAGATTGGTGCCCGTGATGGTCACGCTTGTGCCGCCGGCCGTTGGACCCGACGTCGGCGATATCGAAGTCACGGTCGGCGGGTTGGGCAGATTGACCGTGATCGTGAACGAAGTGTCGGTGGGATGAACACCGGAGTTGCAAGGCGCACTTTGCGAGCAGCTGCTGGTGTACCAGAGGGTGATCGTATCGGTGCCGCTTCCGGAAATCGTGTTGATCCGGATGTCGTATTCATCGGTGTGCTGGTTGTTGACCCCGTTGTTGACGGGCACCAGGGTGTAGGTGGCATTTGGTGTCGTGTAGTTCAGGTTCGTGAGGGTCGTTCCCCCCGCGGTCATCGGATAGTGCTGGAAGGCATCGATGCCGGGATTGGCGCCGTTCGATGAGCCGTAGAGACCCCACCTGACCGTATCGTTGCTCACGCAGAGCCCGACCGCGTTGGCGGCCCCGGTCCCGGTGAAAGTGATCGCGCCGCCAGTGGGCGACGCGGACGAGAAATCGCACGCCGCGTTCGCTGCGGCCATCGCGCCTAGCATCAGGACGACCGCAATGCAGATGCGTTGAACCGCGCGCCAGAGGCTCCGCAAGGCGTGCCGCGACACGGCTCCGCCATTGCGCACGGAGATCGCCGATTCCCCGCTTATTCCTGGCACGGCCACCGCAATTGCGTGACTCACCGGCCCCCCTTCGCGGCACTCTTTCGCAGAGCTCCGCCTGAAATCCCTGATTGTGTAATTTCTCACTGATATCGTTGCGTGCATTTGGCTGAGATGCGGTGCACAACGCAAGCGTGTGAGCCTGGACGCCGCGCTCCTGGCGCAACTTTTCAGCGAGCCGTTGCGCTACGGCAACAAAAGCGTGATCAAGTAAAAGTAAGTTATTTGATGGCGAGCGCATTTATGGTTGCGCCGGCGCTTGACTGTCGGAGCGGTCTGTTGAACAATCTTGGCGAGTAGATCGTTTATCGTGCATTTTATAATTTAATGGACTGTCGTCGTCGCATCACGAGACGACAGGGGCGCCTGTTCTTTTTGGGGAGGGGTCATGCCGTACCAGCCAGTTCTCGGCCAGATCATGCCGTTTGCCAGCGCAATCGTTCCCAGAGGCTGGGCCCCCTGCAACGGCGCATTGCTGGCGATCCAGACCAATCAAGCGCTGTTCTCGCTGATCGGGACCTATTACGGCGGCAACGGCGTGACGACGTTCGCGCTTCCGGATCTTCGCGGCCGTGCCATCATCGGCTCGTCCGGCAGCAGCGGCCAATATCCCGTCGGCATGGTCAGCGGATCGCTCTCGATCAACCTCACGGTGTCTCAATTGCCGAGTCACAATCACCTGATCCAGGCGATTGCGACACAGGGCAGCGGCCGTGGTGCTCAGGTTGCCGGCAACATCTTCGGCACCAACACGCTGCCGTCCGACAATCCGAAGAAGATATTCGGCACGGCCGGCAGCGCCGACACGCCGCTGGCAACCGGCACCAATCTGGTGAACGAAGGCCAGGGGCAGCCCCACAACAACATGCAGCCCTATCTCGTCATCAGCTACCTGATTGCGACGCAGGGAATTTATCCGTCGCGGAACTAGGTGGCCGCGCAGCGACAGTCGCAGCCGAATTCAATCGATATCGATTTTAGGGGCGGCGCATTCCGCGATCGGATTGGGAGCGCCCAGGCAGGGGATCAAGTGCAATGGCGGATCCGTTTATCGGCGAGATCAGGTTGTTTGGCTTTCCGCGGGTGCCGAATGGGTGGTTTGCCTGCAACGGGCAGGCGATGTCGATTTCGGCGTATCAGGCGCTCTACACCGTGATCGGCACCACCTATGGCGGCGATGGCGTCAACACCTTCAATCTTCCCGATCTTCGCGGGCGCGTTGCGATCGGACAGGGGCAGGGGACGGGCTTTCCGGTCTATGTGCTGGGCCAGGCCGCGGGTGAGGAAAACCACACGCTGGTCGAAGCCGAAATGCCGACCCATAGTCACGCTCTGACGTCCTCGACCGCGACGGGCGAGACGTCCACGCCCGGACAAACCGTGCATCTCGCCACTGCGTCGGTCGGCAATTGCTATGCGCCGGTTGCGAACGCGGAGCCTTACGCAACCATGGCCGCCTGCGTGATGCCGGCTGGCAACAGCGTCGGGCACAACAACATGATGCCCACCGTCGTTGCCAATTACTGCATCTGCAGCGACGGCATCTTCCCTTCACCCGGTTAGCAGCGCATCGATCCGTATTCAGTCTCGAGGAGACACCATGTCAAATCCGTATGTCGGGGAGATACAGGCCTTCACGTTTCCCTTTGCGACCGGCGGCTTCAACAATGCCTGGCTTCCATGCCTTGGCCAGATCGTACCAATTCAGCAATTCACCCCGCTGTTTGCGCTGATCGGCACCAACTACGGCGGCAACGGTACGACCAATTTTGCTTTGCCCAACCTGAACGGTTCGGTCGTGATCAACCAGGGCCAGGGGCAGGGGTTGCAGGATCGCATCATCGGCGAGGTCGTTGGCAGTCCGACGGTCAATTTGATTTCGACCGAGATGGCTATTCACACGCATGCCCTGCAGCTCGGGGCCGGCAACGCTCAGAACGCCGCGCCGGGTCCCGGAACGGCGCAGAACATGGTCGCGCTCGATCCGCAATTCAACGGCTTCATCGCGCCACCCGGCAATCTCACTTTGGCCCCCAATGCCGTCACGCTGACCGGGCAGGGGTTGCCCCACGACAACATGCAGCCAACCCTGGCCATCATCTGGTGCATCGCCTATGCAGGAATCTTTCCGTCCTTCGGGTGAACGCACGGGCGCGCGCGACGGCATGATCGACGGCATGTCGTTCGACATCGTCCCGGACGATCCGGCTCTGCGGCTTCGGTCGGTGAGCCCGATCGACGCCTCGTTCATCCGGCATCTCTTCGAGGAGGTCAGGACAGCGCAATTCAACGCGACGGGCTTGTCGGGACCGATCGTCAGGCAGATCGTCGCGCAGCAATTCCGCAGCCAGACGACCGCCTATGCCACGCAATTCCCGGGCGCGATGTCGCTGATCGTCACGCGCGACGGAACCGCAATCGGGCGGCTGCTGCTTCATTGCGCGCGCGAACGCTGGCACATCATCGACATCGCGCTGCTGCCGGCCGATTGCGGTCTGGGCGCCGGTACGAAGATCGTCGAGGCTCTCGGCGCCGGCGCGCGCCAGCAGGGCGTCTCGGCGCTGACGCTCTCGGTGCTCGCGGCCAACCAGGGCGCGCGCCGGTTTTATCAGCGACAGGGATTTGCCGAGACCGGGGCAATGGGGGCCGCGCACGTCGCGATGCGGAAGGATCTCGCAGCCTGAAGGCTTCAGCGCGCCGCCGCCTCGCGCAGGAACTTCACCAGTGCGGCATTCACCTCGTCGGGCCGCTCCTGCTGCACCCAATGGCCTGCGCCCTCGAGGATCAGCTTCCGCGTCAGGTTGGGCAGCACGCGCTCGAGCTCGTTGACGCGCTTGGCGCCGATCAACCCGGTGATGACGGCATCTTTCGAACCGGCAATGAAGAGGGAGGGCTGATGGATCTGCGCGTCCTGCCAGGGCGCCGTGAGCTCCCAGTTGCGGTCGAGGTTGCGATACCAGTTCAGCCCGCCGCGGAAGCCCGATTTGCGGAAGGTCTCGGTGAAATAGGCGAGGTCGGTCTCGCTGAGCCAGGCGGGAAGCGGTTCCTCAGTGCTCGCGTGGCCGAGAAAGCCCTTGCCCTCCTGCACGAACATGGCGGCGCTGGGATCGGCGAGGCCGCGCCCGCCGAGCACAATGCGCATGGTGCGGGCGACGTCGCGCTCGAGCTCGGCCTCGGCGACGCCGGGCGCCTGGAAATACTGCCAGTAGAAATTGGTGACCCCGCCCTGGCGCAGCAGGTCGAGCGGCTTGCCGCGGCCGCGGAACGGCGGCGGCACGCTGAGACCCGCGACTGCCGTGAAGATGTCGGGCCGGAACAGAGCCGCATGCCAGGCCACCGGCGCACCCCAGTCGTGGCCGACCACCATCGCCCTGGTCTCGCCCAGTGCCTGCACCAGGCCGACAACGTCGCCCACGGTGTCGAAGATGGAGTAGGCGCTCACATCCACCGGCGCCGCGCTCGCGCCGTAGCCGCGCATGTCGGGGGCGACGACGTGAAACCCGGCCTCCGCCAGGGCCGGGATCTGGTGGCGCCAGGAATAGGACAGTTCCGGCCAGCCATGGCAGAGCACGACGAGGGGACCCTGGCCGGCTTCGCGGATGAACAGCTCGATCCCGTTCGCCTTGATCACACGGGTGGACGACATCGCTTTTCCGCCTTTTTTCAGGGGTTTGGTCGCTAAAGATGAGGCGTCACGATAGGGGCGCCGCGAGAATCATGCAAACTCGGAGGCCGGCGCCAACCTCGTATTGTTCGCCCCGGTTCCAACTGTTAGAACGCCGCTCTCAGGGCTTGGCCATGGCATTTCGTCTTTTTCCGCTCCGTCACACCGGGTCCACCGCCGGAGTGCTGGCGCGCGGGCTGATCGCTGCAGTCCTGGTGGCTTGCATCGGCTGGGGCGGGGCGCTCTATGCGGCCAACCAGAGCGTCCAGGGCGCCAAGAAGGCGGAAGATGTCGGCTTCGATGGCGATGCGCCCACCGCGATCCTGATCGAGGCCTCCAGCGGCAGCGTGCTGTTCGAGAAGAACGCCGACGAGCTGCGCGCGCCCTCCAGCATGATGAAGCTGATGACGGCCGAGGTGGTCTTCAACGCCATCAAGAAGGGCGACATCAAGCTCACCGACGAGTACCGGATCAGCGAGAACGCCTGGCGCAAGGGCGGCGCGCCCTCGGGCGGCTCGACCATGTTCGCCGCCATCAACAGCAAGGTCTCGGTCGACGATCTCCTGCACGGCGCGATCATCCAGAGCGGCAATGACGCCTGCATCGCGCTCGCCGAAGCCATGGCGGGCAACGAGCGGATCTTCGCCGCCGACTTCATGACCAAGCGGGCCCGCGAGCTCGGCATGCCGAAGTCGACCTTCGGCAATTCCAACGGTCTGCCCGACCCCGGCAACAAGATGACGGTGCGCGAGCTCGGCATTCTCGCGCGGCACATCATCCTGGACTTTCCGGAGTTCTACAAACTGTTCGGCGAGAAGGAGTACACCTGGAACAAGATCCGCCAGCCCAACCGCAATCCGCTGCTCAATTCGATGGAGGGCGCTGACGGCCTCAAGACCGGCTACACCAAGGAAGGTGGCTACGGCATGGTCGGCTCGGCCGTGCAGAACGGCACGCGGCTGATCGTCGTCGTCAACGGGCTGGAAGATCCCGAGGATCGTGCCACCGAAGCCAAGAAGATGCTGGAATGGGGCTTTCGCAATTTCGAGACCCGCATCCTGATCGCCGCCGACCAGCCGGTCGGCTACGCGAAAGTCTTCGGCGGCGAAAGCCGCTCGGTGAAGCTGGTCGCCAAGACGCCCGTGAAGGTGATGGTGCACAAGAACGGCGGCGACAAGCTGATCGCCCGCGTGGTTTATAAGGGCCCGGTGCGGGCACCGGTCGAGGCCGGCCAGCAGGTCGGCGTGGTCAAGGTCTGGCGCAGCGGCAACATCGCGGTGGAGACGCCGGTCTATGCGGCCGAGGCGATCGGGACGGGCTCGACGATGCGCCGCGCCATCGACGGTGCAAGCGAGCTCGTGATCGGCATGTTCCGCGCGGGCGCCGAGAAGCTCTGACCATGAGTGACAACGCGGCAAAGCGACCGTCCGGACGTGGACGTTTCATCACCTTTGAGGGCGGCGAGGGGACCGGCAAGTCCACCCAGATCAAGAAGCTCGCCGACCGCCTCAAGGCGGCGAGGATGCGCATCCTCGTCACGCGCGAGCCGGGCGGGTCGCCGGGCGCCGAGATCATGCGCCATCTGGTGCTGTCGGGGATGGGCAAGCTGCTCGGTCCCGAGGCGGAGACGCTGCTGTTTGCCGCGGCGCGCGACGACCATGTTCGCACCGTGATCCAGCCCGCGCTCAACCAGGGCGCCTGGGTGCTGTGCGATCGTTTTGCCGATTCCACGCGGGCCTATCAGGGCAGCCTCGGCCGCGTCCCGGTCGGGCTGATCAATGCGATGCAGCGGGTCACGATCGGCGATCTCAAGCCGGACCTCACCATCATCCTCGACCTGCCGGTCGAGATCGGCCTGCAGCGCGCGGCCGTGCGCCGCGGCACCGGCACGCCCGACCGGTTCGAGGGCGAGCAGCTCAGCTTCCATCAGGGCCTGCGCGAGGCCTATCGCAAGATCGCGGCGGACGAGCCCGCGCGCTGCGTGCTGATCGATGCCAATTTCGATCCGGATACGGTCGCGGACCGCGTCTGGACGGCGCTGCGCGAGCGTCTGCTTCCGACGACCGCCTCGGTGATTTCAGCATGAGCCCGCGTCAGGTCGAGCGTGAGAGCGCCATTCCGCATTCGCGCGAGACGAGCCTCCTGTTTGGCCATCGCGAGGCCGAGACGGCGCTGCTGACGGCCTATCGCAGCGGGCGGATTCCGCACGCCTGGCTGATCGGCGGGCCACAGGGTATCGGCAAGGCGACGCTGGCCTATCGCCTGGCGCGCTTCGTGCTGGCGCATGGCCAGCCGCTTGCGCCGGCCGTGCAGAGTGCCGACAGCCTCGCGATCGATCCCGACGACGCCGTTGCGCGGCAGGTCGCCGCCGGCTCGCATGGCGGCCTGCTGACGCTGGAGCGCACCGCCAACGACCGCGGGGTGATGCGCACGGTGATCACCGTCGACGAGACGCGCGAGACGATCGGCTTCTTCGGCTCGACTGCCGCTGCGGAAGGTTGGCGTGTCTGCATCGTCGACACCGTCGACGAGCTCAATCCCAACGCGGCGAACGCACTGCTGAAGATCCTCGAGGAACCGCCGCAGCAATCGCTGTTCCTGCTGGTGAGCCATGCGCCAGCTCGCGTGCTTGCCACGATCCAGTCGCGTTGCCGCAAGCTGCGCCTGCGCTCGCTTTCAACCGATGACGTGATCGGCGCGGCCGCCGCGGCTGCGGACCTTGCGCCGACCGATCTGGCGCTGCGCGAGGCGGCCGAGGCCTCCGAGGGCAGCGTTGCGCGGGCCCTGACGCTGCTCGGCGGCGACGCGCTGAAGCTCCAGCAACGCACGGCGGCGATGCTCGCGCGACTGCCGGAGGTCGATCCGCGCGAACTGCACACGCTCGGCGATTCGCTTCCCACCAACGACCGTGTGGCGCTTGCGGCCTTCATCGACGGCATCGATCGCTGGATCGCCGATCGCCTGCACGCGGACGAGGCCAACGCCAACCAGAACCTGCCGCGCCTTGCGCGCCTTGGCGAGGTATGGGAAAAGATCGTCCGCGCCGCGCGCGACACCGAAACCTACAATCTGGAGCGCAAGCCCTTGGTTTTCTCGGTGTTCGGCTGGCTGGCGGACGCAACGCGCTAGAAGCATGATCCGGAAAAGTGCGCAGCGGTTTTCCGAGACGATCATGCGCAAAACAATGACCTAACCCAGGTTTGTTTCCAAATTTCGAGAAGCCGGTAAAAGGAATTCGTCGTGGCAACGCGAGCTAAGAAGACCGTCAAAGCCAAGGGCAGCAAGAAAGCTGCAAAGAAAGCCACGAAAAAGGCTGTGAAGACGCGCGCCAGCAAGGCCGTCACGAAGACCAAGAAAACCAAGAAGGCGGCCGCCAAGAAAGGCGTGAAGAAGAGCGTCGCGAAGACGGCGAAGAAGGCCGGCAAGAGAGTCGCAAAGAAGCAGGCCGTCGCCAAGAAGACAGTCAAGAAGCAAGCCAAGAATTCGGCGACGGTCAAGGCTCCGGCGAAGAAAGTGGCCAAGAAGGCGAAGATGATTGCGCCTGCTATTGCCGCGGCGCCGGCGCCTGTTGCCGCGCCCCCGCAGGTCGTGACGCCCAAGGTGTCGAAGCCCAAGGTCGCGAAACCCGAGATCGCAAAACCCAAGACGCCGCCGGCGCCGAAGCCCGTCGCAGCTCCGCAAGCCGCGGCACCTATTGCCGCCCCCGCGCGCGACAACGTCTTCTACATCACGACCGCGATCGCCTATCCCAACGGCAGCCCGCATATCGGCCACGCCTATGAGGCGATCGCGACCGACGTGCTGGCGCGCTTCGCGCGGCTCGACGGCAAGGACGTGTTCTTCCTCACCGGCACCGACGAGCATGGTCAGAAGATGGTTCAGACGGCCGCCGCTGAAAACATGCCTGTCTCCGCACTCGCTGCTCGCAACGCCGGCCGCTTCAAGGAGATGGACGAGCGTCTGAACGTGTCGTTCGACCGTTTCATCCGCACCACCGAGGCGCAGCATCACCGCTCCAGCCAGGAGATCTGGCGGCGCATGGAAGCGAACGGCGACATCTACGCCGACACCTATGCCGGCTGGTATTCGGTGCGTGACGAAGCCTATTACGCCGAGGACGAGACGCGCGTGAACGACGACGGCGTGCGCCTTGGGCCGCAGGGAACGCCGGTCGATTGGGTCGAGGAGAAGAGCTATTTCTTCCGCCTGTCCGCCTATCAGGACAGGCTGCTCAAGCTCTACACGGACAATCCTGATTTCATCGGTCCGGACTCGCGGCGCAACGAGGTGGTGAGCTTCGTCAGGAGCGGCCTGCGCGATCTCTCGATCTCGCGCACCACGTTCGACTGGGGCGTCAAGGTGCCCGGCGACGAAGAGCATGTGATGTATGTCTGGGTCGACGCGCTGACCAACTACATCACCGGCGTCGGTTTCCCCGACGAGAGCGACAAGAACTGGCGCTACTGGCCGGCCGACGTGCACATCATCGGCAAGGACATCATCCGCTTCCACGCGGTGTACTGGCCCGCATTCCTGATGTCGGCGGGCATCCCCGTGCAGAAGCGCGTCTATGCGCACGGCTTCCTGTTCAACAGGGGCGAGAAGATGTCGAAGTCGGTCGGCAACGTCGTCGATCCCATCAACCTCGCCGACCAGTACGGCGTCGACCAGATGCGCTATTTCTTCCTGCGCGAGGTGCCGTTCGGGCAGGATGGCAACTACAACCACGAGGCCATCGTCGCGCGCATCAATGCCGACCTCGCCAATGATCTCGGCAATCTCGCGCAGCGTTCGCTATCGATGATCGCAAAGCAGCTCAGTGGCGTGCTGCCGGAGCCGGGCGAGTTCAGCGACAACGACAAGGCGATCCTGGCGATGGCTGACGGCATGATCGCCGCTAGCCGCGAGGCCATGGCGACGCAGCAGATCCACCAATGGCTCAATGCCGTGTGGGCTGTGGTCGCGGAGGCCAACCGCTATTTCGCGGGCGAGGCGCCGTGGGCGCTCGCCAAGACCGATCCTGCCAGGCAGAGGACGGTGCTCTACGTCACCGCCGAAGTCGTGCGCCAGATCGCCATCCTGGCCCAGCCGGCGATGCCGACCGCCTCGAACCTGCTGCTCGACAGCCTCGGTATCCCCGCAGGCGAGCGTAATTTTGCGATGCTCGGCGGTGACAAGCGGATTGCGGCCGGCTCGACGCTGCCGGCTCCGACGCCGGCATTCCCGCGCTACATCGAGCCCGCAGCGTAAAGGCGGGCGTATCGATGCTGGTCGACAGTCACTGCCATCTGGATTTTCCGGACTTTGCGGAGGATCTCGACGGGATCGTGTCGCGCGCCCGCGCGGCCGGTCTTGCACGCATGGTCACGATCTCGACGCGGGTGAAAAAGCTCGATCAGCTTCTCGCCATCGCCGAGCGCTTCGACGACGTCTATTGCTCGGTCGGCACGCATCCGCACAACGCGGATGAGGAGGACGGCATCACGCCGGACGAGCTGATCGCGCTGACGCAGCATCCCAAGGTGGTCGCGCTCGGCGAAGCCGGGCTCGACTATTTCTACGACGACGGTTCGCCGGAGGCGCAGGCGAGGGGGTTCCGTGCCCACATCGCGGCGGCGCGCGCGACCGGTCTGCCGCTCGTGATCCACACCCGCGAGGCCGACGAGGACTGTGCCCGCATCCTCGAGGAGGAGGCGGCCAAGGGATCGTTTAGCGCTGTACTGCATTGTTACACCGGGGGCCGCGAGCTGGCGCTCAAGGCCGTGTCGCTCGGGCTCTATATCGGATTTACGGGCATTCTGACCTTCAAGAAATCGGAAGCCTTGCGCGCGCTTGCGGCCGAATTGCCGTCCGATCGTATTCTGGTTGAAACAGACTCGCCCTATCTTGCGCCGGGCAAGTTCCGGGGCAAGCGCAACGAGCCGGCCTATGTGGTCGAGGTGGCCAGGGTGCTTGCCGAGACGCGCGGCGTGTCGTTCGACGAGATCTCGCGCCAAACAAGCGAAAACTTCTTCCGCCTGTTCTCCAAGGTGAAAGCTTGAGACTGGAAGCCGCATGACGCTGACGCTGACGATCCTGGGCTGCGGCTCCTCCGCCGGTGTGCCGCGCCCGGCACTCGGTTGGGGCGCCTGCGATCCGAACAATCCGAAGAACCGCCGGCGGCGCTGCTCGTTGCTGGTCGAACGGACCTCCGAGCACGGCACCACGCGGATCGTGATCGACACCTCGCCGGACCTGCGCGAGCAGTTGCTCGCGACCGATGTCGACCACATCGACGCGGTGTTCCTGACGCACGAGCATGCCGACCAGACCCACGGCATGGACGATCTGCGCTCGGTCGTGATGCACATGCGCCGCCGCATCCCGACCTATTTCAACCAGTCGACCGCCAAGGACATCCTGTCGCGCTTTTCCTATTGTTTCATTTCGCCTGAAGGCAGCGACTATCCGCCGATCCTGACCCGGCATTCGATCGAGGCGGGCGGGAGCCAGACCATTCTGGGGAAGGGCGGCGCCGTGACGATGACGGCCTTTCTGGTCCAGCACGGCACCATCCCCGCACTCGGCTATCGCATCGGGGATGCCGCCTACACGCCCGACCTCAACGACATCCCGCGCGAGAGCTGGGGCGCGCTGGAAAATCTCGATCTCTGGATCGTCGACGGCCTGCGCTACACCCAGCATGTCAGCCATTTCAGCATCAACGACGCGCTGTCCTGGATCGATCGCTTCAAGCCGAAGCGCGCCGTCATCACCAACATGACGGCCGACGTCGACTACGAGGTGATCAGGCAGTCGCTGCCTGCCGGCGTGGTGCCGGCCTATGACGGCTTGCGGCTGGAGACGCGCTGAGCCGCAGGTCGGCATGCTCCTTGCTTTCGCGACCCCCATCGTGTTGGTCTAACGTCTCAAAGACAGGCGTTGGCAGGAGGCGATAATCAGTCACGGCGCGCCATCGCCGGACTTTGATTGCGCCGCAAGATGAGGATGGGGGCCGCGTGGCAGGGCACGGCGACGACGCAGAGACTGTCGGACCGGTCCGACGCGCTCTGGATCTGCTTTATCTCGGTTCGGGCATTGCGGCCGGCGTCTTCCTGGTGGCGATCTTCGCCATCATGATGGTGATGTCGGTGGGGCGGCAGTTTGCGCTCAACATCCCGGCCGGAGACGATTTCGCATCCTGGTGCATGGCGGCGATGGCGTTTCTTGGCCTCGCCCACACCTTCAAGCGCGGCGAGATGATCCGCGTCGGCCTGCTGCTGGAACGGCTGCACGGACGGACCAAGCAGATCGCGGAGATCGTGGCGCTCGGGATCGCAACCGCCTTCATCCTCTACTTCACGCGGCATGCGCTGCAAATGACCTATGATTCCTGGCGCTTCAACGATGTGGCGCAGGGCGTCGTCGCGCTTCCCCTCTGGATCCCGCAGCTCGGCTTTGCGGGCGGTCTCGTGATCCTGTCGATCGCGCTGATCGACGAGATGGTCAACGTCATCGGCGGCAACCGCCCGAGCTACGAGAAGGGATCGCCGGACGAGACGCCGGAAGAATTCGTCGAGCGCATCTCGCAGGGCGGAGGCGGTTGACCATGGCCAATCTCGGCATGATCGAGCTCTCCTTCATCCTGCTCGGCGTGATGATCCTGCTGCTCGGCAGCGGCGTCTGGATCGCGGTGTCGCTCGGGCTCGTCGGCTTCGTGGCGATGGCGCTGACGACGAGCCTGCCGCTCGGCTCGGTGCTTGCGACCACGACCTGGAGCGCAAGCTCGTCCTGGACGCTGGCCGCGCTGCCGCTGTTCATCTGGATGGGCGAGATCCTCTTCCGCACCAAATTGTCGGAGGAGATGTTCCGTGGCCTGTCGCCCTGGGTGCAATGGCTGCCGGGACGGCTGACGCATGTGAACGTGATCGGTTGCGGCATCTTCGCGGCGGTGTCGGGATCTTCGGCCGCGACCTGCGCGACCATCGGCAAGATTGCGCTGCCCGAGCTCGACAAGCGCGGCTACGACAAGGGCTTGAGCCTCGGATCGCTGGCAGGCTCCGGCACCCTCGGCCTGTTGATCCCACCCTCGATTCCCATGGTCGTCTACGCGGTTACGGCGAACGTCTCCGTGCTTCAGGTGTTTCTCGGCGGCTTCCTGCCGGGTGTGCTCGTGATGGTGCTCTATTCCGGCTACATCATCATCTGGTCGCTCTTGAATCCCAGCAAGATTCCGCCGCGCGATCCGCCGATGCCGTTGCGGCAGAAGCTTCGGGAGTCGGCGCGGCTCGCGCCGTGCCTGCTGTTGATCCTCGCAGTGTTCCTCTCGCTCGTGCTCGGCTTTGCGACCGCGACCGAATGCGCCGCATGGGGTGTTGCGGGCGCACTGCTGCTGGCGTGGTGGAGCGGCACGCTCACGCGCAAGAACTTCCTCGAAAGCATCATGAGCGCGACGCGCCTGACCTGCATGATCATGCTGATCCTCGCAGGCGCCGCCTATACCACGGCGGCAATGGCCTATACCGGCATTCCCGCCGCGCTCGCCACCTGGGTCCAGGGCCAGCAGCTCACCCCCGGCATGCTCGCACTGTATCTGAGCATCATGTACATCATCCTGGGATGCCTGATCGACGGCATCTCGATGATCGTGCTGACGGCCGTCATCGTGCTGCCGATGGTGAAGCAGGCGGGTCTCGATCTGGTCTGGTTCGGCGTCTATCTCATCATCCACGTCGAGATGGCGCAGATCACACCACCGGTCGGCTTCAACCTGTTCGTGCTCCAGAACATGAGCGGCCGCGACACCTTCACCGTTGCGCGGGCGGCGTTCCCGTTCTTCGTGCTGCTGCTGGTCGCCGTGTTCATCATCACGGAATATCCGCAGATCGTGATGCTCTTGCCCAAGCTCGCTTTCCCCGACTGATTTCAATTCGACCGTGAGGAGGAGTCCGATGAAGTCCCGTCTCATTCGCGCAGGCCTGATCGCCGGCGCCGTGCTGGCCGCAACACCCGCCCTGGCGCAGACCAAATGGAATCTGCCGGCAGCGTATCCTGCCGACAATCCGCACTCGGAGAATCTGGTCGCGTTCGCCAAGGACGTCGACGCCGCCACGTCCGGCAAGCTCCAGATCACGGTCCATCCCGGCGCCTCGCTGTTCAAGGCCCCGGACATCAAGCGTGCGGTGATGACCGGGCAGGCGCAGATGGGCGAGGTGCTGCTGTCGATCCACGAGAACGAGGACCCGATCTACGGCGTCGATGTCGTTCCGTTCCTCGCGACCAGTTTTCCGGATGCGATGAAGCTCTATCAGGCGTCGAAGCCGCTGATCGCCAAGAAGCTCGACGCACAGGGGCTCAAGCTGCTGTTCGTCGTGCCATGGGCGCCGCAAGGCGTCTACGTCAACAAGCCGCTGGCCACGATCGAGGACATGAAGGGCCTGAAATGGCGTGCCTATAATGTCGGGACCGCGCGCATCGGCGAGCTGGTCGGCGCCCAGTCGGTCACGATCCAGGCGGCCGAGCTGCCGCAGGCGCTGGCGACCGGCGTGGTGAATTCCTTCATGTCCTCAGGCGGGACCGGCTACGATTCGAAAGCCTGGGAGTCGCTGAAATATTTCTACGACGTGCAGGCCTGGATCCCGAAGGACTACACCTTCGTGAACAAGGCTGCGTTCGAAGCCCTCGACAAGCCGACCCAGGAAGCCATCCTCAAGGCCGCGGCCACCGCGGAGACGCGCGGCTGGAAGGCCTGGGAAGAGAAGGCCAATTGGTACATCGATCAGCTCAAGGCAAAGGGAATGACGGTCGAGCCGCCCAGTGCTGCGCTCAAGACCGGCTTCCAGAAGGTCGGCGATCAGCTCACCGCCGACTGGCTGAAAAAGGCCGGTGCCGACGGTCAGGCCGTGGTCGACGCCTACAAGAAGATGTGAGGGTGGGAGCGGTGCGATCGGGTGACGGCGTTCGTGCGCCGTCGCCGATCTATGCCTTTGGTCACCAGGCGTAGCGCAGCACGGCCTTGCCCGTGTAGGAGCGCAGCAGGCTCGACACTTCGCTGTCGAAGTTCGCCGCAGCGGACCATCCGTTCACCGCGCGCAGCTCGAGTGCGAGGCCCGTCAGCATGGCGTTCGGCGCCAAGGACGTCGTGGCGGCGATCGATCCCGGACCGGGCTGCAATTGAAACGTCGCCGGGATCGCTTGCCCCGCGTTGAAGCCATGCGCCCAGGCGAGCCGTCCGCGCAGGTTCACTTCGCTTCCCGCCAGCGCAAGAGAGGTGCTCGTGCGCAGGCCGAGCTCAGTGCGGCTGTCGGTGAAACTGTCGCTTCCGGAAGGGCTCGAAAATGCATTGGCTGCGCCGGGCGGCGGCTGCGTCGCACTGGTGGAGGAGGGCAGGCGGAAGCTGGTGACCTGTGCCGCCGCGTAGGGCGTGACACCAAGCCAGGATGTGGCAAGACGATAGCCGCCTTCGATGCGGCCGGAATAGGCGTTGGCGTTGATCGCCGCGGCAAGCTGGCCCGAGCCTGCCGGCGTCACCGGATGATCGTTGCTGATGGCTTGCCAGCCATAGGCGAGGCCCGTGGCGACATAGGCCGATCCGACGCTGTGCCGGACGAAGGCGCCGGCCTGGAACAGATCGGAGCGGCCGCTGGAAAAATTGTTGGCGAAGCCGGTGCCGCCCCCGGCCAGTGCAAACCCCATCCTGGTCTGCGGCGAGAGCGAATAATCGGCCCCGGCCACGGTGCCGAAACTGCGGCTGGCCGAGCCGGTGCTGGCGGTCGACATCTGCGAGCCGCCGAAGCCGGCCGCCCAGACGTTCCAATGCGGGGCTGCGAGCGAGGGCCTGCCGTAGATCGCCCCGTAAGCGTCGCGGCCGATGCCGCCATGGGTCGGATCGTTGCCGATATCGGCGTAGGCCGCCAGCTCCGCGTCCAGCTCGGACCGGCCCGGGCCGCGGCCATCGATGGCGGGATCGAGCAGGGTTTGCGTGAACTGGGACATCGCCAGAAACGTGGCCTGCGCCGTCTCGCCCTGCGCGGCCTGGTCGGAGCCGCTACCGAAGCCCTGTCGCATGCCGAACCGCGCTGCGCCGGAAAGTCCGGGCGGCTCGGCGTTCCAGCCATAGTTCGGCGGCATGCCGCCGGCGCCACCATTGCCGCCGCCGAAGGGCGCTCCGCCGAAGCCGGGGGCTTGCGGTCCGCCGTACATCGGACCACCCATCGCGCCGCCGAAATTATTGAAGCCGTTGCCGGGCGGGTTCGGACCAGGCGCGCCGAAATTCTCGGAGCCCCCGAACGCTCCGAATTCGCGCATGACCTGCGCGTCGGCCGCGCGCGGCAGCAGCAACCCGGCCGTCAATAGCAGTAGCGTCAGACGCGCACGCACGTCTGCGCTCACGACACAAACCGCATGAAGCGCCCCAACCGAGCCGGACGCCAGCCGCGCAGCCCGCGCGGCGAATCAGGTGGAAACAGCGAATCCGACGGAGTTGAATCGTAAATGCGTCTCTAATGTTTTCCAATCTTTTCCTGGCGTGTCGCGATGTCGTCGAACCCGCGCGAACGGTTTCGCGACGATGCGGCCATCGTCGCTGCGCTCAATGTTTCAAAATGTGTCTGCGGCTCAGGCCGTGATCGCCTTCGCCGAGCCCACCTCGTTGCGCAGCAGGAATTTCTGGATCTTGCCGGTGGAGGTCTTCGGGATCGGTCCGAACACGACGGCCTTCGGCGTCTTGAAGCCGCTCATCTGCGTGCGGCAGAAGGCGATGATATCGGCTTCGGTTGCGCTGGCGCCGTCCTTCAGCTCGACGAAGGCGCAGGGCACTTCGCCCCATTTCGGATCGGGCTTTGCGACCACGGCCGCGAACAGCACGGCCGGATGCTTGTAGAGAACGTCCTCGACCTCGACGGACGAGATGTTCTCGCCGCCGGAGATGATGATGTCCTTGGAGCGGTCCTTGATGGTGACGTAGCCGTGCTCGTCGAGCACGCCGAGATCGCCGGTGTGAAACCAGCCGCCTTCGAACGCTTCCTTCGTCGCCTTCTCGTTCTTCAGGTAACCCTTCATCACGATGTTGCCGCGGAACATGACCTCGCCGATGGTCTCGCCGTCGCGCGGCACCTCCTGCATGGTCTGCGGATTGATCACGGTGACGCCTTCCTCGAGCGGGTAGGGCACGCCCTGCCGCCGCTTCATGCGCGCGCGCTCGGGCGCGGGAAGATCGTCCCAGCCGGGTTGCTCGGCACAGACGGAGGCGGGGCCGTAGACTTCGGTCAGGCCGTAGACATGCGTGAGCTTGATACCGATGCTTTCCGCGCCCTCAAGCACCGCGACCGGCGGCGCCGCGCCGGCGATCAGGCCGACGACGCGGCGGGCGGCGTTGCCTTTCGGCGCGTCGGGTGCGTTGATCAGCGTGTTGTAGACGATCGGCGCGCCGCACATGTGGGTGACGCCGTGCTGCTTGATCAGCTCGAAGATCCTGGTCGGTTCGACCTTGCGCAGGCAGACATTGATGCCGGCCGCGGCCGCGATGGTCCAGGGAAAGCACCAGCCGTTGCAGTGGAACATCGGCAGCGTCCAGAGATAGACCGGATGCTGGCCGAGATTGCCCGCGAGGATGTTGCTGACGGCGTTCAGATAGGCGCCGCGATGATGCGTGACGACGCCCTTGGCATTGCCTGTCGTGCCCGAGGTGTAGCTCAGCGCGATCGCATCCCATTCGTCGCCGAGCGGGACCGCGGCGAAGCCGGGATCGCCTTGCGCCACGGCAGCCTCGTATTCGATCTCGCCGATGCGCTGGCCGCCCTTGAAGGCCGCGTCGTCGACGTCGATCACGAACGGCTTCGGGCCGCTCATACGCGCCAGAGCGTCGGTGATGACGCCGGAAAATTCGGGATCGACCAGGATGATCCTGGCGCCGCCATGGTCGAGTTGGAACGCGATCGAGGGTGCATCGAGGCGGATGTTGAGCGCGTTGAGCACGGCGCCCGTCATCGGCACGGCGAAGTGCGCCTCGTTCATGGCCGGGATGTTCGGCAGCATCGCCGCCACGGTGTCGCCGACGCCGATGCCCCTGCCTGCGAGATACGACGCAAAGCGCCGGCAGCGCTCATAGGTCTGCGCCCACGTGAAGCTGCGGCCCTCATAGACGGTGCTGACGTGGTCGGGATAGACCGCCGCGCTGCGCGCGAGGAAGCTCAGTGGGCTCAGCGGCACGTAGTTGGCGGGGGTCTTGTCGAGGCCGATATTGTAGGGGTTCTGGCGCTCACTCATCGACACCCTCCGTCAAAACGCGTCAAAGAAATCCGATCGAGATCCAGGGGAAGATCGCGACGATGATCAATCCCACCAGCAGCGCCAGCAGATAGCCCCAGATCGGCCTGATGCCTTCGGCCGGATCGACGCGTCCGATGGCGCAGGCGGCATAATAGCCGACACCGAAGGGCGGGGCGAATAGCCCGATACCCATCGCCAGGATGATCACCATCGCATAATGCACCTCGTGCACGCCGACGGCGCGGGCGATCGGAAACAGCAGCGGGCCGAACAGCACGATCGCCGGGATGCCCTCGAGCACGCTGCCGAGGATGGTGAAGGCCAGGATCGACACGGCGATGAAGGTTGCAGCGCCGCCGGGCAATCCCGTCATGGCGGCGGCCAGCGAACGCGAGAAGCCGGATTGCGTGAGGCCCCAGGCCATGCCGGTGGCCGTGCCGATGATCAGCAGGATCGCGCCCGACAGCGCCGCGGTCTCGACCAGCATCGGAAACAGCCGCCGCCAGTCGAAGCGGCGGTAGACGAGGAGGCCGACCAGGGCGCCGTAGACGATGCCGATGGTGGAGACCTCGGTCGCGGTGGCGATGCCCTCGACCACGGCGTAGCGGATCACGAAGGGCAGCGCGAGCGCGGGCAGGGCAATGACAAAGGTCTTGCCGATCTCACCGGCCGTGGCGCGACGGACATGGCTCATGTCCTCGTGGCGGTAACGCCACCACACCAGCATGCAGAGCGTGATGGCGAGCACGACGCCGGGCAGCAGGCCGCCGGTGAACAGCGCGGCGATCGAGACGCCGGTGACCGAGCCGATGGTGATCAGCACGAGGCTCGGCGGAATGGTTTCGGTCTGGGCGCCGGTCGCCGCCAGAAGCGCGACGAGATCGCCGGGCTTGGCGCCGCGCTGCTTCATCTCCGGGAACAGCACGGGCGCGACCGCGGCCATGTCGGCGGCCTTGGCGCCGGAGATGCCGGAGACCAGGTACATGGCGCCGACCAGCACGTAATTGAGGCCGCCGCGGACATGGCCGAGCAGGCTCGCCAGGAACGCCACCATGGCCCGCGCCATGCCGGTCATCTCGATCAATAGCCCCAGGAACACGAACAGCGGCACCGAGAGCAGGATCAGGTGGCTCATGCCCTCGTCCATCCGCCCGACCAGCACCATCACCGGCGTTCGCGTCGTCAGCGCCAGATAGCCGAAGATCGCCAGCCCAAAGCCGAACGCAATGGGAACGCCGGCGAAGACGCAGAAGCCGGCGACACCGACGAAGAAGATGACGAGGTTGAGATTGCCGAGCGGCCGCAAATAAGGCTGCGCCAGCCAGAACAGGCCGACCACAATTGCGACCGAGATCACGGCCGCCAGCACCATGCGGTAGTCGGCGGCGCGCAGCAGCCGCAGCAGCGCGAACGCCGCCATCAGGCAGATGCCGGCCGGCAGCGCCGCGGCGCGCCACATGTTCGAGATCTGCAGCGCCGGCGTGGTGATGAAGCTTTCCTCGTAAGCATATTCGGCCGACGGCCACACGATCAGCGCCAGGAACGCCAGCGCCGCCGAGGTCGCGACCACGTCGAGATAGGCGCGCACGGCCGGCCGCGCGCTGCCGACGATCGCGGTCATGCGCATGTGCTCGGAGCGGCGGAAAGCCACCGCCGCGCCCAGCATGGCCAGCCACAGGAACAGGATCGAGGCGAGCTCGTCGGACCAGATCAGCGGCCGGTGCACGCCGTAGCGTGCGACCACGCCCGCAAACAGGATCACGATCTCGGCGACCACCAGAATGGCCGCCGGAATCTCGACCAGGAGGCCGAGCAGGCGCTCTGTCGAGGCCAACAACGAAGGTCGGCGAGGGGACTGTACCGTCGCCTCGCCCGCCACTTCCATCACTTGCGCCTCGACATGAGCCATGACGGCCCCAACGCGTTACGACAGCTTGCCGACGGCCTTTTCCAGGAGATCCCAGGCCTGGTCGCCGTATTTACCCTTCCACTCGGCGTAGAAGCCGGCGGTCCGCAGCTTGTCGCGGAACGGCGCCACAGCCGGCTGGTTGAAGGTCAGGCCCTTGCCCGCGAGCTCCTGCTGCAGGTTCGCATTGAGCTTGGCGGTATCCTCGCGCTCCTTGACGGCGGCGGCGTTGATGTTCTTGGCGACGATGGTGCGGATGTCCTCCGGCAGCGCGCTCCAGGCTCTCCGGTTGGCCAGGAACCAGAAGCCGTC
>Ga0209758_1001909_pt1 | contig 22693 bp, 17 predicted proteins | sample AraplaMF_Col_mMF_FD_184258 | JGI IMG/M metagenome (GOLD analysis project Ga0209758, IMG submission 184258) | Arabidopsis root microbial communities from the University of North Carolina, USA - plate scrape MF_Col_mMF (SPAdes) (version 2) | ecosystem: Host-associated > Plants > Roots > Endosphere...
ACATTCTGCAGTCCGATCCGGATACCAAGCATGTGGCCGCCGGCCTTGCCGCCATGGAATGTGTCGTCGTGCAGGATCTCTTCCTGAACGAGACGGCGAATTATGCCCATGTCTTCCTGCCGGGTTCTACCTTCCTGGAAAAGGATGGTACCTTCACCAATGCCGAGCGCCGCATTAACCGCGTGCGTAAGGTCATGACGCCGCGCAATGGCTATGCCGATTGGGAAGTGACGCAGATGCTCGCCCGGGCCATGGGCCTCGACTGGCACTATGCGCATCCGTCCGAAATCATGGACGAGATTGCCGCGACGACGCCGAGCTTCGCTTCGGTTTCCTACGGCTATCTCGAAAAGATGGGCTCGGTTCAGTGGCCCTGCAACGAGGCGCATCCGCTCGGCTCGCCGATCATGCATGTGGACGGGTTCGTGCGCGGCAAAGGCAAGTTCATCCGTACGGAATATGTGGCGACCGACGAGCGCACCGGTCCGCGCTTCCCGCTGCTTCTCACCACCGGGCGTATTCTCAGCCAGTACAATGTCGGAGCGCAGACGCGCCGCACCGATAATGTCGTCTGGCATTCCGAAGATCGGCTGGAAATTCATCCGCATGATGCCGAGCAGCGCGGCATCCGCGATGGCGACTGGGTGAAGCTCGGCAGCCGCTCGGGCGACACCACGCTTCGCGCGTTGATCACCGATCGCGTGGCGCCCGGTGTCGTTTATACAACCTTCCATCATCCGGATACGCAGGCAAACGTCATCACAACCGACTTCTCCGACTGGGCGACGAACTGCCCGGAATACAAGGTGACGGCGGTGCAGGTTTCGCCCTCCAACGGGCCGTCCGATTGGCAGATCGAGTATGATGAACAGGCTCGCCAGTCTCGCCGTATCGCCGGCAAGATGGAGGCAGCCGAATAATGACGGAAAGGTCGACCCGAACAGCCGTGACGGAACTCGCCCGGAAGGGCGGTGTCATGACGCGGGGCGAGCGTATCGTGCCTGAGGAGGTGCCGATCGCCTTTTCCTATGGCGGCAGCTCGCATGCGGTCATGATGGGCACGCCTGCCGATCTTGAGGATTTCGCTGTCGGTTTCAGCTTGACGGAAGGCATCATCACCGACCGCAGCCAGGTCGCCGGGATCGAGATCATCGAGGATGAGAAGGGCATCGATGTCCAGGTGACGCTTCTCGATGATGTCGAGGATGCGCTGAGGAAGCGTCGACGCAGCATGGCGGGACCTGTCGGCTGCGGCCTCTGCGGTATCGAATCGATCGAGCAGGCAGTTCGCAAGGTGCCTGACATTTCTAAGGCTGGGCTGTCGCTGTCGCATGCCGATATCGTGCAGGCGATCGCGCTGCTCAACGATTCCCAGCCGCTGCATCGCGAGACGCGGGCAGTTCATGGGGCAGGCTTCTATGTTCCCGGCAGGGGATTGATCGCCGTTCGTGAGGATGTCGGCCGGCACAATGCGCTCGACAAGCTCTGCGGAGCCGTCATCAGAGCCGGCGCTATGGGCACGTCAGGCGCTGTCGCCGTCACCAGCCGCCTCTCCGTCGAAATGGTCCAGAAGACGGCGATCCTCGGCGCGCCCGTATTGATCGCCATTTCCGCGCCGACGGCACTTGCCATCCGCACTGCCGAGGAAGCCGGCATGACGCTTGTCGCCCTTGTGCGCGGCGAGGATTTCGAGATTTTCACCCACCCGCACCGCCTGTCGCCCGGAAGCATTGCCGATGTCGTATGATACCAAGACCAAACTCGTCTACATGGCAAACCAGATCGCAACCTTCTTCAAGACCCAGCCCGAAAGTGAGGCTGCGCAGGGGGTCGCGACCCATATCAACAAATTCTGGGAACCGCGCATGCGGCGGCAACTCTTCGAAATTCTGAAGAAGGAGGACAACGGCCTCGATGCGCTCGTGCTGCAGGCCGTTCCCTTGATCCACAAACCGGAGCCGGCAGAACCGCCGCTTCGTTAAACGAACATCGGTGCGTGAAAGAGGGGAGACGGGAATCAACCCGCCTGCACATGCACCTGTGACAGCAAGGTCTGAATCAAGGAGAAGTTGTTCATGACTGCAGCGGATACAAGTGCAGGCGATGTCCTGGCAGGTGTGGGCCTGCTGGATCGCGAGAGGATCATCGCAAGGCCGGGCTTCAATCGGTGGCTCGTGCCGCCGGCGGCGCTCGCCATCCATCTTTGCATCGGCATGGCCTATGGTTTCAGCGTCTTCTGGCTGCCGCTGTCGAAATCCCTCGGCATTACGGCATCGACCGTCTGCCCGGACCTGACGCTGGCGTCGGCACTCTTTACCACCAGCTGCGACTGGCGCGTTGCCGACCTTGGCTGGATCTATACGCTGTTCTTCGTGCTGCTCGGTTCCTCCGCTGCCATCTGGGGTGGCTGGCTGGAGCGTGTCGGTCCGCGCAAGGCAGGCGTCGTCTCGGCCTGCTGCTGGTGCGGCGGCATCATCATCGCCGCTTTCGGCGTCATCACGCATCAGCTCTGGATGATGTGGGTCGGTGCGGGCGTGATCGGCGGCATCGGCCTTGGTCTCGGTTATATCTCGCCGGTTTCGACGCTCATCAAATGGTTCCCTGACCGGCGCGGCATGGCGACCGGCATGGCGATCATGGGTTTCGGCGGTGGCGCGATGATCGGTGCTCCGCTGGCCAATCTCCTGATGAACACCTTCAAGACGGATACGTCCGTCGGTGTCTGGCAGACCTTCATCGTCATGGCGGCCATCTATTTCGTCTTCATGATCGGCGGCGCATTCGGCTACCGTATTCCGCCGGCCGGCTGGCGTCCGGAAGGCTGGACCCCGCCTGCCGCCAAGAGCACGATGATCACCACCAGACACGTTCACCTGCGCGACGCGCATAAGACAAAGCAGTTCTGGCTCATCTGGGCGGTGCTCTGCCTCAACGTCTCGGCCGGTATCGGTGTTCTCGGCATGGCTTCGCCGATGCTGCAGGAAATCTTCGCCGGTTCGCTGATCGGCCTGCCGGATGTCGGTTTCGCGCAGCTTGATGCCGGTCAGAAGGCGTCGATTGCGACAATCGCGGCGGGCTTTGCCGGTCTGCTCTCGCTCTTCAACATCGGCGGGCGGTTCTTCTGGGCCTCTCTGTCAGACAAGATCGGCCGCAAGAACACCTACTACACCTTCTTCATCCTGGGTATCGTGCTCTACGCCGCCGCTCCGACACTGGCGGATATGGGCAATAAGGCGCTCTTCGTGCTTGCCTTCGGCATCATCCTGTCGATGTATGGTGGCGGCTTCGCGACTATACCCGCTTATCTAGCGGACATCTTCGGCACGCAGTTCGTCGGGGCTATTCACGGTCGTCTGCTGACGGCATGGGCGACTGCCGGCATCGTCGGTCCCGTGGTCGTCAACTATATCCGTGAAGCGCAGATCGCCGCCGGCGTGGCGCCTGGACCGGCGCTCTATACGGGCACGATGTACATCCTCGCCTGCATGCTGGCACTCGGCCTGATCGCCAATGCTCTTGTGCGGCCGCTCGCCGACAAGTGGTTCATGTCAGACAATGAGGTCGCCGCCCTTCAAGCAAAGACTGCCGCTGCCAATGCCGGGCCGACCGGTTCGTTTGGTATCGGTACAGGCGGTCTCGATGCCAAGGCGGCGCTTGCCTGGGCGGTGGTTGGCATTCCGCTGCTCTGGGGCGTCTGGGTGACGCTGAGGGCAACCTTGGCATTGTTCGGTTAAAAAGTAGCTCCCTTGTGGGAGTTGTGGAGAGACTCGAGCGATTGGAGATCGGGCGGAAAGCGTGCTTGCCGCCCGGTTTTGGAGGATCAATTCGTTGCAGAAACCATCCTGCAAAGCTCGACGAGGCGGGGTTCACGCCGGCTCAGGGGATGCCTCGTCCCTTATCTGCCGTCGACCGAGGCAAGTGCTGGTACCGCTGTTCGCACCGCTGGAGCCGGAAACATTGGCCTTTGAGCGTCCGAATGGACGCACGGGCTCTGAAGCCATCGTTGCTGCCAATATCAATTCCAGCGCCGACGCATCATGAGAGCTTGAACAACAAAAAACCGCCCTTGTGGGGCGGTTCCTTGTCGTGTCGTGAGGCGATCAGGCCGCCAGCTCGTCCGTCTCGTTCTCCTTGAACATCTTTGCGAGGTTCAGGAAACAGATCATGCCGTTTTCGGAAGCGATGATCCCTTCGCAGAAGGCTCGGTCGAAGGACGCGGTCACTTCCGGAACAGGCTGCACTTGGCTGGAAGAAATCGTCAGGATGTCGGAAACGCGGTCGACCAGCATGCCGATGACCATATTGTGCACTTCGGCGACGACAATGGCGCTGCGCTCGTTGGCGACAGTGCCCTTCATGCCGAGCTTGTAGGCGAGGTCGATGATCGGGATGACCGAACCGCGCAGGTTCATGACACCGATGACGTCTGCCGGAGAGTGCGGGATCGGCGTCGACGGCGCCCAGCCGCGGATTTCGCGGATGGTCGTGGTCTTCACGCAGAATTCCTGATCGTGCAGGCGGAAGGCAATGATTTCGAGCGTGTCGCCGCTGAAGCTAGTAGAGTTGATCGTGGCCATTAGAATTCTTCCCAACTGTCATAAGCCAGGGCAGAAGCGGATGCGCCACCATTGGCGCGGACGAGCTTTGCCTTCACACCACGCGATGGCTTTGCACTTGGCGAAGCATCGTTACGGTTATCGACGACATTAGCGGAAGAGTGTTGCCCAAATCTAAACTGTGAGACGAGATTGCGAAGGTTTTCAGTCTCGGACGAAAGTCGGGCGCTTGCTGCCGTCGTCTCCTCCACCATGGCAGCATTCTGCTGCGTGCCCTGATCCATGATGTTGACGGCCTTGTTGATTTCCGCAAGTCCGGTCGATTGTTCGCGCGAGGACTCGACGATCGCGGTGACGTTGACGTCGATATTGCCGACCTGGACGACGATCCGTTCCAGTGCCTGGCCGGTCTGGCCGACAAGGTCGACACCGTTTTTCACGTGCTCCGAGGAGGCGGTAATGAGCGCCTTGATCTCCTTGGCGGCGCTGGCCGAGCGCTGTGCGAGTTCACGCACCTCCTGGGCGACGACGGCAAAGCCCTTGCCGGCTTCGCCGGCGCGTGCTGCCTCGACGCCGGCGTTCAGCGCCAGCAGGTTGGTCTGGAAGGCGATCTCATCGATGACTCCGATGATATTGCTGATCTCGTGCGAGGATTTCTCGATCTGGCCCATGGCGTCGACCGCCATGCGGACGATACTGCCGGAATGTTCTGCTCCGCGCTTCGTTTCCGCGACAAGCCCGCCTGCTTCGGCGGCGCGGCCGGCGCTGTCGGCAACGGTCTGGGTGATTTCATCGAGTGCGGCAGCGGTTTCCTCGACGGTCGCTGCCTGCTGTTCGGTGCGTTTGGACAGCATGTCGGCGGCTTCCTTCGTTTCGCGTGCACCGCTGGCGATCGCCTCGGCGTTGTCGAGAACCGTGCGCATGGCGCTGCCGAGCCTATTGATCGCGGCATTGAAATCGGTCCGGACCTTCTCCAGCGCGGGCGGGAAAGGACTTTCGACCCGCTTCGTCAGATCGCCCTCGGCAAGCGCGGTCAGGCCGGTTGCCAGATCATCGACAGCACGGACGCGTTCGGTAACGTCGGTCGCGAATTTGACCACCTTGAAGATGCGGCCGCTCATGTCAAAGATGGGATTATAGGATGCCTGGATCCAGACGACTTTGCCGCCCTTGCCGATGCGCAGAAATTCCTCTGCTACGAACTGGCCAGCGGCAAGCTTCTTCCAGAATTCCGTATAGGCTTCGGAGCGCACATAGGCCGGCTCACAGAAAATGCTGTGATGCTTGCCGCGGATCTCCTCCGGACGATAACCCATGACCGAGAGGAAATTGTCGTTCGCCTGCAGGATCTCACCATCAGGCGTGAACTCGATGACGGCCTGAGCCCGTGAGAGGGCAGCGATCTTGCCTTCGGCATCGGCGGCTTTCAGCTTGGCTGCGGTCACGTCGCTTGCCAGTTTGACGATCTTGTAGGGTTTGCCGCCCGACATCAGCGGGTTGTAGCTAGCCTGGATCCAGACCTCGCGGCCATCCTTGCCGATGCGCTTGTATTCACCGGTATCGAATTCGCCCCTGCCAAGCTTCTGCCAGAACTCCCGGTAGGCCGGGGATGCGACATAGTCCGGCTCGCAGAAGATACTGTGATGCTTGCCGACAATGTCGGCGAGCTTGTAGCCCAGCGCCCGGCAGAAATTCTCGTTTGCGTTCAGGACCTTTCCCTGCAGGTCGAATTCGATTGTCGCCTGAGATTTCGTGAGAGCTGTGACGATCGCACGTGAATCCGGCATGGTACCCAGCGAAAACAATGACATTTCAATCCTCCGATGTGTGATGGCAATCAGCCGGTATCTCGGAGAATGGTTCGGACTTCGGGCATAACGGGATCGCAGTAAAACTGCAGTATATCCAAAAATACTTGAAAGTCCGTCCTGTCTCGCAAACGCAGCGGGTCGACTCGGTTCATTCGTGAACCCCGCTCCATGGCCCTAAGACGCGGGACTGATCTCTAATCGCATTAATTAAATATAATTTTCTTGATTAACAATGAGTAACCAAATCCACTTTTGATTGGATTTTTGATATTTTCTTCACAAAATTTAACAGATGAAAGTCGGTTTTACCTGAAAGTAATTGGCGCCGGTTGCAAAGATAATCGGCGCCTTTACTTTAGGTTATCGTCTTTTCGATCTGCGAGACCGCCCAATCGACCTGTTCCCTGGTGATGACCAGCGGCGGCGCGAAGCGAATCGTGTGGTCGTGCGTATCCTTGGCGAGAAGACCGCGATCCTTCAGCGCGTAACAATATTGCCGGGCGCCACCAGCCTCCGGCTCCAGTTCGACCGCCAGCATAAGGCCGCGGCCGCGCACATCCTTGACGATATTGGAGCGGATGGAGCGCAAACCTTCGAGGAAATAGTCGCCCATCGTCTCGGCGTTCTCGATCATTCCTTCTTCGGTCAACACTTTCAGGGCCGTGCGGGCGACCGCACAGGCGAGCGGATTGCCGCCGAAGGTCGAGCCGTGCTGGCCGGGCTTGAGCACGCCCAGGACTTCCGAATTCGAAAGTACGGCGGAGACCGGGTAGAAGCCGCCGGAAAGCGCCTTGCCGATCAGCGTGACGTCAGCTTCGATGCCCTCATGCTCCTCGGCAAGCAGTTTGCCGGTGCGGCCGAGGCCGGTCTGGATCTCGTCGAGGATGAGCGTGACGTTGTTTGTCGTGCAGAGTTCGCGCACACGGGTGAAATAACCGGCCGGCGGAATGATGACACCGGCTTCACCCTGGATCGGCTCGATCAGTGCTGCAACGGTGTTGGCATTGATGGCGGCCGCAAAGGCTTCGGCGTCGCCGAAGGGAATAATGCGAAAACCGGGCGTGTAGGGTCCGAAGCCGGTGCGAGCGTCGGGATCGGTCGAGAAGCTGATGATGCTCAGCGTACGGCCGTGAAAATTGTTGGCGCAGACGATGATCTCCGCCTTGCCTTCCGGCACGCCCTTCACCTCGTAACCCCACTTGCGAACCGCCTTGATGGCTGTCTCGACGGCTTCCGCGCCCGAATTCATCGGCAGGATCTTGTGGGAGCCGGTCAGTGCGGCCAGCTCCTCATAGAAATAGGCGAGCTGGTCGTTGCGGAAGGCACGAGAGGTGAGCGTCAGGCGGCTTGCCTGCTCGACCATGGCGGCAAAGATCTTTGGATGGCAATGGCCCTGGTTGACGGCGGAATAGGCCGAGAGGCAATCGAGGTAGCGCTTGCCATCCGTATCCCAGACATGGACACCTTGCCCCCGCGTCAGCACCACATCCAGCGGCTTATAGTTATTGGCTCCAAGCCGCTGTTCCGTGGCGATGAGGTTCGATGAGGTGTTCATGGCCGGTGCTCCCTTATGCGGCGCGTGTAGGACGATCGAAGATACGGCGGCCGAACAGGCTTGCCGTCATCTCCACCATGATGCGGGCGCTCTTGCCGCGGTCATCAAGGAAAGGGTTGAGCTCGACGAGATCGAGCGAGGAGACGAGCCCGCTGTCTGACAGCATCTCCATGATCAGGTGTGCCTCGCGGAACGTGGCGCCGCCGGGAACGGTGGTGCCGACGCCGGGCGCAAAATCGGGATCGAGGAAATCGACATCGAAGCTGACATGCAGCAGACCGTTCGCCTTCTCGATCGTCTCCAGGATCTGGCGGAGGATTATAGCCACGCCCTGTTCATCGAGCGAGCGCATGTCGAAGACATTGACGCCGTGCTTGCGGATTTCGACGCGCTCGGAGGCATCGACCGAGCGGATGCCCACCTGGAAGATCTTCTTCGGATCGACGAGTGCACGGTCCTTCGGCAGGATCTCTGCAAAATCCGCCAGACCGCAGAAGAAGGCGACGGGCATGCCGTGAATATTGCCTGAAGGCGATGTCTCGGGGGTATTGAAATCCGAATGGGCGTCGAGCCACAGTACGAAGAGCGGGCGGTCCTTTTCAGCGGCGTAACGCGCCATGCCTGAGACGCTGCCCATGGAAAGGCTGTGGTCGCCACCGAGGATCAGCGGGAAGTGGCCGGCTTTCGCCGCATCATAGGTGGCTGCTTCGAGCGCACGCGTATAGGCGCCGACGATGCGGAGATTATGTGCTTTCGCATGATTGGGAAGGTCCCTGGCCGGGACGATGCTGAGATCGCCCGTATCGACAACAGTGTGGCCGAGATCGGTCAGCGCCTTGTCGACGCCCGCAATGCGCAATGCTGTCGGTCCCATGCCCGCGCCTCTGCGGCCGGAACCTTCTTCAAGGGGAACACCGATAAGAGCGACAGATCGAGATTGTACTTCCATTCCGAGGGCTCCGTTCTGAGGCCTGTTTTGGCCGATAGTGGGATAAAGTGGCGGCGGCAAATAGATGGAAAAGTGTCCGAAATGGATTATGATTGCGCAGATTGATAAAGCTAATTTGACAAAGTGAAACCATGGACGATCTCGACAACGAGCTTTTGAGCGCACTTCGGCACAATGCGCGAATCTCCGTCTCCTCGCTTGCGGCGATGACAGGCGCATCACGGGCGACGGTTGCCTCGCGGATCGACCGGATGGTCGAAAACGGTACCATTGCCGGCTTCACCATCCGCACTGGTCACGAGACGCGGTCCGCCGGTGTTCGGGCGATCGTCATGATCGAAGTCCATGGCAAGCTTGCCGATAAGGTCGCCACTCAGCTCCGCGGTCTGCCGCAAGTGCGCGCGCTGCACAGCACCAACGGCAAATGGGATTTCGTCGCTGAGCTCGAGGACCGCGATCTCGTTTCCTTCGATGAAACGCTACGCAGGATACGCCTGTTCGACGGTATCAACACGACCGAAACCAACATTCTGCTGAAGACCAGCAAGGCGAGCTTTTAGGCTTCAATTTTCCAGGCTGGCCTCAATATTCATGCTCGTAGACGATGCCGGCTTCACCCGCGCCATTGCCGCCGGCGGCACCCCGCAGCTTCACGCCGCGGCCGACATCCAGATTGATGATTGCCTTAGCGCCGGCTTCTCCGCCCTGCTGCAGCTCGAAATAGGTCCGTTCGTTGAGGTAGCGACCGACACTGACGCTGGTCCGGCCCTTCTCGTCCGTACTGATGTCGAGGTCGTCGACGCCGAGCTGGTTGCGGAGCCCTTCGAAGAGCGAGGTCGAGCGATTGCCGGCGAGCTGGCTGACGGCATCGGCAAGCTGGGCGATCTGCACCGGCGACAGGCGGGACATGGATTGACCGAAGATGAGCTGGGCCAACACTTCGTCCTGCGGCAGGGCAGGCGACGAGGAGAAGGTGATGGCGGGGTCGGTCGCGAGGCCCGCGACATCCACCGTGAGCGTCGTCGTGCCTGACGTGGACGTGGCCTCCATATCGAGGGCGGGCGTCAGGTCGCCGGCAAAGGTGATACGGCTGCGATCGGAGAAATTGAGACGACGGTTGAGGATCGTCAGGCGGCCGCGGCGCATGGTGAAGGCGCCGACAACTTCCGGCACTGAAGCTGAGCCGCGGATCGTGATGTTACCGCCGACCTCCGCATCGATGCCGCGGCCGCGCACGAAGATCTGCGAGGGTGCATCGAGCTGGATATCCAGCATAATGGTCGACGATTTTTCGCGCGGCGGCTCCTGTCTCCCTTTGTTCTTGAGTTGTGCGAGTACGGCAGGCGGCGCGTTGATATGGCGAATATCGATCTCACGCAGCGATGTCGGCAACCTTTCCGGCACGGTGATCGAGGCCTTGTCGATATGAAGCCTGCCGTTCAGCGTAGGATTGGAGAGCAGCGGTCCCCTCAAGCCCAGCGTGCCGTCAACCGTTGCGACAACCAGCGTGCCATCGACATAGACCGCTCGGTCCAGGCGGATGGAAAGATCGGCGGGGAAGTTGCCGGTAATGCCGACGGAGCCGCTGGCCGAGATCGAGCCGCCGCTTGCGAGCCTGCCGTTCAGGCGGGAAATGACGGCCTGCTGGCCGTTGAACGTGATGGTCGCGCCGAGGCCTTCGAGGGCGAGGTTGCGGCGCACGTCGATCAGCTTTGCGCCATCCGTGGTGACCGTTCCGTTGATGACGGGTGCCGCCGTCGTGCCGCTGACTTCCAGGTTCACATTGGCGACGCCTTCGGCAACGAGACCCTGCTGGGCGAGCTGTGCGCCGAAAACGGCGAAGGGGAGGCTGCCGTTGAAGCGCATCGACATGGCACGGTTGCCAGTCATTGAGAGAGTGCCTCCCCCCTTCAGCGACAATCCGCCGTCGCCGCTAAGGTTGGTGTCGACCGTCAGCTCGTTGTCGGCCAGCTTACCGCTTGCGCCAAGGGTGAGCGGGGCAAGGCCGGCGCCCTTCGTCTGGTTCGTTTCGGCATTCTTCCAGTCGACCTTGAAATCGACCGAGGGAAGGGGAAGCGATCCCGAGGCGGTGGCTGTCGCCGTGATGGCTCCTTCGGCACCAAGGTTCGGAACGAACCCATTGGCGACGGCAGCCGGCAGATTGGTGACATCGGCCTTGGCGTTGACGCCCTTTATGGTCGTGCCTGAAATATCGAGATTGCCCACGGCCTTCAGCGAAACGCCGCCGTTGCCATTGAGATTGGCGTCGAAATCCAGCCGGTCCTTGCTGAGCTTGCCGGAGGCGGCGAGCGTCAGGCCAGATAGACCAGCAGTCCTGGTCTGTTTCGTTTCGGCGTTTTTCCAGTCGATCTTGAAATCGGCCGACGGCGCGGCGAGCGAACCGGAAGCCGTGGCCGTCGCAGTAATGATGCCTCCGGCTCCAATATCCGGAACGAACCCATTGGCGACGGCTGCCGGCAGATTGGTGATATCGGCCTTCGCATCGATGCCTTGGATCGTCGTGCCGGCGAGCGCGAGATTGCCGGCGGCCTTCAGTGAGACGCTGCCTTTGCCATTCAGATTGGCGTCGAAATCCAGGCGGTTGCTGACATATTTGCCCGAAGCGGCAATCGCCAGCCCGGAAAGGCCGGCGGTCTTGGTGTGGCGCGTTGCCGCATTCGTCCAGTCGACCTTGAAATCGACCACCGGTTCTGTCGGCGTGCCCGAGGTGACAGCGGTACCGGAAATCGTGCCTTCGGCCCCGAGGCCGGGCACAAAGCCGTCGGCGAGGTTTGCGGGCAGGCCGGCAATATCAGCGTTGACGGCGAGATCGCGAATGGCGGTGCCGTCGATCGTGACGCCACCGGTCGCCTTCAAAAGTGCGCCATTGCCGCTGCCGAGATTGGCATCGAAATCGACCCTGTTGTTTTCATATTTGCCGATGGCCTTGGCGGAGAGATCGGTAAGGCCGTTGCTTTTTGTTTGGTGCGTCGCCGCATTCGCCCAGGAAAGATCGAAGGTGACAGCAGGCGCCGGCAGCGAGCCGGAGGCGGATGCCTTGCCGGAAATCGTGCCTTCAGCGCCGAGATCGGGAACGAAGCCATTGGCAAGGCCGGCCGGAAGATTGGCGAGATCGGCATCGACCTTGAGATTGCGAACCGTCGTTCCCGCAAGTTCGACATTGCCTGTCGCCTTCAGAGCCAAGGCCTTCGGTCCGGTGAGGTTGGCATCGAAATCGAGTTTCTGGTCGGCGAAATGGCCGGTTGCCGCAAGGTCCAAACCGGCCAGACCGGTGGTTTTGGTGTGTCGTGTCGTGGCGTCCTGCCAGGTGAGTTTGAAATCCGCAGCCGGTGCGGTCAGCGTCCCGGATGCCGACGCAGTGCCAGAGATCATCCCACCGGCGTCGAGATCTTTCACGAAACTGTTGGCGATATTGGCCGGAACATTCGCAAGTTCGGCATCGACTTTCATGTTGCCGATCGTGGTTCCGGTAACAGCGACATTACCGAGCGCTTTCAGCGATATTCCGCCCTTACCGGTAAGCGCCGTATCGAAATCGAGCTTGTTATCCGCAAACCGGCCGGATGCATTGAGCGAAAGGCCGGCAAGCCTGGCGCTCTTTGTCTGGCTTGTCGCGGCGCCTTTCCAGTTCAGCTTGAAATCGGCAGCCGGTGCCGCGGGCGTGCCCGTTGCCTTGACGGTTCCCGAAACGGTGCCTTCGGCGGCGAGATCGGGGACGAAGCCATTGGCGATCTTTGCCGGCAGGCTGACGATATCGGCGTTGATGTTGAGTGTCGGGCCGCTCGGATCGGCAAGGCTGACGTCGCCCGCCGCCTTCAGGGAAAGGCCGTCAGCGCCGCTGATGCCGCCATGGAAATTCAGCTTGTTGTCGGCGAAGGTGCCTGACGTCGTGATGCCGAAAGGCGTGATGCTGGCGCCCTTTGTATGGCTGGTGGCTGCATTCTTCCAGTCAAGCTTGAAATTGACGGTGGGGGCGGCCGGCGTCCCGGTCACGTTGACCGTTCCGGAAATCGTGCCGTCGGCGGCAAGATTGGGGACGAAGCTGTTGGCGAGGCTTGCGGGCAAGTCGGTGATGACGGCATCGAGCTTCAGTGTCTCACCGGCCGAGCCTGTGACCGCGACAGAGCCATTGCCGGTCTTGATGGTCAGGCCGCTCAGGCTGGCAACACCGTTTGTGACGTTGACCTTTGCGGGTGAGGCGAGTTCGACCGGGATGTTGCGCGGCTTTGCAATGAAGCGATCGAGGCTGAGGTCGATCATGCCGCCTGCCGACTGCACGTTGCCGGCCGCCTGCAGCGGATTGCCGTCGTAGCCCGCATCCAGCTTGAAATCTGTGCGGGTCTGCTCCTGTGCGAAGTCGAGGGCGATGCCGGTGAGTTTGTTGGTCCTGAAGCCGAACTCGTCTGCACGCACAGTGCCATTGGCTGCAAAGGCCATGAGGTCGCTGACGGTAACATCCACTGTCGGCTTGAGGATCGTCAGCGTGTCGCGGCGGATGCCGCTGCCGTTGGCGGCGACCTTGAGTGCGATCTTGCCATCATCGCCGGTAATGTCGATGGACCCCTTGAGGTCGCCTTCCGCCTTCTGGCCGCCGAGGGCGGCAAGCAGACTGATATCCGGAAAGTCGAAGGTCAGTGCGCCCGCCGGCGTCATGCTTGGCGAAAGCGTGAGGTTGCCCGACAGGCGATTGCCGCCGACATCGGCCGTCAGCGCGGGGATGGAGATCGTTCCGTTTTCGGACCTGACGTCGCCGTTGATGCCGATCGGCTGGCCGTCGATCGTGCCGGTTGCGGTAATCTTCCCCTGGGGGGCGGCAGGATCGGCGATGCCGGTCAGGTCGATATCCAGATCGCTGAGCTTGCGATCGGCCATCTGCAGGCTGGCGGCTTTCACGTTTGCGGTCAGAGCAAGAGCGGGAAGGGTACCACTGGCCTTGACGGTGTAATCGGCCGCACCGCTCGTGCCTGACAGCAGCTTGCCGATATCGGGAAGTTTGCCGGTGAGATCGGCCGTCAGTATGTCGTCGTCGAGCGCGACATTGCCGGCCGCCTCGATGGATGGCGATTTCAAAACGATGTTCGAAAGCGTCACCTTGGAAGGGATCGTTCCGGCAACCTGGGTTTCGAGATCGATCGGCGCATCGAACTTTCCTGCTACAGCCGGTGGCAGGGCGGCGGGCTGCACGGTAAATTTCGCATTGCCGGTCAGCATGCTGTCAGCCAGGCGATAGGAGCCGTTGAGATCGGCGCCGATATTGGCGCTTTCGATGGTTGTGCCGTTGAAACCGATACCGTTACGCGAAATCTGAAGCGGAGCGACGAGCGTGACAGGTCCTCGAACCGCGCGGTTGAGATTGGGCTCGGTGAAGGTCGCGTCTCCGGCAACGAGGCGCAGCTCGATATCGCCGGCGCCATTGGCGAGATTGAAGGCATCGCTCTTGGCCGTCAGTTTGACGTTGCTGATATCGGCCTGCGGCATCGTGGCGGAATCCAGCGATCCGCTCGCGTTGATGCGCACCGCCTGGGCCTGTCCGGTCATCGCCAGATTGAGGCCTGAAATCATGAAACGCGCTTCGCCATCGGCGAGCGGCCAGCGGAAATCGACAGGACCGGAGGTGCCGAGCACATTGGCGTTCAGGCTGTTATTGCCGGCGGGATCGAGCGTGCCGGATGCGGCGATGACGACGCTGCCAGTCGCGAGATTGCCGGTCTGGATATCGATCTTGCCGTGATTGTCGAAGGTAGCGGAGACATCGATATTCGTCTGGCCAGCAAAAAGCGGCCGGAATGTCATGGGAAGCAGTGAGCTGACATCGCCGCCGCCCTTGAGGTCGAGATGATGCAAGCCGTCGGGGGTGATCGCGTGCTTGCCTTCCAGCGAGGCACGTTGCTGGCCATCGAGAGCAGCCTGCAACTTGCCGTTCCAGTCCGAGATCGGACCTTCGCCGTTGAGCGCGATATTGATCGCGGGGCTGCCGGGCAGACCGAGAAAGCCTGCGAGCAGGCCGCCCTGCGGTTCGGCAAGCTGGGCGTTCAGACGCAATTGGCCGTTTGCCGGGGTAAAGGCGACATCGGCGGAGAGCTTTGCGTCGGGAACCTGGTGGCGGTTGACGTTAACAAGCGCTTCACCGCCATCGCCATCGGCTCTGAGGTTGCCGGTGGCGGCAAGCGAGAAGGCGCGGCCGGTCAGCGGTGCGCCAAGGGAAATATCGGGCAAGGCGATATGCTCGATATCGATCTTCAGCGGCAGCCGGAAGCCCGCGCTGCTTCCTTCCTCCGGAGTCGCCGGCCTGGACGGGAGGGTGCGTACCGGCCGGCGGCGCACGTCGATGGCGGCGACTGATACCTGCCTGGCGTGGAAGGTGCCGGTCAGCAGCGCCAGGGGATTCCAGTCGACGGCGATGCCGCGGATTTCTGCAAATGTGCCACGCGTGTCCGACAGTGTGATCTCGGCTGCGCGCAAGCCGCCGGTCAGCAGGCCCTCGGGTTCGCGCACGGATATCGTCATATCGCGGTTGGAGAGCGCGGAAGCGACATTTTCGGTGATGATGCGGGCACCGAAGGAGGTGAAGCCGAAGATCGCCAAAGCAATGACGGCAAGGATAATCGCCGCGACGAGGCCGTAGCCGACGAGCCGCATTATCCAGTTCATAATTTTCGCCAACATTTGCATAAGAGCGGATACTATCCCGTTTTCATGACAGCTCACAGGTCGGAAAACACTGCGAAATCGGCATTCCTGATAACTGGCCTAGAACGACTGGCCTATGCCGGCATAAATTCCATAATCCGTCCCACCGTCGTACTTGTTCAGCGGTACGGCAAAATCAAGCCGAAGGGGGCCGAAAGGCGTTGCATAGCGGATACCGGCGCCTGCGCCGGCCCTGATATCGGAAAAATCAGGCGCAATGCTGTCCGAAACCGTGCCGACATCGAGGAAGGGCACAATGCCGATCGTATCGGTGATCCTGATACGCGCCTCGAAGGAGCCGGTCACATAGGAGCGACCGCCGGTGGCCTCGTCGTTTTCGTTATAGGGCGAGATTTCTTGATAGCCGTAACCACGCACGGAACCGCCGCCGCCGGCGAAGAAACGCTGGGTGGCGGGAATATCCTGAACGCCGTCGCCGCCGATCAGCGTACCGGCTGCGAGCTTGGCGGCCAGCACGATGCCGTCTTCGATGCCGAGGCCGAGATAGCCTGATATCGAGCCCTCGAAGGCGGAATAGACCGTGCCATTCATGAACTCATAGCCCGGCTTTGCCGACAGGGTGGCGTGGTAGCCCCCGGTCGGATTGTATTTGTCGTCGCGGGCGTCGCGATCGTAGGTGATCGGCAGCGTGAAGGTCAGATAGTTGTTGTTGCCGAAGGCGTCGTCATCATTCTCGAAGCTCACCTCGCCGGCCGCGGAGATGGTGTCCTGATCCGTCAATTCATAGGAGAGGCCGAGCGAGGCGGTGATGAGCTTCGCATTATAGGCATCCGGATTTTGCGTCTTGGCGACAATGCCGGCCTTCAGGGTGGCGGACGGGTGGATAAAGCCCGGTTTCGTAAAAAGGATCCCGGCGGAATAATCGAGATCGCCGAGGTCGGATGCTTCGCCGAGGCGCGAGACGGCGCCTTCGATGCGCAGCGATTCGGCCCCGCCGAACAGATTGCGATGGCCCCAGTAGCCGTTGACGCCGAAACCGTCGATCGTCGAATATTGCGCGCCGATGCCGAGATAGCGCCGCTTGCCTTCGGAAACCTCGATCGTCATGGGCAAGGTGCCATCGGCAGCAAGTGCGTCACCCTCATGGATCGTGACGCTTGAGAAGACGCCAAGCGCCCGCAGGCGTTCACCTGCTTTCCTCAGCGCCTCCGGCGAATAGGCTTCGCCCTTCTGCAGGCGCGAATAACGCTGGATGAATTCCGGCTTGACCATCCTTTCGCCTGTGACGCCGACATCGCCGATCGGGGCAACCGGGCCGCCTTCGGCAGCGAGAACGATATCGACGGTATTGTTGCTGTGATCGGCGACCACGCGGCGCTCGGTCAGCTTGGCGAAGGGTCTGCCCTCGCTCTTCAACTGGTCGACGATCGTATCGCCGGCCTTGATGATCGCGAGTGAGCCTGCCTGCTCACCCGGAGCGAGATCGTAGTCGGCGGGATTGCGGTGCGCGGCATCGCCACCGAACTGTACCTCATTCACGGTAAAGACAGGGCCGGGCGCGATGTCCACCTTGACCGGGACGGGTTTGGAGCGGTCGAAGGTCGGATTCGGCGGCAGGTCGTCAATGTTGCGACCGTCGATGGTGATCGTCACCACGCCACCAAAGCGCGCCTTTTCGTAGAGCGTGGCGATCAGCCTGTCGCGATCGTCGCGGGCTTTCACGACGACACCAAGATCGCCTGAAACCGGACGCTTCTTGTCGCCGACGAGGCGAGAGCTGTTCTCCAGCGCCTCCTTGAGGTCGCTATCGGCTGTCCCGGCTTCGAGGTCGACGTCATAGCGCACGGGATCGGGTACCTGCAGGTTCTCGTCCTCATCCTTGCCGAATATGGTGATGCCAAAAAGCTTGAATGCGTAAGCTTTGCCCACGAGGATGGGTGAAAATGCAGCCGCCGCTGCGACCACCACCATGGCGCCTGCTCGATACGCAATACCAGTTCTCAGGCCCGTCCCTCTAATCCGCATCCGCCGCTTTTGGGTTACATTAAAATGAAGCTCTGCGTTGCCCAGCCAACAATAAGCTTAGCGGCAAAATCCCGTCACGTGTACCAATTTAAACTGCTGACGCACTAATTTAGTACAAAAAAATCCCGGACGAGGGTCCGGGATTTCCGTTTTTCCCATTCTGATTGCAGATCTCAACGGCAATCATCAATGTAGCGGCGACCATACCGGTCCCGATAATAGCATTGGCCAGGTTGCTCTGCGACCCTGCCGATCAACGCGCCCGAAACGCCGCCGATCGCTGCGCCGACTGCCGCGCCGCGCACGTCGCCGGTGACCACGCCCCCGATAACGGCACCCGACGCTGCGCCGATGCCGGCGCCCTGCTGTGTGGGTGTACAGCTTGCGATCGAAAGGCCGATCAATGCGAATACGAGGACTCTTTTCATCTTTTCTCTCCGAGGTTTTTGGCGCCCCAGCGGGCGGACGTCGTCCCTAACCTGTTTTTTCTCAGGCTAGTCCGGAAATTATGTCGCAAGAAGGGCTTGTCCACTATCACCGGACCTTTTTTCGTAAGGCGCGGGTTTCTTTTCACGATTAAAAGCAGGAGTTTCGAGAATTTTTTCCCGGAATTGACGTCGATCAAATTCGCTGACCACGGCTCGCATATTTTTTATCTGGAATCATTCAAAAGTCTGCGCCTTTTGCCGCAGTTGATGGTAAATCAGGGACGTAAGGGTTGACGTCCGGTTGCCGTCTCAGCAAGAAACAGCCGTACGAACTGGAGCATATGATGGATTTCGAAGCGTTTTTCAAAAGCGAGTTGGACGGGCTTCACTCTGAGGGCCGTTACCGCGTTTTTGCCGATTTGGAGCGCCATCGCGGTAACTTTCCGCGTGCGACGCGCCACACGGCGAATGGCGAACAGGAAGTGACCGTCTGGTGCTCCAACGACTATCTCGGCATGGGCCAGCACCCCAAGGTGATCGAGGCGATGAAAGAAGCCATCGATCACTGTGGCGCGGGTGCGGGAGGCACCCGGAATATCTCTGGCACCAACCACCACCATGTTCTGCTCGAGCAGGAGCTTGCCGATCTGCACGGCAAGGAAGCCGCGCTGACCTTCACATCCGGCTATGTTTCCAACTGGGCAGCGCTCGGCACGCTCGGTGCCAAGATCCCCGGCCTCATCATCTTTTCCGATGCTTTCAACCATGCCTCGATGATCGAGGGCATCCGCTACGCCAAGTGCGAGAAGGTCATCTGGAAGCACAATGACGTCACCGACCTCGAAGCCAAGCTGGCTGCTGCCGATCCCAAGGCACCGAAGCTCATCGCCTTCGAATCCGTCTATTCGATGGATGGCGATATCGCGCCGATCAAGGAAATCTGCGATCTCGCCGACAAGTATGGCGCGATGACTTATCTCGATGAAGTGCATGCCGTCGGCATGTACGGTCCGCGCGGCGGCGGCATTGCCGAGCGCGAAGGCCTGATGGACCGCATCACCGTCATCGAAGGCACGCTTGCCAAGGCATTCGGCGTCATGGGCGGTTATATCGCGGCTTCCACCGCGCTCTGCGATTTCATCCGCTCATTTGCGTCGGGCTTCATCTTCACGACGTCGCTGCCGCCGGCCCTCGCTGCCGGCTCGGTCGCGTCGATCCGGCATCTCAAGGCAAGCCCCTTTGAGCGCGCCCGCCATCAGGACCGCGTGAAAAAGTTGCGCATGTTGCTTGACCAACAGGGCATTCCGCACATGCCGAACCCCAGCCATATCGTCCCCGTCGTGGTTGGCGATGCCGCCAAGTGCAAGTGGATCTCGGATCTGCTGCTCGACAATTTCGGCGTCTATGTGCAGCCGATCAACTATCCGACGGTGCCGAAGAAGACCGAGCGCCTGCGTATCACGCCGACGCCGCTGCATTCGGATGCCGATATCGAGCATCTCGTCGGCGCGCTGCATTCGCTCTGGTCGCGCTGCGCGCTTGCCCGTCACGTCGCTTGATGTCACGTCGCCTGATTTTTCAGGAAAATTTCTTTATCGGATGAGCCCGGCAGCCCGCTGCCGGGCTTCTTTGTCTGCAGCGAAGACATCGTCCATCGTCGCGGTTGCCGGCAGATTGATGAGATCGTCCATTACTTTTTCGGTGATCTCGGCCATGGCGAGGAAGGGCAGGCGGCCCTCGATGAAGGCTTCGAGTGCGACTTCCTTTGCGCCGTTCAGAACCGCGCCCTGGACGCCGCCGCGCGTCATTGCCAGTCGGGCAAGCCGCAGGGCAGGGAAACGTTTTTCATCCGGAGCCTCGAAGTCCAGCCGCGCGAGCTTGGCGAAATCCAGCCGCTCGATCGGCAGGTTCGCCCGGCGCGGATGGGAAAGGGCGTAGCCGATTGCGGTGCGCATATCCGGCGCGCCGAGCTGTGCCAGCACCGAGCCATCCGTATAGCCGACCATCGAATGGATGACCGACTGCGGATGAACGATCACCTCCACCTGTTCGGGGCGCAGGCCGAAAAGGTGCTTCGCCTCGATCATCTCCAGCGCCTTGTTGAACAGCGACGCACTGTCGATGGAGATCTTCAGGCCCATAGACCATCGCGGATGGGCGCGTGCGGTCTCTACCGTGACGTTGGTCATCTCCTCCAGCGAGGATGTGCGGAAGGGACCGCCTGATGCCGTCAGGATGACACGTTCCACGGCATGGCGCTGGTTTTCCTCCAGTACCTGGAAGATCGCATTATGTTCGCTGTCGACGGGCAACAGCTTGCCCCCACCGTTTTTCACCGACTCGATGAAAAGATCGCCGGCCGCGACCAGACATTCCTTGTTGGCAAGCGCGATATCGGCGCCGCGGCGTGCCGCTGCAAGTGTGGGTGCAAGGCCGGCCGTGCCGACGATGGCTGCCATCACCCAGTCCGCCTCGCGGTCTGCGGCCTCCATCAGCCCGGATTTGCCGGCGGCGACCGCAATGCCGCTGCCAGAAAGCTCACTCTTCAGCGATTCGTAATGCTGGTCATTGGCAATGACGGCCAGATGCGCGCCTGACGATTTCGCTTGTTGCGCCAGCAATTCCACATTGCCGTTGCCGGTCAGGACGGAAATTTCGAAATTATCCCGGCCGCCCAGATGATCGATGACATCAAGCGTGTTTTGGCCGATCGAGCCTGTCGAACCGAAGATGCTGAGGCGCCGAGGCGCGATTTTGCCCGTCATGGTCGATTTCGCAAGAAAAATGCATATTTGCCCTCGGCTCTACAGGGGATCGGAAGAGGCAGCAAGTGTGCGGTGCAGCAAATTTCAACTCCAGAGGGGTTTACTTAACTCCGCCATGATGTGATGCTGACCAAACGTCCTCACGAGGATGATCATTTGCTGCGGTCGGTTACGGTCGAAAGACAAATCCGCTGGGCGTCAATGCGTCCAACGAGCAACCGGCAAATTTATGCCACTGGCCGATAGCCAAACAAAAATCGAAGACTGAACCGGGATTGCGTGTTTGCGCCATCCTTCATTGCGTTCGACGCGAGCGCTTCCACATCCGCTTTGTACCCATAGTTGGTGCTATCGGTGTGCATGTTCAAAACGATGCGATATTATGACGAAAATAAAGATTGTGTGCTTTGTTTTTGCCCTTCTGCCGCTGGCCAATCCCGTATTTGCGGATGACCTGGTGATCTGGTCGCCGGTGAAGGTGTCCAACCGTTCCTATAAGACGACAGTCGGGTTCCGTTTGCCGATGGAATGGGAAACGAGCGCCGGGGCGGATTTCGCGCTTGCCTCCGACAAGAGCGGGGCACCGCTGCCGGCTTCCGGCCAGGCGATGCTTTGGGGCAAGCTGCAGAAGGTGAGCGTTACGCCGGCCAGCCGTGCACAGCAGGATGTGACGCTGCAGGTCGATACTTTGCGTGGCAGCGGCGCGTTGATGCTCAGCCGCTCGCGCAGCTGGATACTCTCGGATTCGCTCGACATGCAGACGACCCGTGCGGTAAGCCTCGGTTACAACGCTGTCGATGCGCGTCAAGCGACGGTGTCGGCTTCGCAGGCGGTCAAGCTGATCTATCCGTGGACCGGCACATCGATTTCGGCCGGTAGCAGCATCAGTGATGTCAGCGGCGACTTTTCCAGCACCGTCGCCGTCAGTCAGAACATATTGCCCAACCTCGGATTGAGCGCGTCTGTGTCCGATCCGCTTTCGACGGGGCGGACGGGAAATGTCAATTTGAACTATCAGCTTCGCTGGTAGGCGAAACCAAAGCCCCGTCGACCGCGTTTCTTCTTCTTCACCACCAAGGAGGACAGAACGATGGTCTTCAAGGAACAGACATTTCACGGTCGTCAGCCCGAAGCGGAGGCTGAATATGCTAATCGCGCAACACTGGAAGCTGCGGTCGCCAATGCGCTGGCGGTTGCCGGCGGCATTGACGCAGCCGATGTCGAGGTGACGGCCGAAGGCGACGAGATCGTTCTGAGCGGCAGCGTCGGTACGGTCGACGAAATCGAACGGGCAACAGTCATCGCAAGAACAGTTGAAGGCGTTCATACAGTGCGAAACCGTATTTTGCTCACTGGCTCGATGGTTGACGTTCGACATTAACCATTAGCAGAACATTAACTTTCCGTAAGTTCATTCGCGCGAACATGCGATCCTGCTGCATCGCGCCCCGTGATTTCGGCATCATGGTCTATGCCACGACGCCAGGCCGACTGCGTTTGCAGCTTTCTGAAAGTGGCTTTGTCGCCGAGCCGCTGTTCTTTTCAGTCGAGGGTCGCCCACTTGGCGGCGAGATTCTGGCTGACGAAGAGTATTTCCACGTCGTGGCGCGCAAACCGTCGCTCAGCTGATCAGCCGGCAAAGCGTTCCGGCAGAAAACCGGCGGGGGCTTTCTCGCCGACAAGCCGATCGGTCTTCGGTGTGGTCACGGGGCCTTGCGGCTGATGGGCGATTACCAGCAGCAGGCCGCTGACGACGAAGCCAATCGCAAGCAGAATTATTCGAATACGCATGGCGGATACTCCCATTTTGTCGCTAAACGCGGAGAGAATCCCGAAGTTCCGCATGTTTCAGAAAAGGAAAGACCCGGCTGGTCTCCCCAACCAGGCTGGCGCCTTCAGCGGCAGAATCTGGTTTTCTTGAGCCCGACCTGG